>Ga0316193_10000013_pt1 | contig 73834 bp, 61 predicted proteins | sample MerIslsedime2_MG_FD_207735 | JGI IMG/M metagenome (GOLD analysis project Ga0316193, IMG submission 207735) | Coastal sediment microbial communities from Maine, United States - Merrow Island sediment 2 | ecosystem: Environmental > Aquatic > Marine > Coastal > Sediment | place: USA: Maine... | reverse complement strand
GGTAACCTTCAGAAAGGGTCTTGGCTTCGGCGTTCCAAGGTCGTATACTTCGCGCGGCCGCCGTTCGGTTTGCACCCGCCTGACCCGTGGCGCGCGTGCCTTTGTCGAGGCCCGAGCGGCGGCCACTTTATTTTCCAAAGCCAGTCGAGAGTTCTCACTCGGAAGCCCCAGTGAAGCAATGGGGTCTTGAGGTCTTGAGGTCTTGAGGTCTTGAGGTCTTGAGGCCGCCGAGCCGTGAAGGATCACGGCAGAGGCTTTGCCAGGTTTTGTGTTCTGGCTGGCCGTCGCTGTAGAATCCGGGGTGCAGGCGATTGCACTGGCTTCAATTGACTGTGGTGCGGGAACAGGGGACTCGTGTCAGCAAGATTTAGACGGGACTGGCTTCCGCCTCAAGAGCGCCGCGTCGCCGCCGACCGTCGCTCCGGTCTGGACCGCCGCTCGGGAGAGAGAAGAACGATGCAAATCCAAGAAGCCAGGGCCGAGGCCTCGCCAGCACCGCCGGAGACCGATGCCGAGCGCCGGCAGCACCGGCGTCACGCGGTGTCCAACCTACGCCTCAACGGGCCGATCCGCGGCGACGTAATGAATACCTCACCGACAGGGATCGCAGTACAGACCAACGAGAGCTTGCGAGTCGGATGGAGCTACGCTTTCAAGATGAAGCACGGCACCGAGATGATCCGAATTCCTGGCAAGATCCAATGGTGCCGCCTGGTCCGGCTGATGCGCGTCGACGAGAACGAGTACCTCCCGGTCTTCCGCATGGGAATCGAGCTGGCCGGCAGCGTATGGAACAAGTCGCAGGTTTACCTCTATCCTTGATTCCAGTGTCGCTGGCACCCAAGACTCCAGGACTTCAAGATCCCAAGACCTCAAGACTTCAAGACCCCAAGACCTCAGGACCCCAAGACCCCAGGCTTCGAGACCTGCGACTTCTAGCGGCACGGCTCTAATAGAGACCGATCAATGGCACGAATCCTCGTTACAAGCGCTCTGCCCTACATCAACGGCGTCAAGCACCTCGGCAACCTGGTTGGCTCCATGCTGCCGGCCGACGTCTATGCACGATTCGAGCGGCAGCGGGGCAACGACGTCCTGTATGTCTGCGCTACCGACGAGCACGGCACGCCGGCGGAGCTAGCGGCTCTCGAGGACGGTCTAGAGGTGGCCGAGTACTGCCGGCAGCAGCACGAGATCCAGGCCGACATCTACCGGAGATTCGACCTTTCCTTCGACTATTTCGGTCGGAGCTCCTCGGTCGAGAATCGGGAGCTGACACAGCACTTCTGTCGACAATTGGACGAGCAGGGTCTGATCGAGGAGCGCACCACCAAGCAGGTCTACTCGGCGGCCGATCGGCGATATCTGCCGGATCGCTACATCATCGGCACCTGTCCCCATTGCGCCTATGAGGCGGCCAGGGGAGATCAGTGTGAGAACTGCACGCGCGTGCTCGATCCGACCGATCTCATCGAGCCCCGATCGGCGGTCTCCGACAGCACGGAGCTCGAGGTGAGGGAGACTCGCCATCTCTTCCTGCTTCAGTCCCAGCTGGCTGGGCGTCTCGCGGAGTGGCTCGACGAGCAGTCCGACTGGCCGATTCTGGTGACTTCCATCGCGAAGAAGTGGCTCAAGGAGGGCCTCCACGATCGAGGCATTACGCGCGACCTGTCGTGGGGCGTTCCGGTGGACCGGGAAGGGTTCGAGGACAAGGTGTTCTACGTCTGGTTCGATGCGCCGATCGAGTACATTGCCGCGACTCGCGAATGGGCGAACCAGGAGCCAGAGGTTCGCGACTGGCGCTCCTGGTGGTACGAGGCGGACGATGTTCGATATGTGCAGTTCATGGCCAAAGACAACATCCCTTTTCACACAATCAGCTTCCCCGGCACCATCCTGGGGTCCGGTGAGCCATGGAAGCTGGTCAACTTCATCAAGGGCTTCAACTGGCTGACCTACTACGGGGGAAAGTTCTCGACGAGCCGCAAACGGGGAGTGTTCATGGACCGGGCGCTCGAGAAGTTCCCGGCGGACTACTGGCGCTACTGGCTGATCGCCAACGCCCCGGAGAGTGACGATACGGATTTCACTTTCGAGTTCTTCACCAGTGGGGTGAACAAGGACCTGGCCGACACCTTCGGCAACTTCGTTAATCGGTGCTGGAAGTTCGCCCAGTCGCGGTTCGACGGTGTCGTGCCCGAGGGTGGAGAGTCCGGCGAGGCTGAACGGCAGCTGGCCAGGGACCTCGACGCCAAGATGGCTGAATACACCTCTCACATGGAGGAGATGCAGTACCGCAAGGCGCTGTCGGATCTGCGGGCGATGTGGGTCCTGGGCAACGAGTACCTGACCCACGCAGCTCCGTGGAAGGTGATCAAAGAGGATCCGGAGCAAGCGGCGATGATCGTGCGAACCGGTATGCAGCTCATTCGTCTGTTTGCCGTCCTCTCCTGGCCGGTAATTCCATCAACCAGCCTGCGGGTCCTGGCGGCCCTCGGTGAGACGGACGAGATTCCTGCCTGGCCTTCCGGCTCGGCTGCTGACGACCTCCAGGCTCTGACGGCGGGAACCCCTCTGGGAGATCTCGGGATTCTCTTCCGCAAGATACTGCCTGAGGAACAGGAGGCCCTCGAGCGGGAGTTCGGCGGCGCTCAGGACTAGTCTGTCGAGTGGGCCTTTGCCTGCCTGGCCCACCGGATCAGCAACAGCGACCCGACGATCGCCAGGATGATCTCGAGCACCCCACACAAGATAAAGGCGAAGGCGAAGCCGCGGGTAGTGTAGGCCCAACCGCCCATGATGGGACCGAGGGCGAAGCCCATCGAGCCAGCCAGATTGAAGCCACCCATCGCGCTGGCTCGAGTCTTGGGGTCGCTCCACTGCGAGACCAGGAGAATCGCCGGCGGGAACATGATGGCCGCGAAGACGCCCAGGGCGACCATCATGACCTGCAGGGAGCTCAGATCCGTGTATCCCAGCCCGCAGAGTGCCAGGCCGTAGAGCAGGGACCCGACCACCAAGGGGCCGCCGGAGCCGATGTGCTCCGCCAACCGGCCCGAGAAATACTGCAGAAAAGCGAATGGCAGCAGGAAGAGCGCCAGGTATCGGCCTCGCAGTGCCGGGTCGGTGGCCCCCATGGAGTCGACATAGAGGGGAAAGACGACCACGAAAAGCCCGACTGCCAGGCGATCGACGAAGTGGAAGGAGAAAGGCAGGGCCACGCGCGGCCTGGACCGGAGGGCCGCGAGGATTTCCCGCACCCGGAGTTGGCGAGTCAGGGTCGGCGATTCACGGAGGAAAAGGGACATCCCTGCCAGCAGAGCAAAGGAGATCGCTGCCGCCAGCAGCGGCGCGCGGGCTCCGAACCAACGGGTCAGGTATCCGCCCATGGGGGCACCGATTGCGACGCCGAAGATCAGCGAGGCTCCCATGAGGCCCATGAAGCGACCCTTGCGGCCGTAGACCGGATGATCGAGCATCATCGCCATGACGGTCGACCAGCCCAGAACAGAGAACGCACCCTGGGCAAATCGCAGGCCGAGGAGCAGCGGGATCGAATGGAGCGCGCCGTAGATGAAATAGATCACTGCCGAGCCGGCGAAGCCGATCACGACCAGGAGTTTGCGCCGGCCGAACCTGTCGCTGAGCAGCCCCCAAATCGGAGCGAAGATGATGTAGGCGAGGGTTTCGACCGAGAAGAAGAGAGTGGCGTCCGCAATGGATCCACCCAGGTCCTCGATCATGAACTCCTTGAGCCCGGCAACCACCAGGGTTAGGTTGAACATCGCCCCGAACAGCAGCGTTGCCGGCAGGACGACCGTCCGGCCCACTCCCCAGCTCTCGACGGTGTCCTGGCTCTTCATCGCAGAAGTGTCGCTCACAACCAACCCGCGGCTGTCGTGATGTTGCCCTCGTTCTCAGGCAAGCAAGTGCGGCAGAGGATATGCGAAGTCGGCCAGCCATCCAAATTCCGACTTTCGTGAGCTGGTAGCCGGTCCTGGGCACACCAGCTGCATTACACCTCAATGGTAGACTGTAATGCCGCCAGATCCTGGTGAGAGAGCGCTATTGAGAATGCCGACAGACCATCTGGAAGTCTCTGCGAGTGGGCAAGCCGCCGGATCCGCCGATCTGGAGGACTGGGTGTCCCTCGATGTGATCGAGATCGGGCACTGCGCCAGGGTCACCGAGGTCGACGCCAGTGAGGCTGACATCGAGCAGCTGATGGCGATGGGTGTCTGCGTAGGGCGACGAATCATGCTGATGCAGACGGGTGACCCAATGATCCTCAAGGTCCTCGGGACCCGAATCGGTGTCTCGGCTAGGCTGGCGCGTAACGTCAAAGTACAGCCCTGTCTGGGAGACATGTTCGGCGAGGGTTGACTGCCGCTGGCAAGAGGTCACTTCCCATTTCCACGATCCAGGTATCCCTACCCCCCGGCCAGAAGGCGCCCGACGCCGAAGAGGTCTGCATCGCGTTGGTTGGCAACCCCAATGCTGGCAAGACGACACTGTTCAATGCTCTGACCGGCTTGCGGGCCAAGACTGCGAACTTCCCCGGCACCACGATCGAGCGGCGGGTCGGCCACACGCGCCTGGCCGATCAACGGGTCAGACTGCTCGATCTACCTGGCCTCTATAGTCTCGCTTCCATCACCCCAGAGGAGAGGCTGGCCCGGGAGGTGCTCCTCGGTCAGCGGTCCCACCAACCCCAACCCCAGGGCATCATTTTGCTGCTGGATGCAACGACACTGGAGCGCAACCTGTACCTGGCGAGTCAGGTGTTGGAGTTGGGTCTGCCCACCGTTGCGGCTCTCAACATGGTGGATCTGGCGGAGCGCTCGGCCATCGAGATCGATCTGGAGAAGCTCGAAGCCGAGTTGGGTTGTCCTGTGGTGCCGGTCGTGGCTCGCAGCGGGCGGGGGCTCGACATCCTGCGGCAGCACCTGGAGAGGATGATCGATCCTGCTGGCTCTTCCCTGGCCAGAGCGTCGACCGAGCCGTTCTGCGACTGCTCGGGCTGCCCCTACAAGGCGCGCTACGACTGGGCCGAGGAGGTCGGGGCTCGGTGCATCAATGGCCGGACGACGGCCCACGGAGTCAAGACCGATCGGATCGATGCCATCTTGACTCATCGTTGGGTCGGAGTTGCGGCCTTCCTGTCCGTCATGTTCGCGGTCTTCGCGCTCATCTTCTGGGTGGCCCAATACCCGATGGAGTGGATCGAGTCCGGGTTCGGCTACATGGGAAGCGTTGTCGGCCGGTGGGTGCCGCCCGGAGATCTCCGTAGCCTGCTTGTCGATGGTGTCATCGGTGGCGTTGGCGGAGTGCTGGTCTTTCTGCCCCAGATCTGCATCCTATTCTTCTTCCTGGCGCTGCTCGAGGATACCGGCTACCTGGCGAGAGCCGCCTTCGTCATGGATCGGCTGATGCGCCGGGTGGGATTGCCCGGAAGGGCTTTCGTGCCCATCCTGTCGGCCCATGCCTGCGCGGTCCCGGCCATCATGTCGAGCAGAGTCATCGAGGATCGTCGAGATCGACTGGTGACCATCCTGGTGCTGCCGCTGTTTTCCTGTTCAGCTCGGATCCCGGTCTACGCCATGATCACGGCGCTGCTGTTCCCGAGTCGGCCGGTGCTGGCAGGGATGGTCTTCACCGGAGCTTACGCTTCGGGGATCGTCGCGGCTCTGGTCATGGCCCTGGTGTTCAAGAGATCGATTCTTCCTGGCGAGTCGAGACCCCTGGTTCTAGAGCTACCCAGCTACAAGCTGCCGAACCTGCGGACAGCGCTCCTGACTTCGTTGGATCGGGCCAGGATCTTCATCAAGCGCGCCGGCACCATTATTCTCGCCGTCTCGATCCTCCTGTGGTTCCTCGCCTCGTTCCCCAGGAGCGAGCCACCCGCCGCCGCGCTGGCCCTGCAGGCCGAGGCCCAGGAGTTGTCCGCTGCCGGGCAGTTGGAAGGGGCTGAGGATCTCGTGAGGGAGTCCAGGCAGCTCACGGCCCAAAGCAGGCTGGCGCAGTCCTTCGCCGGTCGTGCGGGCCGGGCCATCGAGCCGGTCTTGCGTCCGCTGGGCTTCGATTGGCAGATCGGGATTGGGATTCTGAGCTCTTTTGCGGCTCGGGAAGTGATCGTCTCCACTCTGGCCGTGGTCTATGGAGTGGGGGAGTCAGCAACCAACGAGGACCCGAGCCCTCTCTACGACAGTCTGCGCGATGCGGTGCGTACCGATGGTACGCCTGTCTTCACGACAGCGACGAGCGTCAGCCTGCTGATCTTCTATGTTCTGGCCATGCAGTGTCTCTCCACCCAGGCGGTTACCCGCCGAGAAACCAACAGTTGGAAGTGGCCGACTTTCCAGTTGGTCTATATGACCGTACTGGCCTACTCCGTCACGTTCCTGGTGTATCAGCTGCTTCGGGCCTGGTCTCTGGGCTGAGAACGGCTATTGCCGAGACCGGTCTCCGTTTCCCCTGCAGCGCAGCTACTTCCGTCGGAGCCTATAGCTCAACCTACCCAGCAGTCGGTTGAGGAAGTTGCTGCGTGGGAGAAAGGGGATCACTGGCCGTCTTCGCCAGCCGATTTCCCGCGCCAGGGCTATGGCACCAGGATTCGAGGCGTTCAGTTTGAGAGCTCGGTTCAGAGCCTCCACCGCTTTGCGTCGATTCCGGGCCAGTAGATGAACGCGAGCCAGGTTGAGGTAGTTCTCGGGCTCGTAGAACTGGAGCTTGATGGAGTGCTGGCAGAGAGCTAGGCCTTCCTTGACCCGTCGTTCGTAGCGGGCTATTCCGTAGCCCAGGTAGGAGTAGAATTGGCCATTGAGCTCCGCACCCTGGCGGTCGGCCTCTGCCACTTTACCGAGGACGGCCAGCCCCTCTTTCCATTGCCCCTTCTTGCAGGCCTCGATTCCTTTCAGTGCGGCCTGATTGAGCTCGGTTATCGTCGTACTCATCGCTTGCCCTTCTTGGATTTCACTCTCAGAGTCCTCGGGTCCCTGGATCAGCTTTCGACGACCATCCGCGCCCGAAGGCGCTCGGCGGCGGGGGACTGGGGGGCGTAGGTCAGGATCTGCTGGATGCGCTCGATCCCCTTCACGTGATCTCCGACACTCTGGTAGAGAATGACCTCTCCGAACAGGGCTTCGGCCAGCTCGTCGAGCCTCTGGCTTACGGCTGCCGCCTGATCCCCGTCCGGATACGTCTTCAGGTATGTCGCGCCGTTGGCCAGTTCCTCGTACTCGGTGGCCAGCGTCGCGAGACGCTGATGTGCCAACTCTCGAAGCTCCGAGTCGTCTGATTCCAACGCCAGCTGTTGCAGGGCGGTGAGCTGATTGAGATAGGGGGCGAGACCCCGCAGTCCCCTGGCCGCTCGCTCGCCGGCTTGGCTGTCGGGTGCAGCAGCAAAGGCCTCCAGGTACCGCTCCACGGCCTCACTCTGTCTGCCCAACCGGCTGTAGGCATCTCCGAGCGCCAGGGCCACCGCGGGCTTCTCAGGGGAGTCGGGGTAGTTGCTGGAAAAAACCTCGAGAAACTCGGTCTCGTAGATTCCCCCGGCGAGAGTCTCTGCTGCCTGGGGGTAGAGCTCTCGCCGCTGCCGATCGAAGAGGTCGACCTCCTCACCGAGCTGCGCCACGAGTCGGCTCTCAGGGGTCAGCTGACGAACCTGTTCGAGCTCGGAACGGTAGGCCCCGATGAGCCTGTTCCAATCCCGCGCCAGCGGATTCTGACTCTCCAGAACGTCACGCAAGGTATGGAGCTTCTCCAGCCGCAGTCCATCGGCCGTCGGTCCTTGAGGCCAGGCGACCAACGCTTCCTCTTTGAGGTGCGGAATCAACTCGGGTTCGATCTTCGACCGTTCGGCAAAGTCCAGGAGTAGGCTCTGAGTCTTGGCACGATACTCGGCCGCCGAGCTGGGATCCTTGATCTTCAGCAAGTCATCGCGAACATTGGCGGCTTGTGCCCGGTCGTCGAAGAAGGGGTGGGTACGCCAGTACCCGTATTCCTTCGATTGCGGCATGTGGGCCAGCATCTTTTCCATCAATTGCTGTGTGCCCTTGGGATCGAAGCCGGCGGCGGCGGCCAGTCGCTGGCCCTCGTCATCGGCTTCATCCTCGAATTCGCGGCTATAGCTCCGCAGGAGCAACTCGCTGATGACAGCGCCGGCGGCCGCGGTGCCCTGGATCAGATCCCCGGTCGAATTGCCCCGGCCATAGGGGTCTGTGGGTACATCATTGCGGTTGTCGCCTTGACTGGCACCGATCATGACGCCTACCAACAGTGCCTGACTCAAGATGTTGAGCAGCGTAGCCTTGCGCTGCATCCGTGTTCCGTGTTGCAGCACGACGTGACCGATCTCGTGACCCAGGAGACTGGCCAACATGTCGTCGCTCAGGCCGAGGTCGAGCATCCCTCTGGTGATGAAAATCTGCCCACCCGGCAGCGCGAAGGCATTGGGCTCCGGCATGTCGGCGAGGTAGAAGGTGTAGGGGTAGTCCTGGAACTTCGACTCCTGGGCGATCCGATAGCCGATATCGGCGACCCGCTGCATCTCGGCCGGGTTGTCGTATCTGCCGTAGAAGGCGAGCGCCTGCAGGGCCGCCTTCAGCGTCTTCTCGAACAGCTCCTCTTTGGCGATCTCCTGGGCACCGGTCGGTATCGGGACCAGCCCGAGGAGAAGGCCTGTGAGGACGAGGTGTGTGGCGCTTCTTCTCATCGTAATCAAGAAAGTCTAGCAGGATGCATGCCAGCCCTCTGTTACGGACGCGACAGGATCTCGCGCCGTTCTCGTGATCTAGCGAGGGGGGGTGCTCTGGACCGCTTTCGGTCCTGCCAGGTCGGGAAGGAGTATGCCTCCAGAGATTACCATCCGAATTCCCTGCTCCACGGATATGGGCATGGGAATGGCTTCGCCGCGCGGCACCAGCAGAAGAAAGCCGCTGGTCGGATTGGGGGTGGTCGGAACGAACACCAGCAGAAGATCGGAAGTCTTGGGATGCAGGTGTGGCCAGCTGGCCGACCTGGTGACGAAGGCTAGCGCGAAGATGTTCTCCTTGGGGTATTCGATCAGCACGACTCTCTGGAAGGCATCACCCTGATCGAATGAGACCGCTTCGAGCACACCCTTGGTCGCCGAGTAGATGGACTTGGCGACCGGAATGCGGCAGATGAGGGATTCGATACCGTGGATCAGTTGCCGACCCACGACATTGGTGGAAAGCCAGCCGAGCAGAAGCACTACCAGCAGGGTCAGCGCCAGGCCGAGTCCGGGGACGTGAGCGCCAGGCAGATAGACGCCGATCGCCTTGTCGATGACAGGCGCGAAAATCCCGTCCATGAAATCGAAGATCTGCTTGAGAATGTAGATGGTCAGGGTGACCGGTACCAGAATCACCAGGCCGGTAAGGAGAATCCGCTTGAAGGGGGTTCTGGCACGCGGCTTCGAATGAGTGCCTTCAGCGGCGGCTGTTTTCTTGTCCAGCGAGTCGTTCACGGGCATAGAGTATCAAGGCTGCGACATCGGTGGGGTAGAGTTGCGAGCCTATCGAGGAGCTAGGAAACATGTCTGCCGATTCCAATTCGAACAGTCGGTCATCGGACCGAACGCCGGTATTGCCTCCGCCGCTCGAGAGCTCGGCCACCGAAGAGATCGGCGCTCTTGCCGACAGCGTGTGGACTCGCGGCCCTGGAGAGGCACCCAATATCGCCAAAGTGGCGAGCCAGACCTTGAAGGGCGTTGGAGGGCGGGTGGCGATCGTCGATGGATGTCGGACACCTTTCTGCAAAGCGGGTACCGATCTCCGCGACATGGACGTCATCGACCTGGCTGGGGTTGCAGTTGCCGAGCTGTTGGCTCGCAATGCCCTGCCTCCAGACGAGGTGGACTACTCGATCTTCGGAGTTGTCGTGCCGGCGCTTCATGCTCCCAACCTGGGTCGGGAAGTCGTCTTTCGGGCCAGCCTGCCGATGACGATTCCGGGGACAACAGTGAGCCTCGCCTGCGCCTCCTCCACCCGCGCGATCACATCTGGAGCCGAGGCCATTCTCAGCGGCCAGTGCGACGTCGTGCTGGCCGGTGGCGCCGAGGCGCTGAGCAACCCTCCGATCCTGGTTTCGAAGGCAGCCGCTCGTCGGATGATGGAGCTCAGCAAAGCGAAGAGCCCGGCCCAGAAGATCGCCGTTGCGGCCAAGATCCGTCTACGGGACCTCGTACCCGTACCGCCGGCGATCGCCGAGTACACGACAGGTATGTCCATGGGGGAAGCGTGCGAGAAGATGGCCAAGGAGAACGGGATCTCGCGCCGCGCCCAGGATGAAATCGCCTTGATGTCACATCAACGAGCCGCGGCCGCAACTGCGGAGGGTCGACTCTCCGGGCAGATCGTGCCCACCTTTCCTCGACCTGGTTTTGACAAAGCGGTAACCGCGGACAACGGGATCCGACCCGACTCGACCGAGGCGGCACTGGCTGAGCTCAGTCCGGTCTTCGACCGACAGTATGGATCGCTTACCGCTGGCAACTCGAGTCCGCTGACCGACGGAGCTTCAGCGGTCCTTCTGATGAGCGAGGACAAGGCTCGATCCCTGGGCTATTCGCCTCTGGGCTATATCCGTTCTTTTGCCTATGCCAGCCTGGATCCCGGGACGCAACTTCTCCAGGCGCCCGCCTACGCCGCTCCCGTGGCTCTCGATCGAGCCGGTCTGAAGCTCTCCGATATGCATCTGGTGGAGATGCACGAGGCCTTTGCGGCGCAGATCCTCTCCAACATGAAGGCCTTCGCGTCCCGTAAGTTCGCCACCCAGGAGTTGGGGCGCAGCGAGCCTGTCGGCGAAATCGACCTGGAACGATTCAATGTCAACGGCGGCTCGATCGCTCTCGGTCATCCTTTCGGAGCCACCGGCGGCCGGGTGACGATTCAATTGCTCGAGGAGTTGCGATTCCGAGGTTTGAATCTCGGCCTGATCACCGTCTGTGCCGCTGGAGGGGTCGGCTTCTCGATGGTGGTCGAGCGGGAGTAGCCCTTCGCTAGGCGGCCTTGGAGATAACCACCAGGGTCAAATCATCGGTGAGGGGCTCATGGCCGATGTGCTGGTCGAAGGCCAGGAGAATGCGGTCGTGCACCCGGTCGGGAGAGCCGACGGTAGCCAGCAGTTGCTTGATCTTTTGGAAACCGAACGCGTCGCCGTCGGGTCCGCTGACCGATTCGGGCAATCCATCTGTGAAGAGGACCAGCAGGTCGCCATCCTCGAGAACGACCGACTGTGCTTGCAGGTCGACGCCGCGACGCAAGCCCAGGGGTAGCGTTCCCGTCCCGAGCTCTTGGATTTGTCCCCCGGCCTTGCGAAGCAGGGGAAACGGATGTCCAGCGCAAACGAAGGTGAGTCTTCCGCTGAGCGGCTCGAGAAGGCCGTAGAAAAGGGTCATGAACGCACGGCGGTCGCCAGTTCGGTACAGGGCGGAGTTGAGTAGAGAAGCCACCGCTTCCGGATCCGGATCGACATCCAGAGCCGTCTTCAGGGTCGCGTTGGAAATCGCCATCAGCAGGCCGGCGGCGATTCCGTGGCCGCTGGCATCTCCCATCAGGATTGCCAGGCGGCCATCGGGAAGAGCCTGGAAGTCGTAGTAATCACCTCCGACTTCATTCGCCGTGCGGTAAGAGTGGGCGAATGTGTAACCGGGAATCTCCGGTGAGGTGTCCGGCAGCAGATCACTTTGCAGCTTGCGGGCTACTTCGAGCTCGTCCCGAACCCGCACCCGATCCACCAGCTCGACGATGAGAAGCCAGAGGAGGCCACCGATGCTGAGAAGAAACCAAAGTGGGGAAAAATCGAGCTCGATACTTGTTTGGTCCGAGTAGAACTCGAAGGTCGGCGGGCTGACCAATCCGAGGATCGCGAAGAAGAGGCAGAGCACGAACAGCATCCGTCGCGCTGGGCCCAGCTTGTAGGAGATGCCGAGGAATATGACCTTCGCCCGATGGAGCAACCTCCGCGTCGCATCTTCCGGCTCCCCGTCCGTATCCTGATCTCGAGTCAGGACCTTGTAGGCGTGAGAGGCATCCTGATCAAAGAGGCGCCGCAGGTCACGGACGTTCAGACCTTCGGTGTACTGACGCAGAAAGTGACGTGCCTGCTGGACGTATTCCTGAGTGCTCTTCTGCACGTGCCTTGCTCCACTGGTCGACATGACAGGATCCGAGGCAATCTGGGGGAGTTTATCTACCTTCCGTGCCACTAGAACCTAGTACGTCATCCGGATGGACAGGTTGCAGGCCTCGATCGGCTGGTCCGGCGCTGAGTCTCTTGACCGCGACACGACCCACTTTCGGCTTGGTGAAGTCCTGCTTGACCCTCAACCTGCCCCCGGGTACATTCAGTAGTCCGGTGCCGATAATGAGGGATCGTGGGATCTGGCGAAGCCGAGCCGAGGATGGGCCGCAGGAGCTCTCCGTGAACGCACTGTTGTTTCGTTGCGCGTTGCTTGGCTGCCTAGCCTTGTCCGGTTGGGCTTGCTCGGTTCGCGGGCTGGCGGTCAACGCTTTGGCCGACTCCCTCACTTCGACAGGCGATGTCTTCGCTTCGGACAGTGACCCCGAGCTGATTCGAGATGCCACTCCGTTCGCCCTGAAGACAATCGAGTCTCTGCTGGCTGAGAAACCTGAGCACCGTGGTCTTCTGCTGGCTGCCTGCCGAGGGTTTGCACAGTACGCTTTCGCATTCGTAGAAACCGAGGCCGAACAGCTCGAAGATACCGATTTCGCAGCTGCCAGCCGCGGCTATGCTCGAGCATTGCAACTCTATCTTCGCGGCCGGGACTACTGTTTTCGGTCCATGGAGATGGAGTCGCCGGGCGTTGTGGAGCTCCTGAAGACCGCGCCCGGAAATGCTGTGGAGAGCTTTGGACTGGACCAGGTGCCGCTTCTATTCTGGACGGGAGCCGCCTGGGGTGGTGCCATCTCGATAGGACAGGATCGACCAGACCTCGTGGCGGACGTGCCGGCGGTCAAAACCCTGATGAACCGGGTCATGGTGCTGGATGAGGCCTACGATTGGGGTGCCGTGCACGGAGTACTGATCGCCCTGGAAGCCATGCCGGAGGCGGCAGGCGGCTCGGCAGAGAAAGCCCGAACGCACTTCGATCGGGCAGTGGAGCTGTCACACGGCAAGAGCGCCTCTCCCTATCTCACTTTCGCTGAGGCCGTGTCGGTTCCGGCCCAGGATTGGCGGGAGTTTCAAGACATGCTTCATCAGGCACTGGCCATCGACCCGGAGTCGGAACCCTCGCTGCGCCTGATCAACGTGCTCGCTCAGCGACGCGCGGAGTGGTTGCTGACGCGGACTGAGATCCTCTTCTTGGACTATGAAGAAGCAGAAGCTGGTGAATTCCGAGACTAAAGTTGCCACGTCCCGATTGTCGGGATCGGAGGGCCCTTGTCGCTGAAAGGCGCCTTTTGGCGCCTCGAAGGTGGACTGGCCGGCCTGTCGCTGGTCTTGATGGCGATCCTGCCTTTGGCCGAGGCTGGTCTGCGCGGCATCTTCGGCATCGGCATTCCCGGCTCCCTCCCCTTCGTCCAGCACCTGACGCTCTGGGTCACCTTTCTGGGTGCGGCGCTGGCCTCTCGAGCAGACAAGCTCCTGACGTTGGCGACGGGCGAGTTCTTGCCAGAGGGTCGATGGCGAGAGGCAGCCAAAATCGGTGCCAATACGATAGCGGCTGCGATCACGGCGCTGCTGGCACGGGCGGCATGGGATCTGGTGGTGATCGAGCGCCAGGCAGGTACGGAGGTCGCTGCCGGCTTTCCAACGTGGGTCGCGCAGGTGGTAATGCCTATCGGGTTCGCACTCATCGCATTGCGCCTGGTCAAGAACTCTGCGCATCGATGGGTGGCCCGGATTCCGGCTCTGATCGGACTCCTTCTGGGCCTGCTGCTGGGTCAGTTCCCTTTGTGGCTGGAGGGTGCAGCGGTCATGCCTCTCGTCGGGATCGTACTCGTCGCGACGCTTCTCGGTGGCCCCATCTTCGCTGCCCTCGGTGGACTCGCGGTGCTTCTCTTCCTGGCGGAAGGCGTGCCTGCGGCGGCCGTTCCCGTCGAAACGTATCGGTTGGTGGTGTCGCCCACGCTGCCGGCGATTCCACTCTTCACATTGTCGGGTTTCATGCTGGCCCAGGGAGGCGCCTCGGAGCGCCTGCTGAGGGTCTTTCGGGCCCTGTTCGGATGGGTGCCCGGCGGGACGGCGATAGTAGCCGCCATGTCCTGCGCCTTCTTCACGGTTCTCACAGGCGGTTCTGGCGTTACCATCCTGGCACTGGGAGGCCTCCTGTTCCAGGCCCTGCGGTCCGACGGCTACCGAGAGCGCTTCTCGCTCGGGCTGCTGACGGCCTCCGGGTCGCTGGGCCTCCTGTTTCCACCCGCACTTCCCCTCATGCTCTACGGCATCGTCGCCCAGATCGCGATCCCCGATCTGTTCCTCGGGGGTCTGGTTCCCGGTCTCCTGCTGCTCCTGCTGGTGGCGGCCTGGGGTGTTCGAGAAGGTGTCGTGACGCGGGCAGGCCGTCAGTCCTTCAGCCTGCGGGAAGCGCGAAGCGCCATCTGGGTGGGCAAGTGGGAGCTGGCTTTGCCCCTGGTGGTGCTCGGTTCGATTTTCAGTGGCTACGCGACCCTGGTGGAGTCGGCCGCCCTCACCGTCCTCTACACATTCGCCGTCGAGTCCCTCGTGCACCGCGAGCTCTCGTTTCGACGGGATCTGCCGAAAGTCCTCGCCGAGTGTCTCGTGCTGATCGGTGGGGTGTTGATCATCTTGGCCGTGGCCATGGGATTCACGAACTACCTGGTCGACGTCCAGGTACCGGCGAGGATCGTGGATTGGGTGCAGACCTACATCCATTCTCCCTTGACCTTCCTGCTTTGCCTGAATCTCCTCTTGCTGCTGGTGGGCTGCTTGATGGATATCTTCTCGGCCATCGTCGTGGTTGTGCCGCTGATCGTGCCGCTGGGAGCGGCTTTCGGCATCGATCCCATTCACCTCGGGATCATCTTCGTAGCCAATCTCGAGCTGGGATACCTGACCCCACCTGTTGGGCTCAATCTCTTTCTGGCTGCCTATCGTTTCGAGCGACCGGTGCTCCAGATCTGGCGGGCCGCGATACCCATGTTGGTGATCCTGGCGATCGGCGTTCTGCTGATTACCTACGTGCCGGCGTTGACGCTGGGGATCTTCGACCTGGTTGGAAGGCACTGAGGTCTTGGGGTCTTGAGGTCTTGGGTCCTGAGGTCTTGATGTGGCCGGACCTGTGCCGGCCGTTGGTACATCTATCGAGTCAGGCAGAGGTTCGGAGGTTCGTCCGGGAGGCTCCCAGGGGGTTCTGGCAGCGGCAGGGAGGAAAGCCCCCTGGGGGTCCCCGGACGAACCTCTGGCATCGGTGACAGTCGATAGCGGCCTAGGGTCCTGAGGGCTTAGGGGCGCAAGGACCTAGGGGCTTAGGGGCTTAAGGGCGTAGGGGGGGATTCGGTGGAATCGGGGACGGCTTCTCAGGGGGCGAGCTCGAACGAGAGGCCTTCAGAGGCTTGTTTGACTGCCGACTCGTAGGCCTCTCCTTCCACGAGATCGTGCAGTCGGTCGCTGATCGGCAACACCATCGACATGGGGTGCCATCGCGTTGCCCTCCCACTCGCCAAGTCGACGACGCGACCCTCTCCAACAGCGGTGGAGCCTTCTGCCAAGGGGAGGTCGGCGACAGCTGCGTACACAGCCCGAAACCAGGCCTCGTCTACCGGGTCGACAAATCGCAGGTACTTCTTGCCCTTGACGGCCAGGTGCAAGTGGGAAGGTACGAAGATCAGGCCATCCAAGCGCAGGCGATCGCAAATCAGGATGAGAAGAGAGGCGACTTCGCCCAGCAATCCGAGGCCCGGGTAGGACTGTCCAGGCAAGGGACGCTGATTGGAGAACGCGGAGCGTGGATTCTGCAGCAGGAGCCATTCGAGGCTCAGCAACTCCATCGAAGCGATCGAGTGTCGGTCGTAGCTGACCCGCAGCTCCATCAGGAGCTCGTCGCGGTTGCGGTCGCTGAAGATCCTCAGCGTGTCTCCCGAGCTTGCTCCACAGTCGAAGGTCAGTCTTGGGTCGGAGAATCCCATCCTGCGGAGATGCTCCAGGATCCCCGTCCATTCGAGGACGAGCTCCATTTCGTGAAGCGAGAGATGTCCGAGGAACAGCTGGTCCGGGCCCGCTACGCCGAGGTATCCGACAAGATCGGCCTCGGTCAGACTCCAGTCGTCACTCGCTGGTTCGGACCTGGCTATGGTGCCATCCAGGCGGTGTGCCAGACTTCGATAGCGAGTCAACGTGACCTCTTCGGTAGTCGGCGGCTCGACGACGCTGCCGCCGCTCAGCAGCCAGGAGAAAGAGCGGGCACTGTAGCGCCATGTCTCTCCACCGTAGCCACCAGCCAGCAGCACGACCAGAGGCAGCCCGCGTCGAGATAGCGTCTGCTCGATGACGAAGCGGTCTCTGTCGAGCATGCCCCGAGGCCCTATGGACCAGTTCCCGAGGCGATCGTCGTAGGCTGGGTCGGTGCCGGCCAGATAGAACACCAGACCAGGCTCTACCTCTCGAATCAGTCTCGGCAGAGTCGATTCGATTGCCTCGAGGTACGCGGCATCCTCGACGTCGTCGCCCAGCTCGACCGAAAGCGAAGCCAGCGCCGTTGTGTCGTCCCAGTCTCGATTGTGAATCGAGAAGGTGAAGACTGAGCCGTCTTCGGCGAAAATCTGACGGGTGCCGTTGCCGTCGTGCAGATCCAGATCGACGACCAGGATTGGTTCCTCGAAGCCCTCTTGTCGGATCCGGCGGATGGCGACGGCGACATCGTTGAAGATGCAGAAACCCTTGCCCGAGTGGATTCCGGCATGGTGGAAGCCGCCTCCCAGATTCACCGCGATCCGCTCACCTTCCAGGGCTACCCTGGTTGCCGCGAGAGTACCGCCGGTTGCGGCTCGCTGGGCCTGGAGCGCTCGCTCGTGCAGGGTTGGCCAGATCTCCATGCCGACAATGTCGGTGAGAGAATCGGGCTCACGCAGGGCAGCGAGATAGGCAGCGGAGTGAGCCAAGCGGAGGTCCCGCAGAGAAGCCGTCACAGGCTGATGGACCTGTCCAGCCTCGAGCAGGTTCTCGGCCAGCAGGAAGTCCAGGATGCGCTCGCTGCGGTGGATGTCGATCGGGGACCCCCCAAGATCGACGAGGTAGTTGGGAGAAAAGAAGAAATCGGCAGGCACCCACCCGACCATGGACCGGAAGCGATGCCAGGCGCGGCGCAAGAAAGGCGGGAGCGGCGAAGGGCCTTCAGTCACGTTCGAGAATCACCCTACCACCACGGGTCGATGGCCGAGGATTCATGCGGACGGTCCGTGAAGGACGACCAGCGTGGCACCCCATCCTCCGGCCTCGCCAGAGGCGTCGCCAAAGGAGGCGACGCGTGGATCTTGCTCGAGGATCTTCCGAACGGTCTGTCGCTGGACTCCCTTCCCCTTGCCATGGATGATACGCACCCGGCGCCAGTTGTTCTCCAGGGCGACCTCCAGGTAGTTGCGGACCAGGTCGGCGACTTCTGAAGGGGGAAAGCTGTGGAGATCCAGGACGTCGGTGAGTGTTAGCTCGATGGGTGGTTCTGGCCCGATTTCGTCGTGCATGGGTGGCGAGCTCTGCCAGCTATTTGAACATCTTGAGGAAGGTGAGAAAGAGGGTGAAGCCGTCATCGGGTCCCACGACCGGCACGCCCGCGTCGAGCCGCACAAGGGTCTTCCAGGGGCCGACGATAGTGCCCGCGATACCCAGGCCGGCGAGCAGCTCCTGGTCCAGCCCTTCAGGCTTGTCGGTCGCCAAGGCCAGATCACCGAGACCCTCGAGTCGGAACAACTCCCCCATCTCGATTCCGTAGCTCAGGTGCAGGGCCGTGGCGGTCTCCGCCCGGATCTTGCCGCTCTGGTAGCCATGCACTCGAATGTTGCTGAAGGATCCGAACTGATACTTGCTGAAGCGGTCCAGGTCTTGTCCGTCGACGTACTCGAGCTGTACTCCGAACTTGCGGAAGCGGGGCAGATGAAAGGTCTTGGAGACGGAAGCCTCCCATTTCAAGAAGTCCTTGGTCGCCGGGTCGTACTCACCGGAGTCGGGGATGCCCCAGGGCTCCCAGCTGGACCGATTGGCATAGCTACCCTTCACTCGAAATCGATATCCACCCCGGGTATAGGTGACCCGAAGGCCGAGCTCATTGGTGAAGTGGTCCTGCGGCAGGACGAACTCATCCGCCGTATCGTCCGCACGGCTGTAGGCACTGTGGCGCAGCTCGTATTGAAGATTGACCTTGGTGAAGGCTCCCAGAAGGTGCCCGAGCTCGGCGTCGATGCTGGCGGGTCGCTCTCTGACATCGGCGGCCTCGAGCTCTTCACCCTGGCGATATAGGGTGTCCGTGAATGGCACCGCGACGAGAAACAGATCGGAGGAAGCGCTGAAGTTCGAGCCCAGCACGTTGGTGTCGGCAATGCTGGCGGAGGCCAGCGCGCCGGCAAAGAGCGCATTGACCTGAGCACCGGTGCCCCTGAAATCCAGGGAAAAGTAGTCGATGCCGAGCAACGGCAGCGGATAGTCGAGCGCATCGTCGTGGAACACACCACCGGCCAGGAACAGGCGGCTGGAGTCGAACTTCTCCTGCACGATCCGTTCGCCGGTCTGCTTGTCTCGCACCAGGTACCGAAGGCCGTCTGGAGTTTCGCGAACCATGGTGGAGTCGGACTCCAGGGCTGCAGTGCGCTCGGCTTCGAGGTCCGGGGAATTGAGCTCTACCGCTGTCAGCAGAGTCTCCTTCTCAACCACGGTCGTGGTGTTGAAGATCGACCAGATCTGCTGACTGACGACTCGCAGAGGCAGCCAGAAGCTCTCAGGCCGCCACTGTGCCGGCAGACCCTGGGAGTCGATCGGACTGTAGTGGAGGGTCTCCTCGTTGGAAACGACATCACCCTCCAGGCCCAGCTGCACCGCCCGTGAGCGGACGCGTACGAAGAGCTCCCTGTCGATCCAGACCGTGCCGCGGAAGAGGCTCTTCTCAGGGTCGCTGGCCCGGGGGCGGAAATCCACGACCCAGCACTCGCGACCATCGATGGTCTCCGTCCCCCTGAGGTGGTAGGAGTAGTCGCGCGTGAAGTTGATCTCGAGTGGCAGATTTGCCGCCCGCTCAGGCTGGATCAAGGGGATTTGCGGGGCCTGCCTGCCCTTCCACTTGAGGCCGTTGACGAAGAAGCGCTCCCACGTCCAGTCGGTACCGGAGCCCCTCTGGTAATAGAGGCGCCCCTCGAAGGTAACCTCCAGCCCCTGGGTGCCGAACTCGAAACGGAGGTGCGTCGTATTCGTACCCCGGTAGTTCTCGAGCCTTCGGGACTGTGAGTCCTCCACCGCCTGCATGCGGCGCAGGATCTCCTCGACCGGCAGGGACCGCTCCGAAACCACTGTCAGCTCGTCCTCGAGACCCCGGTCTCCCTCGCGCTCGGCAACCGTCTGCCTCTCCAGCTGCAAGAGGCTCACTCGCTGTTCCGGCTCCCAGCGAAGTTCCAGCCCCTGGCCCGACCGCAGCCCACCGTACATATCGAGGCTCTGGCCGGTCTCCAGGTCGGTTCGTGATGGCTGGCGGAGACCGGTGTCCGAGAAGGTGACTGCGGCTTCGACCGAGTCAGCATCATGCTCGACGATGACTCGCAGTCCGAGATCCTCACCGCGAACGAAGCTCCAGGCCTCGACGTTGCCAAATGGGGTGGAGTAGGGATCGTAGGAGAGGTCGCCTCTGAACTCGATGGCAAGCAGCTTGAGCGGTTTCAGACTGGGCGGTCCTCCCTCCGGTCGCTGGAAGAGGGTCATCGACGCACCTGCCACGGAATTGCGGGCTGCCTGGGACAAAGCGAGCTCCGCCGGGTTCGGAAAAGGTATCGCATCCAGGACAACAGGCTTGCCAGGGTCGAGCTCGGTGAGGACTTCCGTCACACGTCCAAGCTCTGTCGCATCGATAGGCTGGAGGACGACGCCGTCCAGGTAGGCAGCTACGTCATGCCCGAAGAGTCTGCGCAGTGACTCGGGGTCGGGGTCCAATGGCTGGGAAAAGACACCCGAGCCGGGCTGGGCTCCGGTCAGCGTGACAGTGGCTCGCTTCAGCAAGAAGGAGTACTGCTCGGGGTCGAGTCGTTCGTGAGGCGGATCAGCAGGTTGCCAGAGAACCTGGAACTGGGATCCCGGGCCGGCATCTCGGGCCAGGCGCGAGGCGACTTCCAGCTCGCTCTCGAGGCTGTCGAGGTGCTCGATCAAGGGTGCCGGTGTGCGGAACTCCAGGCCCAACAAAGGAGTGGCTCCGCTAGCCGCGATCTCCCGGGCAGGACTGGCTGTAGCGGCCTCCGTGAGCTCGATGGTCCAGGCGACGAAGAGGGCGGCCCCATCCTCGATCCGGGGTTCCTCGAGCAGCTGTGGTAGCAGACTTGCCGGTTCGCCGGTTCGGATTCCAGCACAGGGACGACAGGCCGGCGCCGCGGCCTGCGCCGCAGGCGCGCCCAACGCCAGGGTGAGGCTCCAGATTGCTTGCACCGAGGCCCGGAGGACTCGATTCGACGCGATCGGTTGCGATGACGACGACCACATGGTTGCGGGAAGCCTCTTCTGGCAGTTCGGTTCAGCTCGATTCGCCGGACTTCGACTCAGGCTGATACCGGCGTAGCTCGTCCTTTGATCATCTCGGAAGGCGGTTCGTGAGTGCCATCGAGGTCAGGATTCGGCTCCCTCGTTCGCTTCCGGAGACGAATCCGATACCTTACGACCCAGCCAGACTACCCCACCTACGATCACTACGGTTCCCACGATCAAGGAGATCCATGGGCTCATGCCGTAGGCTGTGGGGATGTCTCCGATCAGCATTCCCAGAAAGCCCATGCTCAAGGCATAGGGCAGCTGGGTTCGAACGTGGGCGATGTGATCGGAGCCCGAAGCCATGCTGGACAGGATCGTAGTATCGGAGATGGGGGAGCAGTGGTCTCCCCAGACGCTACCAGCGAGCACAGAGGAGATGGTTCCGATCAGAACTGCACCGTAGGCGTCGCTGCCGAGAGCCATGCCGGCGCCGATCGATAGCCCGTGGGCGATCGGGACTACCAACGGCATGAGGATTCCGAGAGTCCCCCAGGAGGATCCCGTGGCAAAGGACACGGCTGCCGAGAGGATGAAGATCAGGACCGGGAACCAGTGCGGAGAGAGCACGCCCTGAGACAGTCCGACCAGGAAGTCTGCTGTTTGCAGCTCGTCGCAGACCGCACCGATCGACCAGGCCAGGATCAGCACGATCAGGGCCATGAAGATCGACTTGAAACCCTCGACCATGGCGCCGACTCCCTCGCGCAGTGTGAAGATCCGCTGCAGCAGCGGCAGGCCGAATGCCAGGATCACGCCGCCCAGACTCGCCCAGCACAGGGCCGCAATACTGTTCGCATTGCCGAAGACTTCCCGCAGCCAGGCACCGGTAGTACCGAAATCCGCTCGAACCAGGCCGGCGCTGCCGCTCGTGTACATCCCGGCCACGGTGATGATGATGACGGCAAGGATGGGCAGCAATGCGTTGATGGCTCGCTTGGGGGCGCCGGGAGGCGGTTCGAGGACCTCCGCGTTGAAGTTGGCCAGAGGCACCGCACCATCTGCCAGCAGCTTGCCGGTTGTTCGCGCCCGGCGCTCGGCCTTGAGCATGGGACCGAAGTCCCTGCCCGTCACCGCGATGGTAAATCCCAGGACCAGCGCGAAGATCGGGTAGAAGCGGTAGGGAATCGACGCCACGAAGGTCGTGTAGGCGTTGAAGGGGATGTCGACCACGGCGAAAGCCGCAGCGATGAGTCCGACCTCGAACCCGATCCAGGAAGAGATGGGAAAAACGCTGGCTACTGGGGCTGCGGTGGAGTCGACGATGTAGGCGAGCTTTTCGCGGCTGACTTTCAGGCGATCGGTGATGGGACGCATCGTGGAACCGACAATCAGCGTGTTGGCATAGTCGTCGAAGAAGATCGCGACTCCCAGCGCCCAGGTGGCAAACTGACCGCGTTGCGGGCTGGTAGCGAATGGCCTGATACGGTCGACGATTCCCAGGGTGCCGCCACTCTTGTTGATGAGCCCCACCATCCCACCCAGAAGTGTGGTGAATACCAGGATGGCCGCCTGATCGGGATTGGCGACAGAAGAGGCGACGTAGTGATCGATGGTGCGGGCCAGGGCGGTCAGCGGCTGCCAGCCATTGAGGAACAGGGCACCTGAGAACACTCCCAGAAACAGCGAGAGTAATACCTCCTTGGTGATCAGGGCGAGGCCGATTGCGACAAGAGGCGGAAGAATCGAGAGCCAGGCGGGAATCACCCGAATCGAGGCCTCCTCCCGGGCTCCTGCTGTTGCGACCTGAAGGCTGTGGCTGCCCGACGACAGGTCGATGTGATCGAGGACGATCTCGTGCTCTCCTGCGGAGAGCATTCGCTGGTCGACGGACTGGCCGTCGATGAAGGTCTCGAGTGGGATGAGCTCCGCGTCCCCGGCGTCGATGACCCTGACTGTAAGGTTGAACGGTAGTCCCGTCAGCTGGGTAACGGGGGTCTCGAGCTCCAATTCGGCGGCCGCACTCGCTTGGACGGCCAGCAGGCCGAGCGTCGCGAGTGCACACCACAACCACTGGCGTCGTTGGCTTGCCGGCAGGGCCTAGGCCTCCTCCTCGGGAGCGGCCTCGGGAACGATCGAGGGAGGTAAGCCTAGCTCTTCCCTCAATGCAGCCTCGATCTCGTCGGCCAGATCGGGATTGTCACGCAGGAACTGCTTGGAGTTCTCTCGGCCCTGTCCCAGGCGGATGTCTCCGTAGTTGTACCAGGCACCGCTCTTGCCGACCATGCTGTACTGGACCCCGAGATCGACCAGCTCGCCGACTCGTGAGATGCCGTCGCCGTAGTCGATGTCGAACTCCCCCAGGCGAAAGGGCGCCGCCACCTTGTTCTTGACCACTTTGACCTTGCACCTCGCACCAACGACCTGGTCACCGTCCTTGATGGCGGCGATTCTTCGGATGTCCAGACGGACCGAAGAGTAGAACTTCAGCGCCCGACCACCGGTGGTGGTTTCGGGGCTGCCGAACATGACTCCGATCTTCTCGCGAATCTGGTTGATGAAGATCAGGCAGGTCTTGGACTTGGCGACGATGGCGGTTAGCTTGCGCAGGGCCTGGGACATGAGTCGGGCGTGTAGGCCGACGTGGGAGTCTCCCATCTCTCCTTCCAGCTCGGCGCGGGGCACCAGCGCGGCCACTGAATCGATGACGATCACATCGACAGAATTGCTGCGGACCAGCATCTCGGCGATCTCCAGGGCCTGCTCACCGAAGTCGGGTTGAGAGACCAGGAGGTTGTCGATGTCGACGCCCAGCTTCCCGGCGTATTCCGCATCCAGGGCGTGCTCGGCGTCGATAAATGCCGCGACGCCGCCTGCTTTCTGCGCCTGGCCGACGACGGAAAGAGCCAAGGTGGTCTTGCCGGAGGACTCGGGGCCGTAGATCTCTACCACCCGGCCTCGCGGCAGGCCGCCTGTGCCTATCGCATAGTCCACAGCCAGCGACCCGGTCGGCACAACTGGGATCGCCAGGGCCTCTCTCTGGCCGAGGCGCATGATGGAACCCTTGCCGAATTGGCGCTCGATCTGAGTCAGGGCGCTGTCGATGGCTTTCAGCTTGTCGGACGATTTGTCTGCCATGAGCTCAACTCCTGAGATGCTGCTGCCAGGTACCGGTCTTGAACGAAGTACGAAGGCTATACTAGTCGCTCTTCAGACGGCTGGCGAATCGCGACTCGGGTTCCTCCGCAGCAGGGATGCGATGCTAGCGAATGCCTCTTTGGGCCGTCAACGCGTTTAGACGGATTCCGCTCGTGGATTCTTGTTTTCAGGATTCTGCGCGGGGGCTGCCGATCTCCAGTTCCGGGTCTGCGACGTGAACACCTCTGACAATCCCACTGGCCTGGTCGGGCAGCTCGAAGGCGTCGAGGGCCTCGAGGTCGAGGTCGGAGCCCCGCTCTCCGGACACTCTACGTTTCGGATCGGAGGCCCGGCCGAGTTCCTGATCCGAGTTCACAACAGGCAGGCGCTCGCAGCACTCCTCTCGGCGACGGGACGACTCGGGTTGCCATTCGAGCTCCTCGGCCTGGGATCCAACGTGCTGTTTCCCGACGAGGGTCTGCCGGGCGTCGTGGCTCGGTTGGTCGGGGATTTCGTGAGTTATCGGTTTCACGGCACCAGGGTAACGGCCGGCGGAGGATTGGCGCTAGCGAAGCTGGCGAGGCTCGCAGCCGAAAAGGGATTCGAGGGTCTCGAGGCTCTGGCCGGTTTCCCTTCGACCGTCGGCGGAGCTGTCCGCATGAACGCTGGAAGTTACGGAGTCGAGATCAAGGACGTGCTGGTCGAGACCACCATCCTGGAACGGAATGGGCGGACGCGACGCCTGACCGCCCGAGAGCTCCAGCCCTCCTACCGTCGCACGATCTTGCGGGGCTCGGGGGGGATCGTTATCAGCGCTACCTTCCAGCTTCGAGAAGGCAGTGCCGAGAAGGCGCTGGGACGGATCGAAGAGCTCAATCGGCGCAGGTGGCAGAGTCTTCCTTCGGGCCGACCCCACGTCGGTTCCATCTTCAGGAATCCCGAGGGCGACTACGCTGGCAGGCTGATAGAGGCCTGCGATCTGAAGGGTGCTAGTCGCGGCGGCGCGCAGATCAGCCCTCAGCATGCAAACGTCATCGTCAACAACGGTAGAGCCCAAGCCCAGGAGGTCTTGGAGCTGATGCTCGAGGCCAGAAGGGCGGTACAGCAGCGTTTCGGCGTAGAGCTGGTGCCTGAAGTAGAGCTGATGGGCGCGCTACGCAACCGTTGGCAAGATGCTCTGGACAAGGAGCCGCAACCCTCCGGATGAACCGCAATTGGCTGTGTTACGATTCTCGCCCCGTGCGGCCTGCAACGTTCCGCTGGCGCCCAACGAAAGCTGAAAATTGATCGTGAGAGCACGACAGACCATGGTCAGGCTGCTTCTGGCTTTCGTCCCGCTCGTCGGTGGACTTTTGACCACTTGCACCGCAAAGAACTCCAATCCCCGAGAACAGGAGCGCCGTCCGAACGTCATCCTGATCTCGATGGACACTCTGAGGCCGGATCACCTGGGCTGCTACGGTTACGAGAAGGACACCAGTCCAGCCCTGGATGTGTTGTGTGAGGACGCAGTAGTTTTCGAGCAGGCCATCGCGCACGCGCCTTCGACGCTGCATTCTCACGCCTCGATGCTGACTTCGCTCTTGCCGCATCACCACCAAGCGACCTGGTCGGCGAAAACCAGAATTCCAGAGGGCGCCCTTTCTCTGGCGGAGGTCTTTCAAGAAGCCGGCTATCGGACCGCGGCCTTCACCGGCGGCGGGCAAATGGACCGGATCTTCGGCCTGGATCAGGGATTCGAAGTGTTCGAACAGCCGATGCTGGAGCATTTTGAAGACACCGTGTGGAAGGGAGTGGAGTGGGTCGAGTCAGACGATACCAGGCCCTTTTTTCTGTTCCTTCATTCCTACGAAGTCCATCATCCCTACACCCCAAAGGCCGACTACCTGGCGCTTTTTGATGATGGCTACTCGGGTTCCCTGCCAGGCGAGATCAGTCTCGAATTGCTTGGACAGATCAACAATGAGGAGATCGACTTCGACGAGGCGGACCTGGGCCACGTGCTCGCCGCCTATGATGCGGAGATTCGCTCGGCGGATGTCGGCGTTTCGAATCTGATTCGATACCTGAGGGAGAAAGGCCTTTATGACGACACCCTGATCGTCTTCACCTCGGATCACGGGGAGGAGTTCGGCGAGCACGGACTGGTGGGTGTGCACTCTCACACTCTCTTCGACGAACTGCTGAGGGTACCTTTGGTCGTGAAGTTCACGAGCTCCAAGCACGCCGGGATGAGGGCCGGGTTTCAGGTGCGAGGCATCGATATTCCCCCAACCATTGTCTCAGCCGCCGGGCTTCAGGTTCCTTCGGAGTTCTCGGGGACCGATCTGGGAAAGCTACTGGCCGATGATCGGCTCGAGGAGCTGAGTGCCATCAGTCGCCTGGACTTTCCGCCGTGGTATCCGGGAACGACTTCGGTGCGGACAAGGAGGTGGAAGCTCATCGAGGGGGAGCTGCGGGATTTGCTGCGCGATCCTGGCGAGGAGTGGTACGCGAGTCCCACCACCGGTGGTATCGAAGCGGCGGAACTCCTGGATCAAGCCCTTCACCAGGCTCTCGAGGAGCGCGAGCCATTTCCGCCAGAGGTAGTGGCACCGCCCGATTCCACTCTCGATGAGCTTCGGGCACTCGGCTACATCCAGTAGCTTCTCAATTCCCCTTATGTGGAGGGCCGTGGGCGCAGGTGTGAGCCTGGTGCAACACGGCTTGCTCAGGCCTGCTTGCTATACTGAACCTCTGGTTCTTCGACCGAATCATGCAGAAAGGGTTGCCTGCCATGATCAAGAAACTGCTGCTGGGCGTGTTGGTGCTGACCATCGGGGTTCCTTCAATCGCTGGTGCGCAAAAGCGGGAAGTGGTTTCCACGGCGGTGCGGGCTGATCGCGACTACTGGTCATCGAACCGTATGCGCAGGGCCCGCGACATGCCTCTGCCGAGGGTGTCGAGCGCCCGATTGTCGACGCTCCTCGGGGAAGATCAGGGGGGCACCGAAGAGAGCACGATCAGCCTACCGACAGGCGCTCTCCAGTTCAGCAGTAGCCGATTGACTCCAAGAAGCGCCCGAACCGCTTTTCCCTATACGACCGTGGGGCGGTTGTTCTTCAAGTCGGCCGACGGAGATTTCGTCTGCTCGGCGTCGGTGATTTCCAATCGCGTCATCCTGACTGCTGGCCACTGCGTTTACGATGCGCTTCGAGGCCGCTTCCACCAGAAATTTGCCTTTGTTCCGGGCTACTATCGAGGTCAGTTTCCAAGGGGAGTTTGGCTGGCCCGACGGGCGGTAGTGACCGAGGAATGGAAGCTGTCGTCCGAGGTGCTGCCGAACTCGGCAGATTTCGGTGTTCTTGTCCTCCGCGACAATGAGGGCAGGACGATCGGACAAGCCACCGGCTGGTTGGGTTTCAGAACCTACTCGTTGATTCCGAACCATGTCCATCTTCTCGGCTTCGCGGTAAACCACGACGGCGGAGAAGAGCTGCATCAAGTGACGACCGGCGATTCGTTCTGTTGCTTCGATGGCTCAGCCGTCTACGGGTCCGATATGGGGCCGGGATCCAGCGGTGGACCCCTGATCCAGAATTTCGGCGCGCGGGCGAAAGGCCAGGGTCCGGCCAACGGTGAGCCCAACCGCGTGGTCGGCGTGATCTCCTACGGGCCTGTCGAGTCGTACGCGAAATTCGAGGGCAGTTCGATTCTCAACCAGTCGTTCCTGGCCATTTTCGAGACGGCCTGTGCCATGGCACCCGGGAACTGCTTGAATCGCGGCACGTTCCAGAGACCCAAGCGATAAAGAGAGGGCACGAATGGGCCCGCGCTATACTGCGTGCGCCATGAAGAAGCTCTCTGTAGTGATCCCCGTCTACAATGAAGTCGAGACCATAGAGAGGGTGCTCGGCCGGGTGAGCGCTGCGCAGCTGCCAGCAGAGGTGGAGTTGGAGATCATCGTGGTGGACGATGCTTCGACCGATGGCACGCTAGCCAAGCTCCAGGAGGTCGCGGCAAGCGGCAGACACTCCTTCGAGCTGGTCCAGCATGTCGAGAACCAGGGCAAGGGAGCGGCCTTGCGAAGTGGATTTGGCGCCGCCCGGGGTGACTTCGTCCTGGTCCAGGATGCGGATCTCGAGTATCACCCGAGGGACTATCCTGTATTGCTCCAGCCGTTGCTGGAAGAGGATGCGGATGTGGTCTATGGCTCGCGGTTCTTGGGTGGACCACACCGGGTACTCTTCTTCTGGCACTACCAGGGAAACCGGTTCCTGACGCTGCTGTCCAACATGTTCACGGACCTGAATCTGTCGGACATGGAGACCGGGTACAAGGTCTTTCGAAAGGAAGTGCTCGACAAGCTCAAGCTGCACTCGAATCGATTCGCCATCGAGCCCGAGATGACCGCCAAAGTCGCCAAGCAGCGGGTACGGATCTACGAGGTCCCCATCTCCTATGCTGGTCGAACCTACGCCGAGGGCAAGAAGATCGGATGGAAGGACGGACTGGCCGCCATCTGGGCCATCTTTCGCTATAATCTCGTCGGTTGAGTAAGCCTTGAAAACTGTCATGATGCCCGCCTGGGCGTCCAGGAGGTCTCTCGTGCACCAGCTACCTCGATTCTCTGTCGCTATTGTCGTCGTCTTGCTCTTGGGCTTGGCCGGTTCGGCCTGTGGCCCCAAATCACCCGCCGACAAGATCGCCCAGACGCGATCGCTCTATTCGGCCAGTATGAACGGCTTCGTGGTGGAAGAGGAGCCTATCTTCGAGGAGCCGATCGAAGAGGTCGAGGTGTCAGTCGAAGAAGCGGAGATCGAAGCCGCGGAGGTGGAGGAGCAGGCTGATTTCGAGCCCGTCGCGGTGAGCCAGAGAGTCCTGCTCGATATTCTGATCAGGCATGACAGCAACAAGAAGCTACCCGGAATCACGGTAGAAATCTCCATGGCGGATCCGGACGGACAGGAGAAGAATCACTGGCGAGTGTGGTTCGACACCTCCGATATCGAGAAAGCGAATGTGACTCAATTCACTCATATCCTGGAAGATGTGTCGTATGAAGAGGGTGACGGGTTTCTCGCGGAGGTCCGTCACCCGGTGCCCGAAGCGGAGCGGGGAGAGTACAAGGAGTTCGCCTCGGGGTCCTGAGACCTGAAGCGCGGGCATCTGAATATCTCACCGGGGTGGGGTTGCTCTCGACCTGGTGAGTGCCCTAGCCCGCCAGGAGACTCGACGACCGTGACCGAGCGCCCCGCCCTAACCACACACGAGGCCGTCGCTGCCGACCTGATCGCTTGTCTCGAGCGTCAGGTTGGTTCCGTGGTGAAGGGTAAGGGTGATGTCATCCGTCAAGCAGTCGTCTGCCTGCTGGCCCAGGGTCACGTCCTGATCGAAGATGTCCCAGGAGTGGGCAAGACGACTCTGGCCCGGTCGCTGGCAAACTCGCTGGGTCTGGCTTTCCAGAGGATCCAGTTCACCAGCGATCTTCTGCCGTCGGACATCGTGGGTGTCTCCATCTACAGGCAGACGAGCGAGAGGTTCGAGTACGTGCCGGGCCCGATCTTCTCGAACGTGGTGCTGGCCGACGAAATCAACCGCGCCAGCCCGAAGACGCAGTCGGCACTCTTGGAAGCCATGAGCGAGCGTCACGTGACGATCGACCGCGAGCGCCACCCCCTGCCTGAGCCTTTCATCGTCCTGGCGACCCAGAATCCTCTGGAGTACGTGGGGACTTTTCCGCTCCCCGAATCTCAGCTGGATCGATTCATGATGTCGCTGAGGCTCGGCTATCCACCGCGGGAGCAGGAACGTGAGCTCCTCATCTCTGGCGGCGTCGATCGCATCCTGGCAGATCTCGAGCCGGTGGTGAGCCGTGAAGAAGTCCTGCGACTCCAGGCCCGCGCCGAGGAGGTCCAGGTGGCCGACAAGCTCGCAGATTACATCCTCTCCCTGGCCGAGGCGACGCGAGACTCGGCCCAGTTCGTTCTCGGCGTCTCCACGCGCGGAGTGCAGAATCTCTACCGAGCCACTCAGGCCATGGCCCTCTGCGAAGGTCGCCCTTTCGCAACACCGGATGACGTCCAGAGAGTCGCAGTGCCCGTCTTCGCTCATCGGGTGCTACTCAAGAACGGCGGCGGTGGCCTGGAGGCCGCCAGAAATGCCGTCGTCAGGGTCGTGGACTCGGTTCCAATCCCTGTCTGATGGCACTCCGCAAGACCGTTCCTGAAGGAATTCGGATCACCAAGGTCGGGCTCTGGTTCATCATCCTCACAGTGCTGGTGGCTGTGCCAGCTGCCAACACCGGTAACAATGCGCTCTATCTTGTCGAAGCGACGATGTTGTCGTTGTTGGTCGTCTCTGGAGTGATCTCGAGACAGAACCTCCGGCGGCTCGAGATCGAATTCGATCCACCACTGGAGGTTTACGCCAACGAGCCCTTCGATATCGGCTTCGAGCTGCGCAATCGAGGCCGTTTGTGGCCGAGGTGGTTGTTGGTCCTGGCGGGAACCGAGCAAACCAAATCCGTCCTGGTGCCCTTCCTGCCGCGCCGCTCCGCCTTCGCCGGCAATCTGGAGTTGACGGCCACGCGCCGCGGCGTCTTGCGTCTCGAGCATGCTCACCTGGCGTCGATCTTCCCTCTAGGACTGTTCCGTAAGGGGATGAGATATCGCGTCGATCTGGATCTGCTCGTCTATCCGGAGATCCGGTCTTCGGTCGAGTTCCGCCAGCGGAGCCTGGGCGGGGTCGGCGAGGAGCCAGCGCGCAGGATCGGTGTCGGCCCGGAGCTCCACAGCCTGCGGGCTTTTCGCCTCGGCGACGATCGGCGAGGCATCCACTGGAAGCAGACGGCCCGCACTGGTGAGCTGGTCTATATGGAGAGAGAGGCCGAAACCGGTGAGCGCCTTTCCATCGTGCTCGACAATGCCGTCGGGGAGCTCGATAGCGATTCCAGGAAGGAAGCGTTCGAGCTGTTGGTCAGCGAGGCGGCAACCGCTGCGCACTACTATCTGGAGCGGGACTACGAGGTCGAGCTCGTGACGCGGAACGAAGTCGTTGGCTTCGGTCGGGGCCGTGGTCACCGACGGAGGGTGCTTGAAGCCTTGGCCCTGGTGCCGGCGGTTGCACTGAGACCCTATCCGCTCACGGGCAGCGATCCGGCCACACCGGCCCTCACCCTCGACATGAAGGAACGGGGCGCTTGAGCTTCGATCGGCGCAAGCGGGTCTTGCTCGGTGTTCTGGCACTGCTGGCGCCCATCCCACTGCCGTTCAACGAGATTGTCGGTTGGCCTTCGATCCTCGTCTTCTCGCTGGCGGTGGCGCTGTTTCTTCGTCGGAGCCTGGTGGGCCAGCCCAGGCCCCTGCCAAGCTGGGCGATGAATCTCCTGGCGCTCGTCTATGTGCCTTTCATGTTGCTCGATTTCTCCCTGTTCTGGCAGGGCAGGGTGCTGCGACCATTGCTGCATCTGGCCCTGTTCACTCTCGCCGTCAAGCTGTTCGGGCTGAAGCGGGAGAAGGACAAGTGGCACGTCTTTCTCCTCACCTTCTTCGTCTTCCTCGCGGCCATGGGTACCAGCGTCCACCCGACCGTGGTCCTCTACATGTTGACCTTCCTGGTGCTCAGCCTCCTGCTGATGGCCCGTTTTGCCGCTTTCCATATGCTGAGCAGTCAGGGTCTTGCTGGGGTCCAGACCGAGATACCTCTGAGTCGTTTTCTCGTCATCGGTACACTCCTGACCCTGGTCATTGCCGTGCCTTTGTTCGCTCTTCTGCCTCGGTTGGGAAGGCCGTATCTTGTCGGTCCTGGTGGCGGCGCCGGAGGCACGATGCAGCGCCCCCAGTTCCTCGAGCAGATCGGTATGGATGTTATCGGCCGGACGAGGAGCAGCCGTGCCGTCGCCATGCGACTCGAATATGAAACGCCCTCACCGAGGGGCCATGAAATGCGCTTTCGAGCAGCCGTCTACAACGAGTTTCGAGGCGATGGATGGGCGCGAGGGAAGGTACGTACCCAGAGACTCGCTCGGCAACTTGACGGCTTCTTTCACGTCGCCGAAGGGCAATCGCGAGCGTGGCTCGAGATCTGGCTCGAGCCCGTGGCGAGTGTTGGCCTGGTGCTGCCGGTCGAAGCAGTGACAGTCGACATCGCGACACCTACCATGCACCTGGACGATGGCGGTCTGACGCATCTCCAGATCCGGCGGCCTGACACCGTCCGTTATCGAGTCGGACTGTCACCTTCTGCAGAGCTCCAGTTGAGCTCCGGCCTGCCGCCGCCCTTGCCTCTCGACGAAGCGGGTCGGATGAATGGTGGAGAGCGGATCGCAGCCTTGGCGGCGGAGGTGGCCGGCACCGGTGAGCCGGTGGAGATGGCGGGTCGAATCCAGGGGTTTCTGATGCGGGAGTACACCTACTCCCTCGATCTCATGGGAATCCGCAGCGACAGCCCAGTCGAGGACTTCCTCTTCGATTGGCGCCGCGGCCATTGCGAGTACTTCGCCTCGTCGATGGTACTGATGTTGCGGGCCGTGGGAGTGCCTGCACGCCTGGTCACGGGCTATCTCGGTGGAGAGTACAACCCGTTCGAGGACTACTACGTGGTTCGGCAGAGCAACGCCCACGCCTGGGTAGAGGTTCTCCTGCCCGATCGGGGTTGGACCACATTCGACCCGACTCCGCCATCCGGCCTGCCGGTCAGTGCCAAGCTCGGCTGGAGCCTGTTGGCCTCCCAGGCGTATGACTATCTGCTATTCCGTTGGGATCGCTACGTGCTCACTTTTGGGTTTTACGACCAACTGGGCATCGCTCGCCGGTTGGCCGTCTTCTGGTCGCGGCTCTGGGAAGGTGGCGATCGGGAGAAGGAGCAGGCCCCGAGGCACGACGTTGTTGCTGCGGAGGAGGAGTCGAAGAGCCATCGACAGAGGCCGGACTCCTCCTGGCGGCCCGACGCCGTCCAGATGCTGCCGCTGGCCCTGGTAGTGGTCCTCGGAGCCTGGTGGACCTGGCGGCACCGCCCTGCCTTCACCGGCACCAGGGCTTATCGGCAGCTGCGCACCCGCCTGGAGAAGGACCCCCGTCTGGCTCTCACCAGTTCGGTGCCGCCTCTCGAGCTCGCTGCGAGAATCGCGCGACAGCGACCTGTCGCCTTTGCCTCCGCTGATCGGTTGATCGAGCTCTACCTTCAGGAGAGCTTCGGCGGCCGAGAGCTGAGTGATGAGGAGCGTCTCGAGCTCAAGCAAGTCTTGAGGGAGGCTCTGAGGAGCCTGACTCGGCGCGAAGCGGACCGGTAGACGGACTCAGCTCAAGATCAGGTGAACGGCACACAGGTCAATAGGCGTTGTGCCGCAGACCGTGCCGGAAGGTCATCCAGAGTATCTTCAGATCCAGCTTGAGCGACCAGTTCTCGATGTAGTAGAGGTCGTACTGAATCCGTTTGCGGATCGAGGTGTTGCCCCGCCAGCCATGCACCTGCGCCCAACCGGTGATCCCGGCACGGACCCGATGGCGCAGCATGTACTGAGGGATGCGGTGTTTGAACTCATGAACGAAGGCGGGCCGCTCCGGGCGGGGGCCGATGATGGACATCTCGCCTTTGAACACATTCCAGAGCTGCGGCAGCTCGTCCAGCGACCAGCGCCTCAGCAACGCGCCGAGCCTGGTGCGTCGCGGATCGCCCTTCGTCGCCCAGACCGGTCCGGTCGTGGACTCGGCGTTCACCTTCATGGAGCGGAACTTCAGCATCATGAAAGAGCGCCCGTCGAGACCCATTCTCTCCTGCCGGTAAAACAGTGGACCCCGGTCCTCGAGCCAAATTCCGAGGGCCACGATGGGCAGGAAAGGGAGCAGCACAATCATGGCCAAAAGGGCGACACCGATGTCCATGCCGCGCTTTGCCAGGCTGCTCCAGCCCTGGAGAGGTACCTGGGACAGATTGATGACCGGAGTTCCATCCAGATCTTCCAGCGTCGCCTTGAGGGTTGCGTACTGGAGAATGTCCGGAACCAGGCGAACCTCGACGCACTCGCGCCCCACTGACTGGAGGATGCGCATCATCTTCTTGTGCGCCTCGAGCGGCAAGGCGATATAGATCTGATCGATGTTCTCGCGCTCGATGACTTCGTCCACCTGACGCAGGTTGCCGAGGACCGGCACCCCCGAGATCTCGCGTTTGGATTTCCCCGGGTCGTCATCCAGAAATCCGACAACGTGGAGGCCCAGCTCGCGATGGCCCTGCAGCTTCTTCGTGACTTCCTTGCCCAACGCCCCGGCCCCGAGGATGAGAATGCGCTGCAAGTTCTGGCCCTTCAGGCGGACCACGGTCAACACATCCCGAATGACGTTGCGGCCGAGCACCAGAAGGAACAAATTGAGGCCGGCGAAGATGGCGAGAAAACCTCGGCTGTAGGTAAAGGGCTCGAAGGTGCCGTCCGGTCTCGGATAGCCGGCGGGTCTGACCCAGGTGATGAAGGAGCCGAGAAGTACAGTGGCCAGCAGCACGGCGATGAAAATGGTCAACGCTTCGTCGACGCGCGTCCTACCTCTGCGGATCTGATACAGACCATGGAAATACAGCACGATGGGCCAGAGGAGGAGGAGGATGGGCAGGAGCAGGAGGTAGCGATCGAACTCCGGCAGGTGGCGAACCGGGAAGATGCCAGTCCCGAACCGCAGGTACCAGGCGGCGAAGAAGGCGGTCAACGTAGCCAGGAGGTCACTGATGAAGTATGTGGTGACCGTCATGCGGTGGCGTTGATGGATCAATTGTGCAACCCTCTCAGACGAATTGGACTTGCAATGAAAGGTCTGGGCCCACATGCGAGTGGGTCTGAAATCAGCGACTGTGCTCGACCGATGCTCGGAGGATTCACGGCAGATCCCAGCCAGAGAGCCTCGTCTCCAGAACAGATCGAAACCGGGCCTCGAAGCTCGCGACGGAGAAATTCTCCGCGCGGCTCTTGAGATTCAATTTATTGAAGCGAATTTCGCGACATTTGTCAATCGCTGCGGCGAGAGCCTGATCGTCCCCCTCTCCCTCATAGAGAACCCCGTGCTCGCCATCCAGCACGATATCCAGGATGCCGCCACGCCCCAGAGCGACCACAGGGCAGCCTGAAGCGAGGGCTTCGACGCTCGAGATCCCAAAGTCCTCGACGCCCGGCTGTACGAAGCAGAGGGCGCCCTGGAGCTGCCCTCGGAGGTCCTCGGGCGACACATACCCCAGGATCTTGGTGGTGGAGCCGGCCAGACGTGCCAAGCGCTCCTGCTCGGGACCTGTGCCGACGATCCTGAGCTCGAGACCGAGCCGCTCACAGGCGGCGATTGCCACGTCGACCCGCTTGTACGGAGCCAGAGCCGACACCACGAGGGCGTATTCGCCGGTGATCTCTCCGCCGGGCACAAAGAACTCGGTGTCTACCGGTGGCGGCACGACTCGAGCCTGTCGGCCGTAGTAGCGTTGAATTCTCTCAGCGACGAAGTTCGAATTGGCAAGAAACAGGTCGACGCGACCAGCGGAGGTGACGTCCCAATTCCGCAGTCGAGTGAGGACGAGACTTCGCAGTCGCGCCACCAGCCCGGAGCGCTCTGGGAAGTAGGTATGCTCCTGGTCCCAGGCGTAACGCATCGGAGTGTGGCAATAACAAACGTGATAGGTCCCGGGTGAAGGGCGAGCTCCCTTGGCCACGCAGTGGCTGGTGCTGATCAGCAGGTCGAAGCCGCCAAGGTCGAAGTCCTCGATCGCGGCAGGAAAGAGCGGCAGATAGCGCCTGTAGTGAGTGCGGGCACCCGGATAGGCCTGTAGGAAGCTGGTGTGAATCGGATGCTTCTCCAACGCCGCGCTGACCGTGCCGGGGAAATGGAACAGGGTGTACACAGGGGCTTGCGGAAACATGCTGGCGATCGACTCCAGCACCTTCTCGCCGCCCCGCATTCCCGTCAGCCAGTCGTGGACGAGGGCAGTCCGGGGTTGCGGCAGGGTGCTCATGCTTTGTCCTTGGGATTGGTCTGCCGTTTGCCCTTGCGGCTGTCCCGGCGCAGGGCGCTGTTGTAGACATCCAACGTCTGTTCGGCGGTTCGCGACCACCGAAAGTCCTCGGCCCTTCGGGCTCCGAGCTTGATCAGGGCATCGCGATGATCCTCATCCGCCATGCACTGCGCGATGGCCTTGGCAATCTCTTCGACGTCGAGGGGATTGACCAGGTGAGCGTATCCTTCGGCGACCTCCTTGAGGGCCGATGTGTTGGAGGTGACCACGGGAACCCGAGAGGCCATGGCCTCGACCACGGGCAGCCCGAACCCCTCGTAAAGGGTCGGGAATAGAAAAAGAGTGGCACCCTGATACAGGGCAGGAAGATCCTTGTCTTCGACGTGCCCCAGGAGCTTGAGCCGGTCCGACAGCCCGAGCTGGGAAGCGCGCTGCCGGATTTTGAACTCGATGCTGCTGCGATCGCCGACACAGACCAGGTCAGCCTCGAAGGGGTGGATCTCCAGGGCGCGAGCGAAGGCCTTGATGACATTGTCCAGGTTCTTGTGTGGCTTCGGATTGCCGACAAACAGGATGTAGGGACGTTCGATCCCGAACTCGGTTCGGGCTCGATGCATCTCTTCCTGGGTCACTCTGTGTCGAAAACTCTCGGCGACGCCTGGATAGACGACCCGGATCTTCCGCCCATCGACGTCGAAATACTCCATCAGATCGGTTTTGGTGTTCTGGGAGTCGGCGATGATGCGATCGCCGCGCGAGAGGCTACGGCGAATCATCCGTTGGGCGTAGAAGAACGCCACGGGGCTGGGCAAGAACTCCGGATAGAGAAGATGAATGATGTCGTGGATTGTGACGATCGCTTTGCAGGGTACGACCGCCGGAAGAACGTAGTGGGTCGAGTGGTAGAGGTCCAAACGCAGCCGGAAGAGCCTCCAGGACAGGAAGACTAGCTCCCTAGCCGAATACGATGGAGAGCGCTCGATTACGACTCGAAAGTTCCCTGGCAGTTGCTCGAGCGTCTCTTTGTTCTGCAATCCCACGAACAGTACGTATTGGTTCTCCTGGTCCAGTTCGCCTAGAGCTTGCACGAGGTTCCGGATGTAGGTACCGATACCGAAATCGGCGATCTTCCGCGCATCGATGCCGATGTTGTAGCTCAAGGATCTGGCTCCAGAACTGCTGATTGGTGTCGAAGCTCGAGTTCTCTGCCAACGGATCTGCAGATCGCCAGCGGTCCCCCCGGCAGCTATTCTAGCCTGCCCGGTCTACCTCGGAGCCAGGCTGTGGTTGCCTGCCAGGATCTCGAGAAAGATCTCTTCCATCTCACCAGCTGCCTTTTGCCAGGTGAAGCGTCTGGCTCGCTGCTGACCACGCTCACCGAGCTCGCTGCTCAGCCCAGCATCGTCGGCGATCCTGGCGATCGCTTCCCGTAATTGGCGAGCGTCGTCGGGCTCGATCTGCAAGCCAGCGTCGCCGACGACTTCTGGCAGACTGGATCGATTGGAAACGATCGTCGGTATGCCACAGGCCATTGCCTCGGCTGCGGGCAGACCGAAACCCTCGTACAGCGAGGGATAGACGAAGATGGATGCCGCTTGCATGACCTGCACCTGACGGGCGCGAGGCAGCCTGCCGAGGTAGTGCAGGCCTAGAGCCTCGAGCCTTCGCATCCGGGAAGAAAGGCCTTTGCTCTTCCATCCGTAGGGTCCGGTAATCACGAGGGGAAGTGCATCCGGCGAGGTCTTGACCAGCGCCTCCCAGGCGTCGAGCAGGGTAGACAGGTTCTTGCGGGGCTCCAGAGTGCCCGAGAACAGGAGATATCCAAGCGGGCAGCTCAGCTCCTCTCGCGTAGCAGCGGTGTCCTCTGGAGCTCCGGGCACGAACACCGGATCGATTCCGGGGTAGACGACCTGGAGACGATTTGCCGCTGTTGGGTAGTGAGCTTTGACATCCTCGGCCGTGGCTTTCGAATCGACGGCCACACGCCTGGCCTGCCGGAGCGTCGAAGCGAGAAACGGCAGGAAGCTGAGTCGAACCTTCAGTTGGTGGGCTCCGGGAAGTACCAGGGGGGTTAGATCGTGAATCGTCACCACACCGGGAACAGGATTGCGCACCGGCAGCGTGAGGAGCGGCGACCAGAGAAGATCGATGTCGGAGTCTGCCAGACGACGAGGCAGGGTCAGCTGTTGCCACCAGACGCCGGAGGGCGCGGCCTGGGCCTCCATTTCAATTCCCGCTCGGTGCAGCTCCTCGGCGCAGGACAGGTCACGGTGGGCCATTCCGATACATCGAACAACGCCTCTGTCCGTGAGAGCCTTCAACATGGACAGGGTAAATACGCCGATTCCGGTGGGAGGCCCCACCAGGGACCGGGTGTCCACCGCTATGGTTGGCTTCTGTTCCCCGGGTGGCACGCGACGGCTCCGACTTCATCCAGCCTTGTTGGTGGGTGGATCCACTGACACGGCGGCCTCCCGCCAAACAGCCAGCGTCTCTTCTGCGGTCTTGTTCCAGTCGAATTCGGCCAAGCGCTCGGCTCCGAGGGATATCAACTCTCGTCTCAGGCTCTCGTCGGCAAGCAGACGCCGAACCTGCAGGGCCATCTCCTCGGGTCGTTCAGGCGAAGCGAAGAGCGCCGCATCACCCGCAACTTCATGAAGCACCGGGATATCCGAACAGACCAGGGGAGTGCCGGCTGCCATTGCCTCCACGGCTGGGAGGCCGAACCCCTCGTAGAGGGATGGGAAGACGACGACCGAGGCCTGAACATAGAGTCGGGCCAGCTCGTCCTTGGGAACATAGCCGAGATGTCGGAGCCAGCCCTCCTCTTCAGCCGCCGCGACCTCGGCTTCGAGCTCCTGGGTCTTCCAGCCGAACCGCCCGCACAGGACGAGGGTCGGAACCGTCGACATCTGATCGCGAAGCAGGCGCCAGCAGGCCAACAGCGAGGAGATGTTCTTGCGCGGCTCCAGGGTTCCGACGTGGAGAGCGAACAGCTCCGGGATTCCGGTGGGAAGCTCTCCAGCTTCGATTCCCTCCAAGAGACCCGCCCCATGGTGCACGACGCGAATCTGCTCGGCGGGTGCGTACTCGAATGCAACCAGCTCGTCCCGCACCGTGTTGCTGACGGTGATGAGTAGCTCGGCACCGGTGAGGGTCTGATCGAGTCGAGCTGCCAATCCGTCGAGGGTCTCATCCCGCAAAGTCCAGGGCACCTTGCGAAAGCCCAGGTCATGGATGGTCGCCACCAGGGCACCGGGTACTCCGTTGAAGAGTCTGGGTAAGAAGTAGTTGGGTGCGAACAAGACCTGATTTCGGTCTCGGGTGACGAGGCTCGCTTCCCGCTCTCGGAGCCACTGGACGGCCGGCTCGTCATCGACCACCAGGTCTCCGGGCAGGTCGAAGGAGACGATCTCCAGTGCCGGGCCCGAAGGTGGTTCGACCGTTGGTTCGGGGTAGGGAGACAGAAAGCTCTCGATGATGGTTGGAGGATAGAGCCGAATTCTCACGTCGTCTCGGTCTGCGAGGTGCTCCAGCAGGCGGTAGAGATACCAGCCCACTCCGGTAAGCGGCTCCCACAGCGGGCTGATATCGATGCCGATCGTGAGTCGAGGTTCTTTTTGCCGCCGCCGAATCTCACGCCGGTAGTTCCAAAGCCAGCGCGTCGTGACAGCGCTTTGCCGAGGGAAATTTCGTACCCGGCGCCCTGCTCTCAGCAGGAAATGGTACACCTTGCGGGCGCGCGGAAAGCGGCGCGCCATGCTTCGGCGGACCCGCCGCGAGAAGGAAATGGCCCGATCGCCATTTTCGATATCCTGAGCTCCGGGGTCGGACATGGTGGTTGGAAAGGCGAACTCGGGGGATAATTGCGGCCTCTCCTCGTGCGTGAATCCTACATGAGCCTGTAGAGTTTTCGATTGAAAGTGATCGCGATGACCCAGCCTGTCAAGTTCTCGCTTTGGATTGGGGGTGTGGCCCTCCTGATCGTGGCCCTCTTCGGCCATTGGTACTGCTGGTATGCGCCTCGCGCCCGAACCGGTAGTCCCGAAGTGAAGGCCTCGACGAGTCAGGTTTTCTTCGGTACGGGCGATCTTCCGTTGCGCCTTTGGATTCCCTTTCCTCATCAGAACCTGGCAGCCCTCGAGCGCGCGATCGGTGATCTGGAGGGACTTTCCGAGGTGTCTTCGTACCTGATATCTCAAGACCTGGCCTCTCTTCCGTCCTTCGGCCCTTTCCGCCTGCCACCAGCCAGAGATCTAGTCGTTGCGGGGAGCCAGAACGGCGACCGCATCGTGGTGGCAGCCAGTGTCTATCCCGTCGTGGCGTGGCTGGCCAGGGTGGCCGGAAGGCTGGCCGGAAATGCCTGGCTCGCTGGGGGACCGGTCGAGCTGCACGGCAGAACCGTGGAGGTGGAGTGGCGGGACGGGATGTGGCTTGCGGCCCAGGGAGAGGTTGCCCGGACCGCAGGGCAACCGGTGCCTGATCTGGTACCGAGCCATGCTCTCTTGAGGTTGGACCGGTCTCTTGGACCCGTACCGCAAGGCCTTTACAGGTTGGATGTCGAGGCTCGGGGCTGGCGGATTGTCAGCGCGGAGCCTGAGGCCACGCAGGCTTCTGACGCCAGACCTCGGGCAGTGCTGCCCTCGGGCCTGGCCCTTGTGGCGGCTTCGATCGGTCCGGGATCGGCCCCGGACTCCGCCGTCGAGACTTTCGTCATGCTCTCCGGTGTGAGGGGAGCAGGGGAGCAGATAGCCAGCTCCGTGATCGCCCACCGAGGCACGGGCGATCGGTGGCAGCTTCCTGCCGAGAGGCTGCTATCCGGTCTCGGGTTCGAGGTCTCCGAAGTTGCCCAGGAGGGTTGGTCTCTCGCCGCATATGATGAAGCAGCCATTGACCAAGTGGCAGGTCGACTCTCTTCGATCTCTGACTTGCTGGAATCGGTGGATGAAGCACCCCTGGAGCTTGGCATTTGGCTCGATCTCGCCGAGGCCCGTGAAGCCTTGGATGGGTTGGCAAGCACCTTGGGCTCCCTGCCCCTTCCTGCGACCGAGCAGATCCGGCTGTGGACGATGGCGGCCAGATCCCTCGCCTCTCTCGACAACTCAGGATCTCTGAGTCTGCGGATCGGGGGCTCGCCAGCGCGTCTCGAAATGCGGCTCGACAGGGAAGGCCTCTGATTGACAGACTTGGCTGAATCCCGTAGCCTCACCCGTCGGCCCGAAGGGCGCGGTTCTCATGGGTTCGAAAGATGAGAATTCCTCTGGACAGATTAGGGGACGAGCCCTTTGCCTGGCGCCAGCGGCTCACCTTCAATGCTGAAATCCTCGAGCGTCCTGAGCTACTAGGGCTTGGTGAGGTTCTCTGGCAGGGGAGTGTTGAACGCGAAAACGGAGTCTTCCGTCTCGACGGTCGTCTCGAGTACGAGCAGACCGTGACCTGCAGTCGGTGTTTGGAGCCGTTGGTTCTGCCGGTAGAGAGCGATGTTCGGCTCCGACTGGTGACGACAGCTCCCGCTGCAGCGGAAGGCGAGATCGAGTTGACAGAGGACGATTTGGAGACGGTCTACGTTGAAGGCGAGGAGATGGACACGCTGCAGCTGGTGCGAGAGCAGCTACTGTTGAACATACCCATGCGGAGCCTGTGTAGTGAAGACTGCCAGGGACTCTGCCCGACCTGTGGAGCGAATCGCAACCGCGAGTCCTGCGGCTGTGACCAGGTCGAGGTAGATCCGCGATGGGAGGCGTTGAAGAATCTGCGGGACCAGTAGTCCCCAGCTTCAATACTGCGACATCCGAGAACGAGGTTGAACGAGTCATGGCAAATCCCAAACGGCGACACTCCAAGGCCAGGCGTGACCGAAGGCGGGCCCAGGACAGTCTGGATCGTCCGGCTACTTCCCTTTGTCCAAATTGTGGCGAGGTCAAGCTCCCGCACCGTGCCTGCAGCCACTGTGGGCACTACAAGGGGCGGGAGGTCTTCGAGCCCAAGGAATCGTTGTAGTCTCTGCTAAGATCCTGCCGCCGAGTTCCGCAACAAATTGCACTGGCTGATGGCGCTAGGGTCTGGTTGGCCGAGTGACGCCGGAGGTCGATCTCGGTGGGAGCTTGAAGCCATAGGGCAGAAAATGCGAATTGCCGTCGACGCTATGGGCGGTGACTTCGCCCCCAACGCAGTCGTTGCAGGGGCCTATCAGGCCGCCAGCGAGGATGGGATACCCATTCTCCTGGTGGGTGATCGTCCGACTCTGGAAAGACAACTGACGAAGCAGGGCGGGCACCAGCCGGCGATAGAGGTCGTGCACTCCGAGGAAGTCGTGGGAATGGAGGAGCCTCCGATCACTCCTCTGCGCAAGAAGAAGCGATCCTCGATTCGAATCTGCGGTGAGTTGGTCAAGGAGGGGCGGGCGCAAGCGATGGTGTCGGCGGGAAACACGGGTGCGTCCCTGATTGTCGCCAAGACCGTGATTGGATCCATCAAAGGCGTCGACAGGCCGGCCCTTGCAACGGTATTTCCGAGTCCCCGCGGCGGGACCGTGGTACTGGATGTCGGCGCCAACATCGACAGCAAGCCTGAGCACCTGAGGCAGTTCGCGGTCATGGGCCATTTCTACGCTCAGGAGATTCTCGGCACTCCTTCGCCGCGCGTCGGACTGATGTCCATCGGAGAAGAGCAGAGCAAGGGGAGCGATCTGACGAAGGCGGTATTCCACGAGATGGAAGCCACCGGCTTCAATTTCGTCGGCAACGTGGAGGGTCGAGACGTCTTTCGAGGCTCGGTCGACGTGATCGTCTGTGACGGGTTCGTCGGCAACGTGCTCTTGAAGAGTGCCGAGTCCCTCGTTGGACTGATGTCTGGGATGATGAAGGACGAGCTGTCAAAGTCCTGGCGGTCCAGATTGGGGTACAGCCTGGCCCGTCCAGCCTTCGAGAGCTTTCGGCGAAGAGTCGACTATAGGGAGTATGGGGCCGCACCACTTCTGGGAGTCAAAGCGGGGTGCTTCATCGGCCATGGACGTTCCAACCCGCGAGCGATTCAAAATTCGATCCGCCGTTCGGTGGAGTTCTGTGAAGCAGACCTGCACAACAAGATCCGGGAACGAGTCGCCGAGCTCCACAGTCAGGAAGAGCGCCTGCTCAAGACTCGACTGGTCGAGGAAATTCCTACTGCCTAGCTCCGTTTTTCGATCGGCCGGGTGGGATCGAGCACAAAAGGCGCCAGGGTCGAGACCGATGCCATGACCGAAACTCCAGCCATGAGAGTCGCTTTCGTCTTTCCTGGCCAGGGCTCACAGTCCGTCGGCATGGGCAGTACCTGGATCGAGGCTCATCCGCAAGTCGAGCAGGTATTCGATCGAGCAGATCGGGCTCTCGACATGCCGCTCAAGCAGCTTTGCCTAGCGGGTCCGGCCGAGGAACTGCAGTTGACGGCCAACACGCAGCCGGCGATCCTGACGACATCCGTGGCGATTCTGGAAGCGATTTCGGGTCTCCCAATCGAGCCGGTGCTGATGGCCGGTCATAGTCTCGGGGAGTATTCGGCCCATGTCGCCGCTGGCAGTCTGACCTTCGAGGAAGCTCTGCTGCTTGTCCGTCGTCGGGGCGAGCTGATGCAAAAGGCGGTTCCTGTTGGGCGAGGGGCCATGGCCGCAGTTCTCGGCCTGGAGGCAGAGTCAGTGGCTGAGATCGCTGACGAGGCCGCGGGTGACGATGTCTGCACCGTCGCCAACTTCAACGCACCGACGCAAACAGTGCTGGCTGGAGATCGACTGGCGGTAGAAAGGGCGACTCGGTTGGCCAAAGAGCGCGGCGCCCGGCGCGCCATGATGTTGCCGGTCTCGGCACCGTTTCATTCGCCTCTGATGCGACCGGCAAGGGAAGGCCTGGAGCCACGCCTCGATGCCGTGGAGTTCCAGGACTCGAGGGTTCCTGTGGTGTGCAACATCGATGCTGTTCCGGTTTCGAGTGGAGCAGCTGCGCGCGACGCGCTCAAGCGCCAGGTTGACGGACCGGTGCGCTGGGTGGAGTCGATCAACTGGATGGCGGAGCAGGGTAAGATCGATCTGTTTGTCGAGGTTGGCCCTGGAACCGTCTTGACGGGCTTGATTCGCCGCATCGCTCCAACGACTACGACTGTCAGTCTCGATCGGGCTTCTGGAACGGAGAAGCTCCTCGAAATACTTGGTGAAAGAGCATGAAAGCAATGCAATTGAAGGGCCGGACGGCCCTCGTGACCGGAGCCTCACAGGGCATAGGCGAGGGCATCGTGAGATTGCTTGGGACACAGGGTGCGAAGGTCATCGCGGCAGCCCGCAGCGTCGACAAGCTCGAGTCGCTGTCGCTCGAGCTTGCTGGAGAGGGTGTGGAAGTTCATCCCCTGGAGCTCGACCTCGCTGCGCCCGACACAGTTGCCGCAGCACTCGGAGCCTTGCCGGAACCTTTTTCCCAAGTGGATATCCTGGTCAACAACGCCGGGATTACCGATGACGGCCTGCTGGCACGAATGAGTCTGCGGGCCTGGGAGGATGTCCTGCGGGTCAACCTGACGGGTGCATTCGCCACAGCTCGGGCGGTGAGTCGCGGCATGATGCGGCGACGCTGGGGGCGAATCATCTCCATCTCGTCCGTCGTCGGGCTCATGGGCAATGCCGGCCAGGCCAACTATGCGGCGGCCAAGGCGGGTCTCGTCGGGTTCAGCAAGTCGCTGGCGCGTGAGTTGGCCAGTCGGAATGTCACGGTCAACGTCGTCGCTCCGGGCTTCATCGAGACGGCCATGACGGACAAGATTCCCGAGAAGCACCGCCAGGAGTTGGTCGAGCTGATTCCCCTGAAGAGGCTGGGGGCCGTCGACGATGTCGCCTGGGCGGTGCTCTATCTGGCCAGCGAAGAAGCAGGCTATGTCACCGGTCACGTGCTCAACGTATCGGGCGGCCTATATATCTGAGGCGAAGAATCTCTTAGAATCGCACGAACCCGAACTTTGCACAGGAGAGTTTGAACCATGTCGGTAAGTGAAAAAGTGAAGAGCATTATTGTGGAGCAGTTGGGTGTGGATGCTGATGAGGTAACCGCCGAAGCCAGCTTCACAGAGGATCTGGGCGCCGATTCCCTCGACATCGTCGAGCTGGTCATGGCCTTCGAAGAGGAGTTTGGCATCGAGATCCCCGACGAGGACGCCGAGAAGATCGGCCGAGTCAAAGAAGCCGTCAGCTACATCGAGCAGAATCAGGGCTGATAGCTCTCGAGATAACCGGAGTTTCGCTGAGAAGAATTAGCTGACCGTGGGTTGCCGATGAGACTTGACTCTCCCCGCCGTGTGGTCGTTACGGGGGTGGGGCTCGTCTCGCCGCTCGGGGATGGCACCTCGGTCACCTGGCAGGGCCTCCTCGAGGGTCGCAGTGGAGTCGGTCCCATAACTCGATTCGACGCCACCGAATACCCGAGTCGTATCGCCGGCGAAGTGCCGGACTTCGATCCCCTGAAGTACATCGACAAGAAGGAGCTGAAGAAGAGCGATCGATTCATCCAGTTGGCCCTGGCAGCGGCCGAGGGCGCCATGGATGACTCCGGGCTACAGATCGACGAGGCAGCCGCCAGTCGGGTCGGGGTCATCATCGGCTCCGGGATCGGCGGTCTGCCTCTGATCGAGCGGACTCATGAGAAGCTCGTCGAGAAAGGCCCGAGTCGCGTCTCGCCTTTCTTCATTCCCGGACTGATTGTCAACATGGCAGCAGGCCAGGTCTCCATCCGGTATGGGGCACGTGGCCCCAACTCCGCGCCCTGCACCGCGTGCACCTCGGGGCTGCACGCAATCGGCGATGCCTACAGGCAGATCCAATACGGTCATGCCGACGCCATGATCGCCGGTGGTACCGAAGGGGTTGTGACGCCGCTCAGCGTGGCGGGTTTCTGCGCCATGCGGGCCCTGTCGACGCGCAATGACGAGCCAGAGCTCGCCTCTCGCCCATGGGATCGCGACCGTGATGGTTTCGTCATTGGAGAGGGCGCCGGTATCGTGATCTTGGAGGAGTTGTCTCGGGCTGTGGCGAGACAAGCGCCGATCTATGCCGAGATCGTTGGCTACGGCATGAGCGGCGATGCGTACCACATCTCGGCACCGCAGCCCGAGGGCATCGGTGCCGCCGACGTGATGCGGGCTGTTCTGGAGGATGCGGACCTGGAGGCGTCGCAGGTCGGCTACATCAACGCCCACGGTACTTCGACGGAACTGGGAGATTCGGCCGAGGTGCAGGCGATCAAGGAGGTTTTCGGCGAACATGCCTACCGGCTGGCTGTCTCTTCGACCAAGTCTTGCACGGGCCATCTCCTCGGTGCTGCTGGTGGTTTGGAGACCGGCGTTCTGGCACTGGCCCTCCACCACCAAGTCCTGCCCCCCACCATCAATCTGGAGCAGCCGAGCGAAGACTGTGACCTGGACTTCGTTCCTGGAACGGCCAGGCCGACGGATTTCGAGATCGGCCTGACGAACTCTTTCGGTTTCGGTGGCTCCAACGGAGCACTGCTCCTGAAACGGTTCTCGAGCTGAGACCTCGCGAGGAGTTGAGCATTTGAGCTCGACTGCCGTTCTTGTAGCCACCCTCACAGAGAGGCCGACGGAGGAGGAGCTCGCGCGCCTCTCCGGGCGCGTCGGGATCCTGGAGCTGCGGGCTGACCTCGCCGGCGAGGTCGAGCCCGAATGGCTTCGGTCTCACTTTCGGGGTGAGCTGCTCTACACCCTGCGGAGTCGAGCGGAGGGAGGACATTCCGACGCCTCGCTGGATCGGCGACACCAGCGCCTGATTCGAGCTGCCACTCACTTCGATCTCGTAGACCTCGAGGTTGACCGCGACCTGGACCCGGACGTTCTGGCGACATTGCCGCCTTCTTGTCGAGTCATCTCATGGCACGGTGGTCCCAAGGCTCTCGGCGAGCTGCAGACTGTCTTCGCCAGACAGCGCGAAGCAGAGGCCAGGTACTACAAGCTGATCCCCGAGGCCACCCAGCCAGGACAGGACGTGGCTGTCCTGGCACTCCTCCATTCGCTCGGGCGCGACGATGTCATCGCCTTTGCGGCGGGTGCGATCGGCACTTGGACTCGACTGATCGCCCCCCGCTTGGGGGCACCGGTAGTGTTCGGTTCCGCGTCCGAGAAGCCCGCGGCCCCGGGGCAGCCGAGCATCGAGCAGCTGATCGCCGACTACGGTCTGCCGGATCTGCCGGAGGTTGGCCGGCTCTTCGGCATCGTCGGCACCGATGTGGGGAGGAGTCTGTCTCCCAGAATCCACAACCACGCCTACCGTCAACTCGGGATCGATGGTCTCTACCTGCCGTTTCATGTCGAGGCGTTTGGAGACTTCTGGCTGGAGGTCGTGGAAAGCGGCACTCTCGAGGAATTGGGATTCGAGCTCGAGGGGCTGAGTGTCACGTCGCCATTCAAGCGCGTCGCGGTGGCGGTGGGAGGCGCCGTCAGCCCACTGGCGGAGTGGAGTGGTTCAGCCAACACCCTGTTCAAGCAAGAGGGTATTTGGCAGGCTGATTCAACCGATGGGATAGGAGTCAGCGAGCCGATTCGGCGCCAGGGGGTGAGCCTGGAAGGCAGATCGGTGGCGATCGTCGGTGCCGGGGGTGCCGGGCGAGCCGCTGCCGCCGCATTGAGGGCGGAAGGAGCGTCCGTGACGCTGGTCAGTCGAGGATCGGAGAGAGGCCGCAAGGCTGCTGCCGACCTGCACCTGCCTTTCTGTGCGCTCGATCAATTCGACCCCGGACTTTTCGACTGCCTGGTGAACGCCACCCCGCTGGGCAGGCATGAGGACGACGACCTGCCATTCGAACCCGACCGGCTCAAATCGGATGCGATCGTAGTCGATCTAGTGTACCTTCAGTCTGATCCGACGCGGCTTGTGCGGACGACCCGTGAATCGGGGCGAACCGCGATCGATGGCAGGGAGGTGCTGCTCTACCAGGCGATTCCTCAGTTCAGGCTCATGACGGAACGCGAAATGCCCGAAGCAGAGAGTCGAGAGCTTCTCGGTCTCGAGGCCAACGCTTAAAGGGGGGTGGGCTGCGCCATGAGCTCCAGCCAGGCCGATCGTGAGTCAGTCAGACCTCATCTAAGGGAGTTCCTGGCCGATAGCCTGACGCCGTTGGAGGTCTATCGGCGGCTGTCCGCTTTGTCGCCGACCCGTTTCATGTTGGAAAGCGTCACGGGCGGCGAAGTGATCTCCCGGTACAGTTTTCTGGGCGCCGGGCCGAAAGCGGTATATCGGCTGATGGAAGACAGGCTGGAGGTCGAGGAGGGAGGCGACCGGCGGCAGATCGAAGGACCTCCCCTCGATGCCCTGTCGCACGAGATCAGCCGATTCACCTCCGAGGAGCCGCCTTTCCCATTCTCGGGGGGATTTGTCGGGTACTTTGGCTACGATCTGATTCGACAGAGCGAGTATTTGCCAGCGAGGCCCCCGGACAACATGGGGCTTCCCGTGGCGCTCTTGGCCAGGTTCGATTCCGTCGTCGTCTTCGATCATGTTCGACAGCGGGTGGTGGCGGTCTCCAACGAGGTCGATGGCCAGGTGAGCCGCGAGGACGCATTGCGGCAGCTCGACGTGCTCTCCGACGTACTGACGACTCCGGGGCTGGGTACCGCTGTGGAGGTGCCGACGAGCGCCGATGTTGCGCTCCAGGCGACGCCATCCATCGGCGCAGCGCAATTTCGAGACTGCGTTGCGCGGGCCAAGGAACTGATCGATCGGGGCGACATATTCCAGGTCGTCCTTGCCAGGAGATGGAGTATGGAGCGGGTTGCCGAGCCTCTGGCTCTCTACCGCTCGATTCGCATGGTCAACCCGAGTCCCTACATGGTTCTGCTCGAGGCTCCGGAGGTTTCTATCGTCGGTGCCTCTCCAGAGATGCTGCTCCGCAAAACCGGCGACAGAATCGAGACCCGACCAATCGCCGGCACGCGGCATCGATCGCCCGAGCCGGCCGAAGACCGACGACTGGCCGAGGAGCTGCTGGAGGATGCCAAAGAGCGCGCCGAGCACCTCATGTTGGTGGATCTCGGACGCAACGATATCGGCCGCGTCTCCGCAGGTGGAAGCGTAGAGGTCACCAGCTTCATGGAGGTCGAGCGCTACAGTCACGTAATGCACATTGTCTCCAACGTAGAAGGGCGATTGACGGCAGGGTGCAGTCCCCTGGAGGCGCTGATGGCCTGTTTCCCCGCCGGTACGGTCTCGGGGGCCCCGAAGATTAGAGCCATGGAGATCATCGATGAGTTGGAGCCAGAAGCGCGTGGCCCGTACGCCGGCGCCGTTGGCTACTTCTCCTACAGTGGCGACATGGATACCTGCATAACCATTCGCACTCTGGTGGTGGGTTCAGACGAGGTCTCCTTCACCGCCGGGGCTGGCATCGTGGCGGACTCGGATCCGCAAGCCGAGGTGCGCGAAACCGAGAACAAGGCGGCGGCCATGCGAGCCGCTGTGGAGCTTGCCGCCGCTTTTCGAGCCAAGTGAGCGCCAGGACGGGCTACTGCATGATTCTCGTTGTCGACAACTACGACTCCTTCACCTACAACCTGGTCCAGCTACTTTGGAGCCGGGAGATCGAGGTGACGGTGCTGCGCAACGATGCGGAGAGCGCCGCCGAAATGCTGCGCCGTCGCCCAAGTGGGATCATTCTTTCGCCGGGGCCGGGGCGCCCTGAAGAGGCAGGAGTCTGCCTTGAACTGATCGAGCTCCGCCCAACTGTACCGATTCTCGGAGTCTGTCTCGGACATCAGGTTTTAGGGGCGGCCTTCGGCGGTAGAGTGGAGCGGGCACCGAAGCTGATGCACGGCAAGACTTCGCAGATCCACCACCTCGACAGGGGGATTTTCTATGGGCTGCCCAATCCGTTCGAAGCGACGCGCTACCACAGCCTGGAGGTCGTCGAAACGGGATTGCCGGCCGAGTTGGAACCGCTGGCCTGGAGTACAGACGAGAAGACCCTGATGGGCATGCGTCATCGCGAGCGGCCGTACTGGGGAGTCCAATTCCACCCGGAGTCCATCTTGACGACCAGCGGTCCTCGACTGGTGGGCAATTTCCTGGACCTTTGTGAGAGTCATGAAAGCCCGGCAGCCCCCTGATGAGTGACATCGAGCTGCAGCCTCCCGCCGTACTGGCAACCATCCTCGCCGACCAGGGATTGACTCAGGATCAGACCGCAAGACTCTTCGGTCAGATCATGGACGGCGAGCTCGACGATCCCCTGAAGGCAGGGCTTCTGGTCGCCCTGGCAGCCAAGGGTGAGAGCGCCGAAGAGATTGCGGGCGCGGCAATCGCCATGCGTGGCAGAGTTGTTCCTGTGCGATGTGAGAGGAAGGGGCTGGTGGACACATGCGGCACGGGAGGCGACCGCAAGGGGACCTTCAACATCTCGACTGCCGCTGCTCTGGTAGCGGCAGCCGCTGGTGTGCCCATCGCCAAGCATGGCAACCGGGCCGTCTCGAGCCGCTCGGGTAGTGCCGATGTCTTCGGTGCGCTCGGGGTCGAGATCGAGATGAGCCCTTTGCAGGCCGGTCGGGCCCTCGACGAGATTGGTCTGGCATTTCTCTTCGCTCCCGGCTTTCATCCGGCCATGCGGGAGGTGTTGCCAGTGCGTCGCAGCCTGGGCATTCGGACGATCTTCAATCTGCTCGGGCCCCTGACGAATCCAGCCGGTGCGCGGCGCCAGGTCCTGGGAGTCTATGAAGCAGAGCTCGTCCCGCGGATGGCCCATGTCTTGGCCAGTCTCGGGTGCGACCACGCCCTGGTCGTTCACGGTGAGGACGGCCTGGATGAGCTGACGACCACAGCCGCTACCCTGGTTGCCGAGGTGAAGGGCCCGAAGGTCGAGACGTTCCGGTTGACCCCCGAGTCCCTGGGGCTGGCCCGAGTCGAGATGTCGGCTCTTGCCGGCGGTGACGCGGAATCCAATGCGAAGATGATGCGAGCCGTGCTGCAAGGCGAGCCAGGTCCTCTTGCCGACATCACCGCCCTGAACGCGGCGGCGGCTCTCTACGTAGGGGGGCGGGTCGGAGACCTCCGAGAGGGACTGGAGAGGGCGAGAGACACTCTGACCCGCGGTGAAGGGCTGACGAAGCTCGAAGAGCTACGCGAGTTCTCGACCCGAACGGGGGATGATCAGGCGTGAGTCCGCTTGCGGCCATTCTGGGTCAGATCGTCGACAACCGCCGACTGAAGATCGAGGCCGATTTCGGGAGCGGAGTGATTGCAGGGGTGCCGACCGAAGGCATAGGCCTGGTGGAGAACGGGTTCCTGGATTCCTTGCGACTTCACCGCGGGCGCTCGTTGATCGCCGAGGTCAAGATGGGGTCGCCCCGTATCGGCTCTTTGCAGGGTCGGATCGATCCACTGGAGCAGGCTCGGATCTATGCGCAACAGGGAGCTGCTGCGTTGTCAGTCGTGGTGGAGCCCGACTTCTTCTTCGGCAGCTATGACTTGTTGACAGAGTGTCGTCACCAGAGTGGCCTGCCGGCAATCGCCAAGGACTTCGTCGTACACCCCGTGCAGTTGGATTGGGCTCGGCAGGCTGGAGCAGACGCGGTGCTCCTGATAGCAGCCTTGTTCTCCGTCACCGAGCTGGCCACATATGTGACCTACGCCCGAAGTCTCGGGCTGGTACCTCTGATCGAGACCCACAACGCTGCTGACGTCGAGAAGCTCTCGGGGTCGGAGTGGGAGATCGTCGGCGTCAACAACCGCAACCTCGAGACCTTCGAGGTCGACCTGGATCACTCGATGGCACTGGTGGCTAGTCTGCCGGTAGGTGCCCTGAAGGTGTCCGAGAGCGGTATTGCCACCGCCGGCGACATGGGCCGACTGGCAATGGCGGGGTTCGATGCTTTCCTGGTCGGTGAAACGCTCCTGCTGGCCGACGACCCGGGTGCGAAGCTGAGAGAATTGTTGGGTGGGCTCTGAAGAGCCCCGAGGTGAGTCATGGCTCGGACGCAAATCAAGATTTGCGGCGTTACACGCGCACAGGATGCGGTGAGAGCTGCCGAGCTGGGAGCCGCCTTTGTGGGCTTGAACTTCTGGCCCGGTAGCCCCCGATCCCTGAGCGTGGAGGTGGCGCGCCAGATCGCCGAAGAGGTCCGGGGACAGGCGAAGGTGGTGGGTGTCTTCGTCAACCAGCCAGTCGGCCAGGTGCGCGAGATTGAGAGTCAGGTGGGACTCGATCTCCTGCAGTTTCACGGTGATGAGGGACCTGGCCTGGTAGGCGGGTTTGGAGACAGGGCAATCAAGGTACTGCGAGTGGGCTTGAACTTCGACGTATCCGTTCTCCACGAGTATCCCGACGTGTGGGGGTACCTCTTCGATTGCGACCACCCGACACTGTTGGGTGGATCGGGAGTCTCCTGGCCCTATGAAAGAGTGGCGGGTCTAGGCCATGAAAAGCCGGTAATCGTTGCTGGTGGCCTACGCCCCGGCAACGTCCGGCAAGCCATCGGCAGGAGTGGCGCTGATATCGTAGACGTCAGTTCAGGAGTAGAATCCCAGCCCGGCGTCAAGGACCCAGAGCTGATGAAGCAGTTCATTCACGAGGTGCACCATGCGGAAGAAGAGTGATCAACGACCAGGCTACTTCGGGCCCTACGGCGGACGATTCGTTCCAGAGACGCTGATGGCACCGCTGGATGATCTGGCGCGTTCCTACGATCGGGTGAGTAGGCAGCGAAAGTTCCAGCGTCGCCTGAAGGACCTGCTGACGAACTACGCAGGTCGGCCGACGCCACTGTATTTTGCCGAGCGGCTGAGCAGCACCCTGGGTGGCGTGCGGATCTTCCTCAAGCGGGAGGACCTGCTGCACACCGGTGCGCACAAGATCAACAACGCCATCGGTCAGGCGCTGCTGGCTCGAGAAATGGGCAAAGACCGCATCATCGCCGAAACGGGTGCGGGTCAACATGGGGTGGCCACGGCGACCGCAGCGGCGCTTCTGGGTCAGACATGCACTGTCTACATGGGTGAAGAGGACATGCGTCGCCAGCGCCTGAATGTCGAGCGGATGCGACTGCTCGGGGCCGAGGTCGTTCAGGTGGACGCCGGTAGCCGGACCCTGAAGGACGCCATCAACGAAGCGCTGCGCGACTGGGTCACGAACGTTCGCACGACCCACTACGTTCTCGGCTCGGTTTTGGGCCCGGACCCCTACCCGCGGATGGTCCGCGACTTCCACAAAGTCATCGGTCAGGAGACGCGCCGCCAGTTGCGCAAACAGGTGGGGCAGGACTGGCCCCATCTGGCGGTGGCCTGCGTCGGCGGTGGTAGCAATTCCATCGGTCTGTTCAGTGCCTTTCTGGAGGAGTCGAGGACGCGCCTGATCGGGGTCGAAGCGGGAGGCTCGGGTCAGGAACTGGGGGAGCACGCCGCCCGCTTTCGGGGCGGTCGGACTGGAGTTCTGCACGGTACGAAAACGATGGTCTTGCAGGATCGGCATGGTCAGATCGCCACAACGCACTCGATCTCCGCCGGTCTCGACTATCCTGCGATCGGGCCAGAGCATGTGCTGTTGCATGATGAGGGGAGAGTGGAGTACACGGCTGTCAGCGACGCGGAAGCCATCGAGGCCTTTCACCTGCTGGCCGCTACCGAGGGAATCCTGCCGGCATTGGAGTCGGCGCATGCGATCGCCGAAGCGGTCAAGCACGCTCGTCACCTGTCGTCCAAGAAAGTGGTCGTCATCAACCTCTCGGGTAGGGGTGACAAGGACGTCGAGTCGGTACTCGACTACGACGCAGACAAAAGCGAATCAGAGCGCCAGGAGGCCGGAACGGACCGGCACCCTGCTGAGACCTGGAAGCACGTCGTCTGGGGAGGCGACCGATGAGCACGATTGGAGCAGCATTTCTCCGTTGCAGCGAAGAGAAAAGGGCCGCCTTCATTCCCTATCTGACTGGTGGGGACCCAGATCTCGAGACCTCGGCCTTGCTTCTCGAAGCCCTGGCAGAGGGCGGAGCCGACTTGATCGAGGTGGGAGTGCCGTTCAGCGACCCCATCGCGGATGGCCCGGTCAATCAACGGGCAGCGGTTCGTGCTTTGGAAGCCGGGACTACGCTACCTGGGATCCTGGAGATGATCGCCCGGGTCCGGACTCGAATCGAAACTCCAATTGTCTTGTTCACGTACTTCAACCCGCTGTTGGCACACGGTCTTCAGACCGTCGCCGAGCAGGCCGCGATCTCGGGTGTCGACGGCGTTTTGTGCGTCGACCTGCCTCCCGACGAGGAGGACGATGGGTTCCGGGATTTCTGCGCCGCGGCAGGCGTCGACTCGATTTATCTACTGTCACCAACCAGTACGCCCGAGCGAGTCAAGATCGTAGCAGAGGCCTCTTCTGGCTTTGTCTACTATGTCTCGCGCACCGGTGTGACCGGCGTCCAGAAGGACCTCACCAGTGAGCTCCAGCGAGAGGTGAAAAAGATTCGACGAAAGCTGGATCTGCCCTTGGCGGTTGGCTTCGGGATTTCATCTCCGGAGCAGGTGGCTGCCGTCGGCAAGGTGGCCGACGGAGTCGTCGTTGGCAGCGCCCTGGTTCGCCTCGTGGAGGAGAATCGCGGCAGGGACGATCTCCCAGAGCTTCTGGCAGAGGAGGTCGAGCGGTTGGCGGCTCCTTTGTACCGCTCCCGACGTCGCCGAAAGGGCCCGGATGCCGGCTAGAGGCCTCGTTGTCGAGGTACTGCCAGCTCGTGTGCACGGCCGCTTCCTTCTGCGTGATGGCGGCCAGGACTCTCGCGGTCTGGTGGTGGCGTTTCATGGCTACGGCATGAGTGCTTTGGGGATGCTGGAGGAGGTCGAGGCCATTCCGGGTATCGACGCCTGGACGGTCGTCTCGGTGCAGGGACTCCATCGGTTCTACGACTCGCGATCCCGTGAGGTGGTGGCCAGCTGGATGACTCGGCAGGACAGGGATCTTGCCATAGCGGACAACGTCGCCTTCGTCGGCGAGGTCGTCGGACGGGTCCTCGGCTCCAGCGAAGCTGCTGGACCGCTCGTCTACGTCGGTTTCTCTCAAGGAACCGCCATGGCCTACCGCGCGGCGGCGGGTATAGACCATACCTGCCAAGGGGTCGTTGCTCTGGGAGGCGACGTTCCTCCCGAGCTGGCCGATCGAGGCCTGGCGTCCAGCCCGCGGGTGATGATTGGCCGAGGCCTGGCGGACCAGTGGTATGGCGAAGACAAGGTCGAAGCCGACCTGCAGCTATTGACCAACCTGGGGTGTGAAGCGGAGGTGGTCCGCTTTTCTGGCGGCCACGAGTGGACCGAGGAGTTCAGGTTGCGTTGTCAGGGGTTCCTGGCCAACTTGGCTGGGTCGGGTTGAAACCTGAGTCAGGGGCTAGATTGGCGACTGGCAGATGCGGTCAGTGGTCGCCGTGTTCCGTTGGCTCTTCGGTGGAACTTTCTTCGAAGCTGAGTTGGGTCTCGACCGGCAGAGCCTCCAGATGGTCGATGCGCGCCGGTACGCCGGCGCTCCAGTCGACGTCGAGGCGAAAGCTCACCTTGTCCCCGGGCTCGACGCCCGTCAGGTCTACAGATTCGGCGAGGTGGAAGGGCATGGTCATGGCATCCATGGGCACGGTGTCGCCGCGGATGTCCACGAAGTCGTCAATGGCTTCGTGATGGATCCAGATCTGGCGCTCTTCCACGTCGGGCTCCGAGATCTGACGAACCATGCCTCGCATCGCATAGGACTTGGGTGGGACGGAGGCCTCTTGCTTTTCGGTCCCTCCGCATCCGCCGATGAAGGCGACGGCAAAGAGCAGCAATGTCGCTCCGGTTGTAGCTCTGCTCATGGTCGAGACTCCGGTCTTCGGGCGATAAAGGTCAATCACCATCATCCGATGGAGGAGGCGTGGTGAGAATGCGATAGAGGCACCAGCCGGCCAGCGCTGTCACGCTTGCCATGCTGGTCAACATGAAGAAAAGAGCGAATGGCGTCATGGATTCTCCCGAGTGTAGATGGCCGCGCTCGATTAGCTACGAGTTGGTGGTCTTGTGAACCCACGACCGCCGAATCAAGATGGCGCCGACGACAACCAGGCCGATCATGAGGATGCGTGCGAGCCAGAGGTATGGGATGTTACCGGCCTCGGTCACCCCTTGCATCAGAACATTCGGAATGGCCTCGGTCACCGTCCACCAGGTCAGCAGGGTGATGAGAAACAGGGGTGTCACCCACTTCATGATCGGCTTGTAGATCCTGGGGATCTTGATGTCGGCACCCTCATGCAGCTCGTCCCAGCCGCGGTCGATACCGAAGACGAAGGAGAAGAGGATGATCTCGATCGTCGCGAAGACCACCAAGCCGAAGGTTCCGGCCCAGTAGTCCCACTCGTCCAAGACACCCTTCTGGTAGAAGACCACGTGAAACAGGCCGAGGAGCAATCCGAGCCCCGCCACCGATCTGGCGGCGTTGCGTCGCGTCAGTCCGATTTCTTCCTGCAGGAACGCGATCGTCGGGCTGGCAAGAGCGACGCAGGATGTGACGCCGGCGATGAAGAGCAGAAAGAACCATAGGAAGGCCGCCAGCTGACCCAGAATCTGAGGTCCTGGAAGCCCCTGGAAAACGACCCCCATAGCGACAATTCCGAGGTCGTAGGATCCCCGGTTGGCGATCGCCGTTGCACCAGCCACCCCGAAGAAAACGACGGCCGCCGGAATGGCGATGGTGCCGCCCAGCACGACCTCGGCGAACTCGTTGGTCGAGGCCGTGGATAGCCCGGTCAGGGCGACGTCGTCCTTCTTGCGGAGATAGGAAGCGTAGGTCTGGATACTTCCCATACCGACCGAAAGAGTGAAGAACATCTGGCCCGCTGCGGCGAGCCATACTTTGGCGTTTCCGAGGCTCTTCCAATCGGGATTCCAGATGAAGTTCAGGCCTTCAGCGGGTGAAGCTTCGACTGGGGGCAGCGTCAATACTCGCGCCAGAAGGAGGAATGCGAACAAGAAGAGAATCGGCATGCCGATCAGCGCCAGCTTCTCGATCCCCGCGCTGATGCCCCGAGACAGGACCCAGCCCAGAAAGCTGATGGTGATCAGAAAGAAGAGCAGCGCAACCCAACCTCCATGCGAGGAGGATTCGAAGATGTTCTGGTAGGAGTAGAGGTAGTTGCGCATGTCATCGACGTTGTCGAGTCCGAAGAAGTCGCCGGTGAGGCTGAAGAAGCTGAAGCCCATCATCCACGACACGACATAGGTGTAGTAAATGAAGACCACCAGAGGCATGACTACGCCCAGGATGCCTAGGTACTTGGCCCAGGGCTTCTTGCGATCGGTCAACAAATCGAACATGCCGGGTACCGACCCGTGTCCGTGAGTACCGCCGTAGCGGCCGATTCCCCATTCGATCCACATCATGGGGATGCCCAGCAGTAGGAAGGAAATGAAGTACGGGATCATGAAAGTCCCGCCGCCGTTCTGGGCTGCCTGCACCGGGAAACGCAGAAAGTTGCCCAGCCCCACGGCGTTGCCCGCCATGGCCAGGACCAGGCCGATTCGTGTGCCCCATTGTTCTCGGGCGTGTCCTTCTACGCTCACTCTCTAGCCTCCCTGATCGGAACTGACGAGCTGGTTTTTCCTTTGCGTGGCTGGCCGGCAGGCTATCTCGGGATCAATAGGGTGTCAAGCAACCTGCGTGCCCTGGATCTTGGATTTCGATGAAAGGAATTCGAGCAGCTCCCGCATCGCGACGACGCCCAAGAGGCGGTCTTCCTCGACTACCAGCAGATAGGAGCTCTTGTTGTGGATCATGCGATTCAGAGCGTCCATCGCGTCGCTGTCTGGGGGTACAAGGCTGTGTATCGGGCAGGGTATGGCGATGGCTCCGACCGTTAGCTGTTCCCATTGATCAGGAGACAGCTCTTGTACCTGGTCGGTAGTCACGCAGCCCGTCAGCCGGGTTCCGTCCACGACGGGCAGGTACTCGAACGGATAGCGATTGAAGTATCTCTCTACCACGTCGGCCACGGAGGCTGAGCGCTGCACCCCCATCAGCGCTGTCCGCATGAATCGGCTGACGGGTTCTCCTTCCAGGGCGCTTCGCAATAAGAGCTGTCGGTAGGACATCCGAGCCGCGTTGCGTAGGAACAGGCCAATCAGGATGTACCACATGCCGCTGACGCCGCTGCGACCGAGAACGATCAGAAGGCCCCCGAGGACGATCAACGCGACTCCGAAGCCGCTGCCGATTCGAGACGTGATGGAGGTCGCCCACGGAAGATTCCCCTTCCACTGCCAGAGCGCGGACCTGAGGACTCTCCCGCCATCGAGGGGGAAGGCTGGGATCATGTTGAAGAAAACCAGCATGCGATTGATGAAGGCGAGATAGGTCAGGACTGCGACCGCAACGGAAGCGCCTGGGAAACTCCACGAAACACCGATGAGCAGAGAGCAGCCGGTGGCGATCGCCACGCTGGCGATAGGGCCGGCGATGGCGACCATGAACTCGGCCTTGGCACTGGGTGGCTCGGTCTCCATTTCGGCGACACCGCCGAAGATGAACAAAGTGATGCCGTGGATCGACAGGCCATAGCTACGGGCCACCAGAGCATGCGCCAGCTCGTGGAGAACCACGGAGGCGAAGAGCCCCAGGGCGCCGAAAGCTCCCATTGCCCAGTAGGTCCCAGGCGAAAGTCCCACGGCAACAGCAGGGAAGAAGTTCGCAGCCAGGGACCAGGTGACGAGCAGGGCGACGATGAACCAGCTCAGGTCGATTCGCAGGGGAATTCCGAACAGCCGGAACAGCTCGATTCGCTTGCCGAACACTTCAGTAGCCGTTCCGACCGCGTCGAGGGTTCTGCAGGCTCGTGACTCGCATCGACGAGGGCTTCACTACTTCGTACTGGGCGCGGGATCGGCGTCGGGCATGACGATCCAGAGGATCAGATAGGCCAGTAGGCCTGGAAAGGCCGCCGAGAGAATCGACACGATGATGTAGAGGACCCGGACCAGAGTCACGTCCCAGCCGAGCCAATCGGCGAGGCCGCCGCAGACCCCGGCGATTATCCGATGGCTTCGGGACCTTCGAAGTGGGTTCTTTGGATTGGGCACGACGACCTCCTTATCTCTTGACTCTACTCTTCCGCTCGCTGCCCAAGTCTACGACGTTGTGGGCGAAAAGTTCCCGTGCGGGAGGCCGGGCCCGAATAAAAAGGTGGCGATGGATCAAGGAGGGGAGATCCATCGCCGGTATGGGGGAAGAAAGGAGGATGCTGAACCAGCACCAATGTAGTCAAAACCGGATCCCCTGGCAGTGGAGCCGGTAACAGATGTGTTACGGATTGCACACTGGAGGGCGTCAACGCCGCAGGAGGTGCTGAATTCTCGTCAGATCACCGTCGTTGGCAGCCGGTGCCAGATCGAGAATCGAGCACATGAGCTCGTAGAGGTCCACGGCTTCGATCGGAGGTACCACGAGTCCCTCCTTGAAGGCTGGGCCGTGGGCGACAAACAGGGCGCCCATGGAGTCGAGCGATGGCTCGTAGCCGTGGTTGGCACCTTCGAAGAAGCCCGGATTGCTGGCAAATATCGGGCGAGTGGTGATGGACCAACCTTCATCTGCGACTCCCAGCAGAGGAGGAATCCTCCGATGGTCACGGTAGTGCCAGTCTTCTGGGATTTCCTCTTTGCGGAAGACCCGCAAATGGGGGTGGGCACCGACCAGGGTCTCGTAGACTCGGTCTGCGTCTCCGGGCTCGGGCCAGATCGATAGAACCGGATCCCAGTCCACGATGCGAACCTTGTCAGTGTCCAGGTAGTCGTCCAGGAAGATGACTCGACCCGATGAGGTGGAGGCCATGCCGTGATCGGAGACCACGAGCAGATTCACCCGGCCTTCTTGCCCTGAGGCCGTCAGGCCGTCGAGGAGGCGACCCAGGACCGCATCCACTGTGCGAATGGCCTCGGCGACGCGCGGCGAAGAGTCGGGATCGTTCGAATGTGTGACCGTATCGACCAGGTCCAAATAGAGGGCCACGAAGTCGGGCCGAACTTGTTCTTCGGAATCGAGCCAGGCAAGGACCTGATCGATACGCTCGTCGTAGGGGGCCCCATGGTCATAGGGCTTCCAGTAGGTTGGCCGAATCCCCTCGAACTCGGCCTCGGAGCCGGGCCAAAAGTAGGTTGCAGCGGCTCGCCCTTGCTTCTCGGTAGTGACCCAGATCGGTTCGCCCTCCCACCAGGGCGCCTGGGCATGGGTCTTCGGGTCGGCGAGAATGAAGCTGGCATCGAAAGTGGGATCGTAGAAGTTGTTGGCGACGATTCCATGATGCTCGGGATAGAGACCGGTGACGATGGTGAAGTGATTCGGAAACGTCTTGGTCGGAAAAACGGGGATCAAGCGCTCTGCCCGAACTCCAGAGGCCGCCAGCCGATCCAGCGAGGGTGTCTCCGCTAGCTCCATGAAGTCCCACCTGAAGCCATCCAGACTGATGAGCAGCAGGGGGGGCCGCTCTGGTTGTCCCTGGTCCGGGGCTCTGGGTTCCTGCGAAGTGCCCGTGCAGGCGCCCAGGAGAGCAATGCCGAGCGCCATCGAGAGGCCAGTAAGGTAGATGGCGAAGGCTCGGAGCGGTCTCATTTCGCGGACTGGGGGTTGGTGCTGTCGAGACATCGGATTGGATCCCCGGGCCGAACACGAGTTCGGGCGAAATAAGAGTGTACCGCCGCTTTGATAGATTCTCTAAGGTGTTTCGGCAGTTAGGTCCGGAACCAACCTCCCGGGTAGGATTGATGCATGAGGGTGCGCTTTGCCTCTTACAACATCCATAGGGCGATTGGCGTCGATCGCCGTTTTCGGCCTGATCGCATCGCCGAGATCTTGCAGGATCACAGCCCGGATATCGCGCTGCTCCAGGAAGTCGACGAGGGAGTGCCGCGATCGAGAGAGCTCCACCTGGCCGAGGATCTGGCTGAGCGCCTGGGCTATCCGTATTGGGCGATCGGCCATAACGTCAGTCTGCGCAAGGGCTGGTACGGCAACGCCACCCTGAGCCGGTATCCGATCAAGCGTGAAAGAAACATCGATCTGACCATCGGAAATCGCAAGCGACGGGGCTGCCAGCACACGTCGATCCTGGTGGAGAAGGTGACTGGGCATCCCCACCGGTTGGAGGTCTTCAATCTACATCTCGGGTTGTCCGCAAGGGAGCGAGAGCGACAGGCCGGACTTCTCGCACACTCCCGCGAGATGGCGGATCTCGATCCGGGAACTGCCTGCATTCTGGGTGGAGACTTCAATGACTGGAGGTCATTGCTCCGCGCGTTCTTCGTCGAGGGCCTGCGATTCGATTGCGCCTCCGATCACCAGACCCAGAGAGGCCCGAGGGCGATCAAGACCTACCCCTCGATCTCTCCGCGCGGTGGGTTGGATCGGATCTACTACCGTGGCAACATGCGGCTTCTGTGGGCCTACCGGTGTCGGCATGTGGCAGCCCGGGTGGCCAGTGACCATCGACCTCTGATCGCCGAGTTCGAGCTGCACTGAGGCTATTTCAGGGTCCTTCTGGCAGTTGCACACCGCGATCGCCGTCGGGCGCGAACTCATCGGCGAAAACGACCCTCACCCGGTAGTCGTGCCCGTCACCAAAGCTCTGCACGAGCCAGTTCTCAATGAACTCTCGGGTCTTGCGGCGTCCCGTCTCCCGTATCAGCGGCAAGTGGTCTCGCGAGCGGCGGATGGACATCTGGGTGAGACCGCGCTTCAGCTCCTCGAGCGATTCTCCCTCGTCACGTAGCAGGCTACCTTGTCGAATCTCGTAGCGGATCTCGGAGGCGTCGATGGCAGGTAGATTGAAGCGGACCGGGGGAGCCAGGACCTCCAGCGTCTGGCCGGCCAGATTGAAATGCCACTCCTCGTTCAAGTCGAGGTAGGCCGTGTAGACGACTGGAGCCGTCGCCGACACGACAACCTCGGGAAGCTCCAGACTTCCCCAGAGTACAGAGCTCTTGTCTGTTCTGGTGAACACCTCGGTCTGCCTCAACGTGGCGAATTGAAGATAGTTGCTGCCTGTGAGGGTGGTCGCGTAGCTGGCGAATTCCGTACGGATCGTTCCTTGGCGGAAGGCCGCCGCGACCTGCTTTATCTCCTCGATCGCCTTGAGGGTCCCCCTGGCGGCCTCGGCTGGAAGCTCTCTGACGGATCGAAAGACGTAGAGACTTGCCCCAACCAGAATCGTCACCACGGCGATCACCGTCACCGCCACGGCCCAGGCGGTGCCGATTCGAGGTGGGTCAGGGCGTGCTGGACGTGGGGTGTTCATGGTCTCGTCGAAGCGCGGCTCGATCTCGGCCGCGACTCTAGCAGCTCCGCCTTGTGATCGAGGTGACGACGCCAGCACCAGTCGGCGCAGCCAGACTGCGATAGAGTCGAACGGCAACGAGTTCAGTGAGCGCCACCCGGTTGGGTACAATCCTCGTCTCGGCCTGCTGCGGGATGGAGTTGAAATGGCGAAGCATCAGCCCATACCACTGATCATTCTGGCGGGAAGCGATCCGGAGCCGGTGGTGCTTCCGGAAGCCGGGGCAGACCTGCACCCCTTGAAAGGAGCGAAGGGGATGGATCTGCGGATCGGTGGACGGCCGATCATCGACTTGCTTCTCGAACGCGTCAAGGAGAGCGGCTGCTTCGACCCGGTGTTCATTGCCGGCCCGGCTCGGGTCTATGGCGACCACCGGAACGGGGCGCGCGTCATTGATACCGACTCCACTTTCGGCAAGAACATCGAGGCCTCTGTGATGGAGGTAGCGCCGGAGTCACCCGGGGGAATCGTGGCGGTCACGACCTGCGACATCCTGCCGGAAGGCGACGAGCTGCGGAGATTGATGGAGGACTACTTCCAGCACGCTCCGTTGGATTTCTGGGCACCATTGATCCTGGCACCCGAGCGACCGAAGGATATGGGCGCTTCGGCCTGGAAGCCCAAGTACCAGATCCAGCCGACGCCCAACGCTGAGCCGACGACTCTCCTGCCCGGGCACTTGGTCATAGCGGACACCAACGCTGTGCGGCTACCTCTCGTGTTCCGGACCTTCGACCTGGCCTATCGCAGTCGCAATCGAGGTGTGCTGTACCGAACGTGGTTGATCGCCACGCATATCCTCCTTGGCCTGGTGGTGCAGGACTTCAAGCATCTCTTCGCCTTCCGACTGCCGGATCTCACTGCTACCGTGATCACCAATGGGGTCATTATGGGCTTCCATCTGAAAGATGGGGTGGTCACCTCCGAGGAGATGGCGGAGAGGCTTCGCCGGATCTTTGTCTCCTTCAAGCACCGCAGGAAATACCCCGATCGCAAGGGCCGCCTTCCCCTCATGCATGCCCTGTCCATGGCCAAGGACATCGATACCGAGGAAGAAGCCCGAGAGATCGCTCGCGAGCTCAGCTAGTCGGCGGGAGATGCGCTAGGGTCCTGCGGACCTACCCGATAAGACTGAGAATCAGGAAACCGATGGTGGCGATGCCAGCGGCGAGCAGCGCATAGGGTAGCTGCGTGCGCACGTGATCGATGTGATCGGTAGCCGAGGCCATCGAAGCGACGACCGTCGTGTCACTGATCGGCGATGCGTGGTCTCCAAAGATCGCGCCGGATGTCGCGGCTCCCAGCAAGAGCGGAACGGGTAAGCCGAGCGTCGTCGCAATCGGAATCGCGATTGGGATCATGATCGCGAAAGTCCCCCAGCTCGAACCGACGGAGAAGGCGATAAAGGCTGAGACGAGAAAGACGAGCGGCGCCAGCAGGAACTGGGGAACCGTGGCGCTGGCGATGCCGGCCACATAGTGCCCGGTGCCGAGCAGCTGTGCCACGTCTCCCAAGGTCAGAGCGAGCAGCAGAATCGTCGCTATCGGCAGCAGATCGCTGGCGCCCTTCATGAACATCTGCATCAGGTCGTGCAGCGATGCCTTGCGACCTGCGAGGAGCATGATCCAGGTCGTCACCACCGCGGCGCTGACAGACCAAAGGACGGAGATGGACCCTGAGCCCTCGATGATGTCGCCATCGCCGGTGATGTAGAGAGAAACCGGCATCATCAGGATCATCACCAGAATCGGCAGCACCATGTACGCTGCGGACGGAATATCCTCAGGGCTCTCACCCTCCGGGCTCACCTCTGCAGACGTATCCACCAGAGGCGTGGCGTCGGGCCACAGGAGCTCGCCGCCGCGCGTTCGTTCCTCGGCCGCTTTCATGGGGCCGAGATTCAGGTTCTTCCAAATGACGACCGCCGCCAGGAGGATCGCGGCGATCGAGTAGAGATTGTAGGGAATCGACGCGATGAAGGTCTGGAGTGGATTGTCCACCCCGGTTGATGCCACCAGGCCGATAATGATGGCACCCCACGCGTTGAGTGGAATCATGATGCAGACCGGAGCGGAGGTTGCATCGATCAGATACGCGAGTTTCTCGCGAGAGATCTTGTAGCGATCGAATAAGGGCCTGCAGACGGAACCTGCCACTAGCAAGGTGATGTTCGACTCGATGAAGATGATGATCCCAGTGACCCAGGCGAGGATCTGGGCACGCTTTCCGGTGTGGACCCAACGTCGGGTCTCGAGAAAGTGCACGAAGCCCCTGACCCCGCCCGAAAACTCGATCGTGGCGATCATCGAACCAATGAGCAGCGTGAAAATCAGGACTCGCGTGTCTCCCGGGTCGGAAAACACATGGACGATCCCCTCGAGACTCTCGGTCGCTCCGACGATCGGGTTGAACCCATTGAGTAGGGTGAATCCCGTCCAGATCCCCGTAAAGAGTGACGGGATGACCTGCTTGCTCCAGATGGCCAGGACAATGGCCAGGATTGGAGGCAGGATGGAGTACCAGCCGGGATCGCTCATAGGGTCTGCTAGAGGACTAGAGTATCGGCGCTAGCAGACGAGAAAGGTTGACACCGAAGTGCCAGTACCAGGGGTTGTCTGCGAAAGTCGCTGGGTCGATCGGCTTGCACTGCCGGAAGTCGTTGTTGAACATGGCTTCGACTTCGCCGTTGAATTCTTCGTCGGAGATGACTGCGGCGATTTCGAAGTTCAGTCGGAACGAACGGTTGTCGAAGTTGTGGGTGCCGATCACGGCGACCCTCTCGTCGACGAGCATGACCTTCTGGTGCATGAAGCCCGGACCCCATTCGCAGAACTTCACCTCCGACCCTGCCAGCAGGTCCATGAAGTAGTACGAAGCCATTTGTACAGGCACGCTGTCGCCCTTGGCGGGGACCAGGATTCGAACATCGACACCGCGTAGGGTCGCGAGCATCAGCGCCTTGACGATCGCGTCGTCGGGAACGAAATAGGGTGCTGTGATCCAGATACGGTCCTTCGCCGAGTTCAGGGCATGCACGAAGAACATCCCGGCTGTCTCGAGTGGGTCCGCGGGGCCGGTGGCAAGGACCATGGCGTTTACGTCGGAGTCCGGAACCAGTTCGGGCACCCAGTTCAGATCGAGAAGCTCACGCTGCGCCCAGTACCAGTCTGAAACCACCCACGCCTGCGCGTGCATCGCGACGGGCCCATCCAGACGAACGTGCGTATCGCGCCAGGGACTGAACTCCGGATCGAGGCCGAGGTACTCGTCGCCGACGTTGTGGCCACCGATCCAGGCTGTCTTGCCATCGACAATCACGACTTTCCGGTGGTTGCGAAAGTTCAATTGCAACTTATTGCGACGGCCCTGGGTGGTATTGAAATTCGACACCTTGACCCCGGCCGCTCGTAAATCATCCTGATACTCATCCGTCAGCTTGGAGCTGCCGACTTCGTCATAGAGGAAGAACACATCCACATCCGCCAACGCCCGTTCGATCATGGCGTCCTTCAGGCGACGTCCCAGCCCGTCGTCGTGCACGATGTAGAACTGGACGAGCACATAATCCTCGGCTTGGCCGATCCCTTCGATGATGCTGTCGAAAGTCGCCTCTCCGTCGACCAACAACTCGACCTTGTTGCCGTGGGTCATCCGAAATCTCGAAAGCTCTCGAAGGGCATCGTAGGCCGGGTTGGCTGCTTTGAACTCGTAGACGGAGGAGTCCAGGTTGGAATGGATCTCGTCGATGAGATCGTCGATCTCCTCCTGGTTCTCCCTTCGGGCTTCGAGATAGCCCTCGAACTTGCTTCGCCCAAAGACCCAATATGCCGGTAGGGCGACGATGGGAACAGTCACCAGACTGAGGGACCAGGCGACGGCTCCCGTAGCGGTTCGGTTCGACATGACCGCGTCGACCGCAGAGAAGACTCCGAGGACGCGAAGGGCGATAAACGTCCAGGCGAAAATCTTCCGGAAACGAGTCCGCTCGGGCTTGGATTCAGATCCGTTTGGGCTGGTATTGGTCTCTGCCATGGCGGATCCATCTCCCACTGGATTCAGAGCCCTCGATTGGGTCACACGAAGTCTCTGTGGTCGTGATTCTACATAGGCACGTGGACGTCCTACACGAGAAGCTAGCCGGCAGGTCCCCTTCCAGCGCGATTCCTCGAAGAATTCACAAGAAAGTTCTTGACAAGTTCTCCGCGTCATTTTTCGCGACTTCTGTGATCGGGCCCAGAGAGGGCCCCGAGCGCGCGTAGCTTTGCTCTACGGATTGTTCTCGCAGCTGGTTGACAAAGATGCCTCGAAGACCCTCGTTCGTGTGTCACGAGGCAACCTAAAGCGCTGAAAATACGGCGTTTATAATGGTGTATTGCCCTGGAGAATGCTCATGATCGAGCCCTTGCAAACCCCGAAACCGATTCCTCAGATTGGCCCTGGAAGATCGGAGGTCGACCAGCTCGGCGAGAGGATCGCTGAGCTATCGGCCCAGATCCAGGCGGCCACCTACCACCTGCTGACCATGATTCGGGAGTTCGACGAGGTGAGTGGATGGAACACCGGCTTTCGCTCCTGTGCCCACTGGCTCAACTGGCGTACCGGGCTGAATCTTGGTGCCGCTCGCGAGAAGGTGAGAGTGGCGAAGGCTCTGGGTGAGCTGTCACAACTTTCCGAAGCGATGCGGCGTGGGGAGCTTTCTTATTCCAAGGTCCGGGCTTTGACCCGAGTGGCCACTGCGGACAACGAAGCAGAACTCTTGGAGTTCGCACGAGCGGGCACGGCCGCTCATGTGGAGACTCTAGTGCGGGCCTGGCGCCGGGTCGATCGGCTAGAGGAGTCGGAGAAGGAAAGTCACCGGTACGCCAGCCGCTACTTCCAGGCCTATACGGATGAAGACGGCATGGTAGTCCTGCGAGCTCGGTTGGACCCGGAGGTGGGAGCGGCTGTGCTGAAAGCTCTGGAAGAGGCAGAGCAGGTGCTCTACGACAAGGAGCGGGAGACGAAGGACGAGCGGGGCGACGGAGTCCCAGTTGGCCAACGAAGAGCGGATGCCCTGGGTCTAGTCGCCGAGAGTGCGCTCGCCTCTGGCCTGGACAAAGGCACCCGCGGTGACAGGCTGCAGGTGGTGGTCCACGTAGACAGCCAGGTTCTGGAAGACCCGAGTCAGCCCGGAGTGTCCATGCTGGAGGACGGCACAGACGTTTCCGCGGAAACGTCCCGGCGCCTCAGTTGCGATGCCGGAAAGGTGGTCATGCAACACGACTCCGAGGGCAAAATCCTCGATGTCGGCCGCCGAACACGCACGATTCCCACCGCAATTCGCCGGGCACTGACCGCCAGAGACGAAGATTGCCAGTTTCCGGGGTGTGGATTGAAGTATTGCGAGGCTCATCACCTGAAACACTGGGCCAACGGAGGGAAAACGAGTCTCGACAACCTGGTTCTACTCTGCCGCCGTCATCATCGGGCCGTTCACGAGGAGGGATACCAGATCGAGCACGCCTCCAACGGTGAGCTGCGCTTCCTCAGGCCGGAGGGCCGGGACATTCCGTTTGTTCCCCCGCCACCGTTCTTGCCAGGAGACCCAATCAGATCGCTCTCGACTCTTCTAGTCGAAGATGGCGTCTCGGTCGACGCCGCTACAGGGTTTCCTCGCTGGGTTGGTGGGAGCCTGGACCTCAACTGGGCGATTCAGGGCTACCGGCAACTGTGAAAATCGGGCTCGAGCCGCTGACCTGCTGATTACGAATTTGCTGCTTTGCCAACTGAACGGATCGTTGGAGAGAAGGTCGAGCAAGCGTGGACCCCTCGCGGAGGGGGAGACTCTTCACCGGCCGTACTCGTACCTGGTGCGCTACTCTCGATTCCCCCGCTTGGTGGAGATCCGGGATCTGGACGGAAATCTGGTGCACCAGGTGGCCGACCTGCCGCTTCACGAAGAGGTGCCTGTTACCTACGGAAGCGTGCCCACAGGGCCCAGGGAATTCGAGTGGAGGCCAGGACAGAGACACGGGAAGACAACTAGTAGTCGTTTGTCCCGTCGATGATCGTGCGGCCCAGTGTGGGCTGCTCATGCGTCTATAGACTCGCCGCACAGGACCCAGGTGGGCCCGCTCAAGATCACTCCCAACCCTGGCTTGTCGAGGGTGCGCAGCTCGCCGTCCTTGAGTGTGAAGCCACCCTTCGCGGGATCCCTTGCCAGATCGAGGCTGCCATCCAGATCCAGGTAGCGCGTCTGGGGACAGGCGAAGGCCGCGTGGAGAGCCGCGGAGATGCTGATGACGCTCTCGTCCATGCAGCCCCACATCAGGTGCAGACCGGTTGCCGCGGCGACCTGTCCGATAGCCAGGGCAGGGGAGACTCCGCCGCACTTCATGAGCTTGATATTGAGAATGCCGCACACCGCTGGTGGCTGTGCCAAGCGAGCGGCGTCGCTGGCTTCGTGCAGGCTTTCATCGGCTGCAACCAGCCGGCGAAGATCTTCCGGCAGCGTCCGTAACTCGGTCAGGGTTTCGGCCGACAGCGGCTGCTCGATCAGCTCGAGGTGAAGTCTTCCCTGCTCCCGCCAGAGCCGCTTTGTCTCCTCCAGGTCATAGCCCTGGTTGGCATCGACTCGGATCTGAATGTCCTTTCCTACTCGATCGCGCAGCCGATGAAGCATCTCGATCTCTTCGTCGATGGATCGGCCGACTTTGACCTTGAGGCTGCGGAAGCCGCGCGCCAGGTACTCTTCGGCCTCGGCCAGGGATTCTTCGACCGACTTGATCCCGATGGTGATGGAGGTGGGCAGGGAGGTGTGAGAGCGTCCGAGAAGCTCCACAAGGGGGACTTTCACGATTCGGCAGAACAGGTCGTAGAGCGCTATGTCCAAGGCAGCGTGTGCGGCCGGGGTGGCGCCGAGCTCCTCGCGGAGTCGACGGCACAATGTGCCGAGATGCCTCGGGTCCTCGCCGATCAGGAGGCCACTCTCCATCTCTTCGAGTGCGGCGGCGGTGCTGTCGGGAGACTCGCCAGTGACCTCTTCGGCGGGTGAGCCTGCCCCGAGCCCTTCATGGCCGGTGTCGGTCATGATGCGAACGAAGAAGAGATCGACGGCCGACATCGATCGACTGGAAATGGCGTAGGGTCGCGTCAGCTTGATCGTCTCCTTCCAGGTCAGGATTTCCTCGATCTTCATGTTTCAAGCCCTCGCCGTCAGACGTTGACGAACCAACTCCACGATTTCAGACAGCCCATCCCAGAGGGGATGTATGACGGGTACCTTCAGCTCTGCCTGGAGCTTTGATCGCTCGGTCCTCAACTGCTCCTCATCCAGGTTCTCGTGGTTCAGGGTCACGGCGATCACCTCGGCTCCCATGAGTCGGATCATTTCGATCTCTTCGCTCACGGGTGGAATTCGGCAGCCCAACTTCTCGAGATCTTCATAGAACTCTCGTCCCGGTGCATGCTGCAGAATGACTGCGTCGGCACCACCGGCGAGGATCAACTCAGACCCGCAGGGACCTGAAGGATTCCGTAGTCCACTCTGCCCTTCGAGCAGGATAACGTCGGGAGCTGTTGCTTCGTGGCAATCGAGGATGGCCCGTTCCAGCTCTCCGCAGACGAAGTCGTTGGGAGTGGCATCGAAGATGAAGCCGTGGGGAGTCCCCTGCAACCAGCCAGTCTGGCCGGTGTAGATCATCTCGGCAGCGATGTCGTTCTCCAGGCAGGTCTGCCTCAAAAGCTCGCAGGTGGTTCGCTTGCCGAGTGCACAGTCGGTTCCCAAGACAGCGATTTTCAATGCCGGTAGACGGAGCACCTCTCCCGTCCAGAAGCGAAGCTCATCGATAGGCTTGGGTCGGCGGATGTCGATGATCTGCGCACCATGCTGTGTTGCCAGTTCTGCCAGCTCGACATCGTGCGCCAGGAGGCGATGCAGCCCATTGATCAGCGACAGACCCGCCTCCGCGGCCTCGAGCAGTCCCTCGCGGATGGCCGGTGGCAACACGCCACCGACCGTGGCGACCCCGACGATGCAGTAATCGGGCTTGTTGTCCAGGGCTTCCAGGCACGCGGAGACAGAGGTGAAGATCGGAATGTTTCGGGGACGGCCGTCGAGCAGGGTGCCGGCGTCCTCCCCCGCGAAGGGTGGATCGATGACACCCAGGATCTCGTAGCGACTGGGCCCTCTCACCAGGCCGTGGGTGGTCTTGGCGAACGGCGTCTGCAGCATGCCGTTGGTGAGAATGATAGCGCTCTTCGTCACCGGTCCCGCCTCAGGACACGTCCAGGAGTTCTGTCCGTGGCTTGGCTGTCGTGCCACACCACGCTTCCATTGACCCAGACCGTCTCGATCCCGCGCGAGACGTCGTGTGGGTACTCGGTCGTAGCGCGGTCGGCAACGGTGTCGGGATCGAAGAGCACCAGATCTGCCAGCATGCCGGGCTCGATGCGCCCGCGGTCGGGTAGGCCGAGAGTGGTAGCCGACAGACCGGTCATTTTGTGGATCGCCGCCTCGAGAGTCAGGATCTGCCGGTCACGCACATAGCGCCCCAGAACCCTGGAAAATGTCCCGTATCCCCGTGGGTGCGCTCCCCGCAGCTCGCCGTCGGTGCAGATATTGGTCCAGGGCCACTGCATGAGTCTCTCGATGTCCGCTTCACTCATGCTGACCGCGATCAAGGTCTCGACATCTTCCTCACCTGTCTTCTTCTGGTAGGCCTCGGCCTCGGCGATCAGATCCATGAGGGTGCGAGCCGGCTCAGAACCTCTGAGCGCGGCAATCTCCGCCAGGGTCTTGCCCTCGAGGTCGGGCTCTGGAGCGAAATGAGGAACGAGCATTTCCTCGGGCAGGGAGACCTCCGTCACGGCGAATCTGGCGGCCTCTGGATTCTGGAAGTCGCGCTCGGGAAACAGGACCGTGAGCGTCGACTGCCAATAGGTGTACGGATAGATGTCGGATGTCACCTCGACACCGTTGCTGCGTGCTTCGTCCAGGATGTGCAGGAGCTCTTCGGCTCTGCCGTGCGAGCTTTGCATGGCGAGCTTGATGTGGGTGATGTTGACTGGGATATCTGCTTCTCGCCCGATGGTGAGGATCTCTTCTACGGCATCCCAGAAGTAGCGATCCTCACTTCGGATATGGCTGGTATAGCGGCCGCCGTGCAAAGCGGCCTCCCGGGCCAGAGCGATCACCTCGTCGGTCTCGGAATAGATCCCCGGGTCGTACTCCAGTCCCGTGGACAGGCCCCAGGCTCCAGCCTCCATCTCCTGCTTCAGGAGATCTCGCATACTGTCGATTTCAGCCTCGGTTGCGGGGCGACGGAAATCGTCGCCCATGACCCGCTCTCGGAGTGTTCCGTGGCCGACCCAGGACAGCACATTCACTGCCGACGGGGTGGCTTCCAATCGATCGAAGAGGTCGGCCAGTGGGAACACGGAGTGGCCGTCGGGCCCTCCAGCCAAGGTAGTGACGCCTTGACTGATGGCCCCCTCAGCCTGTGCGAGAACATGAGGCTCGGCAGAGTCGGCGTGGCTGTGAGTGTCGATGAATCCAGGCGCCAGAACCAGGCCTTCGGCATCGACGACCAGATCGCCGGGTCGGGGCTCGAGCTCGCCGACGGCATCGATGCGGTCACCTTCTACTCGAACGCTCACCGACTTCGAAGGGCTGCCGGTGCCGTCGATGACTCTGGCACCCGTGATTACGACCGGTGACGGCGGGAAGACCAGATCGGTGATCCGACGGGCATAGCCGGCGCCATGAAACGTATCGAGGTTCGACAGGAGGATGACGCTGAAGCCAGCATCCGGGTAGCGCAAGATCTGGGTGCTGAAGCCGACCCAGCCTCCCGAGTGCCTTTGGACCCTTCCCAGTGCGAGATCGGAGCCGACACCCCAGCCGAAGCCATAGGGGTAGGTCTCTCCACTGTTGAAGACCGCGGGCGTGAAGGCGAGCGCCAGGGCCGTGCCAGGTAGGAGTTGTTCCCCATATAGAGCCTGATCCCAGGCAACGAGATCCTCGACGGTCGAGTAGATGCCACCGGAGCCCGTCAGGAAGTTCAGCGGGTCTTCATCGTTGAGGATGAACTCGCCGTCCTCTCCTTTGGAGTAACCGTACGCCCGATGTGGAATCTCAGGATCGCTTTCGTCGAATACCAGCGTGTTTTTCATGCCCAGCGGCTCGAAGATCCTCCTGGCCATGAACTCGCTGAACGAGCCGCCAGTCGTCCGGGCGACGATCGCGGCGATCATCTCGTAGCCTGGATTGCTGTACTCGTAGCGTTCACCCGGATCAAACAGAGGCTCCCCCCAATCCGAAAAGAACTGCACTGCGTCCTCGTTGGTCGGCCAGTGCTCGCCGGTAGCAGCTGTCAGCGCCTCGTAGTAGTCGGGCAAGCCACCTGTGTGCTGCAGCAGTTGCCGAATTGTGATCTCGCCTCCGATTCGCGACAGCTCCGGAAGGTAGCGGGTGATCGGATCGTCGTAGTCCAGGACTCCATCCTCAGCCAGCAGCATGATGGCCATGCCGGCAAACTGCTTCGAGACGGAGGCCAGGCGGAACTGCGATTTGGGCTCGATCGCAGCTCCACCTTCGAGGTCAGCCAGGCCGAACCCATCCATGAACACGGTCTGACCTTGACTCACGACCGCCACAGCGACCCCCGGCGAGTTACCCGCGTCGAATTGAGTGAAGAGTGCTTCGATCTCTGCGGTCGGGACCGAACGGAAAGCCTCCTCAGGGGCCTGGCGCTGGCAGGCTGTCGAGGAGATCCAACCAATACAGAGGGCGATTGCCACTACCGGCCTCAGAAGAGGCTGTCGGGGGTGTCGGCGTTCGATCGAATGGCGATGCATGGTTCCCTTCTGGAATCGAGAGTTGCCGCTCAGGTGGCGATCGCCCCTCGAGTTCACTCCTTTTGTGACGCGCCGCAGTAGCGCAGTGCGGTCAGGGCCAGAGCACGTGTGGCCAACAACAGGTCGTCCAGAGGTACGAATTCGTCCGGTCGGTGGGACTGTCGCACATCTCCTGGTCCGAACAAGATCGTGGGGATCCCACCCTCATTGACTAGGAGCCTCATGTCGGCGCCATACGGCACCCCTTCCACAGGGGGCTTCTTGCCGGTCAGGTCCTGCATGACCGTGGCAACGTCTTCGACAATAGCGTGATCTCGAGGCGTCACTGCCGGTGCGAACTGGCCGCCCCACCATTCGATGTCGGGCGGATTGTCGGCGAGCCACGGGTCCTCGCTAGCGATCTGGGCCACTGCTGCCTCGAGTTGCCTTCGTGCCGAATCCAGGTCCTCGCTCAGCTGGACTCCGTAGCGGCCCTCGCAAACCAACCGTTCGGGCACCGTCGAGGCCCAGTCACCAGCCATAACGGTCCCAATGGAGATGGGATAGGGGAGGGCATACCTGGCAAAGAGGGGGTCGCTGCAGTTCGCGTTGCGCCTCTGCTCGAACGAGCGGAGACCGGCGAAGATCGGCTGGAACTTTTCGATGGCGCTGACGCCCTCGTCTCGCACGCAGCCATGGGCTGACAGACCGTTGACGGTCAACCTGAAATTCAGGGCCCCTGCCTGGGCAGGGATCACCGCCAGCTGTGTCGGTTCCATGATGATCGCAGCATCGGCCCGGTAACCGCGGAGCAGGGTGGCGAGCGTACCGACTCCACCATCCTCTTCGCCGATCACGCTTTCGACGATCAGTTTGGCGTCGAGTCCGACGCCGGCATCCAGCAGCGCCTTGGCCGCATAGATCCCACAAC
>Ga0316193_10000012_pt1 | contig 74573 bp, 80 predicted proteins | sample MerIslsedime2_MG_FD_207735 | JGI IMG/M metagenome (GOLD analysis project Ga0316193, IMG submission 207735) | Coastal sediment microbial communities from Maine, United States - Merrow Island sediment 2 | ecosystem: Environmental > Aquatic > Marine > Coastal > Sediment | place: USA: Maine... | reverse complement strand
TTATCTGCCGCATATGTACGGCGCGGTGAATTACGCGGTGATCGACGAGGTGCGCAAACTGCCTTTGAAGGTATCGGATATCTATCGTCGTCTGACGACCTGACTGCTGGCGGAGTGGAGTTCAGATAGGGGTGCGCGGGCAATTCGCGCTGTTTGAGCGTGAATTACGCTAAATTTTCGTATATCAGTACCACAATATATAGTGTTTTTCTGTTTCTTAAGAATTGCCCGTGATACACCAGTGGTTTCGAGAGCGAAACTGCCAAATATCGCTATAAGCATCTGTTAATAGACTATAATATAAATACTCTTTGGGGCTGGATTATGGCTTGACAGGCCCCCGAACGAAGCCTATCTTACCAACCGTTCACACAACATCTTGTGGTTGTGCCAAAATTTGGCTCAAGATATCGAGTCTATCCCCTGAAACCGGCAAAAACCGCAAAATTACACATTTACAAGGAGTCAGGAGTCTAAATGAAATCAGTTCAGCTGAAGTCTGTTTCGACCGGAGTATCAGATATCCCCCTGCAGGAAGCATCGCTGGATATCTGGGATACCAAGTACCGGTTAAAGCGCAAGGATGGTGTCGCGGTCGACGTAACGATTGATGACACCTATCAGCGCGTGGCGCGTGCGCTGGCCGAAGTCGAGGACACGCCGGAGAAACAGGCGCACTGGAATGAACAGTTTCTGTGGGCGTTGCGTCATGGGGCGATTCCCGCCGGGCGCATCACTTCCAACGCCGGCGCGCTGGAGCACAAACCCGCCACATCGACCATTAACTGCACCGTGTCCGGCACCATCCAGGACTCGATGGACAATATCCTGGAACGAGTGCACGAGGCGGGGCTGACGCTGAAGGCCGGTTGCGGCATTGGCTACGAGTTTTCCACGCTGCGCCCCCGGGGTGCCTATGTATCCGGCGCCGGTGCCTATACCTCGGGTCCACTGTCGTTTATGGATATCTACGACAAGATGTGTTTCACCGTGTCATCGGCTGGTGGCCGGCGCGGTGCGCAGATGGCGACTTTCGATGTCGGTCACCCGGATGTGATGGATTTTATCCGCGCCAAGCGCGAGGACGGCCGTCTGCGACAGTTCAACCTGTCGCTGTTGATTACCCGGGAATTCATGGATGCTGTGCAGCGTGACGGGGAATGGAAACTCGCTTTTCCTCTTAATGAGCAGGAAGTCGAGGAAGAGGGGCTGGATTTGTCCGATGCCAACCAGGTGATCTGGCGGGACTGGCCGAATAAAAACGGTTACCTCGCCAATGAAACCGGCCTGGTGGCCTGCAAGGTTTATAAAACCATCAAGGCGGGGCATCTGTGGGACATGATCATGACGTCCACCTACGATTTTGCCGAACCGGGTTTCATCCTCATCGACAAGGTCAATGAGATGAACAATAACTGGTTTATGGAAGACGTCCGCGCAACCAATCCCTGTGGCGAACAGCCATTGCCACCTTACGGATCCTGCCTTCTGGGTTCCGTAAACCTGACCCGGTTTGTGCGTAACCCCTTTACCGATGAAGCACAGTTTGACTGGGATGAGTTCCGCAAGGTGGTGGCCATCTTTACACGTATGCTGGATAACGTGGTAGAGATCAACGGCCTGCCGCTGGAAAAACAGCGTGACGAGATCAAGAGCAAGCGCCGACACGGCATGGGCTTTCTGGGCCTGGGCTCGACCGTCACCATGCTGCGCATGAAATACGGCGCAGCCGATTCGGTGGAGTTTACGGAAAAGATCAGCCGCGAACTGGCGTTAACCGGATGGCGGGTTGCGCTGGATCTGGCAAAGGAAAAAGGTCCGGCACCGATCCTCGAGGAGGACTTCGAGATTACAGCAGAAATGCTGCGCAAACGGCCGGAGATGAAGCGTGACGGTTACCGGCAGGGCGACAGCATCAAGGGCAAGGTGTTACACGCCAGGTACAGCCGTTACATGCAACAGGTGGCGGAAGTTGCTCCAGAGCTGGCCGAGCAACTGGCAGAGACCGGTGCGCGTTTTACGCACCATTCCTCGATTGCGCCGACCGGTACCATTTCGCTGTCACTGGCGAATAATGCCAGTAACGGTATAGAACCCAGTTTTGCTCACCATTATTCCCGTAACGTGATTCGCGAAGGGCGCAAGACCAAGGAAAAGGTCGATGTGTATTCTTTCGAAATGCTGGCCTATCGCAATATGGTGAATCCCAAGGCATTACCACACGGCAAGGACGGTGAAAACAGTTTGCCCGACTATTTTATAGCGGCTGACGACGTCACTCCCGGGGAGCATGTCGACATCCAGGCAGCAGCGCAGAAGTGGGTGGATTCCTCGATTTCCAAAACGGCTAACGTACCGACGGACTATCCTTTTGAAGAGTTCAAGGATATCTACATGTACGCTTATCAACAGGGTCTCAAGGGTTGCACCACTTTCCGCTTTAACCCGGAGGCGTTCCAGGGCGTGCTGGTAAAGGATAAAGACCTCGAAAATACCGTCTACCAGTTCACCCTGGAAGATGGCAGTGTTGTGCAATTGAAAGGCAACGAAGAAATCGAGTATGACGGAGAAACACATAGCGCGGCCAACTTGTACGATGCCCTGAAAGAAGGGTACTACGGTAAATTCTGAGTAGCTTGTACAAGAGGTTAGAGGAGATTGACATGGCAAAGAAAATTGAAAAGAAAATTGTAGGATACGAAGTGCTCAAGAATGAAGAGCAGGAACAGGACGGAGGTTGTGTAGCGACCGAACCCAAGGAAGAAGACAATATCGTCCAGCTGCATGAGAAGCTTCAGCGCCCGGAGATGCTGCTGGGATCGACCTACAAGGTCAAAACGCCGCTGTCCGAGCACGCGCTGTATATCACTATCAATGACGTGGTGCTTAATCAGGACACCAAACACGAGCTGCGACGCCCGTTCGAAATTTTTATCAATTCAAAAAACATGGATCACTTCCAGTGGATCGTGGCGCTGACGCGGATTATTTCCGCGGTATTCCGTAAAGGTGGTGATGTAACTTTCCTGGTTGAAGAGTTGCGCTCGGTGTTCGACCCGCGTGGCGGCTACTTCAAAAAGGGCGGCCGTTACATGCCGTCGCTGGTAGCCGAGATCGGGGATGCGATAGAATGTCACCTGCGCATGATTGGCATGTTGAAGGATGATGGTCTCGACGAGCACCAGAAGAAACTGGTAGCTGAAAAGCGCGCCCAGTATGAAAGTGCAGTCGAGAAAAGGAATACAGATGAATCCAGCGATTTTCCGGTCGGTGCCCAGCTGTGTAAAAAATGTAATACCAAAGCGGCGGTCCAGATGGATGGGTGTCTGACCTGCCTGAATTGCGGTGAATCGAAATGCGGTTAAACAGACTACTGCCCGGAGGTGTGACTGTCCTGTGAATTTACTCGACAAAGAACACAAGAGAACAAAAATGCTGATTCACCAACCGATTCCCGGATATTGGTACACCAGTATTGCCGGTCAATTGCAGCAGGTGCGCATGGTGCTGCACGAAGGGCAACAACAGAGCAGGATCGTACTGGAAAACATCAATGGCCGGCGCAAGACGGTGAGCCTGGATGGCTGGTACCGGCTCGACCTGACCCTGCACTCGCCGGGCAACCAACGCCGGCGGCGGCATGGATCCAGTGATTCCGGCGAAGAATCATCCTAGGGGGCCTCTGAAAACCCAATCCATTGCGGGGCCTGCAGGTGCACTGGAGATTCTTGAAGAGATGCCTGCCGAGACACCTGCAGCAGTTGCGGTCATCTGTCATCCCCATCCGTTGCATGGCGGTAGCCTCAACAACAAAGTCGTCCACCAGCTGGCGAAGACGTTTACCGAACTGGGTGCGGTCAGCATCCGCTTTAATTTTCGCGGTATCGGGGAGAGTAAAGGCGAATACGACGAGGGCCGGGGTGAATTGCAGGACCTCCTCGCAGTGGCTGCCTGGGCGCAGGCGCGTTGGCCTGAGGTGCCGCTCTGGCTGGGCGGTTTTTCGTTCGGTGGGTTTATTGCGTTGCAAGCCGCACAAAAACTCGCTCCGCAACGACTGGTTAGCGTGGCTCCCGCGGTCAATTACTTTACTGACAGCGCGTTAAATCTTTCCGGTATTTCCTGGTTGCTTATCCAGGGCGATGCCGATGATATTGTGCCCGCTGAGCTGGTCACCGGCTGGACTGGCAGTCTGGAATTCCAGCCACAGCTGGTGCTACTTAAAGGTGCCGGTCATTTTTTTCATGGGAGGTTGAATGAACTGAAACAAACGATTGTTGACAGTTTCAACGCAGACTAGTGCTGTTTGATATTTTCGGCGAAGCGAAAAACCTCGCTGGCTGTACTGAATATTTTATCAATAATGCGATTATTGATTGCACAGCTCCAGTAAGCAGGACGCACGCCACCCTTGAAAACGGGATTTGCACTGATAGCTCGACCATTAATGGTTTTTTCTATTTTTGCATTCATCCCCAGGCCTTTATTTTTCGAGTTTTGCATGAAATATGCAGCAAGTGACATGCCATAGGTACTAATCCACTAATTATAATGATGGTTTTCGTGGCCAGAATATTCCCCGCTGGCGGTATATTGTGAGAGTGTAAAAAAACCCGATAGGCAGGTTTCCCGCAGCATTGCGGAAAAGTATCATAAGGCGCTGAAAATAATAGGTATACGTGATTTTTCAGCTTGCACGACGATGATCCAATACATCGACGGGATGTGTGCCTGAACCAACCATCCCGCACCCGCTATCGAACTGGCCGCGGGGAAAATACCGGGTGGCTGGAGACCCGGTTTGAGGACGCCGACCATTAGAATGGGCATAATAAGGTTCTCGCCGGTTGGGCGGCACATAAAACCATGTATGAAAAACATTTCGGACTGACAGAACGCCCCTTTTCGATCGCACCTGATCCACGCTTTCTATACATGAGTCAGAAGCACCGCGAAGCGCTGGCGCATTTGTTGTACGGCGTTGGGGAAGGTGGTGGTTTTGTACAGTTAACGGGCGAAGTCGGTACCGGTAAAACCACTGTTTGCCGTTGTCTGCTCGAACAGTTACCCGAGCATGTCGACATTGCCCTGATACTCAATCCGCGTGTGACTGCACTCGAGTTGCTGGGTAGCCTGTGTGATGAGCTGAAGATCCAGTACGCCAGAGATACGACCAGTATCAAGTCCCTGATTGATGTTCTTAATGCCTATCTGCTTGATTCACACTCACGGGGCCGGCGTACTGTACTCATGATCGACGAGGCGCAGAATCTTAGCGCGGAAGCGCTGGAACAGGTTCGTTTACTGACCAACCTGGAGACTACCCGCGAAAAGCTGTTGCAGATTATCCTGGTCGGTCAGCCGGAGTTAAGGGAATTGCTGGCGCGCGAGGATTTGCGCCAGCTGTCCCAGCGTATCACGGCGCGTTACCACCTTGAACCCATCAACAGGGATGAAACCGCAGCGTATATCCGGCACCGGTTACAGATCTGTGGTGCCAGTGCAACTCTGTTTACTGATACGGCGGTTGAGTTGACGCACAAACTGTCAGGCGGCGTTCCCCGTTTGATAAACGTGTTGAGCGACCGCGCCATGCTGGGAGCGTTCGTGGAGGGTAAACGGATGGTCGATGCAGCGATAGTCCAGCGCGCTGCACGTGAAGTACTTCCCGAGGAAGGATTGGAAGCACCCAGCCAGGGGATTTGGCGCTGGTTGGGCATAAGTGCGGTGGTGGTTTTGGCTGCGTTGCTCGGCTATTTTCTCGCCATTACCGTTCCGTGGCCTGAACCCGCGCGGCTGGCAATGAATTCAGTTGAGGAGCCAGTGCTTGAGGAACCAGCGCTTGAGGAACCAGCGCTTGAGGAGCCAGCGCTTGAGGGGCTGGAGCCTGAAGAGCAGCCGCTATCTGAGGAGCCGCTCACCGGTCCTGCGGCCAGTGAGACAGACGTCCGGCCTGTGAATGAAACAGGTGCGTTGTCTGTAGCCTTGGCAGAGTCACCACCTGCAAGTAACCCGGCAGCAATGGACCTGAAGCTGGCGCTGGCACAGGCCGGCCCCGGTGTTGCCGCGCAGTCATGGAAATCACTGTACAGCCTGTGGGGAGTGCGGTCGTCAGCAATCAGTGATGAACAGGCGTGCGCACAAGCTCCCGCTTTCGGGCTGCGCTGCCTGCAAGGAGGTGGCAGCTGGACTGTACTGAAACATTACAACAGACCGGCCCTGTTACTACTGGTTGCGGCCGAGGGTCGGCGTGTCCCGATCCTGCTTAAGGAAGTGGTGGGGTCAACGGTCAGAGTACAGGTGGATGGCCGTGAACTTGAGGTGCCGGTTGATGAGCTTGAACGGCACTGGTTCGGTGAGTACCGCCTGTTATGGAAAACAGCACCCAATGGCAATGCTGCCCTGCGTCCGGGGGATCGCAACGCAGACGTGAAATGGTTGCGTGATCGCCTGGCCAGGGCTACCGGGATGACTTCGATAGCGCCGGACCCGCTATATTTTGATGCCGGACTCAAGGAACTGGTTCAGTCTTTTCAGCGTGACCAGGATTTGAACGCCGATGGCGTAGTAGGTGCCCGGACTTTTATCAACCTGAACAATCTTGACCGCGAGTCGTCAGTGCCACGCCTGGGTGCTGCCGCTGTGGACAGATAGCCGGCTGATCCTGTGTCATATATTCTTGAGGCGCTAAAGAAAGCTGAACTGCAAAGAGATATCGGGCAGGTACCCGGGATAGGCAGCGAGCACGAAAAACCGTCGCGAGCGGTTACCGGGAAGTGGTTATGGGTGGTCGTGGCTTTTCTGGGTCTGAACCTGGTCCTGTTGGTGTGGTTGCTATGGCCGCCTGGTTCAGGTCCGGATATTCGTAACGGCTATGATCCGGAGTTCACACAGCCCGACCCCGTGATCCGGGAGCAAGCGGTGGTGAGTGCGCCATCACCTGTTCCACCACCACCTGTTGTAAATCCCGCCCGGCGTGCCGGGCCTGAGGTCGTGTTATCGGCCGCAGCACCTGTGGTAACTGAACCTGAACCGGCGCCTGATCCTGTTTCCGAACAGCCGGCGCTGACAGAGCGCGTGTATGAGGAGGAGGTTCAGGAATTCCAGCCGGTGGAGGAGGAGGCTGCCACGGATCTCGATAGCCTGCCCGTCTGGCCGCAGATTCCGGGCCACCTGTTTCAGCAAATCAAGGGTGGTATAAACCTTGATGTGCATGTCTACAGCGATAGTCCGCAGGATCGTTTCGTTTTAATAAACCTGCAAAAGTATCATGCGGGCGATCAATTACAGGAAGGGCCGCTGTTGGACGAAATAACACAGGAAGGTGTGATATTGTCGTTTCAGGGGCAGCAATTCCAGGTTCATGCCCAATAAGGTGTATTCAGGTAACTAATTAATGTTAAAAAGAATTATAGTTTTGGGGCTGTCGCTTTGCGCGGCCGCTTCCGGTTTCCCGGTGCAGGCCACAGATCAGGGTGCGAGGCTTGATACGCGCCAGATCATACTTCGCCTGAAGGATGATGGCGTCCGCCATATCCAGGCAGTGCGAAGCAGCGAGGTTGTTCCGGGTATCACCATGCCGGACGGGAGACCATTGACCCTGGTCCGGCAATTCGACGGCAATGGCCTGGTGCTGCGTTTGCCGGAAGCTGTCAGTTTGCAGGAAGCACAGGCAATAGCGGCAAGGCTTGTTGCAGATTCTTCGGTAATTTCAGCGCAGGCGGATAAACGTATGTATCCGACGTTGGTCCCTACCGATCCCGGCTATCTTCCCGGTAACGTGCTTCCTCCCGACAATATATTGTCGGGCCAGTGGAATCTGTTTGAAGATACCGGTGGCATCAGAATGCAGACTGCCTGGGACCGGGAAACGGGTTCGCCTGCTGGTGTTATCGCCCAGCTGGACACCGGTATTGTCCAGCACCGTGACCTGGACCCTGACCGGATCCTGGATGGTTACGATTTCATCACGGACATTACAACTGCGAATGATGGCGATGCCAGGGATCCTGATCCTACCGACCCGGGTGACGCTACAGTCGCTGATGAATGCGAACCCGGCATGCCAGGGACAAATAGCTCCTGGCATGGCTTGTCAGTGGCCAGCATCATGGTGACCGAGTCCAACAACATATTTGATATTACAGGGATCGATTTTGCTGCCAGCTTGCTGCCGGTTCGGGTGCTGGGTAAATGTGGTGGAAGTGTGTCGGACGTCGCTGATGCCCTCCGCTGGGCGGCGGGGCTGTCGGTGACGGGTGTGCCTGATAATCCAACACCGGCACGGGTCATCAATATGAGTCTGAGTGGTGCGGGGAGCTGTACACAGGAAGAGCAGAATGCGATCAATGCCGCTGTCGGTACAGGGGCTGTGATCATTGTGTCGGCCGGTAACGAGGATGTAGACGTTGCTACGCAGAGTCCGGCCAACTGTCAAAATGTAGTGACGGTGGGCGCGACGCTGCGCGACGGTTCACGTGCGCCGTATACCAACAGTGGTGAAGAAGTCGACCTGAGCGCGCCGGGTGGCCTGATCTCGAATAGTGATCCGAATGACCCGGACGGATTACTGATACTTACGAATAGTGGCACAATCAGCGCCGATCCGCTGGGTAGTACAACCAGGAGGATCGCTGGCTCCAGTTTTTCTACGGCACAGGCCTCTGCTGTTGCATCGCTTATGCTGGCAGTAAACAGTTCACTCAGCTCCGGCCAGGTCCGGGATATACTGCGGCAGACAACGCGCGCGTTCCCGGATGCAAGTTGTAATACCAATATATGCGGGAGTGGAATTCTGGATGCCGATGCTGCATTGACGGGTGCTGCAGATCCGACATCGGTACTGGGCAGCAGCGTGAATGTCAGCGGTGGTGGCGGTAGCTGCTCCATTGTAGCAACAGCGGCTTCAGGGTTTGATCCTCTGTTCCTGTTGTTAATGATTTTGGTCGCCAGGCGCTGCTGGCAGAGAAAAATGCACGTTTTCCCGCCTGCCCGGTGATGGCGTTGGGCGCGTCGTGCTAGCAGCTATCCAGGAATTCTTTCGCCTGAAAATCGAGCCGGATATGACTGCCGGTCCGGACAGACATGGGCTGCAGCTGGCAGCGGCTGCGCTACTGTTCGAAGTATTGCGCGCAGACGATGATGAACACCCGGATGAGCGCGCTATGCTGGAGCAGGCACTGCGCAACGCGTTTTCCCTCAGTGACCGGGAAACCCGCGAACTGGCGGAACTGGCGGATTGCGAAGCGGCCGAATCAGTCTCGCTGTACCAGTTTACGGGTTTGATTAACCAGCATTTCTCTGCCGAAGAAAAAGTGCAGTTAGTGGAAATGCTGTGGCAGGTGGCCTATGCAGACGATCGCCTGGATCCTTACGAAGAAGCGACCGTACGCAAGATCGCTGAGTTACTGCATGTGCCGCACAGGGACTTTATCCGCGCCAAGCACAGGGCGCTGGGTGACGAATAATAAAAAGGCAGCCAGGTGGCTGCCTTTTGTCTGAATCAGGTCTGATGTCTGATTAGACCATATCTTTCAGAGCTTTCAACGCCAGCACCTTGACTACATTGCGTGCCGGTTTGGCCTTGAAGGTCATGGGCTCGCCGGTGAAGGGATTGACACCCTTGCGTGCCTTGGTGGCCGGCTTACGGACAACCTTGATTTTCATCAGGCCAGGTACGGTGTACGCGCCGGGGCCAGTGCGTTTCAGGTCGCGTTTGATCAGGGTGTTGAGAGATTCGAAAACGGCACCAACATCTTTCTTGGTCAGGCCGGTCTTGTCGGCGATATAGGTAAATGTTTCAGCTTTGGTGGTAGGTTTCTTTACCGCCTTGGCAGCAACCTTTTTCTTGGCGGTTTTCTTGGCAGTCTTTTTCTTTACGGCCATTCAAATTACTCCTTACAGTAGTGGTCTGGGACGTGACCGCGCAAAGATAGCACAAAAAAAAATAAGTGAAACCCTTTTATGCAATTTAAGCCTGTTTTTTAAGTCTCAAATGAGAGTGGCTTCGTTAATGCATGTAAAAAACAGTACCAGTCGTTATCCCCGCGTAACGCGAATACAGATTGTGACACACGCTGGCTGGCGACAGTCCGGGGCAAGGTAGTGCTCTGCAACTACAACAACGAGTGATTGGTCAACGCTATCCATGCCCGTGAATGCGCCAGGTTTTGCTAATTGATCAAAAAATACACAGCAAAAATTCAGGGTGGGGTTGGCGCGTTGATTGCTCCGCAACAGCAAACAACCGGCAGGTCGTGGTGGAGCCCCGACGGGCTCCCGGGGAAACAGAAAAATCGTGAGCCACTTCACACATTTTGTAGACATTGAACGGCTAAGATTTTGATCTGAATGGCCGATAGCAGTGAAGCGTGGCGGGACACCGCGCCGACCCCTATTCGGGTGTCTTGAAATTGTATTCAGACTATCAGATCGGACGGACCAGCAGACCATGGGAGCGGCAATAAAGCTTATTGATAAGAAGATGTTACGGGATCTTGTCCCCATCAACGCGCTATCGGCTGTCCACGTCGAGGAAATTACCCGGAAAGCTGTAATCGAGGAAGTTAGTTCCGGGCGCTACGTGTTCAAGAGTGGCGATCGTGACTACCAGTCTGTCTACCTGCTGCAGGGAACCATCGAGCTGGTCGGTAATAAAGGGCGCGATGTTGTCAGTACGGTGCAGGCTGGAACCGAAGCAGCCCTTCATCCACTGGCCCACAAACAGCCCCGTCAACTGTCTGCGCGGGCTTCTGGAAAGGTTACTGTAGCGCGCATTGACTCCAGTCTGCTCGATGTATTGCTTACCTGGGATGAATCAGCGGGTTATGACGTGGTCGAAATCGATACCCAGGATGACGACGACTGGATGACCCGTATGTTGCAGTCGCAGGCGTTCCTGCAATTGCCTCCTGCAAATATTCACCAGCTGCTGATGCGCCTTGAATCAATCAATGCCAGCGCCGGTGATACGATCGTTCACCAGGACGAAGACGGCGACTATTTTTATATCGTCAAAAGTGGCCGTCTTGCGGTAACCCGAAAAGCCTCGGCGCGCAGCAAGGAAGTACTGTTGGCAGAACTGGGGGAAGGTGCGTGTTTTGGCGAGGACGCGCTGGTCGCCGGAACCAAGCGTAATGCGTCGGTGATGATGGTCACCGATGGCGCGTTGATGCGGCTCTCCAAGGATGATTTTAACGAGTTGCTGTGCGAGCCCCTGGTAAATGAAGTAGATATTGCCGAAGCGGAAAAGCTGGTCAAGGATGGTGCGCAGTGGCTGGATGTGCGCCTGCCCGGCGAGTTCGAAAACCAGGCCATTAGAGGCAGTACCAATCTGCCGTTGTCGGCATTGCGGGAGCAATGCACCGATCTGGATTCCGGAACGACCTTTATTGTGTGCTGTGATACCGGCAGGCGCAGTTCTGCCGCTGCCTTCGTCCTGAGCCAGAGGGGTTTCAATGTTTACGCGCTGAAGAACGGGATGATGGATGTACCGGATGCGGCACTGACGGGCGGACATCCCGATGTGCCCCAGGTGTCTGCGGCAACGGACGCCGAGATTATCCCCTTTGAAGCGGATACCGATCAACAGGCTGAAAGCGTCAGGAACCAGCCGGCAGACGGTGTTAAAGGCGATGCTGACAGCGTGCTGATCGATAAAATCGCAGAGTCGGAAAACGAAAAAATTGCATTGCAAAAGCAACTGGATGAGGCCAAGAAGCAGCTAGAAGCAACAAAAACCGAGCTGAGCGAGGCGCAAGGCCAGCTAAAGGACGGTCAGTCAGCGGTTAACCAGGCCATACAGGATCAGGAGTCGGGACAGCGCCGTCTTGAGTCGCTGCAGAATGAAAATACACTGATTCAGGATGAACTGAAGCGTTTACGCGCGACCCTGTCACAATTGCATGAGTCGGCGGACGGACGTGGCGATGCCCTGAGCAAAGAGCTGGCGCAGATGGCACAACGTCTGGACCGGCAGCAGCAGGAGCACGAAGGCCAGCTTCGCGAGACCGAACAGGAACTTGGCAGGGTACGTGATGATTACCAGCAGCTGGGGCAACGTACCAGTGCAGTTGCTGGTGAGCGGGACGCGGCCATCAAGGAGCTGGAGGAGGAACGGCAACGTCTTACGGCGCTTCAGGATCAGCAGGGCACCCTGCAGGCTGAAGGCAGCGAGCAGCTGAATGCGCTGCAGCAGACACTGGAAAACGAAAAGAACCAGCGGGCATCCCTGCAGCAGCAATTCAACGAGCTGGAGACTCGCCACCGGGAACTGGAACAGCAGAATGAAACGGACGCTGCAGGTGCAGAATCCGCGCAAACGAAGAATGCAGAGCTGGAGGAGCGGCTGGCAGCCAGCGAGCAGAAGCTGCAGGAGTACGGGCAGTTTTTGCAACAGGCCGGTGAGCGTGAGCTGGCCTTGCAGGAACAGCTTAAGCAGGCACAGCAGCAGGCTGCGAATGAGCTGGAACAGACACAAAGCGGTTTATCCACAGAAAGGGATGAACTCAGGGAGCAGCTGACAGTATTGCAGTCGCAACTGGATGCTGCTAACGAGCGCGAACAGCAGGTCCAGCAGTCAATACAGCAGGGTGAGGATGTATCGAGGCAGTTGCAGAAGGATCTGGAGCAATCCAGGGCGGACGCCGAAGATGCCCTCAAGCAGCTGGAGCAGGCAAAAGAGCAGGCCGCGGCCGCTGAAAAACGCGCAGCAGATCTGGACTCCACGCTGCAGGCAGCTACCAGTGAGCATGACTCGGATGTCGCCAGTGTGCGCGAAGCGATGGCGCGCGCGCAGGATGAGCGCGATAACGTCCAGCGTGAGCACAGGCGTTTGCTGGAAACGCTGCGCAAGGCTGAACGCGACCTGGAACGCACGCGCCACGATCACGAAACCGAAGTTCTCAGGCTGCAAAAGGAACTGAAAGCAGCTGCCGGTGGTTCCGGTGCCGCCCTGGCTGATGAGCTGGAAGCACTCCAGCAACAGATCAAGGAAGGCGAACGCCTGCGTGACGATGTGGAAATCCAGCTGGGTGAGCGCAGCGCGCAACTGGAGAATGAGCAGGCAGAAACGGAAAAACTCGCTCAACAGCTGCAACAGGCGCAACAGAGTGCCCGCGAGGCGGAGCAGCAGCTGATAGAAGCCAACCAGGTCGCCAATGAGGAAATGGCGGTCCGGCTTGATACCGAGCGGCAGGCGCAACAGGCATTACGTGGTGAGCTGGCTGCAGTCAGCGCTGAACGCAACGAGAGCCAGGAGCAACTTACCGTACAGAATCAGGAACTCGAAGAGCTGCGCCAGGCAACCGGGTTGGCGCGCGCTGAGTCTGACAAACATGCCGGGAAGTTGCAGACCCTGCAGGACAGTGTAAATCAACTGGAGCAGGCGCTTGCAGAGGCACAGGAAGCCAGGCAGCAGGCCTGTAAGGAAGTAGACCAGTTGCGTGCGGAGGCCGAGGTGACGCGCAGCCTGGTGGATATGCAGGCAGCGTCGGACGGTGACGCCGCACTGGATGAAGGGCTGGAGCAGGCCAGGAAGAATGTTGAAGTCGCGGTGCGCTTGCGCGCGCAGGCCGAGGAACAGGCCGCCGGATTACAGCGTGAGGTGGAACATCTGCAGGAGGAGCTTGGCCGAGCACGTTCGGGAAATGGACAGGCTGGGCATATCCCGTCACTGGATGAAGACGACCCGGGGGCGTCAGCCTTACTGGCACCCGATTTCGAAGACCAGGATGAGGATGATGACGTTGCTGTACAGGCGGGTGTGCTGCTTGAAGAGGGTGAGGTCAGTGTAACTTCTGCGCGTGCACAAACTGGCAGCTCAGGTGGCTGGAAGGGGCTGTTAGCCGGTCTGCTGGTTGGCGGTGCGCTGGCTTCGGGCGCCTGGTGGTTTGTTCATTCGCAACCGGGCAAGGAAACAGACAGCGCGTTCGAATCGCCCGCGCTTAAGAGCGAAGAAAAACCTGTGGTCGAACAAGACGAGGCAGGCAAAGCGGCAAAAGAAATTCAACCGGAATCTGTGCCACCAGCAGCAGATTCAGCTCCCTCGAAGGTTAGAGCGCCAAAGAATATTCCGCCTATCGCAAAAGGAATGAGTGCTGCAGCAGAAAAGAAAGCCGGTAAACAGGCGGTAGCAGAAATACCGGTGGAGTCGGTTCAGGAAACACCTGAGGAACCGGCGAAAGCCCAGGTCGAAAAACCGGTAGTCAAGGCGAAACCACCAGTACGGTCAATAGAACAGCCGGCGCGGACTTTCCAGGATACCCTGCTCGGTGGTGGTGCCGCACCTGTCATGGTAGAGCTGCGAGCTGACAGCTTTAGCATGGGCAGTGGCTCAACCTCGCCGCGTTTTGAGGAACGTCCTCGGCATCGGGTAAAACTGTCGCGCTTTGCTATCAGTAAACATGAAGTGACATTTGCGCAATACGACCGGTTTGTGCAGGCCACCGGACGTGCGCGGCCGGCAGATGAGGGCTGGGGGCGTGGTATGCGTCCGGTAATCAACGTCAGCTGGCAGGATGCCGTCGCCTATTCCCAGTGGTTATCTGCACAGACAGGCGCCCACTATCGCTTGCCGACCGAAGCCGAATGGGAGTTTGCAGCACGTGCAGGCAGTAACCAACGCTTCTGGTGGGGTAACGAGGTCGGTGAAAACCACGCCAACTGTTTTGATTGTGGAGGCCAGTGGTCTGGTAGCAAGACAGCGCAGGTTGGAAGTTATGCTATGAGCCCGTTTGCCTTGCATGATATGGCGGGGAATGTGATGGAATGGGTGCAGGACTGCTTCCAGCCAGGCTATGCAAACGCCCCTCTGGATGGCAGTGCGGTCGTAACCGGTGATTGTTCCTCCCGTGTTGTGCGTGGTGGCAGCTATAGCAGCCCGGCCGACTTGTTGCGTAGCGCCAGCCGCGACAAGCGCGCACCGGGACTGCGGCTGGATAACCTGGGTTTCCGGGTCGTTCGTCAGGATTTGTAATCCAGCGGTTGAATAGCTAGTCTGAGCGCTGTACTTTCGTGCAGCGTTTCATGGATTCAATGAATAATTCCGTCCGAACAGTTTGTAGTCTGGCCGACCTGCCGGAAGGCAGCAGCCGCGGGTTCAGCATCCAGACAGGAGCAGCGTACGAGGATATTTTCCTGGTGCATAAAAACGGCCGGGTCTCGGCTTACCTCAACAGCTGTCCGCACACGGGTGGACCACTGGACTGGGTACCCGACAGGTTTCTCAATCTGGACGGTGACCTGATTCAGTGTGCAACCCACAACGCTCTGTTTCGTATTGAGGATGGTGTGTGTGTTGCGGGTCCATGTGCAGGCAGGTCGCTAACCCCGCTGCGGTTACAAATATGCAACAATGATGTGCTGCTTGTGAAGGACTAGTTATTGCCGGCTATGCCACCAGCAGCTGGCGGATCATTTGCCGTACTGAACTGACATCAAATGGCTTGTCGCAGATTCCGGAAACGCCGGCCTGCTGCACGGCTGACAGGCGACTCCGGTTCCCTTCGCTGGTGACCATAAGAATCGGAATAGAACGCTGGGAGCTGTGTTCGCGGATATAACGGGTCAGGTTTTCGCCATCCATCTCCGGCATATTGTAGTCGGTAATGACCAGGTCGAAAAATGTTGTCTCAATCATGTCTACCGCTTCCCTGCCATTTGTTGCAGTTGTTATATCGATAATCCCCAGGTTGTTGAGCACACGGCTGATGTGCTTGCGTGCCAGCGAGCTGTCATCGACAACCAGTGTCTTGAGCTCATCCAGTGTGATGTCAGCCAGCGCATTTTCATCCGGCGTAATAAATTCGACTGTTGAATACAGTGCTCTGCGGAGGTCATCAGGGTCAAACGGTTTGGGTAGAATAGCAACAACGCCGGCCTGGCGAACAGGATCCAGCATGGCAAAGGAAGTTTCGCTGGAGATAAGCATGAAGGGTATCGCCTGCAGATGACTATCTTCGCGCATGATGGTTACGAGTTCCGAACCCGTCATATCGGGCAGGTACATGGCGCTTACAACCAGGTCCGGTGTAATACGTTGCATGGATTCCAGCGTAGCCTTACCAGTGTGCTGGTACAGGATCTTGTCGATACCCAGTGCGTTGAGCTCAGCTTCGATGATCTTTCCCTGCATCGTTGAAGGCTCGACAATGGCGACGGTAAGTTCCGAGATATCCATAAAAAACCTAGCGGCGGGCTGCCACGGGTTCTTTACCCTGATGGTGTTGGAATGGCTGAATATTGCAGTGAAAACAGTGGGGATAAAAAAAGGGGCTGGAGTAATTTTTTACTCCAGCCCCCGGGTATTCGGAATTTTCAGTCCTCGATGGCTTGAATCAGCTTCGCGATATCCATGCCGGCCATGTCGATAGAGGATTTCTGTTGAGAATGTGTTGCTTCTACAGTCGCGAGTTGCAGCTGCACTTGCTGTGCCGGTTCCTGCAAGCTGTCTGCCCGGCCGGGCGTCGTAATCACTGCGTGCGGGCAACTAAGCTCCTCTCCCCGGTACTCTTCACCACTTGCCATATCCATTATGAGTGTCATGGCGCACCTCCTTAAGGTGGTCGCAGCTGATAACTCAGCCTTCAAAACTACTATCGGCGCCGGACTGCAAACATTAAATCCAGCGTGTTCGGCTTTAATGCAGCAAGTTATGTGCCGGGTACAGAATAAAAAAGAGCGCCATGAAGAGCGCTCTTTTTTCTTAATAAAGTTAACGGCTTGGCTGTCAGGGGAATGCAGGTATCCTTGGTTCAATACCGTGCATGTCTGCCTCAGGATGGTGCTGCTTGATCATTTTTGTGACAGTTTCGACTTTTCCCCTGGGGATGTCGACCATCATGAGTATGTGCCCGCTTTCCACGGCCGTTGCGAACTCCCCGAGTTGGCTGTTGGGAATATCTGTACCGACCATTCCCGCAACCCAGGCGCCGATCAGAGCACCTGCCAGTGCCGTTACCAACAGCGTCCAGCCACCGAGCGTAATGCCTTCGGGCGGGAATGCGATGGCCACCAGTCCGGTGAGTATCCCGGTTGCTCCACCGACACCGAGTCCCACGCCAATGCCATGAATTAAATCACTGCGCTGCAGTAAGTTTGCTTGCGGTAAATCACCTAGCGGGATGCCTTCTTTGGCCATGACATGGATGTGGTGAGCATCGATACGCGCCAACAGCAACTCATCGACAACTTGCCGCGCACGTGCTGCGGTAGGTAACAGGAAATAGAGTCTGCGTCTCATCGTATGCCTCCTTGTCTCCTGACAGGTCCGTGTTTTCGATCTGCTAACCGTTTAGACACATATGCCGGCTAAAGTTGCCCGCCGACAAACTTAACGCGGATTGCGATCCATGCGTTCCAGTTCGCTCATCCAGTCTTCGGTTTCCGACCATACTTCAGGTGCATGGGTATCTTCAGGCGAAATATCCATAGAACCTATCCAGTCTTCCGGCGGCTCGATTGGCTCGGGGTGCATGGATTCCCAGGTTTCGGTGTCCAGTTCCTCAAGAGTACCATCGTAGTACTGCAATTCCAGCGTATCATCGTCGTCATCCTGCGCGACCACTTCGAATGCATCGCCAATCGTGTTTTTGTACCAATCGCCAATCTTCGGTGCATACTCAAAATTCATAACGGGTTTACCTCCATGACCAAACTGCTGATACTTGGCAGTTGTGCAGCCGATGTTTCGGCATACAGCAGATAACCGCTCCACCTTGACCTCGGTAGATTTATAGGCGCATAAATCCGTTTTTGCAAGCAAACAATTTTGATGAGATTCGAGGACCGTGGTATGACGATTAATGTCGTTGTTGTAGACAGCGCGAAGTTGCCTGAGGGTGTCGAGTTTCCGCCGCTGGATACGGCAAAGTACGGTTGGGAACAATACCTGCAACTGGGTGATGAGGATATCGCGGTGCGTTGCTGGCGGGCTGATGTCCTTGTAGTACTGTCATCCGCTATCAACAGGGCACACTTCGATAAAATGCCTCGTTTAAAGCTGTTGATCGTTGCAGGTGAAGCCTGCAAGCTGCTGGACCAGGAGGCTGCACAAAAGCGGGGCGTCGAACTGTTGGCGTTCCCCGATGAAAAATACGATGAACCGGGCGAGGCACGCGACCTGTGCAAGCGCATCTCTAAAGCAATTGATCATTACATTCGAAATTTCGAAAATAACGGAGTAACACCTTGAGTTGGTGGGGCAAGTTTTTGGGCGGTGCTTTCGGGTACCTGTTGGCAGGGCCACTGGGTGCACTGATTGGCGCTGCTCTTGGGCACAACTTTGACAAGGGCCTGGGCAGCAACCTTCGCAGCCAGTTCCAGCCCGGTGCACAGGAACGTGTCCAGACAGCATTCTTTACGACGCTGTTCTCGGTGATGGGTCATCTTGCTAAAGCCGATGGCCAGGTTTCCAGGGATGAAATCGAGGTGGCGCGCGATGTGATGCGGCGTATGAATCTGAATGACCAAATGCGCGAGGCGGCAATCGGTTTATTCAATCAGGGAAAACAGCCTGATTTTCCGTTGCTGGATGTACTGCGCCAGTTTCGCCAGGAATGTCACCGACGCCGCAATCTGATGCAAATGTTTGTCGAGATCCTGATGCATGCAGCGTACGCTGACGGCAAGCTGGACCGCGCGGAACGCGGAGTCCTGGAACAAATACGTCAGGAACTGGGATTTTCTACCCACGAGTTCCAGCATATCGAGGCGCTGGTACGGAATGCCAGCCATTTTGGTGGTGGCGGATTCGGGGGAGAAAAAGCAGCATCGCACCAGGGTTCACTGCGCGAGGCCTACGAAATCCTTGGCGTAGAAAAAACAGCCAGCGATGCGGAAGTAAAAAAAGCTTACCGGCGCCTCATGAACCAGCATCACCCTGATAAATTGGTGGCCAAGGGTTTGCCTGAGGAAATGATCAAGCTCGCAACGGAAAAAACCCAGGAGATCAAGCAGGCCTACGATCTGGTGAAGCAGGCCCGTGGTTAACCCTTGACCGGGTTCTAGAGGTAGCGCCCACCGGCTGCGATGGCAATGACGATCAGGCCGAGACTGAGGTTGACGCCAACGATGAGCCTGATCTGATTGAGTTGCTTGCCCGCTTCCGGCCACTGTTCAGTGATAACCGCATCTTTTAGCCTGCGGAATGGTACAAAGTAGAGATGCAGGAACAGCAGTATCATCAGCCAGCCCAGGGCCTGCATAATATGGATATGCAGCCCGACATCGCTCATCCCGCCAAACAGCCTGTATACCATCCAGTAGCCGCTTAGCGGTAGCAGGACGATACACACCCATACCCACGGGAAGAAGCGCTTGAACACCTGTGCCCAGAGTTTAAGACGCTGTGGTGGTTCAAACTGCTGCACGGCGACGGGACGCAGCACCTGGTGTGCGAAAAACATCCCACCCACCCACAGGACAGCGGGCAGTATGTGCAGGACGATAGCAAGGCTGGCTAGAGTCATAATTGGCTACCTGGGCTTATTGTCGTAACGGGATTTCAACCAGCCGGACACATGCTGGTTGAGCGCATCTTCCATACCGGCAAAGAAATGGTCGGCGTCTTCGACCTGAATCTGCCGGTAGTTAGTGTTGCCTGCTGTGCGGGCGGCGCTGGCACGCGCCTTTACCGAATCCAGTACAGTTGCAAGATCATTGCTGCCATACAGATCAAGTACCGGGACCTGTATCTTTTCCAGTGCCAGTACACCGTTCATCCTGTCGTCCAGATCGATAACACCAAGGCCGATAACGACGAGTCCCTGCAAATCGTGTTGCGGATTGTGTGCAAGATAACTTGCCGCCATGGCCGCGCCAAGGCTGTGACCTATAAGAACGATGGTCTGGTTACCCCGATCGCGCAGAAACCTGACAGCCGCCTCGATACGCGGTCCGGCTTCGTCGAATAGCGGCAGGTAGTCTTGCAGCGGTGCATCGTTAGCCAGTATCGGCATCTGTATCGACAGTGTCGACCAGCCGTGTTCCGGTAATTCGCTGCGTAGCGGGTTGATGATTTCCGGCCAGTCCGGGTGTACGCCGATGCCGTGGGCGAGTATCACTGCGTGGCCGGTAGATCCTGCGGAGGCCTCGGTGAAAATGCAGGTAAATTCGGCGCTACCTGCCTTGAGCTGGAGGGGCTCGCCGACTACCAGATCATCGACAAATTGCTGCGACCAGCGTTTTTCTTTTTCGCTATCGGAGGCAGCAATCGTCCCAGCCCACGCAAGGAACGTAAAGCTTATAAATAACAATAAATTAGCTGTATTTTTCAGCATGTTTCCGAGGCCTGTTTCAGGCTGCCACTGGGCACCATGTTGTCCAAGCTGCAATCGTTTCGATGATCGGGTAAAGTGCGCGGTCTTGATTTTACCCGCAGATTCCAACTTTAAAGAGGCCCGGATTATGCCAGATTACAAGATTGCACCGTCTATTTTGTCCGCGGACTTTGCCCGCCTGGGCGAAGAAGTGGATAACGTTCTCAAATCCGGGGCTGATATTGTCCACTTTGATGTGATGGACAACCACTACGTGCCTAATCTGACTATCGGTCCACTGGTGTGTGACGCCTTGCGCAAACACGGGGTAACTGCCGAGATCGATGTGCACCTGATGATCAAGCCGGTGGATGCCCTGGTTCCGGATTTTGCCAAGGCAGGTGCCAGTTATATTACCTTCCATCCGGAAGCCAGCGAACACATCGACCGTACCCTGCAACTGATACAGGGAGAGGGTTGCAAGTCGGGCCTGGTATTCAATCCGGCCACGCCGCTGGATTACCTGCAATATGTCATCGACAAGGTGGATATGGTGTTGCTGATGTCGGTCAACCCCGGCTTTGGCGGTCAGAGTTTTATTCCGGCCACACTGGATAAATTGCGCGAGGCGCGCAAGATTATCGATGCGTCCGGACGCGACATTCGCCTGGAAATCGACGGTGGCGTCAAGGTCGACAATATCCGTGAGATCGCCGAAGCCGGAGCTGATACCTTTGTCGCCGGTTCTGCGATTTTCGGTGCCGCCAGTGACAGCGATGCCAATATCTACGACAGTGTCGTCAAGGCGATGCGTGACGAGCTGGCAAAGGCTGGCTAAACAGAGCTGTAAATCAGGGTTATCAAGTTGACCATCAGAAAACCTGACATGATTCTCATCGACGTGGACGGCACGCTGGTCGATAGCGTGCCGGATCTGGCGTTTTGTGTTGACGAGATGATGCGCCACCTGGGACGTGAGCCCTGGGGTGAAACCAGGGTACGCGACTGGGTCGGAAACGGCGTCGAGCGCCTGGTGCGCCGTGCGCTGATTGGCCAGCTGGATGGTGAGCCGGACGAAGCGGAATTCGACAGGGCCTATCCCGTATTTCTGGATCTGTACGCTGACAATACCTCGAAGCGTTCCCTTCTTTACCCCGGTGTCCTCGAAGGACTTGATTACCTGAAGGTGGGGGGTTATGCGCTGGGCTGCGTCACCAACAAGGCGGAGCAGTTTACTCTTCCCTTGCTGAAGGACCTGGGTATATACGAGTATTTCAGTATCGTGATTTGCGGCGATACGCTGGAGCAGAAAAAACCTCACCCTGCACCATTGCTGCATGCGGCAGAATTCTTTAAGGTGAGCCCTGAACGGTCGCTGATGGTGGGTGATTCGATCAGTGACGTCAAAGCCGCGCGTGCGGCAGGGTTCCAGATTGCCTGCCTGCCCTATGGCTACAATCATGGTGAGGACATCCGTGTTGCTGAACCGGATGTCATCATAGAGACTCTGGCCCACTTGAGAACCGAACTGGAACAGCCTGCATAATGTTCACCGAAGAGACCGGTTTGCACGAACACAGAGCGCGATGGTGGAGTTGATCCGCTGTCATATCTGTAGTTTGTGAGTAAAAAATGTCTCAACGGTGAGGACCATGACACCTGAAAAATTTCAACAACTGGCCAGGGACGGGTACAACCGCATACCGGTGACCCGCGAAGTACTGGCTGATCTCGACACCCCTTTAAGCACCTACCTGAAGCTGGCCAATGGTCCGTATTCCTATTTGTTCGAGTCGGTGCAGGGTGGCGAGAAGTGGGGTCGCTATTCGATTATCGGCTTACCGTGCCGCACCGTGGTGCGGGTTTATGGTGATAGTATCCGTGTGTACACGAACGGTAACCCTGTCGAAGAAGCGCAGCATCCGGATCCACTGCAATGGATAGAGGAATTTCAACAGCGTCACTGTGTACCGCAGTTTGACAATATGCCCCGCTTCGCTGGCGGGCTTGTCGGCTATTTCGGTTATGACGCTGTGCGTTACATAGAACCCAGGCTCAGAGACGGGGTGAACGAGGATACCCTGCAGACACCCGATATATTATTGATGGTGTCGGATGAGGTTGTGGTTTTCGACAACCTTACCGGCAAGTTGCAGTTGATAGTACACGTGGATAGCGGCAAGCCAGATGCCTGGGATACGGGACAGGCACGGCTTGGGCAGCTGATGGACGCAATGTGCCAGGCGGTGGTGATACCCGGTGCGCTGGAAGAGTCGCGCCAGGTGACGGAAGACGATTTTGTATCCGGTTTTACACGCGAGGGTTTTGAAACCGCCGTAGAGCGTATCAAGGAATACATTGTCGAGGGTGACGCCATGCAGGTGGTATTGTCACAACGTCTATCGGTGCCTTTTCAGGCGCCACCGCTGGATTTGTATCGCGCACTGCGCGGGCTCAATCCCTCGCCATACATGTTCTATCTGGACCTCGACGATTTCCATGTCGTGGGTTCGTCGCCGGAAATCCTGGTGCGCCTGGAAGACGGTATTGTAACCGTGCGCCCCATTGCCGGTACGCGACCGCGTGGCAAGGATGAAGCCGAAGACCAGGCACTGGAAACCGATCTGCTGGCCGATCCCAAAGAACTTGCCGAACACCTGATGTTGATCGATCTCGGCCGTAACGATGCAGGCCGGGTCAGTCAGACAGGCAGTGTTGAGCTGACCGAAAAGATGATTGTCGAGCGTTATTCTCATGTCATGCACATCGTTTCAAACGTAACCGGACGCATCAAAGACGATATGTCAGCCATCGATGTGCTGCGCGCTACGTTTCCGGCGGGGACTGTCAGCGGCGCGCCGAAAATCCGTGCCATGGAGATTATCGATGAACTGGAACCGGTCAAGCGCGGTGTGTACGCCGGCGCCGTGGGTTATCTGTCGTGGTCGGGCAATATGGATACTGCCATTGCCATCCGTACCGCGGTGATCAAGGACGGGACACTCAATATACAGGCGGGTGCCGGTATTGTTGCTGACTCCGTACCGGAAAATGAATGGGCCGAGACCATGAGTAAGGGAAGGGCGATTTTTCGCGCTGTGGCGCTGGCACAGGCCGGTCTTGACGGCAAACACCGCTAGCGGGAGTCTATACCATGTTATTAATGATCGATAACTATGACTCCTTCACCTATAACCTGGTGCAGTATTTTGGTGAGCTCGGTGCGGATGTTCAGGTATACCGTAATGACCAGATCAGTGTTGCAGATATCGAAAAGCTGGCGCCGGAACGTATTGTGGTATCGCCCGGCCCCTGTACGCCGAATGAGGCTGGCGTGTCGGTGGACGTTATCAAAACCTTTGCGGGGCGGGTGCCGATACTGGGGGTCTGTCTGGGTCACCAGAGTATCGGGCAGGCTTTCGGCGGTACTATTGTACATGCGGGTAAAATCATGCACGGTAAGACTTCGATGATCCATCACAAGGATGCAGGTGTTTTCAGGGGGTTGGCGAATCCGCTCGAAGCGACCCGTTATCATTCGCTGGTGATTGAAAAAAGCAGTTTACCCGAGTGCCTGGAGGTCACGGCATGGACGGTAGCTGCTGATGGAAAGATGGATGAAATAATGGGCGTGCGCCACAGGACACTTGCTGTCGAGGGTGTGCAATTCCACCCGGAATCAATTCTGACTGAGCAGGGTCATGAGATGTTGAAAAACTTTCTGGATACACCGGTTGCTGTGAAGGAGAAGAGGTAGTCAATGGATATGCAGGCCGCTATTCGCAGCGTCACCGAACACAAAGACCTTTCTTCCGAAGAGATGGCTGCAGTTATGCAACTGATAATGACCGGTCAGGCGACTGCGGCCCAGATCGGTGGTTTTCTGATCGGCTTGCGCATGAAGGGGGAAACGGTTGATGAAATCGCGGCTGCGGCCCAGGTCATGCGTGAGCTGGCAACGCAGGTGCCGGTCTCCGGTGCGAATCTGGTCGATACCTGTGGCACGGGTGGTGACGGTGCGTCGACCTTCAATATATCCACTGCCAGTGCGCTGGTGACCGCTGCCGCGGGCGCGCAGGTCGCCAAGCACGGCAATCGCTCTGTTTCGTCGAGCTGTGGCAGTGCTGACGTACTGGAAGCGGCTGGTGTCAATCTTGAGCTGGATGCAGCTCAGGTGGCCAAGTGTGTGGAAAAGATCGGTGTAGGCTTTCTGTTTGCGCCCAAACATCACAGTGCCATGAAACATGCCATCGGCCCGCGCAAGGAAATGGGGGTCCGCACCTTGTTCAACCTGCTTGGCCCCCTGACCAATCCGGCCGCTGCACCCAACCAGGTGCTCGGTGTGTTCAGTGTGGAATGGTTGGAGCCATTGGCGCAGGTGCTGCGTAAACTTGGCAGCCGACATGTGCTGGTTGTGCACGCCGAAGACGGGTTGGATGAGATCAGTATCGGTGCGCCGACGCAGGTTGCAGAGCTCAACAAGGGCAAGCTGAGTTGTTACCGGATCTCGCCACAGGACTACGGCATGGAAACCGCAAGCGTTGAAAGTCTTGCCGTCAGCAATGCAAAGGAGAGTCTTGCGCTGATTCGCCGGGTTTTCGACGACGAGAAGGGTCCGGCTCGTGACATTGTGCAGCTTAATGCAGGCGCGGCCATTTATGTGTCCGGTGTCGCAGACAGTCTGGAGACCGGCATCCGGATCGCCGGCGAAGCCATCGCTTCGGGCGCAGCGAAAGAGAAGCTCGCACAATTGATCGAAGTCAGTAACAGATTCTAGTTCCGGATGTCAGAAACACCGGATATTCTGAAGAAAATCCTGCAGCGCAAGGTGGAGGAGATCGCCGAGCGTTGCAGGAAAATTCCACAGCACGAACTCAGACAGCGCGCCGAACAGGCAGGCGAGGTACGGGGATTTGCCGGCGCGCTGCAAAACAAGGTGGACAGCGGTGATGACGCTGTTATTGCCGAAATCAAAAAGGCGTCGCCGAGCCGCGGCGTGCTCCGTGAGCAGTTCGAGCCAGCGGCAATTGCCGTCAGTTACGAGCGAGGTGGTGCCACCTGCCTGTCGGTATTGACCGATGTGGATTACTTCCAGGGCGCTGACGAGTACCTGCAGCAGGCGCGCGCAGCCTGCAGCCTGCCGGCACTACGCAAGGATTTCGTGATTGATCCATACCAGGTCTACGAAGCTCGCGTACTGGGTGCAGACTGTATCCTGTTGATAGTGGCAGCCCTGGATGATGCCATGTTGCTGGAGCTATTGCAGCTTGCTGACCACTTGCAGATGGACGCACTGGTGGAAGTACACGATGCGCAGGAAATGGAGCGGGCACTGGCGATACCGGCCCCCCTGGTCGGCGTTAATAATCGTAATCTAAGAACATTCGAAACCAGGCTCGAGACTACCTTCGAGCTATTGAAAGCTTTCCCGGCAGACCGCTTGCTGGTAACCGAAAGCGGTATTCATACACGGGATGATGTGGCAGCGATGCATCATAACGGTGTGCATGCCTTCCTTGTCGGCGAAGCGTTCATGAAAGCCGACAAACCGGGGGAAAAACTGGCGGAGTTATTCCAGGGCTGATTCAGAACCGCCAGGATCGTCACGACAAAAGGCTATCGAATTGTAGTAGTCCAGATTTAATCTGACAGACAGTGTCCAACCGGCAAGTTTCGACCCAGGCCGGAAGTTCAGCGTCTTGAAGTTGAAACTCTGGAAAGCGGTGAAACTGGGAAGCAGCTAGCAATTTCGAATTACGGTACGTTACTATGGGTGTTGAATAATTCTGTATAAAGAAGAATTCTTGGACTAAACTGATATAAACCTGATGAGGAGACATGCGACATGAGTACAGGCACAGTAAAGTGGTTCAGTGCAGACAAGGGTTTCGGATTCATCACTCCAGATGACGGAGGAAAAGATCTATTCGTACACCATTCTGAAGTCAAGAGCTCGGGCTTTGCAACGCTCAACGATGGCCAGAAAGTAGAATTCGAAGTCGGACAAGGCCAGAAGGGCCCGTGTGCAACAAACGTTGTGGCAGTCTGATTGTAAAGCAGCAACGTAACAATAGTAGTCAGGCGACGCAATAAAACGCACGCCTGCTGTTGATTTTGGGTGTCAGCCTTTACATGTGATCCCATTCTGGCCATTGCGACTCGCCGGGAAAGGTTTATGGCGAGAGGATTTGCCCTTATATTTTGTTAAACTTCGAATCCAATTGAATAGGATGGAATATGGCCAAAACCAATTACGCATTCGAGAAACGTCAGAAAGATCTTGCCAAGAAAAAGAAGAAGGAAGAAAAACGGCAGCGGAAAGCAGAGGCATCGGGCGAGCGGCCTTCGGAGGACCCGCCTCAGCCGCCTGCCGTTGAGACGCCTGACGCCTGATTGTCACTCTATCTTTTCCTTTAGGATAAAGTGTTACGCCGATCGCTTGAAACCGCCGCCGAACTCGGGCTTACAGGCTGATTCAATCTGGCCGAGACACGGCATAACAGGTAAAGCGACTAAGCCAAACGTTTGCTTCTATCGCTGTTGGTGGCTTTCTCTTAACGCGCGCCGAACACCACCATGGTCTTGCCACGGGCCGTGATTAACCCCTGTTCCTCGAGTGATTTCAGCACACGTCCAACCATCTCGCGCGAGCAGCCTACGATCCGGCCGATTTCCTGACGGGTGATTTTGATCTGCATGCCATCCGGGTGCGTCATGGCATCCGGTTGCTTGCACAGATCGAGCAGGGTGCGCGCTACCCGTCCAGTAACATCGAGGAACGCCAGATCGCTGACCTTGCGGCTGGTGTGGCGCAGGCGTGTGGCCATTTGCCCTGCCAGTGCAAACAGGATACCGGCATCTTCTTCGGCCAGCTGACGATAGCGGCTGTAGCTGATTTCCGCCAGTTCACACTGGGTCCTGGTACGGATCCAGGCGCTGCGGTTACTGTCTTCACCAAACAGGCCCATTTCGCCAAAAAAGTCACCGGGATTGAGATAGGCCAGCACGATTTCATGGCCATCTTCGTCCTCGATCAGTACTGTTACTGAACCTTCAACGATGTAGTACAGGACATCGGAATGGTCGCCAGCGTAGATTATGACGCTCTTGGCCGGATAACGCCGCCGGTGGCAGTGTTCCAGAAATTTATCAACTGTCGAGTCGCCGACAGGTAGTTGTGGAACAGGTATTGTTTTTGGCATCATCAGAATGTACCTTCGCGGGCCCTTGTACCCAAATATAGCGTTTGATTGGCGTGTTTCATTAGCTTATGCAAACAACGGGCCAGCGTAATTTGTGACAGGGGTCCCAGAATTGTCGGTTGAGCGGGGAAGTTGATGAAAGCGCGTATCAAATGGGTCCAGGATGCAACGTTTCTGGGCGAATCCGGGAGTGGCCACGCGGTCGTCATGGATGGTCCGCCGGACCACGGTGGACGTAATCTTGGCGTTCGGCCGATGGAGATGCTGCTGCTGGGGATGGGGGGTTGTACCGCTTTCGACGTCGTGAGCATCCTGAAAAAATCCCGCCAGCCCGTAACCGACTGCGTGGCCGAGGTCGAGGCCGAGCGGTCTGACCGGGATCCGAAAGTCTTTACCGCAATTCACGTGCATTTCATTGTTACCGGTAAGGAATTGAGTGACAAGCGGGTGGCGCGTGCAGTCGAGCTTTCGGCGCATAAGTACTGCTCCGCGTCGATCATGCTGGGTAAAACCGCGACCATTACGCACGATTTCGAAATCAGGGAACACTAGATGCAGCGCCCACCACCGACCGCGGGACTGCGGCATGTCGCGCTGTATGTGCGGGATATGCAGGCGGCGGAACATTTCTATGTCGAACTGCTGGGGATGCAGGTCGAATGGCGTCCGGACCCGGACAACGTTTACCTCACTTCGGGTAACGACAACCTGGCACTGCACGCTGCGGATAGTGGCTTTGACTCAAAACAGATGTTGGACCACATTGGTTTTATTCTGAAAGCTCCCGATGATGTGGACACCTGGCACAGATTCTTGTCAGCCAACGCTGTTGAAATGAAATCAGAACCACGCACTCACCGTGACGGCGCGCGCAGCTTCTACTGCGTTGGTCCGGAGCAGGTCATTGTGCAGATGATTTACCACCCACCAGTCGCAGATCAGTAGGGAAAGGTTGCAGTGGCCTCAGTAACAGCAATTAAACATCTCAAGCTGGAAGGGTTTAACAATCTTACCAAGACCCTGAGTTTTAATATCTATGACATCTGCTACGCAAACACGCCCGAGCACAAGCGCGAGTACCTCGAGTATATTGATGAAGCCTACAATGCAGAGCGTCTAACCGATATACTGACTGACGTCTGCAATATTATTGGTGCCAGTATCCTCAATATTGCGCGCCAGGATTACGATCCGCGGGGTGCTAGCGTCACCATGCTGATCGCCGAGGAAGAGATTGTTCCGTCCGGTACACCTTATACAGAGACCCCCGGCCCGTTGCCGGAAGCCGTCGTGGGGCACCTGGACAAGAGCCACGTCACAGTACACACGTATCCTGAAAGTCATCCCGACAACGGTATCAGTACCTTCCGCGCCGATATCGACGTATCGACCTGTGGGCGAGTGTCCCCCTTACAGGCACTGAACTATCTCATTCACAGTTTTGAGTCTGATATTGTGATAGTGGACTACCGTGTACGTGGATTTACCCGTGATGTGCGCGGCAAAAAACATTTCATCGACCACAAGATTAATTCTATCCAGAATTTCCTGTCCCGTGATACGCGTGAGCGCTACCAGATGCTCGACGTTAACGTGTACCAGGAAAATCTTTTCCACACCAAGATGAGGCTAAAGGACCTCGAGCTGGATGACTGCATGTTTGGTAGCGGTGAAAAAGCGCTGACCACTGCCGAAAAACGGAAAATCAGCCGTCAGCTTGAACACGAAATTATGGAAATATTTTCCGGAAGTAACTTGCCGCGGCGATGATTTGGAGGGAAACTCCGGTCATGGAAACACGTCGATACAGTCCGCTGGATCACCTGGTCATAAATATTGACCAGGCACTGCGCACCCTGGCCGGTAAACCGCTGATCACCGAACGCCCCAATCCGGCACAGGCCTGTGGAAATGAACCGGAACTTACTGAATCCGAGAAGGACGAATCGATACGGCTGATGCGGATCAATCACTGTGGTGAAGTCTCGGCACAGGCACTTTACCAGGGCCAGGCGCTGACGGCACGGCTGGATGGTGTGCGTGAGCGTATGGAGCGCGCGGCCGAAGAGGAAAATGACCACCTCGAATGGTGTGAGCAACGTGTCAGGGAACTGGGCGGACGCCTCAGTTTGCTGAATCCGCTATGGTATATGGGCTCGTTTGCTATTGGTGCCGGCGCGGGCTTTTTCGGCGACAAGTGGAGTCTTGGCTTTGTGGCCGAAACCGAAAAACAGGTGGTTGATCACCTGGACGATCAGCTTGGACAGATTTCAGAGAATGATGTGAAAAGCCACGTTATTCTGCAACAGATGAAAGCGGATGAAGCGCATCACGGTGCAAGCGCCAAACTGGCCGGCGGCGCCGATCTCCCGCAGCCGGTCAGGAAGTTGATGAAGCTGGCATCAAAAATCATGACGAGTACGGCGTACTGGGTATAGCGCCCATGTCGATTCGTCGCTTCGAAGGTATACTGCCAGACTTGCACGCAACGGTGTACGTTGACGAACAGGCGCTGGTTTCCGGTGACGTAAAAGTCGGTGCGGACAGCTCCATCTGGCCGATGAGTGTGGTGCGCGGTGACGTCAACAGCATCGAAATCGGTGAGCGTACCAATATTCAGGATGGCTCGGTCTTGCACGTTACCCACGACAGCGAGTTTGCCGAGGGCGGCATGCCATTGCGTATCGGTGACGATGTGACAGTAGGGCACAAGGTGGTATTACATGCCTGCACCATCGAAGACCGCTGCCTGATCGGTATGGGGGCCATTGTTCTGGACGGTGCCGTGGTACGCAGCGGTTCCATTGTCGGTGCGGGAGCGTTGGTACCACCCAACAAGGATCTGCAAGGGGGATACCTGTATGTCGGATCGCCGGTTAGGCAGGTGAGGGAACTAACCGGGAAAGAAAAGCAGTTTCTGAAATACTCGGCCGAACATTATGTGCGGCTGAAAGATCGTCATCAGAAAACTTCCTAACCCGCTCCTGCAGGGATATTTAACCAGGGAGGTTAGCGCTTCATTGAATCGAAGAATTCGTTGTTGGTCTTGACGGCCTTGAGCCTGTCGAGCAGAAATTCCATCGCCGCCAGATCTTCCATCGGGTGGAGCAGCTTGCGCAGCACCCATATTTTTTGCAGCTCGTCCGGTTTGGTCAGCAGCTCTTCTCGTCGTGTGCCGGAGCGGTTGATACTGATGGACGGGTAGACGCGCTTCTCCGCCACTTTGCGGTCCAGGTGGATTTCCATGTTACCGGTACCCTTGAACTCCTCGTAGATGACGTCATCCATGCGCGAGCCGGTTTCCACCAGCGCGGTGGCGATGATGGTGAGTGAACCGCCTTCCTCAATATTGCGCGCGGCACCGAAAAAGCGCTTGGGACGGTGCAGTGCGTTGGCATCAACACCACCGGTGAGCACCTTGCCCGAGGACGGGATCACCGTGTTGTAGGCGCGCGCCAGGCGGGTAATCGAGTCCAGTAGTATCACCACGTCATGTTTGTGTTCCACCAGTCGTTTGGCTTTTTCAATGACCATTTCTGCAACCTGTACATGGCGGCTGGCCGGTTCGTCGAAGGTGGAGGAGACGACTTCGCCGCGCACCGAGCGAGCCATCTCGGTCACTTCTTCCGGACGCTCATCGATGAGGAGGACAATCAGGTAGCATTCCGGATGGTTTGCGGTTATCGACTGCGCCACATTCTGCAGCAGCATGGTTTTACCGGCTTTGGGTGGTGACACGATCAGTCCGCGCTGCCCTTTCCCGATCGGTGAGGCCAGGTCAATAACGCGTGCGGTAATATCTTCGGTGCTGCCGTTCCCCAACTCCAGTTTGAGTCGTTCATCCGGGTGTAATGGTGTCAGGTTCTCAAACAATACCTTGCCCTTGGCATTTTCGGGCTTGTCAAAGTTGATTTCGCTGACTTTCAGCAGTGCGAAATAGCGTTCGCCTTCTTTGGGTGGGCGTATTTTGCCGGAGACGGTGTCACCGGTGCGCAACCCGAAGCGTCGAATCTGACTGGGGGAGACATAAATATCGTCCGGGCCGGCCAGGTAGGAGCTGTCTGCTGAACGCAGGAATCCAAAGCCATCCTGCAGTATTTCCAGTACGCCATCGCCGAAAATATCCTCGCCACTCTTGGCGTGGGATTTAAGGATGGAAAAAATGACATCCTGTTTGCGTGAGCGTGAGCCTTCGATGCCCATGCCTTGCGCAATGGTGATAAGTTCGGTGGCGGGTTTTTGTTTCAGTTCGGTCAGATTCATATCAGTTTTTAGTCATTTGAGGTTTGTAATAATTTCACCACTGGAATGGTTGGCAGTGGCGGTTATGGGCGCACTGTTGTTGCAACAACGCGGGCTGGGCCAGTTAACCGTGTACTCGAGTCGTTTCCTCCCAGGGCAATCACGGTTATTTACATGGCAGTGTTCACAGGTTCGTGTCAATAAACGCTGTCAGCTGAGACTTGGACAAGGCACCGACTTTAGTCGCTTCAACATTGCCGTCCTTGAACAACATAAGGGTGGGTATACCGCGGATGCCGTATTTGGGCGGTGTCTGCGGGTTCTCATCGATATTCAGCTTGGCTACCTTGATCTTGCCCTGATACTCGGTTGCAATCTCGGTCAGGATGGGTGCAATCATCTTGCACGGGCCGCACCACTCGGCCCAGTAATCCACCAGTACAGGTTCGGCAGATTCAATAACTTCATTTTGAAAAGATTCGTCGGTTAAAAAAACGATACTATCGCTCACGCTATGGGGCTCCTGGCCATTTACTAAATGTATATTGAATCGAAACGGGAGTGTTGAAATTGAAACGCGGGCCTACTCGGACTGCGCTGCTTATTTGCCTACACTTTAACAGTTGAACTCGCTCAAAACCAATGCGATTGCAATGCAGCAGGGTCAATTTCAGCCCAAAAAGCCAAAGATTGCAAGTCTAAAGCTGAGAATAAGTTGAATAAATTCGTTATGCTTCACAACCATGACACATGAACACTTGAGTAATTGCACATTCAGCCGCTTTGATTTGCCGAAAAATCTGATGCAAGGTATTGAGGAAGCAGGTTTTTTTGCCTGCACCCCTATCCAGGAGAAGACCTTGCCGCTTACCCTGGAAGGCAAAGATGTTGCGGGACAGGCACAAACAGGTACCGGTAAAACGGCCGCCTTTCTGATTGCGACCTTTAATCACCTGTTGCGTAACCCGGTGGAAGAGCCGCGCAAACCCAATCAAGTCAGGGCGCTGATACTAGCGCCCACACGTGAGCTTGCGATACAGATCCACAAGGATGCCGTGATTCTCGGCCAGCATACCGGGCTCAGCCTGGGCCTGGCCTATGGCGGTACCGATTACGATCTGCAACGCGAGCAGCTGACTAAAGGAGTTGATGTGCTGATTGGCACACCAGGGCGCATTATCGATTATTTCAAACAGCATGTATTCGATTTGCGCAAGGCGCAGGTCGTTGTCCTTGATGAGGCAGACCGGATGTTCGATCTGGGTTTTATCAAGGATGTGCGCTTTTTGCTGCGCCGTTGCCCGCCGCCGGAAAAGCGCCTCGGGTTGTTGTTTTCTGCGACCCTGTCGTTGAAGGTCAGCGAACTGGCCTATGAACACATGAATCATCCGGAGGCGGTGCAGGTCGAATCCGAGCAGGTGACGGCGCAGCATGTGCGGCAGGTGCTGTACCATACCGCCAACGAAGACAAGATTCCCCTGCTGTTGGGCCTGATGGGTCGTATGGGTGCGCACCGCAGCATTGTCTTCGTCAATACCAAACGCGACGGTGAGAAGGTATGGAGTTTCCTGGAGGGTAACGGGCTTAAATCCGCGATCCTGTCGGGCGACGTGCCGCAGAAAAAGCGCCAGTCGCTGTTGAAAAAGTTCCAGGAAGGTGAACTGGATATCCTGGTGGCCACAGATGTTGCCGCGCGTGGTCTGCATATCCCCGACGTCAGCCATGTATTCAACTATGACCTGCCCCAGGATGCCGAGGATTACGTGCACCGGATCGGCCGTACGGCGCGCCTGGGTGCAGACGGTGACGCTATCAGTTTTGCCTGTGAGCGCTTTGTCTATTCACTGCCTGAAATTGAGGAATATATCGGTCAATCCATCCCGGTGGCGCGCATCGAGGACGGTATGATGGTGGATCCAGCCCCACCGGTGGCAAGGCCGAAGAGAAAATTCGTGCCAAAGAGGGGTGCCGGGGGGCGTGGAGCTCCTGGAAAGGGCGCCAGACAGCGAAAATCGGGCTCCTGAGTGACTAAAGAGACATAAAAAGGGGTTTACATCGCTGAACCCGTGAGGGAACCTGTGGCCAAATTGGGGTATAATAAGAAATACCAATAAAATAACGGATTAGTGTCAAGCGTTTAAGTTATTTACGAGCCGGCCGCGGTTACTTATTCAGCGATATAGCGAATTCAATTTTCCATGGTCAGCCTAGCCTTACCACAATCTGTCTTCCAGAACGGGCTTCCTGCTCTCCTGAACCGGATGCGTTCGGTGCAGACCGGCAGGTTTTCCGGACCGGTGAATATATTGCTGGTGATCTGGCTGGCGTGGCTGCTGGCGGAGCTGAGTTGGGTGCTGTTACCTGACACGGGTACGAGTGAATCACAGTCGGTAGACACGGCGCCTGTGCAGGTGGCAAAGCAACAGCCGCGCATCGATGAGCGACAGATCGCCAACTGGCATCTGTTTGGGGAAGCCGGAAAGGAAAAACCGGTCAAGAAAGCCACCATCGATGCACCGGAAACGCGCCTGAAGTTGACCTTACGGGGCGTGTTTGCGAGTGATGACAGCAGCAGCGCAAGTGGTGCGCGTGCAATTATTGGTGATCCCAAGGGCAAGGAAGACAGCTATGCGCCCGGCGACCCGTTGCCAGGCGGTGCGAAGTTATCAGAGATATATCCGGACCGGATTATTCTGGAACGCAACGGTAGCTTTGAGACGCTGCGTTTGCCAAAGAAAACCACGAACATGGGTTCGGCAAGGCGTAACAGCCGCAGTACAGTCCGCACCACGTCTTCGGGCAATGCGGCAGCATTTAGCAAGTATAGAAGCGAGATCAAAAAGAATCCGGCCTCGCTAATGAACTATGTAAGGGCGACGCCGGAACGCAAGGACGGAAAGTTTATTGGTTTTCGCCTGCAGCCGGGTAAGGATCCCGGTGCAATGACGGAACTCGGGCTGAAGCCCGGTGATGTCGTTAAGAGCATCAACGGGGTGCAAATTGATTCGCCCGCCAAGGGGATGAAAGCCATGCAGGCGCTGGGTGAGGGCGATAGCGTTAACGTAACGCTGTTGAGGGGTGGGCAGGAAACGTCAATGAGCCTGACGTTGCCGTCATCCGGTCAGTAGAGCAGGAGTAGAATTTAAGTGGGATCCCGGACTATAAAACAAAAGCACTGGCTGCACTGCGTTTGGGTGCTATGCCTGGTATGGGTTGGCCCGCTGTTTGCACAAACCATTACCCTGAATCTGAAAGATGCGGATATCAGCGCCCTGATCGGTACGGTTGCCGAGGTGACAGGCAAAAACTTTATTGTAGATCCGCGGGTAAAGGGAAAAGTAACGGTTATCTCCTCACGCGCCATGGACAGTGAGGAGGTCTACCATGTTTTCCTGTCAATCCTGAAAGTACACGGTTTTGCCGCTGTTCCCAGTGGGCCCGTTATCAAGATCCTGCCTGACGTCAGTGCCAAGCAGGATTCTATTCCCAGTGTCGGCGATGATGCACCGGGGTACGGCGATGAAATGGTTACGCGTGTTGTGCAGGTCGACAATGTGGCAGCCGCACAGCTGGTGCCCATTTTGCGGCCCCTGGTGCCGCAGCAGGGCCATCTTGCCGCGTACCCGGCGACCAATGTGTTGATCATGTCGGATCGTGCCGAAAACGTTTCGCGACTGGTGGATATTATTCGCCGCATCGACAAGGTCAGCGACAGCGAGATCGAAGTGATCCGTCTGGAATATGCATCGGCGTCGGAAGTTGTACGTATTCTGAATGCTATCAGCCGGGCCCAGCCGGCACAGGCAAAAGGGGCCGCTGCCCAGCAGCAGGCACTGGTGGCGGACGAACGTACCAACAGCGTGTTGCTCGGTGGGGATCGATCCAATCGCTTGCGGTTGCGCGCCATAATCTCGCATCTGGATACACCACTGGAGCGCGGTGGCAATACCAAGGTGCTCTACCTCAAGTACGCCAAGGCGGCTGATCTGGTTGAGGTGTTGCGCGGTGTCGGGGAAACCCAAGGCGAGGAAGCGAAGAAAGGCGCGGCAGCGGCAGTTAAGACGAGTATAGAAAAACAGCTGGATATCCAGGCGGATGAATCCACCAACGCGCTGGTTATAACGGCGCCGCCTGCAATGATGCTCTCGCTTGAGGCGGTGATACGGCAACTCGATATTCGGCGCTCGCAGGTGCTGGTGGATGCCATCATTGCTGAAATCGGTGAGAACCGGGCGCGTGAACTGGGTGTCAAGTGGGCGGTCTTTGACCTGAGCGGAAATACAACCCCGCTTGGCGGAACCAATTTCACCAATACCGGCAACAGTCTTACCGAGATCGCGCAAGGCGTTATCGATGGGCAGCTGATAGGTCTAACCCCGGGTCTGTCTTTCGGGGTTGGCAAGCTTGGCGGTAATGGTGTGAACTTTGCTGCGGTTGTCAATGCGCTGGCAGGGGACTCTGATGTGAACATACTGTCCACGCCTTCGCTGGTTACCCTGGATAACGAAGAAGCCGAAATTGTCGTCGGCCAGAATGTGCCATTTGTTACGGGTTCATTTACCAATACCGGTGCAGCTGGAGGCTCGGTTAATCCGTTCCAGACAGTACAGCGCGAAGACGTGGGTATTACACTAAAGGTGAAACCGCAGATCAATGAGGGCAACTCCATAGTCATGGAGATAACCCAGGAGGTCTCCACCATTTCCAACGATGCCCAGGCGGTAGACCTGATTACCAATAAGCGCAACATAAAGACCAACGTGCTGGTTGATGACAACCACCTCGTGGTGCTGGGCGGCCTGATCGAGGACCGGGTACGCGAGAGCGAGCAGAAGGTTCCGTTGCTGGGCGACATTCCTTACCTGGGAGCACTGTTTCGCTCCAAGAGCGTTAACCGGGACAAGGTCAATTTAATGGTGTTCCTGCATCCAACGATACTACGGGATAACCAAACGGCTGATCGCCACTCGACAGCCAAGTACAATTATATTCGTGCCATGCAGCTTGAAAAAGATAATGAAGGTGTACCCCTGATGTCAGGCAAGGGTGCACCGCTTATGCCCTCTACGGACGAATTACTGCAGTTACCGCCCCCATTCGTCACGCTTCCTGGCGCCTCGTCTGCAGAGAAGGCGACCGGTATTGATACCGATGAGCAATAGCGAAGCGGACGCCAATTCGCAGTTGCCTGAGGCTGAAGCGACGCAAGCTGCTGACAGGCGCCCTCCCTTTATGTTTGCCAAGCGGCACCGGATGCTGGTGGCTGAGCTTGGCGAAGATTCTGCCAATGTCGTATTGACACCCACAGCCGATCCGCTGGCAGTGGTTGAGTTGCGCCGGTTTATGGATCGCCCGCTCAAGTTTCGGCAGATAGACGAAGAACAGTTCGATGCCCTGCTCTCGACCACCTATGAGCAGGGTTCCAATGAAGCCATGCAGATGATGGAAGGTCTCGGCGATGATATGGACCTGTTCCAGATTGCCCAGGCGTTGCCTGAAACCGAAGATCTGCTGGAAAGCGAAGACGACGCCCCTATTATTCGCCTCATCAATGCCCTGTTGACGGAGGCGGTAAAGGAAAACGCCTCGGACATTCATGTCGAACCCTTTGAAAACAGGCTGGTAGTGCGTTTTCGTGTCGATGGCGTTTTACGCGAGGTGTTGCAGCCACAGCGTGTGCTGGCACCGATACTGGTGTCGCGTATCAAGGTTATGGCCAAACTTGACATCGCCGAAAAGCGGTTGCCGCAGGACGGACGGATTTCCTTGCGTGTGGCCGGGCGCGCTGTCGATGTGCGCGTATCCACCTTGCCCTCCGGTCACGGCGAACGTGTGGTACTGCGTTTGCTGGACAAGCAGGCCGGGCGACTGGATCTGGAACACCTGGGTATGGCCGCTCACACCCGCAAAGTTATTGATGAGCTTATCCGCAAGCCGCACGGTATCGTGCTGGTCACCGGCCCAACAGGTTCGGGTAAAACCACGACTCTGTATGCGGCGCTGGAACGTCTCAATAACAAGCGTCGAAATATAATGACGGTCGAAGACCCCATTGAGTATTACCTGGATGGAATCGGTCAGACCCAGGTGAATACCAAAGTCGAAATGAGTTTCGCACGCGGCTTGCGCGCAATCCTGCGCCAGGATCCTGATGTGGTAATGGTAGGCGAGATACGCGACCTGGAAACAGCGGAGATTGCCGTACAGGCCAGTCTTACCGGTCACCTGGTGTTTTCAACATTGCATACCAACAGTGCAGTGGGCGCGGTAACCCGCCTGCGGGATATGGGTGTTGAGCCCTTCCTGTTGTCTTCCAGCCTGATCGGTGTTATTGCCCAGCGCCTGGTGCGCGTATTGTGTGACAGCTGCAAGGATCCTTATACCGCAGCGACGGCCGACTGCGATTTGCTGGGCGTCGATGTTTCCAATCCACCCACCCTGTATCACGCAGTCGGCTGTGCCGAATGTAGTCAGCTGGGTTACAGGGGACGAACCGGTATCTATGAACTGGTTGGTATTGACGATGAAATGCGCACCAGGATTCATGACGGCGACAGCGAGCAGCAACTTGAAGCCCATGCGCGACAGTACTCTCCCAGCATGCGCCAGGATGGCTGGCGGCGTGTACTGGCGGGTGAAACCACCGTGGAAGAAGTACTGCGGGTAAGTCGGGAAGACTGACACTACGGGATACCCATGGGCGCTTTCGAATACATCGCGCTGGATGACAGCGGTAAGGAAAAGAAAGGTGTGCTGGAAGGCGATACTGCGCGCCAGGTTCGTCAGCAGTTACGCGATCAGGGCTGGATGCCGCTGGATGTCAGTGAGTCCAGTGAGCGCGCAAGCCGTTCCGGGCAGCATAAGAAAGTCAAGATTCGTCGCGGCGTCAGTGCCACTGACCTTGCACTGGTTACCCGGCAGCTTGCCACGCTGGTGCGTGCCGGACTGCCTCTTGAAGAGACCCTGCAGGCAGCGGCGCAGCAAACCGAGAAAGCCCGGCTTAAAAGTATGTTGCTGGCGGTACGTTCGCGTGTAATGGAAGGACACACGCTGGCAACCGGGCTGGGTGATTTTCCGCACGTGTTTCCCGAGATATACCGGACTACCGCATCGGCAGGCGAGCAGTCCGGTCACCTTGAGGTGGTACTGGAGCGTTTGGCCGACTACACGGAAAACCGTCAGCAGATGCAGTCAAAGATTCAGCTGGCGTTGTTTTATCCTGCGCTACTGACACTGGTCGCAGTGGGTGTTGTGATCGGTCTGATGACCTTTGTGGTACCGCAGGTGGTCCAGGTGTTCGACAATATCGGCCAGGAATTGCCCGGGCTGACCCGGACACTGATTGCGATGAGTGACTTCCTGCGCAACTACGGGCTCATGATGTTGGTTCTCATGGCCCTGGCGGGTGGTGGGCTGGCCTGGCTGCTGAAAAAGGAAGGCCCAAAGCGCAGCTTCCATGAGATTCTGTTACGCCTGCCATTGATTGGCCGTCTGGAACGTGGCGTCAACGCCGGACGTTTTGCGCGTACCTTCAGCATAGTCACTGCCAGTGGTGTGCCGGTACTTGACGGTTTGCGTATTGCATCGGAAGTCATGTCGAACCTGCCAATGCGTGAGTCGGTAGAGGAAGCTACGCGCAAGGTTCGTGAAGGCGCGAGTATTCACGCGGCGCTGGAAAAGAGCGGTTATTTCCCCCCCATGATGGTGCATCTGATCGCCAGTGGTGAGTCCAGTGGCAAGCTGGAAGAGATGCTGGAGCGGGCGGCAACCAATCAGGAGCGTGAAATTGAAACCCTGATTTCTGCTGTCATGGGCCTGTTCGAGCCAATATTGATCCTGGTGATGGGTGCCGTGGTGCTGATTATTGTGCTGGCAATTCTGTTACCGATATTTAACCTGAACCAGTTGGTTAGTTAACCACGCCAACAGGCTGCCAGCCGCCACTTGTGTTTAGTGAAAATCCCTCGATTGCGTAACCAGTCGCCCCAGTAAATGACTGTGGTCCTCCAGCCGCCTGGCAATCAAATGCAGTACATCCCCTTCGCGCTGTACCTCACCCTCTACAGCCAGCAGCCTGGCGCTCAATAAAAGGCGACGTTGCCGTTGCACCAGTTGTGGCCAGACAATGATCTGGGTGATGCCGGTTTCATCCTCGAGGGTAATGAACATTACACCGGATGCACTGCCCGGGCTTTGCCGGCCGGTGACAATGCCGCCGGTGCGGGCAATGCTGCCATGCGGACACGCACGCAGGTGCCGGGCCTGTTGCAGGCCAAGGCGGGACAGCCTTGAACGCAATAATGCCAGCGGGTGCCGTCCCAGGCTGAGACCGGTACTGGCGTAATCGGCAACCAGTTGTTCACCCTCGCCGGGCGCCTTGAGCAAGGGTATGGCCTCGGTAACAGCGTTGTCTTCCAGCAACGGTCTTGCCGGTTCAATGCCGGCGCAGACCCAGCGTGCCTGATGGCGGTGCCCGGCCAGCGAGGCCAGGGCGTCGGCAGCGGCCAGCGCTTCCAGGTCGCCACGGTTGAGCCGGGCGCGCCGGGCAAGATCGGTGATGTTACGAAAAGGGTGCTGGCTGCGGGCCTCGACGAGACGTTCCGCCGCATTGCGGGACAGGCCTTTGACCTGCTGCAAACCAAGGCGTAAGGAAAATTTTTCCAGTGTGCATTCCCGGTCGCTGTAACAAACATCCACCGCCTGCACATCACCGCCATGACGGCGCAGATCATCGACCAGTTGCCGCGGGCTGTAAAACCCCATCGGCTGACTGTTGAACAGGGCGCAGGTAAAGGCTTGCGGGTAGTAATGTTTAAGCCAGGCTGAGACGTAGACCAGCAATGCGAAGCTGGCCGCGTGTGACTCCGGAAAACCGTATTCACCAAAGCCCAGGATCTGTTGAAAGACCTGCTGCGCAAACTGTTGCGGATAACCACGTTGACGCATGCCGTCAACCAGCCGTTGTTCGAACGCCAGTATCCGGCCATGTTTGCGCCAGCTTGCCATGGAGCGGCGCAGCTGATCGGCTTCGCCGGGTGAGAAGCCGGCGGCTACCATGGCCAGCTTGATAACCTGTTCCTGGAATATAGGGATGCCCAGGGTGCGTTCCAGTACCCCGCGTACCGCCTCGGAAGGATAGGTTACGGGCTCGAGGCCCTGCCGCCGACGCAGGTAAGGGTGCACCATGTCGCCCTGGATCGGGCCGGGACGTACAATGGCGACTTCGATAACCAGGTCGTAGAAACAGACGGGCCGCAGGCGCGGCAGCATCGACATCTGCGCGCGCGATTCGATCTGGAAGACGCCGATAGTATCAGCGCGGGAAATCATGCCATACACGGCCGGATCTTCGGCCGGTACGCTATCCATATCCAGTGCAATCCCGTAGTGCTTATCTATCAGGTCGAAGCAACGGTGAATGGCGCTCAGCATGCCCAGTGACAGGCAGTCGATTTTAAGCAACCCCAGGGCATCGAGATCGTCCTTGTCCCATTGGATGACAGTGCGCTTCGGCATGGCGGTATTTTCGACAGGAACCAGGCGCTCAAGCGCATCGCGGGTAATCACAAAACCGCCGACGTGCTGTGAAAGGTGGCGGGGAAAACCTGTTAATTGCTGTGCCAGCTGCTGCAGCTGTTGGATGGTCGGATTTTCGGGTTCAAAACCAGCCTCACGCAGCCGGTCCGCAGCGATCTGTTGACCGTCCTGCCAGTGAACGGTTTTGGCCAGCCGGTCGACCTGGTCCATGCTGAGTCCCAGTGCCTTGCCAACATCACGTAGCGCGCTTCTGGGACGATACCTGATTACGGTTGCCGCCAGTGCCGCACGTTCCCGGCCATATTTGCTGTAGATGTACTGAATGACCTCTTCGCGCCGCTGGTGCTCGAAGTCCACGTCAATATCGGGGGGTTCGTTACGCTGCCTTGAAATAAAGCGCTCGAACAGGGTTTCAATACGCGCGGGATCGACTTCGGTAATCCCCAGGCAATAGCAGACGGCGGAGTTGGCCGCGGAGCCCCGGCCCTGGCACAGGATATTGCGTGAACGGGCAAAGCGTACAATATCGTATACGGTGAGGAAATAAGGTTCGTAGCGCAACTCGGCAATCAGTGCCAGTTCGTGTTCTATCAGCGCATGGATCCTGTCAGGTGTGCCCTGTGGCCAGCGCCGCTGCATACCGGTCTCGGTCAGTTGGCGCAGCCAGTCGCGTGGAGAGCGCGCATCCGGTACCAGCTGTTCGGGGTATTCATAGTGTAACTCGTCGAGTGAGAAGTGGCACAGCCCGGCGATATGCAGACTTGCATCGAGCAAGGGGCGCGGGTACAGCCTGTCCAGACTGCTGCGATCACGCAGAAACTGTTCACCATTGGCGCGCAGGGAAAAGCCTGCGTCCCGGATAGATACGCCGAGCCGGATTGCTGTGAGTGTGTTCTGCAATGGACGGCGGCTGCGTATGTGCATGTGTATATCACCGCAGGCGACCAGTGGCAGTTTGAATTGCTGACCCAGTTGTTGCAGGGTTTGCAGGCGCAGTCTGTCCCGGCCGTCCAGCTTTCGGCTGATGCCGATCCAGGCGCGTTGTGTGAAATGAGTTTGCAGCCATCGGGCCGTATCCTCGCGTATGGAGACGGGACGCTGGTCTGCATTCATCCAGATCAGCAGGCAGCCATCCGTACGCGATAACAATTCATCGCGTTGCAAATGATATTTCCCTTTGGGGGCTCGGCGCCGGGCCAGGCTGATCAGCGCAGACAGGTTGCCATAAGCGTTCCGGTCGGTTGCCAGTAATACCAGATGAGGTCCATCGTTGAGCTGAAACTCACTGCCTGCAATCAGGGGCAGGCCAACTTCTCTAGCGACTACATGGGCGCGTACAATACCGGCCAGGGAACACTCATCGGTTAATGCCAGGGCGCTGTACCCCAGTTTATGTGCGCGTGTTACCAGCTCCTCCGGATGAGAGGCCCCACGCAGGAAGCTGAAGTTGCTGATGCAGTGCAGTTCAGCGTAGCCGGCTGCGGATGGCGTATGCATCTGGGGTCCATATACTGTAAATATATACAGTATATATAAATTACATAATAACTGGTAAGAGAATGAAATGATTGGTACATTGATTCCATGATAAAAACAATAGCGCCGAAAGGGTTTTGGCGCTGACCTGGAATACAGGGAGGGTGCAGGGGGGTGCCGGGTGACGGATGCTGAAGCGAGAGTCTGGTTGGGTGAGGATGGTATAGTTCGCATCCAGTATCCGCAGAACTTCAACCTGACGCTGCAAGTGATGCAGGTGGTGAACCAGCAGCACCGCCAGATTACGACTGACAAGCGGCCGGTTCTGGTCTATGCGGAGTCAGTCGCTTCGGCGGAGTACGAAGCCCAGCAGTTTGCGTCGACGGAGCAGGCGATTGAGCTTACTGCTTGCCTGGCGATCATTGTCAAATCGTTCTTTACCCGCGCGATGGCGGAGCTGTTCATGAAATTTCACAAGCCGCCTTATCCTACGCGGGTGTTCAATCACGAGAAGGCTGCGTTGGCATGGCTGGAAACATTCTTGCCGGACGAGGCGGGGGTATCCGGCTCGCGTGATTAATGAGCGCTGATTAATCAGGGGGTTTCCGGATGAAAAAGGACGTCGGTCGGGAAATCCGGCTGAATCACTTGCTGGAACAAGTGCGCGCCTGTCGGGTGTGTGAAAAAGAACTGCCGTTTGAACCAAGGCCGGTGCTGAGAGCAAAAACTTCGGCCCGGCTGCTTATTGTGGGTCAGGCGCCAGGCACGCGGGTCCACGAAACCGGTGTGCCGTGGAATGATCCCAGCGGTGATCGTTTGCGTAAGTGGATGCAAGTGGACCGGACGTTTTTCTATGACGAGAGCCGGGTCGCAATTATCCCTATGGGGTTCTGCTATCCAGGGAAAGGCCGCTCTGGTGATTTGCCGCCGCGTTCTGAATGTGCGCGGGAGTGGCGGGAAAAGTTACTGGCCTGTTTGCCAAATATTGAACTGACGCTGCTTATAGGACAGTATGCGCAACAGTACCACATTCCGGAGGCAGGGAAGTCAGTAACGGGAACGGTTCAGCGCTGGAGGGAATTCACGCCCGCCAGTTTTCCGACACCACATCCATCACCACGAAACCAGCTATGGCTTAAACGCAACCCATGGTTTGAGCAGGATCTGGTGCCGGAGTTGCGCCGACGCATAAGAGAAATATTTCCCGAGCTTCCGAAAATTGAATCGTCAGACTGACCGAAAACAAGGCATATTGCCGAACAGGAAGGGATAAAAACAACAACAGGCAAGAAGCAGTTTCATGGATGGATAATTGGTACGGAGCGAGTGTCTTCGTACACACTACAAGGAATACAGTGGAAGCTTCAATAAACGATCCCGTCTGTTGAGAGTACCGGGACTGGCAGGAACCCCCCACAGGAAAGCTGAAACCACTCGAGCCGGACAACCTGGTTGATCATCTGGGTAAAGTACTGCAGGTGCAGGAACCTATCTGGATGATGCCCTTCTTATCAGGTTGATTGTAATTCCCGATAAGCCGTCAGGGGTAATCCAGGGTGGATTGCCCTATTATACGCCCATGAAAGAGCGCGGCAGTGTGCTGGAATTTCCCTGTGATTTCCCGATCAAGACAATGGGGCGCAGTGATTCCGGGTTTGAAGCAAAGGCACTGGCTATTGTGCGCGGCCACCTGCCTGATTTTGATGCCACCAACATGCGCAGTGCAGTAAGTCGTAAAGGGAATTACATATCCGTCACCTTTGATCTGCGTGTCACCAGCCAGAAACAGCTGGATGAGCTGTATCAAGAGCTGACAGCCTGCGAAGAACTCTTGATGGTTATCTGATAATGGCTGAGGTCCTTACAAGCCTGCAATCTTCTGCGCTTCAGGTAAGGCGCCTGGGCGTGTGCGAGTACACGCCGGTGTGGAAAGAGATGCAGGCGTTTACCCGGCAGCGCAATGCCGAAACGCAGGATGAACTCTGGTTACTCCAACATCCACCCGTGTTCACGCAGGGCATGAATGGCAAACCAGAGCATCTGCTGGCGCCCGGAAATATCCCGGTAGTATCTGTCGACCGGGGCGGGCAGGTAACCTATCACGGTCCCGGACAGCTGGTCGCCTATGCAATGCTGGATCTGGCCCGACTGGGCATTGGCATAAGAAGGCTGGTAGAAGTGCTTGAACAATCGGTGATTGACTGGTTGGCGGAGCAGGGTGTTACAGCAAAGGCGCGGCGTGATGCTCCGGGAGTATACGTTGAGGGCGCAAAGATCGCAGCCCTGGGGTTGCGCATAAAACGCGGTTGCAGTTATCACGGCCTTGCGCTCAACGTGAATATGGATCTGGAGCCGTTTTCGCGTATTAACCCCTGTGGTTACCAGGGTATGCCTGTCACGCAGCTTGGTGAACTGGGTATTTCACTGTCGGTGGAAGAGGTTGGACAGAGCTGGTTGCCATATCTTGCCGCGCAGTTACGATACACTACGCGCCTGGGTTAAAAAGGCTGTATACAGAATGTCAGACAGAAACGAAAAATACCAGCGCGGCGCGGCCAAAACGGCGCGTATTCCGGTCAAGATCGAGCCCGCCGGTAAACTGTTACGCAAGCCCGCCTGGATTCGCGCCAGGTCAACAGCCGGTCCTGAAGTTCAACGGCTGAAGAATGTGCTGCGCGAGAACAAGCTGCATACGGTATGTGAAGAAGCGTCCTGTCCTAACCTGGGGGAATGTTTCGCGCATGGCACTGCAACCTTCATGATAATGGGTGATATCTGTACGCGCCGGTGCCCGTTCTGTGATGTGGCCCATGGTCGACCTGATGCTCTGGATAGTGATGAGCCGGAGAACCTGGCGCAGACCATAAAGGCAATGAATCTGCGTTACGTGGTGGTGACTTCGGTCGACAGGGATGATCTCCGCGATGGCGGGGCGGCGCATTTTGTCGCCTGTATACAGGCGGTTCGCAGTATCAATCCACAGACACAAATCGAAATTCTTGTACCGGATTTCCGTGGCCGCATGGACCGGGCTCTGAATATCCTCCATCAGGCGCCGCCGGATGTGTTCAACCATAACCTGGAAACCGTGCCCCGTCTCTACAGAAAAGTGCGTCCGGGTTCGGATTACCAGTGGTCTCTGGATCTCCTGAAAAAGTTCGGGCATGAACACCCGGAGGTGCCGTCAAAATCAGGGTTGATGCTGGGGCTGGGTGAAACCATTGAGGAAGTTGAACAGGTCATGCAGGACTTGCGAACCCATGATGTTGATATGCTGACTCTGGGGCAATACCTGCAACCCAGCAAGCACCACTTGCCGGTTGACCGCTTTGTGCATCCGGACGAGTTCGAAGCCTTGCGCGAAGTCGGTGAGAAACTCGGGTTCAGTCAGGTTGCCAGTGGGCCGATGGTGCGCTCGTCGTACCACGCCGATCAACAGGCCGCCGGTCTGCTCTAGTTATACAGGGCCGGTAGTACATGCATCTCCTGGTAGCGATTACTGCGCACGGGTTTGGCCACGCTGCGCAGGTGGCGCCCATTATCAATAGCCTTCGCGAGCTTCTTCCTGCGCTTAGGGTAACTTTGTTAAGTACTCTGCCAGCGTCATTCCTGGACGAGAGAATCAGCGGAGAGTTCCAGCGTATCGACCATGCACCCGATTTTGGTCTGGTTATGCATTCTGCGCTGGCTATCGATATTGAATCCAGTGCCCTGGTATATGCAGACCTGCATGCAAACTGGCAGCGACGGGTGGATGAGGAGGCCCGGCGGCTAACGGTACTTGCCCCCGACCTGGTGCTGGCCGATGTTCCCTATCTGACGCTAGCTGGCGCGGCACAAGCCGGTATTCCGGCCGTGGCACTTTGCTCTCTTAACTGGGCAGACATCTACCGCCATTTTTTTTCGGATCGCGAGGAAGCATCTCAAGTGCTGGCACACATGGAGGCTGCATACCGGAGTGCGCGTGCATTTCTGTGTCCGCAGCCATCGATGCCGATGCAGTTTCTCGATAACCAGGTATCCATTGGGCCTATCGCTGCACAGGGGCGCCAGCGGCGCGAAGATCTCAATCAGCGTTTAGGTCTGAATCCCGGGCAGTCACTGGTACTGGTGGCGCCGGGTGGTATTGAAACCCGTTTCGCAGTAGAAAGCTGGCCGGAGGGTCAGGGCATCCACTGGCTGGTCAGTGAATGCTGGCAGGTACAACACCCTGATGCCAGCCCGCTGGAACACACGGGCCTTGGTTTTCCTGATCTCGTAAATTCCTGTGATGCGGTACTGGGCAAGTGTGGTTATGGCACAGTGACCGAATGTGTCCTGAATGGAACGCCGTTGCTGTATATCCCGCGCCCCGACTGGCCCGAGGAACAGTCGCTGTTACAGTGGCTGGAGGCGCACGGTGCTGCTGTAGAACTTGATCCTGAACGTTTGGTGACCGGTAAATTCAAGGACGTTGTCCAGCAGGCAAACTCCAGAACGATTACATCGCCTGCTGCCACAGGCATCAGCCAGGCAGCAGATTACCTCTACGGACTCCTTTCCTGAAACAGTGGAGTCGTGGTGTTCCCGGATAGCGGGGATTTCCATGTTCAGGCATTTCGCCGATAATGACCCCATGAACGATTCACCTTACAGTCAGGACTCCCATGTGCTGACCGTCCTGATCGATAATCAGGCACAACTGACGTTCGATCGAAGCAGAACCCTGCCGGATAAACAGCTGTTGTACCTGGATCTTATGGATGCACAGATGGACGGTGGACTACAGCTGGACGATGCCCGGATCGAACAACCTGACGCATTGCAGCGCGCACAGTTCGTTGCAGTACATCTCATTGAAGCCTTGCAGCAGGATAATGAAGCGTTGGTTGCGGCTTCTTGCGCCTATCTCGCCCGGCGCCTTCCTGATCTAAAACAGGTGAAGGCACTGCTGGTCGAAGGCGGGTTTTCGGTGGAGCTGGTATTCGATGAATCCTACGCCAGGGAAACAGTCGTAGAATTTGTGCCGCGTCCGGTGTCCTGATGCAGTGTGTCGTCTACAAAAGCCTCAGACAGTTTGACTATTACCTGTTTGTGAAAAAGGACGATGGTTTCTCCCGCCTGCCGGACGGATTGAAGCAGATCCTGGGGGTGCTTAAGAAGGTGACAGACCTGGACCTGGACGAGAAACGTACTCTGGCCCAGGCAGATGTGTTGGAAGTGATACAACAAATCGAGGAAAAAGGTTATTTCCTGCAGATGCCGCCAGGTAGCGATTCAGTGTCACCTGCTTCGTAGTCAACGGCAAAACGCAGTGCGCGATACAGGGTAAAAGGATCCGGCAGCCGTTTAGTGTCAGAATTTCTACGTACGGAACTGACGGCCATTTCCAGCGTCACAATGGGAATATCACGAATAATCAGGCCGCGGGTGCGCTCCCAGACTCTTTGGTCAGGTTGTTTCAACAACTGTTCCAGCAGGGTTCTGCGGCTCTTCGACAGCTTCCCGTAGGGATCGCGGCATTGGTCAATGATGTACATGGTTTCCTGTCCTTCCCATTTTGCAGGGTTAGTGACAGAAATAATGCATAAATCAGGCCACACTCAGTGCGCGGCGCTGATAGCCTGCTATTTGGCAGCAGCAGGCTGAATTATCTTTATGTTGGTATTTTCGACCGGTTCTTCGGGTGCAATAGACTCGGGCAGCTCAACTTCACCCTTGCGATTGCCGTCAGCAAGTTGTTCAATCAGGCCATCAATGCCTGCTTTTTTTATTTTATCACCCATACTGGTGCGATAGGTGATTGCCAGGCTGATGCCCTCGATGCGGATATCGTAGATTTTCCACTCGCCCCGGTAGTAAAGCTGGTATTGGACGTCGGCGGTTTGTCCGCCCTCCAGCGGGATGGTGGCGCGTACCGAGGATTTGTTGTCACCGGTCTGGTAACGGGAGGGGTGGTATTTGGTGCCTTTCTGCTGCTCCACGATCTGGTCCACGTAGCTGACCATTGCTGTTACGTATGAGCGGGTCAACAAACTCTCAATTTCCTTGATCAGCTGCTGTCGCTGGGTTTCGCTGGCATCCCGCCAGTATTTTCCGACGATCAAACGGGCGACGCGCGGAAAGTCAATGTGCGGGGCCATCAGTTCGTCGCTTATCCGATACGCAACTTTCGGGTCCTTTCGAATCTGTTCAGCGTTGTCACCGAGCTGGCGGACAAGCTCGTCAAGTCGCTTGACCACCAGTGGTTGCGGGTCTGAAAATACGGTGGGATCATCAACGGGCGCGTTGCTGGGTGATGCAAGTGAGAGCGACGATACAACGGCCAGGAGCACGCTTAAAAAGCCCTTCCATGCACATGATGCTCGATTTGCTGTTAGTGTCATGCTGCGATTGTACCGTTAGCGATTAGCAGGGACAAAGTATCCAGGCTGATTTTATGCAATATCGAACTCTGCCCAGATCGGGCAATGGTCCGATGGCTTCTCCATGCCGCGAATGGAGTAGGATATGCCGGCATCCACGCACAGCTCTGCCAGCGGCTGCGTTGCCAGTACCAGATCGATGCGCAGACCGCGTTTTGGCTCACGCTCGAATCCCCTGCTACGGTAATCGAACCAGCTGAATTCATTGTCGATATGCGGGTGTCGGGCGCGATAGGTGTCCACCAGCCCCCAGTCCTGCAGCTGTTGCAACCATTCGCGCTCTTCCGGCAGAAAGCTGCATTTGCCGCCTTTCAGCCAGCGTTTGGCATTGTCAGCACCGATCCCGATATCCAGGTCCAGCGGTGCAACATTCATATCTCCCATGACCACAAGCGGTTGCAAGGGGTCATAGTGCTGCTGCAGATGCTGCCGCAGATCACTGTAGAACTGGCGCTTGGCCGGAAATTTCGACGGGTGGTCGCGGCTCTCGCCCTGGGGAAAATAGCCATTCAGGACTGTCAATGAGCGCCCGTCGGTGATTGGGTAGACAGCCGATATCAGGCGTCGCTGGGTATTCTCGTCCTCGTGGGGAAAGCCTCTGCGGACTTCCTGCGGCGCCTGTAGAGACAGGATGGCTACACCGTAGTGGGCTTTTTGGCCGTGGTAGACAACCTGATAGCCGAGCTCTTCGACCATGGCCAGCGGAAAATCAGCATCCTGAACCTTGGTTTCCTGTATTCCGATGATGTCAGGCCGGTGCTCGTCTACCAGCTTTTGCAACTGATGCGGGCGAGCGCGGATGCCATTGGTATTAAAAGATACGATTTTCATAGGGTATTATGGTCCTGGCGATTGGCTGGTATTCTAGCGGCCGGCGGCGTGTAACAGCAATCGTAGCGGAAGGCCTTCGCAGCGCGCTACAATCAGGCCTGAATCGTTCTGGAACAGGAAACCGGATCATTATGAGTAGTGCAGTAGTCGGAAATACGGCGTCAAACCCGACGTCGGCGGACAGCCATGAAGCCTTTGAATGGATACGCAGCGAGCGTATTGACTCCCTGAACCTGGTCGTGGAGGAATACCGGCATCGTGGCACCGGGACGCCACACTATCATTTAGCCACCGACAACCCGGAGAACGTCTTCCTGGTGGCACTTAGAACCGTGCCTACTGACTCACGTGGCGTCGCTCATATTCTGGAGCACACCGTTTTATGCGGTAGCGAGCACTACCCGGTGCGCGATCCCTTTTTCATGATGATCCGGCGTTCGCTGAATACCTTCATGAACGCGTTTACCAGTAGTGACTGGACTGCTTATCCCTTCGCCAGCCAGAACAAAAAGGATTTCAACAACCTGTTGGACGTGTATCTGGATGCAGTTTTTTTTGCGCGCCTGCACGAACTGGATTTTGCCCAGGAGGGTCACCGCGTCGAATTTGCGGAAGCTGATAATCCAACATCAGATCTGCTTTTCAAGGGTGTAGTGTTCAACGAAATGAAAGGTGCCATGAGCTCCGCCGTGAGTACCGTGTGGCAAACACTGGGTAAATACCTGTTCCCGACTACAACCTACCATTTCAACAGTGGTGGCGATCCTGAGGCAATCCCGGATCTAAGTTATCAGCAGCTCAGGGATTTCTACAAAACTCATTACCATCCGTCCAACGCAATAATCATGACCTACGGCGATATGCCGGCAGCCGAGTGTCAGGCGCGCATTCATGAGCAGGCCCTGTCACGCTTTGAGCGCCTGGATATGCATATTGCCGTAGAAGACGAGCAGCGCTACCACGCACCGGTACGTATACAGGAAAGTTATGCCTTCGATGAGGCTGACGAGTCAGCGGAAAAAACACATATCGTCCTGGGTTGGCTACTTGGCCCGAGCACCAACCTGAAAGAACAATTGGAAGCGCAGCTTCTTGAAGGCGTGTTGCTGGACGACAGTGCATCACCCTTGCGCCGCGCCCTGGAAACTACCGGGCTCGGCAGCTCTCCTTCGCCACTTTGTGGTCTGGAAGCCTCCAACCGCGAAATGAGTTTTGTCTGCGGCCTGGAGGGCAGCAAGCCGGAAAATGCCGACGCACTGGAGGCGCTGGTGCTGGACGTATTGCAGAAGGTTGCTGATGAAGGTGTTCCCGAAGAGCGGGTAGAGGCGGTGCTGCACCAGCTGGAACTCAGCCAGCGCGAAGTCTCCGGCGACGGCTACCCTTATGGTCTGCAATTGATTCTGGAGGGGCTGTCCACTGCCATTCACCGTGGAGATCCCGTGGCGCTATTGAATCTGGATCCAGTCCTCGATGAGCTGCGTACCCTGATCCGGGATCCCGACTATATTCGTGGTCTGGTACGCAATCTTCTGCTGGAAAATCAGCACCGGGTGCGTCTCACCATGGTGCCGGATACCGGCTTGTCAGCGCGTCGTGATCAGGCTGAAGCACAGCGCCTGGCGCAGATGAAGGCGCAGTTGTCGGATAGGGAAAAACAGGACATTGTGCAGCTGGCCAAAGCACTGGCTGAGCGTCAGGAGCAGGAAGACGATCCCGGTGTGTTGCCTAAGGTTGGCCTTGAAGATATTCCAGCCGAGATGAATATTGCCGAGGGAGAAAAGGTAGCCGTTACCGGCCACACTGTCAGCTTCTACCCCCAGGGCACGAACGGCCTGGTTTATCAGCAACTGGTGGCGGATCTGCCACAGCTTGACGACACATTGCTCGACACGCTGCCCTACTACACCAACGCGCTGGCCCAGCTGGGTTGTGGCGGCCGCGATTATCTTGCCACCCAGGCCTTGCAGACCAGTGTGTCAGGTGGTGTGCACGCGAGCAGCAGCGTGCGCGGTGGAATGGAAGACGTACAGGCATTAAGCGGGTTTTTTGTATTGTCAGGCAAGGCGCTGTCACGCAACCATGCGGCACTCAGCCAGTTACTGGCCGACACCATGGAGACCCCGCGCTTCGACGAACTGGAACGTATTCGAGAGCTTATAGCCCAGCAGCGCGCGCAGCGCGAACAGAGCGTCACCGGAAACGGGCACGGCCTGGCCATGCTTGCCGCTTCATCCGGTCACAGTGCGGGCGCCGCCTTGTCACATCGATTGCGCGGACTTGCAGGTATCCACTACCTGAAGATGCTGGATGAAAGTTTTTCGGACGATAACAGGCTGACTGAGTTGGCTGATCGCTTTGCAAGCATCCATGAGCGGATACACTCGGCACCACGCCAGTTCCTGTTGATATCCGAGACCGAACGACACGTACAGGCCCAGCAGGAGATGGCGCAGGCCTGGTCACAGGCAGCGGGAGGAGATGCTCCCGGGTTCTCGGCCTTTGTGGTGCCACCAGTAGAACAGCAGGTAAGGGAAGCCTGGTTGACCAATACCCAGGTGAATTTCTGCGCCAAGGCATATTCGACAGTTCCGCCGGAGCATGCTGACTCGGCACCTTTGTCGGTGCTGGCCGGATTCCTGCGGAATGGTTATCTGCACCGCACTATTCGCGAGCAGGGTGGAGCCTACGGTGGTGGAGCCACGCATGATTCTGATTGCGCCAGCTTCCGCTTTTTCTCCTACCGTGACCCCAGGTTGGAAGAAACGCTGGATGATTTCGACCACTCCGTTCACTGGCTGCTGGAGGAAAAACACGAATGGAGAATGGTCGAAGAAGCCATTCTGGGAGTAATCGGCAGTATCGATAAGCCTGGTTCACCGGCTGGCGAAGCCAAGGATGCGTTTTACAGCCAGTTGTACGGCCGTATACCGGAACGGCGTCAGCGTTTCCGTCAGCGCGTACTGGAGGTCAGCTTGCAGGATCTGCAACGTGTAGGTGAAACCTACCTCAAACCTGAGCAGGCCAGTATCGCGGTTATCAGCAACCAGAATGCCGGGCAACGGTGCCGTGACCTGGGCCTGGAAGTAAAGTCATTGTGAGGGGATGACCCCGCTCCAACGCTATCAATCAGACCTGGATCGAGATGGCTTTCATGTCGATGCTGCGCAGCAGCAGGCTGTCAAGTTATTGCAGGCGTTGTACGAGTCGCTAGCCGGCCCTTTACCGGCACTGCCTTTCTGGAAACGCATGCTGGGTCAGATTCCGCCGCCGGTGCAGGGGTTGTATCTGTGGGGTGGCCCGGGCCGCGGCAAGACCTACCTGATGGATTGTTTTTACGACAGCCTGACGTTCGCAAACAAACGCCGCGTCCACTTTCACCGCTTTATGCTTGAGATTCACCAGGCACTGGACGCACTGCCCAAAACGCCAAACCCGCTACAGATCGTTGCCAGGCAGCTTTCGCACCGCACCCGGGTGTTGTGCCTTGACGAGTTCCATGTCATCGATGTGGCCGATGCCATGTTGCTGGCAGGGTTGCTGGAGGAGCTGTTCGTGCACCAGGTTACCCTGGTCGCCACTTCCAATACTGCCCCTGGCAAATTGTACCGGGACGGCTTGCAGAGGGATCGTTTCCTGCCGGCGATTGACCTGTTGCAGCGTTATACCCGGGTACAGCATCTTGAGGGCAACAAAGACTTCCGTCTCGAACTGCTGCAACACAGTGGCACCTATCTGACCGAAACAGCCGGCGTGGCACGCGAATGGCTGCAGCAGCACCTGGAAGAACTGGCACCAGTGGGGCTGCAGCCGCAGACATCTATTCATTTGCACGGTCGCGAATTCAGGGTGCGTGGTTTGGCTGAGGACCTTGTATGGTTCGAGTTTGATGAGCTCTGTATGCAACCACGCTCTGCGCGTGATTACCTGGAGCTGGCGCGGGAGTTTCACACTCTGCTGCTAGAGGGTGTACCGCTGTTTGGCGAGGGGCTGGACGAAGCGGCGCGGCGCTTTATTCATTTGGTCGATGCGCTGTATGATCACGGGGTAAAGCTCATAGTGACAGCGGCTGGCATGCCGGAACAGCTATATGAAAGTGGCCAGCTGGAGAAGTCGTTTCAGCGCACCGCGAGCCGCCTGACTGAGATGTCGAGCGAGCGTTATCTGGCACGGCCACATCGTCCTGACTAGCCCGGCTGGCAGGCTGATAATCACCAGCATAGGAGTGTGTAAGATGTTTAACCGTTTACGTATGCTGCTGCCCGTATGCACTATGCTGTATATGCAGGGCTCGGCTGCGGAGGTACCGGTTCCGGATCCGGCCTGGGCGGTAGCACGCGCGCAGTTTACAACCGGTATCGAGGATCGCGAACCGGTTGATCAGGTTGTGGTTTTGTCACCGCCGACTGACGAGGTGTATTTCTTTACCGACCTGCGCCATCTGGATGGCCGCGAAGTGCAGCATCGCTGGTCGTACCAGGGACAGGTGGTGTCGATGAAGCCCTTCAAGGTAAAGGGTGCGCGCTGGCGGGTCTATTCCATGAACGTGATTGAGCCTGAGCAGACCGGTGAATGGTCGGTTACCGTGTATGATGAAAGCGGCTGGCCATTACACACCGAACTGCTTCTCTATGAGCCGGCAAAAACCGAATCACCACCGTTTCAGCCTGAACAGCCGGTCAGCCCCTCAGAATGATTGGTCGTCAGCGGGTGCTACAGGTGATTCATCAACCGGAGCAGCAGGTGTCAGCGCAGGATCCGTTTCTGTTGACATGGGTGTTTCAGGCTGGTTGTCTGCAACCGCAGATGCAGCAGGTGATTCATCAACCGGAGCAACGGGCGTCAGCACAGGATCTGTTTCTGTTGACGTGAGTGTATCCGGCTCGATGTCTGCAACCGCAGGCGCAGCAGCGGGCTCGATATCCAGAATTTCTTCGGTTTCTATATTGTCGGTTGTGGGCATATCTTCAACCGGTGCAGGCTCAGCAGCAGTTGTTTCACCGGGCGTGACAGAAAGCGTGTCTGCAGCGGGTTGAATGACCTCAACAGGTGCTTGTGATTGCGGCACCTCCGGCGCCTCGATAGCAACCGTAACATCCACTGGCGAAACAATGTCGCTAACCGGCTCAGGCGCAATGGCAGCTGCAGCCGCCGGCACAGGCGAAGTGCCGCTCACCGGCGCGTCTTGTAACTCCCCCTGTCGAGGTACCTGCTGCTGCGAGGTGCGCTCGGCCAGGCGTTGTTTTGCGGTGGCGCGCAGGCGCTGTTCCCGGGCTTCGACCGAGGCTTGCCATGCTGCTTCTTCCTGCGCTGTCATCTTTTGTTTTGTTGCAGGTATGCGTTTCACCAGTTCGCTTTTGGGGAGCGGTTTTTTCTGCGGCTTCTTTACGACAGCAGGCGCAGGCGCTTTTTGTACAGCTACATCTTCAGGCTGATGCCAGAACAGGTAGCCGGATATTGCGATACCGGCCACAACGCCGACCAGTAGTGACGGCATCAGTAAACCGGAACGCCCGTTATCGAAGACCTGTGGTGGTTCACAGTGTTCATATTGAATACTGCGGTCTACCGGGCGTACCGATTGAGGTTGGGGTTTGGCTGGTGAGGGGGTGGCGTCCGCCTGATCATCAGCTGTTGGCAGAGTAGCCGCTGGGGCCTGTTTGGGCGAGCGGTGTGTTTTTCTGGATTTGCGGATTTTTTTGCTTTCCATCCCAAGCAGACGGATCAGTTGCTCCGGCGGGAGTTCCATCGACGGGTGCAGCGGGTTGAAATTCAGCTGGCTGCCACTCGAGCCTGACTTGTCATCCGCCCTGCGCTGCAGACGCTGTTTATGGCCGGGGTCAACAATGGTCGAGTCTGTCATGGTGTGCTTCCATTTGTGTTTGTATGCCGCTGTTTCCTGCGACAGGTTTTCAATGTGTTCGGCAAGGCGTCTTGCTCGTACCGCCTCGCTGCGTAGCTCCGCCATTTGCCGTTCAGCCTGCTGTCGCTGACGGAGCCTGGCTCCATTTTCCATCAAAATTTCAACAGGTTCCGCCAGCTTTTCGGCGCGGCGCCGAACTTCTGCAGCGAATGCTCTGTCGATCGGCTGCGGCTGCGGCTGCGGCTTGGCCGCTGCCGCGACTGGCTTTCGTTTGCGAATTCCCATAGTTAGAAATACTTTGTCCCTTCAGAGATAACGTCAGCAGACGCTCTTTATTGAGGGCGCAGGGCGGATTTCAGCGAAAATTAAGGGAATTTGGACGACACAAGGCCTGGAAATATGAACCAGTCTGCACATTTGCGCTCCCTCAGGGGGCTGTCACCGGGTGGTGGTGGCTGCGGGGAACGGGCTACACTTGGGCACGAGCAACAGAATCGCACCGGGATGTGACGTGCCGGAGAGTTTGAAATGCGCAGTTATATACGTCATCCGTCGGATATACCCATTGAATATCAGGCAGATGAACGGAACACAGGTATAAATCAGGAACACCTGCACGATATCAGTCCCGGCGGCCTGTCTTTTTCCTCGGCGTACCCGCTCGATCCAGGGATTATGATTACCATCAGAATTTCCTGCGTACGGCCGGGATTCGAAGCCCGAGCACAGGTGGTCTGGTGCCACCGCGAAGCTGATGGATTCCTCATCGGCGTTGTGTTTATTGAGCAGGAAGACCTTTTCAGGGCGCGCATGGTTGAGCAGGTTTGCCACATTGAGCACTACAGGGCGGAAGTGTTGGCCAATGAAGGCCGGCGCCTTGACGGAGAGCAGGCGGCACGTGAATGGATTCAGAAATTTGCTGTGGATTTTCCGGGGCTTGGAGATGAAAGCGAGTCCTGATGGTTGCAGGACTGTACCTGTGCGCAGCAGGGTTATAAACTGATGTAAACATAATAAAGTAAGGGGGCGATAAAAAATGAATAACAAGCAAAACGGTACCTGGTCAGCCTGTCTGCTCGGGGCGCTAATTGGTGTTTTTTCAACGAGCGTGTCTTCTTATTCCGGCGAGACTCGCTGGCTCGAGGTCCACGTGCTGGACAAACAGAACGGTAATGCAGTCGGCGAAGCAGCGGTTTGTCTGGGCACTACGGCGAGGCCGGACCAGTTCGGTGCCGTGCGTGCGGACAAGGACGGTGTTGTGCGTTTCGAGAATCTCAGCCAGAGGCCAGTGGCCATGCTGGCCACGGTTTCAAAGTCGGGTTACCAGGGCCGGCAACAGCTCCTCGAGCCGCTGTATCAGAGCCGCATCCTGATAGTAAAGCTTGTTTCGGGTGGCGGTGGCCAGCAGTGCGATGCACCACTGGCTCCGACAGAAGCGGACGCAGGGTCAGGTCTGGCAATCGAACACATCACTATCAAGCCGGATTCTTCGGCAGAGGGTCCGGGCCAGGTGCTGGTTTCGGTGCAGGCCTCCGGAGATGCAAACCAGATCCGGATCAGTGAACAGGCCGATTTCAGCGGCGCGCCCTGGCAGGCGCTTGCCCCCGCGGTTACCTACACAACCAGTCAGGGTAAGGGTGTAAAGCAGATCTACGTGCAGGTGCGTCGTCAAGCCAAAGCCAAGGGAGCCAGTATCGAGGTGATATCAAAGCCCGGCAAGGCCACGTACAAGGTTCGCTGATCAGGCGTCAATATCAGGAATAAGCCGGCTCTGGATCTGGTCGATGGTGTCTTTCAGACGCAGCTTGCGCTTTTTCAGTCGCTTGAGTTGCAATTGGTCCGGGTAGTCGGAATGGATCAGATGGTGAATTACATCGTCCAGGTCCCGATGTTCCAAAGTCAGTTCTTCCAGCCGCTGGCGGAGAGAACGGATTTCTTCGGATGTCAGCTGGTTATTGATGGCCGGGGCTCCCGTGCCAGCAGTCGCCCCGGTCGGTTCCGGTTCGACTGGTTGGCGTTCACCGCTTCATCGGGCGGTTCCGCAACGATGTCTTGCACCGAAGCTGTTTAAAGGTCCAGTCTTTGATACCGCCTGCAGGGCTGGCTACATCAAATCTGGTTCTGCGCCAGAATCAGGGTGGCTACAATGCTGTGGCCACCCGCATGACAACGCACAATATACCGCATTCCTGTCGAGTTCATCCATCCCGTTGCGTAACGCCTTACCGTGGCGTGAGGGTGACTCCGGACTGGACGATTCATGCCGGAGTTACCTTTACGACCGGGTTTTCGCGTATCGCCGATCTCACGGACGGCCGCCTGGGTATTTGTGCCCGGGATTCCGATGAAATTGTCGGTAAACTGGCGGTTAGTCTTCGACGCAGAGATGGGAAGATAGATGCCCGGTTTGAGAGGTAGTGGGCCCGGCTTTTTTATTCAATGTTTTGAACGAGGGCGCCGGCGACCTTCAAATGTTACGATGGATTTAACGATTTCCTGGTAAGGAATTTTTTCGATCGCCCCGTAGGTACTTTCTCCCTGGGTCGCTAACGCGGCAACATCGATGACATTCTTGTTGTCCAGGTCGGGGCGTAGTAGCTGTTGCAGTCCCAGCAATCCTCCATTCTGTACCTTGATCTCCTTGGCGTGCGGAAGTTCGCTTTCCAACGCGGTGATTTTAAGAGCAAACCGGGCATTTTCGCGCAGCAGCAAGATGAGACGACTGCAGCGCCGGTGCGCAGTGGCTGAATCGCAGGCAATTCCTTCACGGTCGGCAAGGTAGAACCGTGTTGAAGTTGTACAGGCGCAGCGACGGCTCAGTATGGCTTTTTCGAAGACGCAGCGACGCTCATTAACGCTATGGTAGGTTGAACGGTATTCGTCCTCTTCGACCATGGGAGATGGCTATTTCTCCCACTCACGTAGAATCTGCTCTTCGCGTTTCTCCATGAGCTGCTCTTCCGCCTCCAGTTCAGAAGCTGCAAACATCACCTTTATGCTATGGTTTTCGCCTTCTTTTATTGCGCTGCGCATGTTTCGCGCACTGTCCCTGGCATCCTTGTAGCTGTCGTGTTGCTCGAGTTTCTCCAGTGTCTTCAGCAGGTTGGTAGGGCCCGGGGTGATTTTATAGATGTAGTATGGCATGGTGATTTTTATCTGGAATATGCCGATTCTGGCGACAGAAGCAGTATAGCAAGCCGCTGCTGATTACTCACAAGCCCACTTGCTCCACATGGTTTCCAAGGGTGATGACAAAACCGGTCTGGCGATCATGGCCTTCGGCACTATAGGAAAACTGGAAGGTGCGCTGCAGTGTGATACCGCCGCGCCGGGCGCGGCGCAATGCAATACGCTGAAGTGTCACTGTGGCGTCCAGCAATTGCAGTTGCTGATGCTGGCATGCGTCGCGTGCTGCCAGCAGGGCCAGTTCCCGATCATGGAGCGTATTTTGCCAGAACCAAACGAGCGCACCCAGCAGGATCAGCAGCAAAAGACCGGTGGTCCCCATCAAATTCTTCCGGATAAACGAGTGCCTAAAGCGTAGCACAGCCCGCCCATCATCCCCAAAGCTGTTGGGGAAAAGAGAGGAAACAGGTGCCGGGGTGGCGTGCTACACTCAAGCCCGTGGCTAAGTAGAGGGTCTGTCATGGCTGGCATGAGTGAAGAAGAACGACTGGAACTGACGCGTGGCATTTTGAATATGCTGGATGAATGGGAAATTGACGCGAAAGACCAGCTGACCCTGCTCGGCCTTGACGATGTCCCCGCGCGCGAGGTAAAACGCCTGCGTGAAAGCCGGCCGCTACCGGATGATCCGGAAATCATGCAGCGAATCGAACACCTGATTTCCATAGCGGATGCTCTGCGCACCACGTATCCCTTCAGTAGGCGCATGGGAAAAATGTGGATGCACAAGCCCAACCGGAAGTTCCGCCAGCGTACACCGATTGCCATGATGGTCGAAGAGGGCATGGTCGGTATTATCTCTGTTCGCTCTTACCTGGACTGCTCGTTTAGTTGGGATATGTCCGGTTCAAAGGCCTGATAAGCAATCCGGCTTTTTCTTCACGCCCCTGAGCCCTGATGCCATCGCTGTATCTGCATCCGGCAAACCCGATATGGGAGCCGGCCGGGCGTAACTCCGTGCTTGATGCCTTGCGCGACGCTGGCCTGATCGGCCCACCCATAGCAGGGACGGATACAGATGAATTTCTGGCGGGTGACCGGTTTATGGAACGGGTCATGTTCCTGGGGTGCTCGCCGCAGCTGGTGCTGGAGCCGACACTGGCCGGGGATGGACAGCAGCTGTGTTATATCCGCTTGCGCTGTTATAAAGAGGTCAGATTTATGTGTTCAAGCCAGCGCCCTGCTGTGCGCTGCGATGGTTGCCGTGCTCCCGCCCGGTTATCGGATCCGGAGCTTCATGACGCCGTGTACCGGTGTGAGAAGTGCGGCAGAGAATCATTGTACTCAGCCCTGGATTGGCGGCAGGGCGCTGGCTTTGGCCGTTTTTTTATCGAAATAAATGGAGTCTATCCGCACGAAGCAGTGCCTTCAGATGCACTGCTGAACGGGCTTGGTGCACTTTCGAACTGTCGCTGGAAATATTTTTATATGCAGGACTAGTCACGCCGCAACCGGTCCGATACGGCAATGGGTGTCGGGTAGCGTAAAACAATAAAGTAGGATGACACGATAAAGGTGATCAGCGTAGCCAGCTGAATCAGGTAGGATGCCTGCATGCCTATAACATCTGATCGCGTGGCCAGTACAGCGATCAACAGCGAGAATTCGCTGATCTGAGCAAGCCGTACACCGATCTCCGTAGCTGTCTTGGGATCTTCGCCCTCCCAGACCCACAACCACTTGAACACCAGTGGTTTGAACAGCAGCGCAATAGCGGCAAGTATCGCGGCCGGGAGCAACACCTGTTGCATGGCCGACAGGTCAAAGGCGGCACCCAGGCTGAAGAAGAAGACTACCAGGAAGAAATCCCGAAGTGGTTTCAGGCTTTCTGCAATGAAGCGCGAAATAGGCTCGGTTGCCACCGATATGCCTGCGATAAACGCACCGATTTCCGGTGACAGGCCCAGCGCTTCGGCCAATTCCGCCATGCCCAGGCACCAGCCTATGGCGAGCAGGAAAATGTATTCCTTTATTGTGTCGTAACGTGCCAGCAACCGGGTCAGTACGAAGCGCGCAAAGCCAAAGGCGAACAGCAGGATACCGGGCAGTGCCAGACTGATCACGGTGGCGTGCTGCCAGCCATCCCCCGCATCGGCTAAACCGTGCAATACAAGCATAATCACGATAGCGATCAGATCCTGCAGTAACAGCACGCTGATTATAATTTCACCCGTATGCTGGTGGTGCAGTACCGTACTCGGCAGCAGTTTGAGCCCTATGATAGTGCTGGAGAACATCATAGCTGCGCCGATCACGATGGCCTCTGTCATGCTATAGCCGAACCCCCGGCTTGTAGCAGCGCCCAGCACGGCAAACAGGACAGAGCTAACCAATGTGACAACGGTCGCCTTGCGAAACATGTTCCACAGATCCTGTGGATGCAAATTCAGGCCAAGCAGAAACAGCAGGAAAACGATGCCGACGTGTGACAGATCCTGCAAGAGGGTGACATCCCCGATCAGCCCCAGCGCCGACGGACCGATCGCCATGCCCAGCAGAATATAGGCTACGATGACGGACTGACGAGCATATAGCGCCACTGTGGCCAACACAGCAGCGCCGGTAAAGATCAGAAAAATAGAGAATAAAATAGAGTGATCCAACAGCGCCTCGATTACGGGGGATCTGTAAGCCCCGCGCAGGCGAGGGTTACCCAAAGCCTATCACACTAACAATCAGCTGTTTTTGAGTCGTCGGGGTTCAACGGGTATCCTGCCAGTACAGACAGTAGCCGGGAGTCGGATCAATCTTGCGGTACACACAAGGGAAATACCTGAAACCTGTTAAATTCTGCCTGACAGGCGTGCCTGGCGTCCTGGTGGCAGTGTTGCTTGTGGCTACACCTGCCATCACGCAGGCAGGCCGCGGTGAAAAGCCCGTCGTGGCTGCAGAGCCGATGATACGGGAGCCGGCGCCGATCTACTGGACCGGTACGGTGATCAGTCACGAGCAGGCCAAGCTGGCAGCCGATTCCCCGGCAACGGGTGATACCATAGCGCCATGAACTGGAAAGAACAGGCGCGTGCTAAAGGGTGGAAGTTGATGGAATCACTCAAAGGGTGGTTATGGCGGCTCGGCGCGCTTTACCATCCGAAAAATCTGAAGCAAAAGGGTCTGATGGGCGCTGCGGCGTTGCTGCTTCTGGCAGCCATGGCAGTTGCCGTTGTTGTGGGCTGGTACTGGAGTCGCGAACCTGAATCCTTTGACGTTTACGAGGTTGCCCTGCAGCGCGTCGATGGTGACCCTCATCGTCTGGTGACCGGGGTAACCTATACAAGCACCCTGATTCGTATCGGCGAAGTGCTGTTGACCAAACCGGGTGGATATCTCTCCAACGACAAGATGCCGCCCGGCGTGTGGCTGGATAACATGCCGAACTGGGAATACGGTGCGCTCGTTATGTTGCGTGATGCGACGAGCGCCTTGCGTAACAATATATCCCGTTCACAGTCCCAGTCGGTCGAGCATGACGCGCTGGCAGATGCGGACCCCCGCTTTAATTTCCGTAACGACTCGTGGATGTTCCCGGCAACCGAAAGTGAATACAGGAAGGGCCTTAAGTTGCTGGGCAGTTACCTGCAGGGCCTGAGTGATCCGGATAAACAGCAGGCGCAATTCTTCGCGCGCGCTGACAACTTTCGCCAGTACCTGGAAATTGTTGGCAAACGCCTTGGCAGCCTGTCGCAGCGACTCAGCGCCAGCGTTGGACAGGTTCGTGTCAATACCGACCTGGCCGGTGAAAGCCACGCACGGAAATCAACAGACACCCCGGAAGTGCTGGTAGTCGAAACCCCCTGGCTTGAACTCGATAACGTGTTCTATGAAGCGCGCGGTGCGACCTGGGCATTGCGGGTCATTCTGGAAGCCGTCGAACACGACTTCGAAGATGTCCTGAAGAAGAAAAATGCCCTTGTCTCACTGCGCCAGATAATACGTGAGCTGGAAGAATCACAACAGCCAACCTTCAGCCCGGTGATACTCAATGGCAGTGGTTTCGGGGTATTCGCTAATTACTCGCTCACCATGGCTAACTATATGGCGCGTGCCAATGCAGCGGTAATTGATTTGCGGGCCTTGTTGCAACAGGGGTAGCGGCTTGATTCAGTGTCGCTGGAAACTACCGAACTATACAGATAATAACCGAGAGCTGAACCCGTTATGAAGTGGCTGGATCGTATTCCATACAGCATCCTTATTCTGGTGGCCCTGTTCCTGGGATTTGCGCCTTTTTCGCCGGAACCGCACTTGTGGCAGAAGCTTAAGATGCTGGCAGATGGCGCACTTGTAAAACCCATCGATATATTTGACCTGTTTTTGCATGCTGCACCTTTGGTTCTGTTAATGCTGAAACTGGCAAAGACGGGTAGACCTTCATGAATTCAACTGGAATCGGAATTACCTGACCATGCAGGAAAAAAGAAAACACATACGTACAGCATTCAGTGCCAATGTCAGACTTACGCACGCGAGCATAGGAGACCTGGATGTACAAATGCGGGATATGTCCGACGGGGGAGTATTTTTATTTACCGGTGATCGTGTTGATTTGCCGGTTGGTACGCTGGTTCAAATCCAGGCGCTGGATATAGAAGATGCTCCGGTGTTGTCGGCGCAGATCGTGCGCCGCGAGATTGCAGGAATCGGGTTGATGTTTAGCGAGGATTGATTGAGAGTGCTGCTTATTCCTTGCTGTCCTTGTTACTGTCCCGCTGCATCGATTTGATATCAAGTGACACCACAACTTCTGATTTTGGTTCATCAATGTAACGTGGCCGGGCGTTCATGTTGCGGCCGTATTGCTGCCCCAGTTCTTTTTCGCGGGATGTAATTACCAGCAGGCATTCGCGTATGCTCTGTATAGTCTGTTCGGACAGCGGGTGTTTGAAACCGGGGTGGGGGGCAGTGTCTTTGGCGACGCTGGTCAGCACATTTTTCATCATGTGCAGAACCCGTTCCTCTGTTGTCAGTTCTGGTTCGTTCATGTGCGTTTCCTCATCCCGGTACAGGATACGTCATCGATATCTGGTAGCAGACCGTTCCCGCCTATTGTGCCACAGTCGGTGGTGTTATTCGCAATACACGCTTCGTTCAGGCGGGTTTTGACGATTCCAGTTCCTCCCAGCGGCGGTAGGCGTTTTGCAGTTCATCCTCCATGCCGGAAAGCTGCTTCCTGGTATCGGCAATTTCGTCCCCTGCCAGCTGGTAGAACGCTGGATCGGACATGCGGCTGTGGATATTTTCGATTTCGGCTTCCAGTGTCTCGATCTGTCGGGGCAGTCGCTCCAGTTCGTGCTGATCCTTGTAGCTTAGCCTGGCCGGGGATGCATCCGGTACAGATGGCTTGTGTGCCGGCTTTTTGCCCGTGGCTGCTTGCTTCGGCTTGCCTGGATCACGCTGGCTTAACCAGTCGGCGTAGCCGCCAACATATTCGTTAACGATGCCGTTGCCTTCAAATACCAGCGTACTGGTGACCACCCGGTCGAGAAAACTGCGGTCATGACTGACCAGTAATACGGTACCCGGATATTCTGCCAGCAGGTCTTCCAGCAGGTCGAGGGTATCAATGTCCAGATCATTAGTGGGTTCGTCGAGCACCAACAGGTTGGAGGGCTTGCTGAACAGCCTGGCCAGTAGCAGGCGGTTGCGTTCGCCTCCGGACAGGGCGCTGACCGGCGTCTGACAGCGCTCTGGTGCAAACAGGAAATCCTGCAGGTAGCTGATGACGTGGCGTTGCTGCTTATTGATCTCTATGAACTGTCTGCCATCGGCGATGTTGTCGATAACGGATCGGTCCCCGTCCAGCTGGGCACGGCGTTGATCAAAATAGGCGATATCGAGCCGGGTGCCGAGGCGGATAGTTCCCGCGTCCGGTTTTAGTTCACCGAGCAGCAGGCGCAGCAGGGTGGTTTTGCCGACACCGTTGGGTCCGATGATGCCGACCTTGTCGCCGCGCTGGATGTAGGTGTTAAGGCCGTCAATCAGCAGGCGGCCACCGATAGCGTAGCTGGCATCGATTGTTTCTACCACCAGCTTTCCGGAGGCTTCAGCTTCCTGTGAGCGCATGTTGGCCTTGCCGGATACGGTGCGCCGCTGCCGGCGTTGTTCGCGCATTTTTTGCAGGCTGCGTACGCGTCCTTCATTGCGGGTACGGCGCGCCTTGATTCCCTGCCGGATCCAGCGTTCTTCCTGGGCCAGCTTTTTGTCGAACGCAGCCTGGTGACTGGCTTCAGTATCCAGCCACTCCTGTTTGCGTCTAAGATACGTCGGGTAGTCGCCCGGCCAGTCAGTCAGTACACCGCGGTCGAGATCGATAATGCGGGTCGCCAGCCGGGTGAGAAAGCTGCGGTCATGGGTGATGAACAGCAGCGTGCCATCAAAGTTAAGGAGAAAATCCTCCAGCCATTCGATGGACTGGATATCCAGGTGATTGGTGGGTTCATCCAGCAGCAACAGGTCCGGGGCAGAAACCAGTGCCCGGGCGAGTAACACGCGTCTCTGGATTCCGCCTGAAAGTTGCTCAAACTGGGCATCGGGGTCGAGGGACAGCCTGGAGACGACGGTTTCCACGCGTTGTTCCAACGACCAGCCACCCTGCGTTTCCAGTTCGTGCTGGGTGGTTTCCAGCTGTTCCAGCAGTCTGCTGTCCTGTCGGTGGGCGAGTTCTGCGCTCAGCTGGTGAAACTGCCGGATCAGCTCTCCCAGTTCTCCCAGGCCCTGGGCGATACAATCAAAAACACTGCCGGCAAAGCCGCCGGGCAATTCCTGGTCGAGGGAGGCGATTTTCAGCCCCTGCCGGTACTCGATATCGCCATCCTCCGGTTTTATATGGCCTTCCAGGACTTTCAGCAGGGTGGACTTGCCGCAGCCATTACGGCCCACCAGGCAGACGCGCTCAGCGGGTTCAATGGTTAGATTGACGCCGTCCAGCAGGGGCGGGCCGCCAAAACTCAGGCGCAGATTTCGGGTGCGAAGCAGGGACATGGGGCGCGAAGCATAAATGTGTCCCCGCAGAGGCTCAACTCATTTTGCCTCTGGTCGTTAAATGAACCAGGGGTACCGGAAATTCCGAAAATGTGCACAATGTCACACCAGTCGTGGCACTAAAACAGCACACTGATCGTCCGGTCCCCGGGGAACAGTTTCATGCTCAAACACGATTTTTACGCAGATCCGACAGTTTTTGACCAGCTGAAGAGTGATGCAGGCAACTGGTGCTGTGCGCGCCTCGAAAAGCTGCGTCCCTACTCATGGACCCTTGGTTTTGGCCTGCTTGGCCTGGTATTTCTGACGATTGCCACGGTCGTGTTTGTAGTTTTGCTGCAGCAGCGCCTGGGCGGGGATACGGGCTCTGTCCTGAACCAGTCGCTGGCGCAGGCTGCGACCATGCTGATCGCGCTGCTTGCTGCACAGGCCGTATTCAAACAGGCGCTGGATGCCTGGCCCAGGCAGATTGAGATGCCGGCCAGGCTGCGTTTCGTCGCAGTATACCTGGGATTCAGGACGCCCACGCGACCGGAGTCGACCGCCTCCCGGAAGGCGCGCAGACCTGCCCATACCAGGCCGGATGCCCTGGTTTCAGAACAGCAGATGATCCAGGAATTCTTTGCCGGGGTACGTGCAGCCGGTGTTAACGTTGCCATTGCCAAAACGCTGTTTGCAGCGGGTATACGTTCTGCAGATCACCTGTGCGCAGCCAGGGACCGTCATTTACACAATATTCACGGTGTCGGACCTGCCACAGTGCGCAAGCTGCGGGCGTATTTTAACGCGCAGCAACATCAGTCTTCACCCGGTTCTTCCAATACGCGGTAACAGTCCGGGGTAAAACGCGGTGAACAGATCGCGTAGAATACCAGATCATTTTTTCCCGTATTGCAAATGCGTTGCCTTGTATCCGCGGGTATACAGACCACATCACCCGCAGCTACCGCGGTTGGGGCCAGTCCGTCAATTTCAGCGCGCCCCTGTCCCTTGACTATCAGATAGCGTTCCATGGTCCGGTGCAGACAGTGCCATTGTGTTGTGACACCCGGTTCTACCCGCGCGCGCGCGATGGAAACTTCGGGGTCGTCGGCATGATTGGCGACTTCCAGAATATGGCAGCCTTCCTGGAACCAGTATTCATCATGTGTATGTTCGTGCAGTATTTTTGCGCCCATTGCGCCACTTTACCCCATGTTGCGCTTCACCGGCAGCCTCGGGAAGGACAGGAAAAACTTTGTGCTATTCTCGCGTTTGAGTATTCATTGCCCATGAATCCGCCACGCAGGAGACGTCAATGACTGAGTCAGCGCCTTTTTCGATACATGCCCTGGAACTGGGGCCCATGGAAAATTTTGTCTACCTGGTTGAAGACAAGGCCAGTGGGCGGGCAGCGGTAGTCGATCCCGCCTGGGATGTGCCACAGGTGCTGGACCTTGCCGGACGACACGGGGTACGCATCACTGACATACTGTTAACGCATAGTCATCACGACCATATCAACGGCATACAAGATGTCCTGCAGGCGCAGGATGCCCAGTTGCACCTGTTGAAGGACGAGGCGCAATTCTGGGGTTCATATCTGGACATACCGACACTGCACCATGGCGGCGATCGAATTGCGCTGGGGGATACGGAAATTGAAGTGTTGCACACCCCGGGACATACCCCGGGTTCTGCCTGCTACCGGATTGCTGATCAGCTGATCACCGGTGACACACTGTTTGTATTCGGTTGCGGCCGCTGTGATTTGCGCGGTGGTGATCCCGAGCAGATGTTCAAAACGCTGAAAGATATGGAGCGGAACCTTCCCGACAGTACAGTGATTCTGCCGGGCCACAATTATGCAGAGAAAAGCACGTCGACACTGAAGGAGCAGCGCGAGGGTAATCCCTTCATGCACTTCGACGACCCAGGACGTTTTCTGCATTACCGAATGTTCTACCATGACAAGCATCGCGATGGTCCTTACGGTCCGGTGTGCAAGGGGCACGAAATGCCCGCCGACGAAGGTTGAAAACGCTCCCGGACTTTCTGCGGCCCGGAATGCGTGTGCTGTCCATAGGATTGAACCCCTCATTACCGTCGGTGCAGGCAGGGTTCTACTTTGCCAATCCACGTAACCGTTTCTGGAAAGTATTAAACGCCAGTGGTTTGCTCAGTGAGCCTATCGAGCCGGGCCCTGCGGCGATGGGGCTGCTGCTGCAGCGGGAGGGTATGGGTTTCACCGATCTGGTAAAACGACCAACGCGCGGTGCCGCTGATCTGAGAGCAAGTGACTATCGTGAAGCCGCACCATGCCTGCGCAGGCTTATAGAAAAGTATCAGCCGCAGTGCGCCTGGTTCCATGGCAAGCTCGCATACGGCTATTTCGTGCGCTATGGGGGCGCGACAGCGACTGATATTAAGTGGGGATTACAGGCCCACAGCATAGGGTCGTCGAAAATTTTTGTGACCCCGAACCCCAGCCCGGCCAATGCGGCATTTTCCATGGATGACCTGGTGACCGCGTGCCGGCAGCTGGCAGCGTGTCTGGCAGAAGGGTAGCCTCTATTCTGCGCGCCGGTTAATAAAATGCTGTTGACAGAATCAGCTGGGGCAGTGCAGACTGGTTCTCATGTCAGACCTGTTTAATCAAAGAGCAGTCATTATGCGCGTAGTGTGCAAGCACCTGTGGCGAGCAAACAGATGCTGCTGTCTGGTGGAAACAGTGTAGATTTTTTAAACAAGTTTCTATCAAGGCCGCGGCCCGTAAGGACCGCGGCCTTTTTATTGGCGCGGGGAGAAGATAAAGCTGATGTCGGTACCGGCAGCGTTTGCAGGTGTCATACTGATCTGGTCGACCACGCCGCTCGCTATTCAATGGAGCAGTGAGGGTGGCGGGTTTTTGTTCGCTGTTACAGCGCGTATGGTGCTGGGCCTGATCTTCTGTCTGCTGGCGATCCGCATTGCCGGTATCGATATGCCCTGGCACGTGCGTGCACGCAGCGCCTACCTGGCTGCCGGTTCCGCCATATACGGTGCCATGACACTGGTGTACTGGGGGGCACAGTTTGTGCCTTCCGGCTGGATTGCGGTGTTGTTCGGTCTGTCACCCTTGTTGACCAGCCTGTTTTCGGTCTTGTGGTTATCCCAGCAGAGACTGTCCCGGAGCGAATTGCTGGGCCTGTTGCTGGCTATTACCGGTCTGGCGACCATCTTTGCCGGTGGCGCCGAGATGGGGCCGCGTGTTGGTATCGGGGTGGCGGCAGTGTTGCTGTCGACGGCGCTGCATGCGGCCAGCGCGGTATGGGTCAAACGTCTGTCCACAGATTTGCCGGCACTGGCAGTGACCGGTGGTGGCTTGAGTGTGGCCGTGCCGGCTTTTGTTCTGACCTGGTTTGTATTTGACGGTGTGTGGCCGCAGGCGTTGCCTGATCGGAGCCGCTTTGCCATTACCTACCTGGCATTGTTCGGTTCGGTACTGGGATTCTTCTGGTACTACTACCTGCTGCGCCGGGTGACAGCGGTCAAGGTCAGTCTGATCACTCTCGTGACACCGGTAACGGCGCTGTTACTGGGGCAATGGTTGAATGATGAGGTCATACTGCCTACGGTGTGGCTGGGTACCGGCCTGATACTCGGGGGGCTGGCCATGCACCAATGGCAATTGCCCGTCCGCGTAGATACCGGGGTGTCCGGCTAACGGAGTTTATGTACGCTTTGCCGGGCAGTGATACTGCTAAAATGGTAAACAGGTATTCGACATCTGAGTCTGGCTGACGGGAGGGCGCGTTGATGATCAGTAAGAAACGACTGGTACTGACGAGCTTCTGTATCTGCCTGTTGCTGGCGGCCTGCCAGCAGACGGGTTCCAGAAAGGGTTTCTACGACAGTCCGCTACAGCCGGGCGATGAGGTAGAGGTGCTGCAGACCATCACCATTCCGTCGGGTCTGGCACGCGTCTACCTGCAGCATGGCAAGACCATGAGTTACGGCAGTACCAACCAGTATGCACCGTTCTGCTATTTTCTGGTGCGTGACCCGTTACCGGCGGAGCAACAGATCAAGCCGGGTGTGCTGGTCGTCGACTCGGTGTGGCTCGATGAAACGTCGGTCAGCCTCGAATCGCCGGTCAAGGTAGCCGCTGTGGGACTGGGCTTCGGTGGCGACCGGATGCCGATCGCCTACCAGTTTCACATCCGTCTCAAATCGCAGCAGCAGGCGCCGGTGACGCTGGTGTGTTCCGGAGCATTTGATATGGCGATATCGGCACAACCGATCCGTTTGCCGGAAGTGCGTGAGGCGCTGGGTGATTTTGCCGAGGTCAGGGTGAAGGTGCCGGCGACTGGTCAGTGAACTTGTTCCAGCCGCCCTGTTTGCCGGGCGCCATGTTCTGCCGGTCTGCGTAAAGCACGGTAACCATGTCAGCAACCGCGTTGGCAAAGTTGACGTTTGGATTGGTTGCGCAATAACCCTCCAGCCAGTCAAGAATGTCAGCCATACTTTTGTCGCCGAGAATATTGTAGGTGCTGGCGCCGGCATTGTTGACCGCAGACAGGTAGCCAGACAGCCAATGGTGGTACCAGCGTTCGACCGTCCCGCTACGGTCACGGGCGACCAGATAGCTGGCACAGTTATCCGAGCCAATGCCGAACACGGCATATTGGTCATCCATATCCCGGGCTGCACTCGGGAGTGTGTGCATCAGTCCAGATAAAAACACAAACAGTAGTGAGAAAAGCGACATCCGGTTCATGAGAAATTCCCTGGTTTGTGGTTCTGCATCGGCATTGCTTGCCTGGCGCTTGAGTGGTTATCGCCGGATCCAGCGTAACCACCGCCATAGACTGAGCAGACTTGCTAACGAACCGGCGACGTAGGTGAAGGCAGCCGCCGTGAGAATCTGTCGAGCAGCGCGCTGATCCTGGTCCGATAGATAGCGTCCCGCCTCGAGTAGTGGAAGCGCGCGCCGGAAGCTGGCATCCCATTCTACCGGCAGTGTGACCAGATGAACCAGCGCTGCCGAGCCGAAACTCGCCACGCCGGCAGCCAGCATCACGATTGCCGATGAAGGCGCACGGGTCGCAGCGGTTACCAGTGGTGCCAGAATAAACAGCCCGTTTCCCAGCTGCTGAATTGTCTGCGCAAGTACCGCCAGGCGGGTACGCCAGCGCAGCGGTTTATAACCGAGCCGGTCCTGCAGCGCATGTCCCACTTCGTGGGCTGCAACGGTTATCGCCGTCAGTGATCTGCCGTTCAGTTTATCGGGTGTCAGGCGTACCACCTTGCCGGCAGGGTCGTAGTGATCACCTGCTTCGCTTGCTTCAAGCTGGATATCCTCCAGCTGTAGCTGGTCAAGCAGGTGGCGTGCGAACTCACCGCCAGTGCCGGGGAAATCGCTCCTGGGTTGGCTGTGTCGTTTTAGTACCGCTTGAACCCATAGCTGGGGACCGAACAGGAGCAGCAAAATTATCAGAACGCCGATCAGAATATGCATGCTATCTCTGGTGCAGATGTTTTCCTGTCATTATTGCACAGTGGGTGGCTTCCCCGGTTTTACTGATTTTGGTCTGTATCCAGGGTTTCGGGATCACCCGAAAGGGGCAGACGGGTGCACAGTAGCGACAGCCCAGACCTGAACTATACTCAGAGTGAGATCTCAGGAAAGGGAGGTGTTGTTATGAGCATGGCAAATCGTTTAGCGGACTATCTGATTGAACAGGATGCTGATTTTGAACTTATCAGCCATCCGCATTCCTCCACCAGCATGGAATCGGCGCAGCTCGCACATGTGCCGGGTGCACTGATCGCCAAATCGGTGGTACTGGAAGATGATCGCGGTTACCTGCTCGCAGTGATACCGGCAAGCTGCAAGCTGGATCTTGGTGAGCTGCACCGCCAGACCAATCGTAATCTGGAGCTTGCAAACGAGTACGAGCTGGGCGCCCTGTTCGAGGACTGCGAAACCGGTGCGATACCGCCCTTCGGAACGGTTTATGGCGTTGAGACCATAGTCGACGAAAATCTGGTGGAAGAGTCGGATATTTACTTCGAAGCCGGCGATCATGAGCAGCTTGTCCATGTCAGCGCGGAAACATTCGAAACGCTGATGGGGGATGTTCAGCATTCCGGGTTCAGCCGTCACCTTTAGAGATGTTTTGACCAGCTCATTTAACCGGAGATCCCGTGGGTATGCGGTGCACGGGGAGCGTGGCTCTTTATTGCTCCCCGTGCACTGCTCAGGTTCCAGGCACAGGCATATTCCAGCTTGACCCTGCGGCAACTGCCTCGGGCTGCTGTCGGACAAGCCCTGCAAGGCAGGTGCGCGGGGGTACTTCAGGGTGTGACTGCGGCACGTCCGATCGAGTAGTAGGTGAACCCCTGTTTTGCCAGAAAATCAGGGTCATACAGGTTTCGGCCATCGAAAATTACGGCCTCTTTCAGTTGCTTGCGAATCTGCTCGAAATCCGGGCTGCGGAACTGGTTCCACTCGGTGATCACCACCAGGGCATCCGCGCCCTGCAGCGCAGCTTCGGGCGTCTCACACAGGATCAGATCATCCCGTTCACCATAGATGCGGCCAGTTTCCTCTGCAGCCTCGGGGTCAAATGCACGCACCGAGGCGCCCTGTTCCCACAGGCTTTCCATTAGCACCCGGCTTGATGCTTCGCGCATATCGTCGGTATTGGGTTTGAATGCCAGCCCCCACAGGGCGAAGGTTTTGCCTTTGAGCTGACCCCGGTAATGGGCGGATATCTTTTCCGGCAGCTTGCGTTTCTGGCGAAAGTTGACGGCCTCTACGGCGTGCAACAGTTCCGGGGTGTAGTCATTTTCCAGTGAAGTGCTTTCCAGGGCGCGCACATCCTTTGGAAAGCAGGAGCCACCGTAACCGGCACCAGGGTAGATAAACTGGTAGCCGATGCGTGGATCGGAGCCGATGCCGATGCGTACTTTCTCTATATCGGCACCCAGCTTCTCGGCGATGTTGGACAGCTCGTTCATGAAGCTTATTTTGGTGGCCAGCAGGGAGTTTGCCGCATATTTGGTGAGCTCGGCGGAACGGATATCCATCGCCAGGATACGCTCGTGGTTGCGGTTAAAGGGTGTGTAGAGCTCCCTCAGCAATTCTGTGGTTCTGGGATTATCGGTGCCAACCACGACCCGGTCCGGACGCATGAAGTCATCGATGGCGGCTCCTTCCTTGAGGAATTCCGGGTTGGAGACCACGTCGAATTCGATGTTTGCAGCACGTTGGTCCAGGACTTCCTGAACCTGCGCCCGTACCCGGTCGGCTGTTCCCACGGGTACCGTGGATTTATTGACGATAATGCGGTACTCGCCAATGTTTTCGCCAATAGCCTTCGCTACGGCCAGCACATGCTGAAGGTCGGCCGAGCCATCTTCGTCCGGCGGTGTGCCGACGGCAATGAACTGGAACAGGCCGTGCGCCACGCCTTCGGCCGCATCCAGGGTAAAATTCAGCCGTCCCGCCGCCTGGTTAGCGCGCAGCATATCGGTCAGCCCGGGTTCAAAAATCGGGCTTTCGCCGCGCTTCAGCTTGTCGATCTTGTCGGGATCGATATCTACGCACAGAACATCATTGCCCACCTGTGCCAGACAGGCGCCAGTGACCAGCCCGACGTAACCTGAGCCATATATAGTAACTTTCATGAAAACCCCTGCATTGATTACGGATTAAAATTATTGTCTGCGCTGCCAAAAACTCGGGGACCAGGCCGGGGCCCTTGTGCACGCAAGGCGGCGGTATGGTACCAGAATGCGTCTGGACAGAACATCTGACAGGTATTGCCGAGGCACGGTCAAGTTTTCATTATTACTAAGAAAATCCATCTGCCGCGGTTGACAGTCATGTGCGCCTGGATCAAAATACGCGGCTTGCGTTTTGGGAGGGGTTCCCGAGTGGCCAAAGGGATCAGACTGTAAATCTGACGGCTCAGCCTTCGGAGGTTCGAATCCTCCCCCCTCCACCAGAAGAGTGGATTTGGTTTCTCCCTTTTCCGGGGGAGGATGAGAACCGGATTAAAGAGGTTCGAAAATATCGCGGGAGCGGTTTTTAACGCCGGCCAGGCGCGGGGACGGTGAGGCCCGGAGTAATCTTCCTCCTCTCCACCAGGGTGAACATATTGCGGGTGTAGTTCAACGGTAGAACCTTAGCCTTCCAAGCTAATGACGTGGGTTCGATTCCCATCACCCGCTCCAAGGTGAGGCGCTCGCCTAAGGCGCCTACTTTTGGTGCGCCGAGAGGGCGCCCTGGGATGCAAGGTGAGGCGCTTGCGCCGAGAGAGGGCACCCTGGGGTGCAGGGCAGAATTTGCTCATATAGCTCAGTCGGTAGAGCACTTCCTTGGTAAGGAAGAGGTCACCGGTTCGAATCCGGTTATGAGCTCCAGATTTATGGCCGGATGTAAATCAGGTCTGTATTAAATATAGGTATAGCCAGCCTGGCGAACAGTAAACGGGGAGAATGTTTCGATGTCCAAGGAAAAATTTGAACGTACGAAGCCGCATGTAAATGTAGGGACGATAGGTCACGTGGACCATGGGAAGACGACGCTGACGGCGGCGCTGACGAAGGTGTCGGCGGAGAAGCAGGGTGGTGA
>Ga0316193_10000011_pt1 | contig 76995 bp, 81 predicted proteins | sample MerIslsedime2_MG_FD_207735 | JGI IMG/M metagenome (GOLD analysis project Ga0316193, IMG submission 207735) | Coastal sediment microbial communities from Maine, United States - Merrow Island sediment 2 | ecosystem: Environmental > Aquatic > Marine > Coastal > Sediment | place: USA: Maine... | reverse complement strand
CCGTAGGCAGTAAAGGCATGTTCCCCGATATGACAGAACTGATGAACCAGGCTGCCGCCACCCATTGTCGCGTAATCACCGATACTTACGTGTCCCGCCAGCGTTGTGTTGTTGGCCAGCACGGTGTAATTACCGATCTGGCAATCGTGCGCAATATGCACGTAGGCCATGACCCAGTTATCGTCGCCCAGCCGAGTAACACCGGCGTCCTGCACGGTGCCACGGTTTATGGTCACGTACTCCCTGATGGTATTGTTGCAACCAATTTCCAGGCGGGTCGATTCACCCTGGTATTTTTTATCCTGTGGCTCGCTGCCAAGCGAAGCAAAGGGGAAAATCCGGGTACCCGCACCGACAAAGGTTAATCCACTCAATACAACATGCGCACCAATCCAGCAGTTGCTATCTATTTCCACACCAGCGCCTATCACACTGTAGGGACCGACAATCACGTCGGCAGCAACCCGTGCCGCGGGATCAATCACGGCTGTTGGATGAATCAGGGTAGCGCTATGCAGGTCGGGCATACATGAAAATGTCAACTGTCGGTCTTTCGCTCGGTGCACATGATCTCGGCAGTGGCTACGGTCTTGCCGTCCACGCGCGCCTCGCAGTCGAACACCCAGATACCGCGTTTTATCTTGATGACCTCAACTGACAGGCGCAGTTGGTCACCGGGCTCAACGGGCTGTTTGAAACGCACTCTGTCCACACCGACCAGGTAATAGAGCGTACCGGGTTCCCTCTTGCCATCGCCGGTCTTGAAGGCCAGCAAGCCGGTCGCTTGCGCCAGCGCCTCGAGGATCAGTACACCCGGCATTACCGGTTTTTCCGGGAAATGCCCCTGGAAGAATGGTTCGTTGATTGAAACATTCTTTATGGCTACCAGCGACTGCCCGGCACTGAACTCAACCACCCGGTCTACCAGTAAAAAGGGGTAGCGGTGTGGCAACAGGTTGTGGATTTCGTTGATGTCCATAACAAATATTAAACCTGATTCTTGGTTATCCCGCTAGCTATTTATTTTTTATATTCTTTTCGATAACAGATACCCGACGCACCAAGGTATCCAACTGCTTGATCCGTACCGCGTTACGACGCCACAGGGCATTCTTCGTTAGCGGCGTCCCTGCGGAATAGGTGCCTGGTTCACGGATGGAGTGAGTCACCATCGACATAGCTGTGATATGAACATTATCGGTAATTTCCACGTGACCAACGAGACCGACACCCCCGGCCAGTGTACAGTGTCTGCCAATCCGTGTACTGCCGGATATCCCGACACAACCGGCTATGGCTGTGTGCGCACCAATAAACACATTGTGCCCGACCTGAACCTGGTTATCGATTTTCACGCCTGTTTCGATAACGGTGTCCTGCAACGCGCCCCTGTCTATTGTGGTGTTGGAGCCAATATCGACATCATCCCCGATACATACGCTGCCAAGCTGGGGAACCTTCTCCCAGCGACCATCACTCTGCGCCATGCCAAACCCGTCGCTGCCAACCACCACCCCCGGATGCAGAATGACCCTCTTGCCAATATGCGTCGCTGCCAATACCGTTACCCTGGCAACCAGCTGACTACCCTCTCCTATAATGACACCCTGGCCGACAATGCAACCCGGCCCGACCTGAACGGAAGGACCTATCTGCGCGTCCGCTGCGATGACACTGCCGGCATCAATCCAGGCTGCGGGGTCTACGTGCGCTTCGGGATCTACCACAGCCGCTGGATGGATACCCATGCGTTCAGTTTCCTGTGGATACAAAAGCCGAACGGCACGCGCATAACAGGCATAGGGATTGTCGCTTACCAGCACCGGCACGGGTGAATCTGAGGCATCCTGCCCCGACAGCACCACCGCGGCTGCTTGCGTCGTTTTCAGATAACGCCGGTATCTGGGATTGGCCAGAAAACTCAGCGCCCCCGAACACCCTTCCTGTAAAGGCGCTACAGATGAAATGCGCACATCACCATCACCCCGCAACTCGACATCCAGCTGCTCGGCCAGTTGCGCGAGCGTTAGCTCCATAGAAGTGAGCGGGCTTTACTTATCACCGGCTTTGAAACTGGCCTTCAGTTTGTCGAGCACCATATTGGTAACATCGACACTGTCACTTGAATAGACAACACCCTGCCCGAGAATGATGTCAAATTTCTTCTCCTTGGCAAGTGCTACCGTGGATTCATACATCTGGCGCTGCAACGTGGACAGTACTTCGTTTTTGCGAATATTCAGATCGTCACGAAACTCATCCTGGGTACGCTTCAGGTCGCGGCGCTTGGAAAGAATTTCACGTTCAAGCTTACCACTTTCCTTTTCGCTCATTACTGCGCCGTCACGTGACAGGCGGTCTTCGAGCTTGCGGATACTTTTCTGCAGCGTGACCAGCTCCTGTTCGCGCGGTGCGAACTCGGTTTCTATCTTGCTCTGCGCCGCTTTAGCCTGCGGCGCCTCCTCCATTAAACGCACCGTATTGACAACACCTACCTTGGTATCGGCCTGTACCGGCATCGCCATCAGGGTTAGCGACACGATGCCTAAAAGCAAACTGTTAGTTGATCTCAAAACTCTTCTCCTGAATAAGAACTAGAATCCTGCACCCAGTGTAAACTGGATCTTCTGAACATCATCACCCGACTTATCATTAAGAGGTTGCGCAAAACTGATCGCCAGCGGGCCCACTGGTGACAGCCACGTTAAGCCAATGCCGACCGACATACGCAAATCATTGGCGTCAAAGTCCTCTGCGCCCGGGAACACATTACCTATATCGTAAAAGGTACTCAACCTTACGCTGTTGCTATCTGTCAAAAAGGGTGGCGGAAACTGGATTTGCAGGTTCCCTACCGTTTTAAAACTGCCGCCCAGGGGATCGTTCTGGTCGTCTCTGGGCCCCAGCGAATAATCCTCCCAGCCGCGCACTGAACGCACACCACCGGCAAAATAGTTTGCGAAAAACGGCAGACTGTCGAAATCACCGTAACCGTCACCGTACCCGATATCCAGCTTCGCATTGAATATAAACAATTTGGTCAGCGGAACGAATTCCTGGATCCTGAGATCAACCTTGTAGTACTCAAGCTGGGAACCGGGTATTTTGGTGTCCACGCTGATCCGCCGGTCACCACCTTCACTGGGGAAGATTCTCCGGTTACGGGTATCGTGTCCGAGACTGGCCGACAAACCCAGGCTTTTGAACTCATCACCATGGTCGACGACAAAATCCTGCACCTGGGTCGACGAAAATTCCGTGTTTTTCAACTTGAGGCTGTCACCACTAATCGTGAAACGGAAGAAATTGCTTTCACTGAGCGGAAAACCGTAAGTAACATTGACACCATAGGTATCGGTGGAATAGCTGGCGAGATCAGCGTTGTCCGCGTCTGTTTCCCGGAACGACGCACCAAACCCCCGGCTTATCCCATCGACGGTATAGTAGGGATTGGTGTACGAACCGCTGAAAACCTTGGTGACAGAACTGTTATTTATGGAAGCATCGACCCTGCGCCCGGTGCCGAAAAAGTTATCCTGTGAAATGCTGCCATTAAGAATAATGCCGGATGACTGGGCAAACCCGAGTCCGACCGAAACACTTCCGGACGGCTGCTCGGTCACCGAGTAATCGACATCCACCTTGTCGGTTGAGCCCGGAACCGCCGGCGTCTCAACATTCACCTCTTCAAAGAAACCTGTACGTTGTAAACGGGCGCGTGAGCGCTCGACTTTTGCAGCTGAAAACCAGCCTCCTTCCATCTGACGCATTTCCTGTCGCAGCACTTCATCACGCGTTTTGGTATTACCGGCAAAATTAACCCGCCGTACATAGACGCGCTTGCCCGGATCTACAAAGAATGTTAAATCTACCTCACGCGTTTCTTCGTTTACATCGGGTACTGTGTTGACATTCGCAAAAGCGTAACCCTCGTTACCCAGGCGGTCTGAAATGCGCGTTACCGTATCGGTAACCCGCTTACGCGAAAATACATCACCGGCGTTTATACGAAACATCGGGAACAGCTCTTCCGCAGCTATGACCAGATCGCCCGATAACTTGATCTCACGAACTTTGTACAGCTGACCCTCGGTGATATTGATCGTGATGTAGATATCCTTCTTGTCCGGGGTGATGGATACCTGGGTGGAGTCCACGTTGAACTTTATATAGCCACGGTCCTGGTACCAGGAACGCAGAGTCTCCAGATCTGCCGCCAGCTCCTGTTTGGAATACTGGTCATCCTTGGAATAAAAAGACAGCCAGTTCGGCGTGCTCTGTTCAAGCTGGTCCAACAGCGTTTCATCTTCGTAGACCTTGTTACCAACAATGTTGATTTCCCTGATCTTGGCCACTGCACCCTCGGATACATCGATCAGGATATCAACACGATTACGTTCCAGCGGGGTGACCGTCGTCTCTATCTTTACGCCATATTTACCGCGACTGTAATACTGGCGTTCGAGTTCCAGCTCCACCTTCTCAAGCAGTGAGCGATCGAACACATTGCCCTCGGCCAGACCTATATCCTTCAGGGAGTCAAGTAATGGCTCCGACTCTATATCTTCGTTACCCTTGATATCAATACTGGAAATTGCAGGTCTTTCCTGCACGATGACTACCAGCACGCCCCCTTCTCGCTGCAGCTCTACCATTTTGAAGTAACCGGACTTGTACAGGGAACGGATGGTAGTCTCGGACTCGTGCTCGGAAAACTCGTCACCCACCTGCACCGGGAGAAAATTAAACACGGTGCCGGGCGAAATACGTTGCAATCCGTCGACACGGATATCCTCAACCCTGAAGGGCTCAAATGCATGTGCGGAAAACGACAATGCAAGGCCTATCATTGTCAGATTCAGAAAGCGGTACATCAACTGTCCCTGGAACTCACGCGCCGAATACGCGCGACAAATCGTTATAAAATGCAATACCCATCAGCGCCAGCAATAAAACTATCCCCAACTGCTGGCCCACTTGCTGCGCAGAGTCCGACAAGGGTTTGCCCTGCAGCCATTCGATGAGGTTATACAGCAGATGGCCACCATCCAGAACCGGAATCGGCAACAAATTCAGCACACCGAGGCTGATACTGACGATCCCGAGGAATTTCAGGAAACTCGTCAGCCCGCTACTGGCCGAATGGGCGGCATACTGGGCAATACTGATGGGGCCACTGATATTCTCCACCGACGCTTCACCCGACACCATCCCCCACAGGGTTCGCAAGGTGAGTGTTGTCATATCCAGCGTCTTGTGCAGCGACTTGCCGATTGATTCCAGCGGGCCGTACTTTACTTCTGTACGTATACTGTCGCGCAATTCCACCGGATTGCGTACATAGGCTCCAATCTGCCCGATCATTTCGCCCTTGTCATCAACCGCCCTGGGGACGAGATCCAGTTCCAGCTCATCCGTACCGCGCAGAATCCCTACCCGCAATGTCTGCCCGGGACGGGCGCGTACATAGTCCACCCATTCGGACCAGTTTTCGACGGGCTGCCCATCCACTGCGATGACCTGATCACCCGGCTGCAAACCGGCCTGCTGCGCTGGCGCATCCGGCACCAGGCGATCGATGATCGCAGGAATCCTGGGGCGCCATACGGAAAAACCCAGATTACCCAGCAATCCGCCTTTATCCAGCGCATTATCCACGCCACCGAAATCGATAGTCAGCATCCTTTGCGCGTCGTCAGGCGTACGCACCAGAATTTCGGTCCGTGCTCCCGACAGGACCGCATCCAGCAATTCCAGTGACGCCGCATCCCAGGTAGGCGTGGCTTTCCCGCCAACGCTCAGCAGCTGATCGCGCTCCTGAAACCCGGCTCGGGCCGCGACCGATTGTGGCGCTATCTCCCCCACTACCGGAAGCAGACCCGGTACCCCGCTGACAAACATCAGCCAGTAGGCCGCAATGGCAAACAGGAAGTTGAACAGCGGTCCCGCAAGCAGTACCGCAGACCGTGCCCACAGGGGTTGCCGGTTGAAGGACCGTGAAACGTCTTCCGACGCGACCGGCGCTTCCCGCTCATCGAGCATTTTGACATAGCCACCGAGTGGCAACATCGAGACCGCGAATTCGGTCTGATCACTGCCGAAGCGGCGTGTCCAAAGCGGCTTGCCAAAACCGATGGAGAAGCGCAACACTTTGATGCCCAGTTTCCTCGCCACCCAGAAATGGCCGAATTCATGCACGGCGACCAGCACGCTGATAGCAACTATAAACGCCAGTAACGATCCGCCAAATCCTGTCATGAGTACATCCTCTGCCCCTGTTGCGTGGCAACCAGCTCGCTTGCGCAGGAACGCGCCTGCGCATCGTCTTCCAGAATGACCTCGAATGAATCAGCCGGACGCAAGGTAACCTGTGCCAGGGTGGATTCGATAATCCCCGCAATAGCGGTAAAGGCGATACATCCATCCAGGAACGCCTGCACTGCCACCTCATTGGCTGCGTTCAGAACTGCCGACGCCGTTCCTCCCGCGCACAATGCCTCCTGTGCCAGTCGCAGACACGGGAAACGCTGCACATCCGGGGTCTCAAAATCGAGACGCCCTACCTTGAACATATCCAGTGCATCAACGCCGGCGTCAATGCGTTCCGGCCAGGCCAGACTATGTGCAATCGGTGTGCGCATATCCGGATTGCCCAGCTGTGCCAGTACCGACCCGTCACGGTACTGAACCATGGAATGAACCACACTTTGCGGATGAATCATTACCTCTACCAGGGATTCCGGGAGTGAGAACAGCCAGCAGGCTTCAATCAATTCCAGCCCCTTGTTCATCATGGTGGCGGAATCCACCGATATCTTGCGTCCCATATCCCAGTTCGGATGTGCACAGGCCTGTGCGGGTGTGACGCTGGACAACTGGTCAAGCGCAGTGGTTCTGAATGGTCCGCCGGAAGCCGTCAACAGTATCTTGTCGACACCGTCCGGCCGACCTGATCCTGGTACATAAGCGTGTGGCATACACTGGAAAATGGCATTGTGTTCGCTGTCTACCGGCAGCAATACTGCTCCACCCGCCTGCACCTGCTGCATGAATAAGGCGCCGGACATGACCAGTGCTTCCTTGTTGGCAAGCAGCACGCGCTTGCCCTTGCGTGCTGCTTCCAGGGTCGGCAGCAGGCCGGCGGCGCCGACTATACCTGCCATCACACAATCGACCTCATCCATACCGGCAACACTGACCAGTGCCTCGGGACCACCCAGCACCTCGATATCGGGAGCCTTGTCGTGCAGTCGACGGCGCAGGTCATCCGCAGTGTCGGCATCAGCCAGCACCGCGTACTGCGGGCGATGCGTCAGGCACTGTTCGAACAAGCGGTCAACATCGCGGTTTGCGGTCAGCGCGACTACCCGGTAACGGTCGCTGTTGCGGCTGACGACATCGAGTGTGCTCAATCCAATGGAACCGGTGGCGCCCAGCACGGTGATGCCCTGTTGCCCGCTCACAGCTCTATCCACCGCAAGCCAAAAAGGAATATCGGCGCAGCCGCAAACAGGCTGTCAATTCGGTCCAGAATACCCCCGTGTCCGGGTATCAGTGTGCCCGAGTCCTTGACACCCTGCTGGCGCTTCAACAGGCTCTCGAGCAGATCACCGGCAACTGAAAACAAAACCGTCACCAGTGAGACAAGAATAAATCCGGTCAACGCCAGCCCCTGCAGCTCGAGAAAACGTGCATAACCAAAAGCAAACAGCGCGCAGGCGATCAAGCCACCAAAGACACCTTCCCAGGTTTTTCCCGGACTGACTTTCGGGGCCAGTTTGGTACGGCCAAACTGACGACCGGCAAAAAATGCACCGCTGTCAGCAACCCAGACCAGTATCAGCAGGTACAGTACCCAGTGTGGTCCCTGATCCGGTCGGCTGTGCAACACCACCAGTGCCAGCCAGGTGCTTACCATCAGACCACAACCCAGTATGGCTTTGGCCAGCGAATGCGTACCTGTCTCGCTACCACCCAGTGTCGGTCGGGTTATCCAGAACAATACAAACAACCACCAGGCCAGCGCGGCCCACAATACGGTATCCACAAAGATTTCTGCCCGGGCTGAACGCCAGCTGACCGCGATCAGGGCCAGGATGAACACCAGGTAACCGATACGGGCACCGCTGACTCGCAGTGGAATCAGGGAACCCCATTCCCAGGCTGCCAACAGCATGGCTGCAGCGACCAGTAATGCAAACCAGGACAAATCCAGCTTCAATACCGCCAGCACCACCAGTGGGACCAGAATCAGCGCGCTGAAAAGCCGCTGTCTAAGCACGCCTGGACTGCTCCACCTGGTCGCCGGTTTTGCCGAAACGCCGCTGCCGGCTGGCAAAGGAACACAGCGCTTCGTCAAGCGCCGCGGCATCAAACTCCGGCCATAGCAGGTCGGTGAAATACAATTCGGTATAAGCCAGCTGCCAAAGCAGGTAGTTACTGATACGCTGCTCGCCACCGGTGCGGATAAACAAATCCGGTTCAGGCAGGCTGGCAATGCAGAGTTCCCTGCCAAGCATTTCACTATCTATATCGTCAATGCTCAGTTCACCGGCGACGGCTCTCGCAACCATACGCCTGGTGGCTTCCACCAGGTCCCAGCGGCCACCGTAGTTGGCAGCGATAACGAGTGTCAGCCCGCTGTTACCCGCGGTCTGCTGCTCTGCAGCATCCATCATCCTGTGCAACTTGGGATCAAAGGCATTGCGGTCACCGATAAACTGGATACGCACGTTGTTACGATCAAGGCGATTGACTTCTTTCTTGAGCGTTCGCACAAACAGCTCCATCAGCAATCCGACCTCCATTCTGGGACGGCGCCAGTTTTCGCTGGAAAAAGCAAACAGGGTCAGTGCCTCGATACCTCGCTCCCGGCAAGCCTCGACAACCCGGCGCACTGCTTTTACACCGGCCCGATGGCCCATGTAGCGCGGCAGCTTCCTGGACTTGGCCCAGCGCCCGTTGCCGTCCATGATAATAGCCACATGGCGCGGTAATGACTGTTGCCCGGCTTGCGTCTCGGCTTGGGTCTGTTCCTGTGCCATAAACGGACTAGATTTCCATTAACTCCGATTCTTTCTCGACCAGCAGCTTATCCACCTCGTCGACAAAGTGGTCGGTAAGTTTCTGTATAGCGTCCTGGGCGTGCCGCTCGTCGTCTTCGGAGATTTCCTTTTCCTTCAGCAGGTCCTTGAAGTCACTGTTTGCGTCACGACGAATATTACGAATGGCGACACGGGTAGCCTCGGCCTCGGAGCGGACAATCCGCACCATGTCCTTGCGGCGCTCCTCGGTCAGAGGTGGCATGGGGATGCGTATCGATGTACCAGCCGTGTTAGGGTTCAACCCAAGGTCTGACTTCATGATGGCCTTTTCTATGACCTGCACCATCGTTTTTTCCCACGGAGATACCATCAGGGTACGCGAGTCTTCAACGGTTATATTGGCTGCCTGCGCCAGCGGTACCTCGGATCCGTAGTAGTCAACCTTGATGTGATCGAGCAGACTGGTGTGTGCCCGTCCAGTGCGGATCTTGCTCAGCCCCTGTTTCATGGCCTCGATGCTCTTCCCCATTCGGGTACGGGCATCTTCCTGTATTTCCTCAATCATCTCTGTTACTCCACCAGGGTCCCAACATCCTGACCTGTTGCCACCCGGTACAGATTACCCGGTGTATGCAGATCAAAAACCCGCAATGGCATGTTCTGATCCCGGCATAGAACCAGTGCGGTGGCGTCCATGACGGCCAGCTTTTTGTTAATGGCTTCATCATAACCAATACGTTCATAGCGCTTGGCATCCGGGTTATGGACCGGGTCATCGGTATAGATGCCGTCGACCTTGGTCGCCTTCAGCATAATGTCCACGCCCATCTCGATGGCGCGCAGGCTGGCGGCCGAATCGGTAGTAAAAAACGGGTTGCCGGTACCGGCCGCAAAAATGACCACGCGCCCCTTTTCCAGGTGCCGGACTGCACGGCGGCGGATATAGTCTTCACACACCTGGTTGATTTTCAGGGCTGACATGACGCGGCACTGGCTACCCTGTTTCTCCAGCGCATCCTGCATCGCCAGCGAGTTGATCACAGTTGCCAACATACCCATGTGATCACCGGTGACACGATCCATGCCACCCTGCGCAAGCCCCGCACCGCGAAAGATGTTACCACCACCGATAACCAGACCGATTTCAAGGCCCGCCTCCAGCAGCTCGTGTATTTCACCGGCAATACGCTCGATCACCCCGGGATCAATACCGTAGTCACCCTGCCCCATCAGCGCTTCGCCACTCAGCTTCAGAAGGATCCGGCGGTAGACCAGTTGGCTGTTTTGCATAATTCCGTCTTAGTCAGTTACAAAATGGGGCCTGCAGTTGCAGACCCCATAAATCATACCGGGAAGCCGACCCCGCGTCCCGTTCGGCAGAGAAAAAATCAGCTGCCCTGAACCTGCGCCATTACCTCTTCGGCAAAGTTCTCGGTTTTTTTCTCAACACCTTCTCCCAGCTCCAGACGTTCAAAGTGGAGCACCCGGGCGCCTGCACCCTCAAGCAGCTTGCCGACTGTCTGATCGGGGTCCTTGACGAAGGGCTGCCCCTGCAAGGTGATTTCAGCGAGGAACTTGCGTATCCGGCCGTTCACCATTTTCTCGACAATGTCAGCCGGTTTGCCACTGGCTTCCGCCTGGGCAGCGAAAATGGCCCTTTCATTGTCCAGCATCTCCGCAGAAACACCCGACTCGTCGACACACACCGGCTTGCTCGCAGCAATATGCATAGCTATATCCCTGGCCAGCCCGGTGTCACCACCCTCCACCTCGACCAGAACACCGATGCGACTACCATGCAGGTAGCTGGACAGCGCACCGCCGCTCGCTGAACGACGGACAAAACGGCGAACATTGATGTTTTCACCGATGCTGGCAATCAGGCCACGACGGGCTTCTTCGATCGTCTCACCACCATCCTTCAGTGGCAGAGCCATCAAGGCGTCTACGTCAGCAGGTGCATCGTTGAGGATGCGCTGGGCGACAGCCCTGGCAAAGTCCTGGAACTCCGACTTGCCGGCAACGAAGTCGGTTTCAGAATTGACTTCCAGCATAACGGCATTTTTGCCGTCTCCGCTGATTTCGACGACGATCATGCCTTCCGCAGCAACCCGACCGGCTTTCTTGTCGGCCTTGGCCAGACCTGACTTACGCAGTACCTCCGCAGCCGCGTCCATATCAGAGTCGGCTTCGACCAGAGCCTTTTTGCATTCCATCATGCCGCAGCCGGTACGTTGGCGCAGTTCTTTAACCTGCGCTGCTGAAATTGCCATACCTAATACCTCTTGAAACTTTCAGTAGATTGAAACAGACAGGTTGACGCCTACCCGGCAGCGTCGCCGGCCACTTCGACAAACTCGTCTTCCTTGGTGCCCCCGATCTGCGCCATTGTGCTGCGCCCTTCGTCCACGGCGTCAGCAGCTCCCTGGATATAGATCTGGATCGCGCGGATCGAGTCGTCGTTACCGGGAATGACGTAATCGATGCCATCGGGGGAATTGTTCGAATCAACGACACCGATAACAGGGATGCCGAGTTTTTTCGCTTCCGCAACGGCAATTTTTTCGTGACCGACGTCGACTATGAACATAGCATCAGGCAAACGGCTCATGTTCTTGATACCACCCAGGCTGCGATCAAGCTTGTCCTTTTCGCGGGTCAGCATCAGCGCTTCTTTTTTGCCGATTTTTTCGAAGGTACCGTCTTCTTCCATAGCCTCCAGGTCTTTCAAACGCTTGATGGACTGGCGAACGGTTTTGAAGTTGGTAAACATACCGCCCAGCCAACGATGGTTGACGTAGGGCATCTTGCAACGTTCAGCCTCGTTGCGAATGGTATCGCGGGCAGAACGCTTGGTGCCGACAAACAGTACCGTGCCCTTGTTTGTAACCAGCTTGCCAATGAAATTCATGGCGTCGTTATACAACGGCAGGGTTTTTTCCAGATTAATTATGTGGATTTTGCTGCGTTCGCCGAAAATGTAAGGTGCCATTTTCGGATTCCAGAAACGCGCCTGGTGTCCGAAGTGCACGCCAGCTTCCAGCATCTGGCGCATATCAATGCTCGACATAAGTATTACCTCATTTGTACGGGTTGGGCCTCCATACGCCCCATGCGGTAACCCGAACCTAATCAGGCACCCAACCACATGTGTCGACGTATGTGTGGATTAAGTTAACGGAACCGGTGTTCCGTTCTGTTCGGCAGACTGCCACAAACACAATTGAAACAATCTGTTAACAAGCCGCGCTTTATACCATACACTACCGCCAACAGCAATCTCCCGACCGTCTCTGGCGGGGCTTGATCCAGATAAAAGCAGAAACAGCACTACACGCAACGACGGGAAACTCATGAGCGTTTCAATCAAAACAGAGGAAGAAACCGCTAAAATGCGCGTCGCCGGCCGCCTGGCAGCCGAGGTACTGGACATGATCGAGCCATACATACGGCCGGGCATAAGCACCGAAGAGATAGACCGCATCTGCCACGATTATATGGTGAACGAACAGCACACTGTGCCAGCCCCGCTCAACTACCGCGGCTTCCCCAAATCTATCTGCACTTCGGTCAACCACCAGGTCTGTCATGGCATCCCCGGTGAGCGCCAGCTCAAGAACGGCGATATGCTGAACATTGACATCACCGTAATCAAGGACGGATTTCACGGCGATACCAGCAAGACTTTCTTCATCGGCGAAGCACCGGTCATCGCCAGGCGACTGGCCACCATTACCTACGAGTGTATGTGCACCGGAATCCGCATGGTGAAACCCGGCGCCCGGCTGGGTGATATCGGCCACGCTATCCAGCGGCATGCCGAGTCGCACAACTATTCGGTCGTACGCGAATACTGTGGTCACGGTATCGGCCGCGAGTTCCACGAAGACCCGCAGGTGCTGCACTATGGCCGCCCGGATACCGGGCTGCGCCTGGAAAAAGGAATGACCTTTACCATCGAACCCATGATCAATGTTGGTAAACGGCATACCAAGGTCCTCAAGGATGGCTGGACGGTTGTTACCAAGGATCACAGCCTGTCAGCACAGTGGGAGCACACGATCCTGGTTACCGACGACGGCTATGAAGTCCTTACCTTGCGGGCCGGCGAATCGATCTGATGGCAGTCGATGCAAACCCGCTGATCTCCGGAAACCCTGACAGGCATACTGACCCCGCCGGCTGGTTTGCCATGGCAGACCTGGAACAGGCGCTGCAGGGTGACATACCTTCCCTTCCAGGCTGCAGGGAGTTCTTGCAAAACTCTGGCCAGATACTGGAAAAACAGTTCCGATCAGGTGCTGATATTGAAAATCTGGTGCGTGGCCGCAGCTGGTTGATCGACCAGATACTGATACGTTGCTGGAAAAAGCTTCTCGGAGACTTCGGCGGCGCACTGGTCGCCGTTGGCGGCTACGGGCGTAACGAACTGCTACCGGGCTCAGATGTAGATATCATGCTGCTGCTGGCAGAAGTGGAAAACCCGGCAACCGGGCAGAAGCTGGAAGCCTTCCTGATGCTGCTGTGGGATATCGGCCTGGAAGTCGGGCACAGCGTACGCACGCTGCATGAGTGCCGGGAACAGGCGGAAGCAGACATTACCGTCGCCACCAACCTGATGGAAGCGCGTCTGCTGGTTGGCTCCGAATCGCTGTTCCAGAAGATGCGGGCCAGCGTTAGCCCGGAACAGGTCTGGCCCTGCCGGGATTTTTTTGCCGCCAAGCTGGCCGAACAACAGAAGCGCTATGAACGCTTTGACGATGCAGTTTACAACCTTGAACCCAACGTCAAAGAAGGGCCTGGCGGCCTGCGCGATGCGCAAATGATTGGCTGGGTCATGAAGCGACACTTCCATTCCGGCAGCATGAAGGACCTTGTCAGGGAAGGCGCGCTCACCGAAGGCGAGTACCGAACCCTGATTGACGGACAGCGCTTCCTCTGGAAGGTGCGCTTCGGCCTGCACACCATTACCGGGCGGCGCGAAGAACGCCTGTTGTTCGACCACCAGCGCACCCTCGCCAGTCAGTTCGGCTACCAGGACAGGGACCACAAACTCGCGGTCGAATGGTTTATGCGTGATTACTACCTCACCATCCAGGAGCTGAGCCGCCTGAATGAAATGCTGCTTCAGTGGTTCAGGGAGGTCATCCTGTACGCTGATGACCCCGCCAGACCGGTCGCCATTAACCGTCGTTTTCAATCACGCAAGGGCTTCCTTGAAGTCACCGGAAGCAGCGTATTCAGGCGCTACCCGTTCGCATTGCTGGAACTGTTTCTGCTCATGCAGCAACATCGCGAACTGATAGGCGTGCGGGCCGCGACCATCCGCCTGGTACGCGACCACCGCCACCTGATCGACGACAACTTCCGCAGTGACATTCGCTCACGCAGCCTGTTCATGGAAATATTCCGCCAGCCAGATGGCTTGACCCACGAGCTCAGACGCATGAACCGCTATGGCATACTGGCAGCCTATTACCCGGCCTTTGAACTCGTTGTAGGACAAATGCAGCACGACCTGTTTCACGCCTACACAGTGGATGAGCACACCCTGTTTGTGGTGCGCAACCTGCGCCGCTTCGGCGTCAAGGAGCTCGCGCATGAGTTTCCCCTGTGCAGCAGGATATCCGATACCATTCCCAAACCCGAACTGCTGTACCTGGCAGGATTTTTCCATGATATCGGCAAAGGGCGAGGTGGCAATCATGCCGAACTGGGTGCAGTTGAGGCACAGAAATTTCTTGAACGGCACAATCTGAGCAGCTACGACCAGAACCTGGTCGCCTGGCTGGTTGAACACCACCTGCTGATGTCCCATGTTGCCCAGCGCAGGGACATATCGGACCCGGGCGTAATCAATGACTTTGCCTGTCAGGTGGCCGATCGGACGCGCCTCGACTACCTGTTCCTGCTGACTGTAGCCGATGTGCGTGGCACCAACCCAACGCTCTGGAATAACTGGAAAGGCTCGCTGTTCAGCGAGTTGTATAACGCAACCAGGCGCGCCCTGCGGCGCGGTCTGGAAAACCCCTTGCACCGTGATGAACTGATCAGTGACATCAAGAATGCAGCACTCACGAAGCTCAACAGCAGGGGTTTCACCGCCGAACAGCTACAGGCATTGTGGAGTGATTTCCCCGAGGATTATTTCCTGCGTCACAACGCTGATGAAGTGACGTGGCATGCGGAAGTCATTCTCGAACCTGGCAAGAGCGATGGCGTACGCGTTGATCTGCGCCAGCAATCAGAACGCGGCGGCAGTGCACTGTTCATCTTCACCCCAATTATTGACCGGCTGTTCAGCCGCACCACCGCACTGCTCGATCAACTGGGGCTGACCATCACGGATGCCCGCATCATTACCTCGCAACGCGACTACGCGCTGGACACCTACCTGCTGCTGAACTCCGAAGGCGATCCGATTACCGATCAATACCAGGCACAGGAACTGGTGACACTGATGCGCGAAGAACTGTTATCCAGCGATGCCTCACCGACTGCTGTATCGAGACTTGCTCCGCGCCGCACACGTCATTTCAAGGTAGCAACACGTGTCCATTTTCACTCCGACGAGGCCAGTCATCGCACGCTGATGGAACTCTATACCACCGACTACCCCGGACTGTTGTCAAATGTTGGCAAAGTGTTCCATACCTGTGGCATCAAGCTTCAGAATGCCAAGGTTGCAACCTTTGGATCCCAGGCCGAGGATGTCTTTTATGTCACCAGCCGCGACGGTGGACCGCTCAGCGAAGAAGAACAGGGTGAACTTCGGGAGCTTCTGATCAAAACGCTTGACCAGGACGTGTAGGCACAGCGGCGCGCTCTATCAATTCGATACCATTGCCATCAGGATCCCTGCAAAAAACCGCATGGCGTCCCGAGCGGCTGCGGGTAAAGTTGATACCATTCTTCTCCAGTCGTTGCTCCAGCGCTGCGAGACCTGTTACCAGAAGTGCCGTGTGCCGGTCCCGCCCGGCGTGCTCCGGACGAACGGCAACGGGATCGCTATTCGGCAATTCCAGCAAATGTATCTGCTGCTCGCCCACCTTCAGCCAGGCACCGGAAAACCCCAGGTCAGGCCGTGAATCGTCCACTTGCAGACCCAGCACATCGACATAAAAACGCAACGCAGTCGCCAGTTCCGCCACCACCACGCTGGCGTGATGCAAACACAGGAACTCCGTCATTCTTTGCCTCCCCCGACCTGAGCCCGGGCGGCCAGATACGCCGCCGCCAGAATCAACGCGCCACCCAGCCACTCCTGGGCCAGGACCTTCTCATTGGTCAGCAACAACGACGATACGGCACCCACCACCAGCTCAAACAGAAGGATCACAGCCGAGCGGTGCACCGGCATGTGACTGACGCCATAAATCACCGCTACCGTCATAACCAGAAAACCCAGCCAACCCAGCAGCACTGCACCCATCCAGGCCGATAGCTGTACAGAGGGCAAGGACTCCTGCACAACCAGTATCCAGAGTGCCGCAACCAGTGTGACGCCCAGCCAGCTGGCTGAGGCTTTGGTATACATGGAAATATGCCGGGCCTTGCGCACCATAACGTTGGCGAAGGAGAACGCGAACCCGGAAGATACTGCCAGCCAGTCCGCTTCATCGCGCGGCCAGGGCATGCCCATGGCAGGATCCCATAACATGATCATGGCACCCGCAATCGCGATAACAAAGACCAGCAGGCCAGTGGACCCGGGATGCTCGCCCAGCATCAGCCAGCCCAGCACCAACGCCCACAGGGGCGACAGGTAAAACAGCAGCAATACCCGCACTACCGTGCCGTCGAGAATCGCCAGCACAAAGGCCACGTTACACCAGCCGGTTGCCAGCAACATCAGGCCAAGCACCACTGTATTGCATTCCCAGTCGGCCCGGCTGCGCCACAACCAGACCAGCCCCACAGCGAGCGCCGCGCCGTAACTGGTCAGGGAAAGCCATAAACCACTCAAACCCTGGTCTTCCAGCAGCCGTAACGGGTACCAGATCAGCCCCCACAAGCTGGCGGTCAGCAACAGGCTCAGTATGGGCAGGATTTGATGATTGGACCGACTCATGGGATTCCGTATACTTTCGCCTCGATTTAAACGCACTGCTGTTTCATGAACCCTAATCTAACACGTCTGCAGCCCTACCCGTTTGAGCGCCTGGCCAAATTGCACGCGGGCGTGACAGCGCCGGCTGATCTGGAGACTATCCGGCTTTCCATCGGCGAACCAAAACACCCGACGCCGGGCTTTATCGCCGAGGCCGTCATCGAGCACCTGCACGGCCTGTCACAGTACCCAACGACACGTGGTAGCGAAGCACTGCGCGAAACCATCTGTACGTGGCTGACAAAACGTTTTTCCTTAGCGGAGGATAGTCTGCAGCCATTGCGTAACGTACTTCCTGTAAACGGTACGCGAGAGGCGCTGTTCGCCATTGCACAGTGCCTGATCGATGGTGATCCCGAGGCACTGGTACTCATGCCCAATCCCTTTTATCAGATTTACGAAGGGGCTGCTTTGCTCGCGGGTGCAGAACCACATTTTCTCAATACCACGGCCGACAGCAATTACCTGCCCGACTTCGATGCCGTACCCGATACTGTCTGGGAACGCTGCCAGCTCATATATATTTGTTCACCGGGCAATCCCACCGGACAGGTGATTGATCTGGAGGCGTTACAGACACTGATCGAACGCGCACAACGGTATGATTTCGTCATCGCTTCGGATGAATGCTATGCAGAGATCTACCAGGATGAAAACTCACCGCCACCCGGCCTGCTGGCAGCGGCGGCAGCCATGGGCAACGACAGCTACCGTAACTGCCTGGTATTTCACAGCCTGTCCAAACGCTCCAACGCACCGGGCCTGCGCTCCGGGTTCGTCGCCGGGGACGCCACATTAATCGAGTCCTTCTTCCACTATCGCACCTACCAGGGCTGCGCCATGCCGCCCGCTACCCAGGACGCCAGCCTGCGCGCCTGGCAGGACGAAACGCACGTCGCGGAAAACCGGCGCTTATACCGGGAAAAATTTTCCGCCGTAACCGCTATACTGGAGCCGGTTCTGGACGTACAGACACCGCCTGCAGGTTTTTATCTGTGGCCGCGCACACCCATCGATGATGAGGAATTTTCCCGGCGCCTATACCGGGAACAGAACGTTATCGTGTTACCTGGCAGCTACCTGTCACGGAATACCGAAGATGGCAACCCGGGCAGGGATCATGTACGTCTGGCGCTGGTCGCAGCGCTGGACGAATGCGTTGAAGCCGCAAAACGCATACGCAACTTTATAGAGCACCTGTAGGAGCGGTCTCTTTATGCCCGGCGGTTTTACGGGTACCGACCGCGAATAAAGGTTTGACGAACTCCGAACCATTCGCGGTCAGGAGACCGCTCCTACAGGATAAATAATATTATTGTCAGGAGACAACCATGAGTGACATACAGGCCACCATCGAAGAAGCCTTTGAACGCCGCGCCGACATTACGCCGCGCAGTGTGGAAACCCACGTCAAGGAAGCCACCCAGGAAGCCATTCGCATGCTGGATAGCGGCACAGCACGTGTAGCCGAGAAAAAAGACGATGACTGGGTGGTCAACGACTGGCTGAAAAAGGCTGTGCTGCTGTCATTCCGCATCGAAGACAACGAATTCATGAAAGGCGGCTTCACCAACTACTACGACAAGGTGAAGTCCAAGTACAGCGACCATAATGCGCGTGAATTCCGCGAAGGCGGTGTGCGCGTGGTGCCGCCAGCCACGGCGCGTTTCGGCTCCTACATATCACCCGGCGTGGTGCTGATGCCATCCTACGTAAATATCGGTGCCTATGTGGACAGCGGAACCATGGTCGACACCTGGTCAACGGTTGGCTCCTGTGCACAGATTGGCAAGAACGTTCACCTGTCCGGCGGCGTCGGCATCGGCGGTGTGCTGGAGCCGGTACAGGCTGCACCTACTATCATCGAAGACAACTGCTTTATAGGTGCGCGCTCCGAGGTTGTCGAAGGCGTGATCGTCGAGCAAGGCTCGGTTATTTCCATGGGCGTCTACATCGGCCAGAGCACGCGCATCTACGACCGTGAAAACGATGAAATCCTGTATGGCCGTATCCCGGCCGGTTCGGTGGTGGTATCCGGCAGTCTGCCGTCCAAAGACGGCAAGTACAGCCTGTACTGTGCGGTTATTGTCAAGAAAGTGGATGAGAAAACCCGTGGCAAAGTGGGCATAAACGAGCTGTTGCGCAATATCTGATGATCACGATTTACGGGATCAGGAACTGCGACACCATGAAAAAGGCCATGCGCTGGCTGGATGATCAGGGCGTTACCTACCGGTTCCACGATTACCGTAAAGACGGCCTGGACAGCAAACAGCTTCGAGGCTGGGAAAAGGAACTCGGCTGGGAGAACCTGCTCAACCGGCGCGGTATGCTGTGGCGCAAACTGCCGGAAGAAGTGCGCGATAGCATCGACCGGAAAAGCGCGCTGCAGTGCATGCAGGACAACCCCGGCATTATCAAACGTCCGTTACTCGATCTCGGCGACCGGCGCGTTATCGGTTTTAAACCGGAAAACTACGCACAGCTCTTTTAGTCCAAATTAAGTACACTAGCACGCATGTCAGACACTCTTGACCTTGCCATCGATCTTGTCAGCCGCGCGTCAGTCACACCTGATGACGCCGGTTGCCAGCAGCTGATGCGTGACCGGCTGGAGGCCATTGGCTTCCGCTGCCATGACCTGCCGTTTGGAGAAGTCAGCAATTTCTGGGCACGGCGTGGCGACAATGCCCCGCTGCTGGTGTTCGCCGGTCATACAGACGTAGTCCCGACGGGCCCGCTGGAGCTGTGGCAGTCGGACCCCTTCCAGCCTGAGATTCGTGATGGCATGCTGTACGGCCGGGGTACGGCGGATATGAAAGGTTCGCTGGCCGCCATGGTGACTGCCTGTGAAGCATTCATTAACGCGCATCCAGAGCATACAGGCTCCATCGGTTTCCTGATTACCAGCGATGAGGAAGGGCCATCGGTCAACGGCACCGTCAAGGTTGTCGAACACCTGGTCAAGCAGGGTGAAAAAATCGACCTGTGCCTGGTCGGAGAACCCTCCAGCAGTCAGCAGCTGGGCGATACTATAAAGAACGGCCGGCGCGGTTCCCTGAACGGCAAACTGACCGTGCGCGGTAAACAGGGCCATGTGGCATACCCGCAGCTGGCTGCCAACCCGATTCATCTCGCCGCAGCGGCACTAAGCGAACTCACCACCATTGTATGGGACCAGGGCAATGCCCACTTCCCGCCAACCAGTTTCCAGATATCCAATATCCAGGCCGGCACCGGTGCGGAAAACGTAATCCCCGCTGAACTGGACGTCATGTTCAACCTGCGTTACTCGACCGAACTGAACGAACAGATGATTCGCCAACGGATCCACGCCGTGCTGGATCGCCACGCACTGGATTACACGCTGGACTGGCGCCTGTCCGGCGAACCGTTTCTGACCCCCGCCGGTGAACTGGTTGATGCTGCACGCGCAGCAATCCGGGAAGTGAGTGATATCGACACCGAACTGTCTACCAGCGGAGGAACCTCTGATGGACGTTTTATTGCGCCCACCGGTGCGCAGGTTCTTGAACTTGGACCGGTTAACGCAACCATTCACCAGGTCAATGAGTGTGTTGCAGTCGACGCACTGGACAAGCTGGCGAAAATCTATCAGTGTGTACTGGAAAAACTGTTAACCTGAATAAGCTCTGAATTATTGACTTTGAACCGCCAAGAAGCCAAGATCGTCAGGAAATAGCTTGTTGAATATTAATGATAAAAACCTGGTCATGTTAACGCCCTGGCGATTAATTTGATCTGGGAACCCATGAAGAACACCACATGAAAATAAACAGGCTCCGCTTCCTGGCTCTGCTGATATTGCTGCCATGGCTGGGAGCGTGCAGTATGGGGCAGATCGTCGCCCGCACCTCTGTATCCATCATGGACGGCAACATCGAAGCCATGAACCGGGAAACTGACCTGGTACTGGCCGAAGCTGCACTTCCGGCCAACCTCAAGCTTATCGAGGGGCTCATTGAAGAAGATCCTGGCAACCCGGACTTGCTGTACCTGGCCGCACAGGGTTTCTATGGCTACGCTTACGGTTTCGTGGAACTGTCCGATCCGCAACGCGCCGAAGCCTTGTATACCCGTGGCTTAAGCTACGGCGTGCGCGGCCTGCATGCGCTGGGGCTGGACAAGGCTATCGACCTGAGCACGGCAAATCCGGATGCTATTGACAAAGCAGTTGCAAAAATGGGCGCCGCTGCAGTACCCACTCTGTTCTGGACCGCCTCGTGCTGGGCCAAGCAGATTGATTTGCGACGCACCGATCCCGCAAGTATTGCCCAGCTGACCGGTACCGAACGCCTCATGTTCAGGGTCAGGGAACTACAACCTGACTACTATTACGGGGGGGTTTACCTGTTCTATGGCGTCTACTACGGCAGCCGCGCACCAATGATAGGTGGTGATTTCACCAAATCCGAACAAAACTTTTCCGCTGCAAACGCGATCTCAGAAGGAAAGCTGCTTATAGTCGACGTATTACAGGCTGAATATCTGGAACGGCAGCGACTTGACCAGGAAGCTTTTCACCACCTGCTCAGCCGCGTCGTGTCCGACCCGGTGGGCAGCTTTCCGGAAATGGCTTTGGTCAACCAGATTGCACGCACCCGTGCACGTTATCTGCTGGACAAGGAGTCCGAATGGTTCTAGGAAGGACAATACCCATGACGCATACGCTACGCAGCTGGGGTCTGCTTTTTCTTTTCATGCTCTCATTACCCTGCAGCGCCTTTGCGAAATCCGAATACGTACTTAAATTCGCCACCCTGGCACCTCCCGGTACAACCTGGATGAACCTGCTGGAAGAATGGAGTACGCAGGTCAAACTAAAAAGCAAAGGCCGTCTTGCGTTAAAATTCTACCCGGGCGGAGTGCAGGGCGATGAACCCGACGTACTGAAAAAAATGCGCTTCAACCAGCTACAGGGCGGCGCATTCAGCGGTTACGGTATCGGCCGCATCTACTCGCCGGCACGCGTCATGGAACTCCCGTTTCTGTTCAACAATACGGAAGAAATAGACCATGTACGCAATGCGTTTATGAAAGAGTTCCAAAAAGGTTTCCACGACAACGGCTATGAACTGCTGGGCTGGATGGAAGTCGGCTTCATTCACATATTTTCCAAACACCCGATACGTACCATGGAAGACATGCGATCGCAACGCGTCTGGTTATGGCAAGGTGATCCCATCGGACAGGCCTTTTTTAAAGCCAGCGGCATTTCGCCGGTTCCCCTGTCCATCATTGATGTCTACACCAGCCTGTCCACCGGGCTGATAGACACCGTGTACGCTCCGCCGCTGGCCGCCATCGCCCTGCAGTGGTTTACCAAAACCAAATACGTCAGCAGTGTCCCGCTGACCAATGGCATGGGGGGTATCATCGTTACCCGCCGCTTCTTTGAGGGTTTGCCGGATGAGTTGCAGACTGTTCTGCGCGAGACCGGAACCGAAGCCGGCGAAAAACTGGTGACTGCATCACGCCTGGACAATGCAAAGAGCATAGACGAACTCAAACTGCGCGGACTGGAATTTATCGAACCCGGCGCAGGCATGGGCGAGGCCGATCTGGTGAAACTGCGCGATCGTGCAGCTGCCGACCTGGTCAGCAGCAACTATATTCCAGCCGCTGTTTTCCGGAAAACCCGCATGCTACTGGAACAAATGCGCGCCGGACATGCCAGTGCAACTGCGCAAACGGAGTAGAATTCCCGTCACCGGGCGGATAGCGGTTTTCGCATCAAAGTCGTCATGCCTTTTCTGAAGAAACTTCGTGACGGACTGATACAACTGGAAACCTGGCTGGCCGCAGCAAGTCTGTTGCTACTGCTGGTGCTGGCACTGCTGCAGATCCTGATTCGCAATCTGTTTGACGCAGGCATCGCCGATGCCGATACCCTGACCCGCTACCTGGTGCTGTATGTTACGTTCTTTGGCGCCGCTGTCGCAGTCGACCATGATCGCCATATCAAAATCGACGTGTGCTGCACCCTGCTTAAACCCGTCACCCTCAGAAAACTCTACCGCCCCATGCGAATCCTCGCCGCTATGGTGTGCGCCTTCTTCACCGAAGCCGCAATCCACTTCTGGCTCGACAGCTGGCAATACGCACCGGACCACGAACGGTGGCTGGTCCTCGTCAGCCTGATAATACCGGCCGGATTTGCCTTGCTTACCCTCCAGTTTGTACTGGCCTCGATACTCGGACAGGATAACGCCTCTTGCTGTACGCAGTAATCATCCTGTTTGCACTGGCGCTGTTCGGCTTGCCGCTGTTTACCGTGCTGGGTGCCGGCAGCCTGCTGTATGCCCAGCAAAGTGAGCTGGATCCGGCCCTGCTCATCATCGAACTCAACCGGCTTGCCACCTCGCCCAACCTGACCGCCATACCCCTGTTTACCCTCGCCGGTGTAGTGCTTGCGGCCGGAGGCGCACCGCAACGTCTGATCCGGCTGTTCAATGCATTGCTCGGCTGGCTCCCCGGTGGACTGGGTATTGTGGCGATCACCGCCTGCGCCTTTTTTACTTCGTTTTCCGGTGCCTCCGGTGTCACCATTCTTGCGCTGGGTGGTCTGCTGTACCCGGTGCTGATGAATGTCCATTACCCCGAGCGCTTCACGCTGGGCCTGTTGACCACCTCCGGCTCACTGGGTCTGCTGTTCCCACCCAGCCTGGCAATCCTGCTGTACGGCATTGTGGCAGGCGTCAATATCGACGATCTGTTCCTGGCCGGCGTCCTGCCAGGTCTGGTGTTACTGGTGATGCTGGGTGTCTATGCTGCCAGTACCGGTGCCAGTTTTGGTGTTCACCGACATGCATTCAGCTGGCACGTCGCCTTCAGGGCCGCACGCGGTGCAGTGGGTGATATTCTGCTGCCGTTTCTGATCGTGGTCGGGATATTCGGTGGCTATGTCACCGTCAGCGAAGCCGCCGCCTGCACAGCTCTGTATGTCCTGCTGCTGGAAAGCGTCGTTCACAAATCCATATCGCTCAGGCGGCAACTACTACCGCTACTGGGTGATACCGCCGTGCTGGTAGGCAGCATCCTGATCATACTCGGCATAGCGATGGGTTTGACCAACCTGCTGATCGACGCACAGTTACCCATGCATCTGCTGGCCTGGATGGAAAACAGTATAGATAGTCAGCTCAAATTCCTGATATTACTAAACGTTTTTCTGCTGGCCGTGGGCGCAATGATGGATATTTTTTCAGCCACTGTGGTTATCGTTCCGTTGATACTGCCACTGGCACAGCGCTTTGGCGTGGACCCTGTGCACCTGGGTATTATCTTTCTGGCCAACCTGGAAATCGGCTATTCCACGCCACCGGTGGGTATCAACCTGTTCATCGCCAGCCAGCGCTTCCAAAAACCTGTGCTCAGCCTGTTTCGCGCCGCGCTACCGTTCCTCGCCCTGATGCTGGTCTGGCTGGGAATCGTGACCTATCTGCCCGCCCTGTCGCTGTGGTGGCAGTAAGCATCGAATTCCCTTCATAAAATAGCGGCTGCACCGCTAATATACTAGCGCTAATATACTATTGTTACGGATGACTGTTCAGGCAACAGGACAAGCTGATGATCGAAGCAGCACTCTACATACTTACCGGGATCACGCTGTACGCCGGTGCAAACCACCTGCTGGCGAATACCGGTGCTCCTCGGCGTTACCCTGTATCTCTGGGTGTGATGTACCTGCTGCTGTCGGGCTTTGCCCTGGCCAGTGCCCTCACCTACGAGGCACACAGTGTTGCCACGCTGCTGCCGGCCGGCAAACTTGCTATCGCCCTGGGTATCCTGCTGTGGGTGTCATTGATCTGGTTTGTAGCATTTCGCACCGGCTACAGACCGCTTATCCTGCTCGATATGCTGACCGCCGTGTGGATCATATTGCTGATCAAGAACGGTGTATCAGCTAACAGCCTGCTGTATGCCGATAGCGCACCATTGACCCCTGCTTTGGGATCCGCGCAGGGCCTGTCGCTGTTGCAGCCCGCAATCAGCCCCTGGTGGATCTCACTGGAACTTACTATGCTGGTGTCCCTGCTGTACTCAGTGTACGCCAGTTACAGGTTGTACATCGCCGGCAAACAGCAGGCGGCGATGGCGCTGGGCGGCGGATTGGGCATCCTGTTACTGGCAGCCGTCTCCGACCACCTGGTAAACAACGGGATCACGCATATCGTATATCTGGCGCCATTCGGGTTCGCCGGTTTCCTTATGGTCAACAGCCTGTATCCGCGATTAGCCACATACATGAAAAGCCGCACCGCAAAAGAGCCCGCCGTTATCTACAACCTGACATTCAATCCGGAACAGGCAACATTCCACAGCGACGTAGCGGATCTGAAAATCCCGTTGCGGGAAAATCACGCTGCGCAGGCTGACTCACCGCAACGGCCCACCACTCCAGCCCATAAAACATACACAACGCCCCCCCCGTACACTCCAGACGAGGATATAGAGGATGTAGCTGCCACTGAACCTCAATCCACGACGGACCAGGCGCCCGCAGCTGAAAAACCGGTGCGCAAGGAACCAGCACCCAAAAGCAGTCAGGAAACCTGCCCTGACCAGGAAACCCTGAATACAATATCCGACAACCTCATCGATATCGCCGTTTACGCGACCATGACCATGAACCGCATCAAACGTGGCGATGCCGATCCCAGGACCCTGGAAATGCTGTGCAAGAAAGTACGCATCCAGGCCATCAAAACGCGCCGCCTGGCAAACCAGCTTTCCCGCCCCGGGGGTAAGGGAAAAAACTAGCCGTGTTTCGGTTGTACTATTAATGAAAATTTAGCACTTGTGCGCCTGCTCCGGAGGTTACTATGCAATTAACACCCTTTCACCTGGCGGTTCAGGTTCGTGATATTGAGGAAGCACGGGATTTTTACGGGGCAAGGATGGGGTTTCCGGAAGGCAGAAGCGCAGAAACATGGATTGACTTTAACATGTTCGGCCATCAGTTCGTCACACACCTGAATCCACACATCGGCAAGAATGGAAAAATTGCAACCCTGTCAAATCCTGTTGATGGCCACGAGGTTCCAGTACCCCATTTCGGGGTTGTCCTGAATTGCGATGACTGGGAAATTTTTGCAGACAAAGCCCGGGGATTTATCGACGATTTTATAATCGAGCCGTACGTGAGATTCAAAGGTGAGCCCGGTGAACAATACACCATGTTCTTTTCAGACCCGTCGGGTAATGCCCTGGAATTTAAAGCGTTCAGGAACATTGAATTATCACTGTTTGCGAAATAAGCCCCACATCAGGCTCGGCACTGGTTCGCAATTCAACATGATCAAACTGGCAAAATCTCTAAGTGCCTGGGGAACACCCGCATTCAACGACGTTCTAAAAAAAGAGATTGAATGCCTGGATGCGCAATGTTTACCCTTACAGCAGGGCTTGTTACATAGTAGCTATGCCACCGATAGTGATTTCAACGTCATGATTATCAATGCCCGGGAGGAGCAGGATTTTCTGCATATAAAAGCCGGTATCTTTTTTTCCGGCGTAATTGCAGGCTGTAGCTGCGCTGATGACCCGACACCCGTCCCGGAGCAGAGCGAGTACTGCGAAATATTAGTTGATATCAAAAAAACATCCGCAGAAACCTTTATATCGTTGCCTGAAGAATAGGCACCGGACTGGAATCCAGAGAAATCGCCAATGAGTTTTTATGACGAACACTGTTTACCGCACCTGATTCACTGCGCTTGTGGCCTGAAAATCATTCAGTCGCAACGCGAAAAGATCGTACCTGTCGCTGAAGGCCGGGTGCTGGAAGTCGGCATGGGTTCAGCGCTGAATATTCCATTCTACAATGCTGACAAAATCGATTTTGTCTGGGGCCTGGAACCATCCCGTGCCATGCGAAAAAAAGCCCGCCGCAACCTTGGTCGCGCGCCTTTCGAGGTACGCCTGCTTGACTTGCCCGGCGAGGAAATCCCGCTTGACGACAATAGCGTCGACACAGTGTTACTAACCTATACGCTGTGTACAATTCCGGACTGGCGCAGTGCCTTGCAGCAAATGCGCCGTGTACTCAAAACCGGCGGGAAACTGGTTTTTTGCGAGCATGGCGCGGCACCGGATCAACAGGTTCGGAAATGGCAGGACAGAGTGAACCCGTTCTGGAAAAAGGTCGCGGGCGGTTGCCACCTTAACCGGCCTATTCCGGACTATATTGAAGAAGGCGGTTTTACCATACAAACGCTGGAGACCGGGTACCTGCCAGGGCCGAAGTTTGCAGGATTCAACTACTGGGGCGTTGCCAGGCAGACCTGAACGACCCTTGGCTGCAACGCTGGATTTACTTGCTAATTTCCGTCTACAGCGAGCAGCGCAAGAAGGAAGGGAGAACGGACAAGGTCTTCGCTGCTCATGGGCGGACCCGAATAGTAGCCTTGCGAAATATCACAGCCCAGCGATGAGAGTTCTTCCCAGACCTCCAGCGTTTCAACACCTTCCGCGGTTACAGTCATACTCAGATTGTGCGCAAGATCTATAATCGATCGTACGATAACAAGGCTGTCGGAATTCAACAGCAAATCTGTTACAAAAGAACGATCGATCTTTATTTCGTCTACGGGCAGCTTTTTCAGGTACATCAACGACGAGTATCCTGTACCAAAATCGTCAATCGAAATGCCCAGCCCCATTTCATCAAGCTGGCGCAGAACCTCCATGGTCCGATTGGGATCTTCCATCACACTTGTTTCAGTGATTTCCAGCACGAGATCTTCAGGATCAACCTGCCAGCGATCAAGACAGTCTGAAATATAGTTTATTAGTGAATGGTCATCCAGGTCCCTGAATGACAGATTCACAGACATTTTCAGATTTTCACCTACCGACCGCCATTGGGACTGCTGTTTCAGTGCAGCTTTCAACACCCACTTGGTTATATCCCTGATCAGCCCCGTCTTCTCGGCATACGGTATAAACTTGTCGGGATAGATCAATTGGTCATTGTGTTGCCAGCGCACCAGGGCTTCCACACCCACCAGCGCGCCTGTCCGTAAATCCACCTTGGGCTGGTAGTGCAACAACAATTCATCCCGTTCGATTGCCTGTCGCAAACTGGTATGCAATGAAAGCTGTGACTCTGATTGCTGGGATTCTGCCGAATCATAAACCACATGATTCAAATGATTTCTCTTGGCGACATACATGGCGAGGTCGGCACACTTCAACAACGCAGAAGAATCCACACCGTGTTCCGGATACATGGCTACACCGATACTGCAACCAATATTGAACTTGTGGGTCGCAACAATAAACTCCGAAGAAAGACATGCGCCTATTTTTTCTGAAATTGATACCGCCTGTTCCTGCGTTACATCAGACAGGATGATGGCAAATTCATCGCCTCCAATACGTGCCACTGTATCCGTTTTTCTCAGCAGATTGCCAACCCTGGTGCTTACCTGGACCAGTAATTCGTCACCTACATCATGCCCCAGGGTATCGTTGACTTCCTTGAAGCGATCCAGATCCATCATGAGCATCGCGAACGTGATTTTATGATGCTGCGATCTTTCAATAGCCTGCTGCAGTCGCAACAGCAGCAATGCCCGGTTAGGCAAGTTAGTAAGCGGGTCATGCATAGCAAGCCGCTCAAGCTCCTTGTTCGCTGTCGCCAACTCCAGGGTTCGTTCGTCGACCCGCGTTTCCAGCTCATTATGTGCTTTACGTAACTCGTTCTCTCCGAAATGCAATTTGTCGATCGTGACTTTGAAGCTCGTTACCATGCTATCAAAGGTTTGACCGAGAAGCGCCAGTTCGTCGCGGCCACTCAGATTGGTCTGGACATCCAGATGCCCTTCCTTGATTCGTTGTGCTGCATTGGAAAGCACCTCCAGCTTTCTGGTTAACAGGTAGCCGGTCAGGATCCCAACCACAGCAATAATGGTCATGCCGCTTAACGCGACCCGGATCCCGAGAAACAAGACCTCCTTTTTTGCGGCGATGAGTTCTGCGTTGGAATACTTGACAGCAACACTGCCCAGAACGCCCGAAGCATTTTTTACCTCCTTAAGCAGCCAGTACTCATAGGACGTATTGTTTAACTGCGGGGCGGAAGACCCTATGTCACTTACGTTGCTGCTCGCGGCTACGCGCTGATTGCGGTCTATAATCAGCACTTTTACCACGTGCGGATCTTCGGTAATTTTTTCTATGTAAGTTTGCAGATCATCATATTCGTAGGTAAACAAGGCGAAACGGCTGAGATCGCCAATCAGGTCGAGTATGACTCTTTCGTTGACCTCAAGCTGCTTTTCATTGATCTCCTGGGAGCGGCTTACCGTCGTGTAAAATACTATCGACATCATGGCTGCTTCGAGCAGAAATATGACGACAGCAATACGGTATTTTAATGACATCGACTGAAATGAATTTATAAACCGCAGTGCCGCTTCGCGTTACCTGTATTTCCTGGACATAGTGCGTACAACATCGTATTTCTTGTCTTCGACTGCAACAAACGCTTCTACCTTTGCGCCTTTAAGCAATTTCTTGCCTTCCTCCGTATCAGGCCAGGATACGATCTGTTGCATCATCTTGTTGCGGACGTCTTCGGTCACACGAGGGTGAACCGCAAATATGGAGCTGGGAATACCTTGGGTTTTGGCAATCGTTTTCAGCTCGGTTTTCATCTTGTTCTGGAAAAAGCGCAATGCCGGCGGAGCAGTGCCACAGGCATGAGCATTTCCGATCAGTACGCTACGCATGCAGGATGCATGCGAACGGTGATGCTCTATGGTGACATCTTTCTGTGGATCCAGGCCATTCTTTTCAAGATAGTCCTTTACCAGATAGCTCATAGCCGCAACAGACGGAGGCAGGGCAATAGTCTTGCCGCGCAAATCCGCAACAGAGCTGAATTCGCTATCAGGCTTGACCACGATGATCGCCGGTAACGGCTTGTTGCGTGTCGCCAGGGGACGATAACCGTATTTGTCAGCGATAGCGACATAGTCAAAGGGCTGGACGAATACGATGTCATACATCTGCTTGTCCAGATTGCCCATGAAAGTTTCATAGGTTGAGCTGGTCATAAACAGCACGTTTTTGTTAATGGTGCTTGAAAAATCTGCTGCTATCGGCGCGTACATTTTTTCAAGTTCGCGCGGCGCAAGGTATGGGAATACCCCCATCAGGTACTCGTCTTTGCTCTCAGCTTGTTCTGTCTGTTCAGCGATTGCCGCGCCAGAAAATGTCGCTGTTAACACGAGACTGACAACCGTCTTGCACAAAACAGAAAAAAACCTACGCATGCAATTTTGACACGAGTTCATGATTGGACCTTCCTCAACTGCGTTTTCCGGAATCGAAACAACTGACACAAACACCGACACAAACGGTATTCATGTCTCCGGGGGGAATATCGGCATGTAACTCAAATGCTTAAGGATATCTGGTCGGACGGCAGGCTGCGTACTGGCTGACTGACATAACAACGAGTTCCGGCGGCACAGATAACCCCGGAATGTGTCAAGAACTGACCTGATGCCGGTCCAGAGCGCATCAGGCTTGGTACTATTGTCCCGACCAGCCAGGGCACCCGGCGGCCTGTCAGCGCAACCGATTAGCCAGTCAGCGGCCCAGTTCTGCGACTGCCTCGTCCAGTGCCCTGGCCACGTCCGCCTCAAGATCTTTTGCCACGGACAGGGCCTTGCTGCCGACTGCCACTGCTGACGGGCGCACAAACAGCACGCGGGTGCTGCCATTTTTCTGGATCAGGGTGACGTGTAATGGACACAGGGCCATCATCTCCGGGTCGGCATTACTCACCGCGTTGGCATACCAGCCATTGCAGAACACCATGGCGCGGATACCTTCCAGTTTGTTGCGGTTGTAATCCTCGCCCCAGCGTTCTGCAAAGCCGCTGATATTGGCCTGGATGTCCGGCTCAAAAACCACAAAAAACTTGTTTTTTTCCAGACTTTTATAAACTGCTTTATAAGAGGTTTCGAGGTCTTTGCCTGTATTCCACACACGCACGCTGGATGTGTCTGCAAATGCCTGCGCCATACCGACCAGCGCGAACAGTAAAACTGCCATGATTTTCATAGTACTCCGCCTTTTACAGATTGCAGGCCAGCAGGCCCAGTTCACACTCACCATTTTCCACCGGAATCTGCACCCGGTAACCGCTGCCCGGAGCGACATCTGTGGGTTGTCCATCCATGTCATGCATTTCCTGCAACCGGAAACTGCGGTTACCACCCGGCATGATCAGCTCCAGCTCATCCCCGACAGAGAATTTGTTTTTAACTTCGACTTCGGCCATACCAGTGGCATGATCATAAGCGACCAGCTCCCCTACAAAACGTTGCTGAACGCTCTTTGAATGGTTATCGATGTAATTCTGGGTTTCGTGGTCGTGATGCCGCTGGTAAAAACCGTCGGTGTAGCCACGGCTGGCGAGATTCTCCAGCTTGCCAAGCAGATCAGGGTCAAATGGCCTGCCGGCTACGGCATCATCGATTGCCTTGCGGTAGACCTGCGCTGTGCGTGCGGTGTAGTAATGAGATTTGGTACGCCCTTCTATCTTCAGGCTATCGATACCTATCTTGACCAGGCGCTCCACGTGCTCTACGGCTCGCAGGTCTTTTGAGTTCATGATGTAGGTGCCGTGCTCATCTTCCTCAATGGGCATCAGCTCACCAGGGCGGTTAGCTTCCTCCAGCAGTTTCACTTCAGCAGGCCTGACGTCACCACTGATATCTTCTTCTCCATCCTTGACCTTGTAGTCCCAGCGGCAGGCATTTGTACAACTGCCCTGGTTCGCGTCACGATGATTGAAGTAGCCGGACAACAGACAACGTCCCGAGTAGGCAATACACAGCGCGCCATGTACAAAAACTTCCAGTTCCATGTCGGGACATTCCTGCCGGATCTCCTCGACCTGGTCCAGCGACAGTTCGCGCGACAGGATGATGCGCTTGATGCCCAGCTGCTGCCAGAACCTGACACTGGCGTAGTTCATGGTATTGGCCTGCACCGAGAGGTGAACAGCGATCTCCGGCCAGCGCTCGCGCACCATCATGATCAAACCGGGATCGGCCATGATGAGCGCATCCGGCCCCAGCTCGATGATCGGCTCCATGTCCGCCATGAAGGTCTTGACCTTGCTGTTGTGCGGCAGCAGGTTGGTGGCCATGAAAAAGGCTTTGTCTTTGGCGTGTACTTGCTCAATACCCGTCGCCAGGTTTTCAATCGTGCTGAAATCGTTGTTGCGCACGCGCAGGCTGTAGCGCGGCATACCTGCATACACGGCGTCTGCACCATAGGCGATAGCGTAGCGCAGGTTACGCAGGGTACCGGCAGGCGCAAGGAGTTCAGGGATTTTCATTAAGATCAGGCTTCCAGATACCGGGGAGACTGACAATAAGTTCCCGTGCCTCTGATCGCAAGCTGTAAACTCGGGTAATCGGCATGGGAATATCGGTTAACCACGCTTGATGGCCTCATCCATTGCCTGCAGGGCGGCATCCCAGGCTTCGCCCTGGTTACCGTTCCGGGCCATCAGCTCCATAAGTTCATAGGCAATAGCACGATGTTCTGCAGACAGGTCCCGCAGCTTGCGCAGCATATACATATAACCGCTCTTTTCCATGCGCAGCGTACTGACCAGGGCGTACAGGTTCAGGCTCAGACCGCTGTGCGGATCGGCCTGTATGATGTCTGTGACCTTCTGTAAAACAGTTTCCGACATACCTGGCATCAAGCCTTTGGTTTTGGTTTGGCCGCTACATTGTTGCGCAGATAAACCGGAACCGCCTGTTCCGGCGCCAACACTTCGTTCTGCGCGAATGCCCGGGCCGCCAGACGGGCGACATCGGCTGCGTGAGGTTGCTGCTTTGTGTAAACGACAGTGTCCGCTAGCGAGCAACGTGCAGCCAGTATTTCAGTATAAGCATCCCAACCACTGCCGGCACCTGCCCAGGCATCCGGTTGTGGACATTCGACGCTATCCGGGGCACAGACGCACTCCTCGATAACGCCCCGAACCAGTCCCTGTGCATCACATCTGAAACCACCCCAGTAGACTTCCTGCATGCGTGCGTCGAGTGCTGCCAGCACGGCTGCCGCTCCGTGTTCACGAACAGTACCCTGTGCCAGTGCTGCCAGGGTTGACACAGGTATAACCGGCAGGTCTGCGCCGAACGCAATCCCCTGCGTAAGGCTGGCTGCAATGCGCACGCCTGTGAATGAGCCGGGGCCACGACCGAACGCAACAGCATCGAGTTGTGCGAGGCTGATACCGGCATCTGCCAGCAGGGATTCCATAAAAGGCAGGATCAGCGCCACGTGCTGACGCGGGGCAATTTCGAAACGCTCATGCACGTTGTCGTCAACCAGCAGTGCAGCTGAACAGGCTTCGGTAGCCGTTTCTATGGCAAGTATTCGCGTCATGAAGTTTACAGTGTGGTGACATCGCTGACATCGAAGAAGGCCACTACTTCTTCGAAATCGCGGGTGCGTTTCATATCCGGCAGGCTATTGAGAAACACCCGCCCGTAGCTCTTGCCAACCAGCCGCGGGTCGCATATGACCAGTACGCCGCGGTCATCGACATCGCGTATCAGTCGGCCGACACCTTGCTTAAGGTTAATGACAGCATGTGGCAACTGTTCATCAATAAACGGGTTACCGCCCTTCTCCTTCAGCGCATCGATACGCGCCTGCCAAACCGGATCCCCCGGTGATGCAAACGGGAGTTTATCGATGATTACACAGGACAGGGCACCACCACGCACATCCACACCTTCCCAGAAACTACTGGTACCAAGCAGAACTGCATTACCCAGTTCACGGAAACGCTCCAGTAATTCGTTGCGCGGTGCATCCCCCTGTACCAGCAACGGAAAATCGCAGCGCTCCTGCAAGCGCCGCCTGGCTATATGCAGGGCCCGGTAACTGGTGAACAGCACGAAAGTCCGGCCGCGCGCTGCGCGAATAATCTGTTCGCTGTGGTCCAGCATACGCTCCGTGTAGGACGCGTCATTCGGTTCGGGTAATCCCTCGGGAACATAGAACAGGGCATTTTTTTGAAAATCGAACGGACTATCGAGGCTCAGCGTAGTGGCATCCTCAAGTCCCAGTTGCCGGGCGAAATGCTCGAACGCCCCGCTAACCGACAGGGTAGCTGACGTGAACACCCAGCAACTGGGTAACTCGTGGCGTCGCGAACTGAAAATATCTGCTACATCTAACGGTGTGAGGTTAATGCGAAACGACTGGCGCCAGGTCTCGAACCAGTGGACATGATTTGCAGGTGGTTGCTCGGTGCTCTGTACCAGCAGGCCCTGCAGCTTGAGTGCGCGCTGGTAACAGTTGTCCAGCCCGCGGCTGCGTTCGGCCTGCTGTTCCAGCGCAGCACTCAGTTCCGAGAGCGATTCGCCCAGTGTCCCCAGGTGTTTGTGCAGTTCAGAGTTACCGGCGAGCCTCGACCAGGGCGATCGTTGCTCACCCTGCCCCATCGCCAGCCGCACATCCTGCAGTGCATGCTCCACCTGTCGCGCAATAGCCGGCAAACCTTCCTGATCAGTGGTCTCGCGCAAATACTCGGTAATGCTGTCCTGTGCAAGTTCCTGCAATTGCCTGCTGGACAGGGTCAGACCGAAAAAACGCGCGGCGGTATCCGGCAGCTGGTGAGCTTCGTCGATAATGAATACATCGGCACCGGGTAACAGTTCACCGAAACCTTCCTCTTTCAGCGCGAGGTCCGCACACAGCAAGTGGTGATTGATCACAACCAGATCGGCTTCCTGCGCTGCACGCCGCGCCTGGATGACATGACATTTCGAAAACCACTCGCACTGCTGCCCCAGACAGTTTTCCGCTGTCGAGGTTACACGCGGCCAGATGGGGGCGTCTTCCGGGATGCCGGTCAGCTCGGCGACATCGCCACTACGTGTGCGACCCGACCAGTCGAAGATAGCTTCCAGCTGTCCGACTTGCTGCCGGTCACGCAGGCGACCTTCGCTGCGCGTGGTCTCCAGGCGATGGTGGCACAGGTAATTGGCACGTCCTTTCAGCAATGCTGCATTGACCGGTACCGCCAGCGCAGATTGCACGGTCGGCAGGTCGCGATGATACAGCTGGTCCTGCAGGTGGCGGGTACCGGTGGAAATAATAACTTTCTTGCCGGATAGCAGGGCCGGCACCAGGTAGGCAAAGGTTTTACCGGTTCCCGTGCCGGCCTCAACGATCAGCGCTTCGCCCTGTTCCAGCACCCGCTCCACTGCATCGGCCATCTGCTGTTGCTGTGGACGCGCGGCAAAGCCCGGCACTTCACTGGCCAGTGCGCCATCGCTGCTCAGACACTCAGAGGCTTGCATGCAATCGTTAGCCGGACGGACAGGTGCTGTTTTCAAATTCCTGACTGGTTATCCCAGAGCGCATCGTCTATCTCGCCTTCCTCACGCGTCCATACCAGTTGCGAGATGATTTTAAAACGTGCAACGGTCATAGCACCGCGTTTCTTGCGCGCACTGCTACTGGCTTCGTCCATCGCATCCTCGATATCTTCGCGGTCGGCTTCGAATATTTCATAAGGTTCGTAATTTTCATCCATGATCACCAGTACCACACTGTCCCAGTCCTGTTCCAGCTTCAATTGTCCGACGCGTTGCCCGGACTTCTCTTCATCGAAAATCACTCGTCCCTTGATCTGTACGCGCTTGCCTTCACGGCGCCCGCGGCCCACAGCATCATAGCCTCCGCTACGTTCCTCGCAGAGGTCCAGGCTGAGCAGTTGCGCGGCATCGTGTTCGGCAATCTCGCCACTGACGCCGGGCAAGGCTTTTCCGGTTGTACGCCGGAACTCCGCAGCCAGACGGCGCGCCTCGGCAATCAATTTTTCGACTGAGTATACGCCCACGGTGCTGTTTTTTATTTACAGGCAGAATATGCCGGTTTTCCTCATGGGCATTGTACACCAGCCCGCAGAAACGAATTTAATTTCTATCCAGGAGTTCTCTGGCTCTTTTTTCAGCGGTGCGGGCGCCGGTGCTATCATCCATCGACCAGCGTGCCCTGGCGACCAGTTGCCAGTTACTGGCCTGCAGGCGGGTATTGCCGGCCGACAGGGCATTGGATTTCAGCGCCAGTTGCTCGGCCTGCTGGGCTTGCCCCTGATCCAGACGCGCTTCAGCCAGGCGGTGCCACAGGCGGGCATTTTTGGGGTCGATACGTAACGCCCGTTCGATAGTCGCAGCCTCATTACTGATATCCCCCGCTTGCCGGTAGTCGTCGGCACGGTCCAGCAGGGCCACAACTGCGCCTCCACCCGACGCCTGTGGAGGCGCCTCAATCCTGCCGGGCTGCTGTTCCGGTTCAGGTGCAGGCTCGCCTGAGCGGGTAGCGTCGACAACCGGAGGCATCGAACGCTGGGGCGCAGTACTGCAGGCGCTCATTAGTATCAACAGTAAATAGAGTAGACGTTTCATTGCAACCATTTCGGTAACCAGCCAGGCACTTCCCTTGCGCAGGGCGCCGCTGCGGGCAGCATTCCTGACTCGATAAAGGGCAATTGTACGGTATTCTTGCAGCCGCTGTCGGCCAGCCCGCCGCTCTCAATATCCACCTTGTGTAACTCCACGCTGTCAGGTTGTCCCGGCTGCAGCGGCACAGGACCCGCCGCAGCGAACAGGTCGGACCAGACTTGCATGGCGCCGCTGGCGCCGGTCAGCCCCATCGGCTTATTGTCATCACGGCCCATCCAGATGACGGCCAGTTTTTCACCGTCATAACCTGCATACCAGCTGTCGCGCAGGTCATTGGTGGTTCCGGTCTTGCCGGCCAGTCCGAGTTCCGGCGCGAACCGCCGGCTAAGCGAACGCCCGGTGCCTTCTGACACCACCAACTGCAAGGCCCGGTTGATGAGGTAGGCAGGCGCGGGATCGATGACGCGATCAATGGTGAGTTCATAACGTTGCAGCGGTACATCATCGGCATCCAGCACATTGCGGATACTGCGTAGCGGGACCTGAAAGCCACCGCTGGCAAAATTCAGGTACAGACGTGTTACGTCCAGCGCACTCAGATCAGTGGCACCGAGAAACAGTGATGGATACCGGTTCAGGGGCTGATCTACAGACAAACGCCGCAGGGTTCGTAGCACGCTATCAATCCCCAGTTCCAGCCCAAGACGTGCCGTCGCTATATTGTATGAACTGGCCAGTGCCTGATACAGCATGACCCTGCCATGAAACTTCTGGTCATAGTTTTGCGGCCGCCACCGCTCGCCGGTTTGTTCATATTCGAGCAGCTCGTCGTCAATCGGCGACGCCAGGTTGTAGCGCGTCGATTGTTCCAGTGCCGTCAGATACACGGCCGGCTTGATAAGTGAACCAACGTGCCGTTTGCCATCCAGCACGCGGTTGAAGCCGGCAAAGCCGGCCTGTCGTCCGCCTGCCAGTGCCAGCACCTCACCATTGGCCGAATCCGTAACCAGACCTGCGCCCTGCAACTCCGGCTGCTGCTTCAACAAAGGATGAATGCGCTGATCAAGGCTCCTCTGCAAAGCCCATTGTATCTGCGGGTCCAGGGTAGTAAAAATGCGCAAGCCTTCTGTGACCAGATCGGACTCGTTGTAATCACGACGCAGCTGGCGGCGCACAAGATCCAGGAAGGCCGGGAAAGTTTTGCTGGTACCGGCAGCGGATTTCACAAGCCCAAGTTTCTCATTGCGTGACTTCTGGTATTGCGCCCGCGTAACAATGCCCTGCTCAAACATGACCTGCAGCACCAGGTTACGCCGTTCCATAGCGCGTTCCGGGTGGCGGCGCGGATCGTACCAGGAGGGACCCTTTACCATACCGACCAGCAACGCAATTTGCGCAATACTGAGTTCATCAGGTGGCCGCTGGAAGAAGAAGCGGCTGCCCAGTCCGAAACCATGAATGGCGCGTTGCCCGTCCTGGGCCAGGTACACCTCGTTGAGATAGGCCTCGAGAATGTCGTCCTTCGCGTAGCGTCGTTCCAGTAACAGTGCCATGATGGCTTCATTGGCCTTGCGGCGCAGGCTGCGGCGGTTACTGAGGAAAAAATTCTTTACCAGCTGCTGGGTCAGGGTGCTGCCGCCCTGCACCACACGCCCGGACCGCATGTTTACCCAGAAGGCGCGTGCAACGGAACGTGGCGAGACGCCATGGTGCGTATAGAATGTCCTGTCTTCGACCGCGATCAGAGCCTGGACCAGGATGTCCGGTACCTCGTCGAGCTGCAGCAGAATCCGATCTTCCTGACGCGAGGTATGGATACTGCCGATCCCCAGTGGATCGAGGCGCGCCAGTGCCAGTGGATGGCCGTTGCGATCATCCTGGAGCTCGATCAGATGCGTCCCGGAAAAGGTTGCGCGCATGGAGCGCGAAGACTCCTGTCCGTCCCAGAACACAAACGGCCGGCTGATCAACTGGAAACGCTTTGCGTTGCGGGATACTTCACCCGCTTTGCGCGCTACACTGACCGAGCGGTAACCCAGCGCCTTGAGTTCGGCGGCGAACTGCTCCGGCGTCAGGCGCAGGCCGGCGTAAAGTTCGAGCGGCCGTGCGTAGACACGTGCAGGCAGCGACCAGCGATTGCCTTCAAACTGCCGGTAGACCTGGAAATCCAGAAATGCCACGTAGGCAAATAAAACAACCACCAGGCCGAAAAGAATTTTACCCCACGGAAAGCGATTACGTCCTGATTTGCGCCGCTTGCGTGAACTGCGGCGTTTCGATTTTCGTTTCTTTCGTACCATTTTATACTGCTGCGGAATTCACGAGTGTGCGCAGTATAGAAGAAATTGCCTTGTGAGGGTTATCGCTATCGCGGGTACTGCCGGCGGCACGGGGCAACGGTTTGATTGATGGCTTTGCTGAGGTACGTAATTGACTTGTCGTACTAGCTGGCGCTTTTTTCGCCGGTCAACACCAGGTATTTTGATTCCAGGATGTTGTACTGCTTTTCCAGCTCCTCTATTGCAGCATCCTTGAACTCGACCAGTGCTTCCAGTTCCTGCACCTTGATTTCCATTTCGTGCATCTCATCGCCATTGGCGATTTCGGCATTTTCCGGTTCCTCTTCGTCGGGCACGGATTCAATTGCCGGCTCGGATTGATTTCTTTCGGCTTGTTCCTGCTGTTCCAGTTGCACCTGGATCTCCTCCAGCTCGGAACGAAGCATTGCATTCTCGTCTTCCAGCACCGATACGCAACCGTTCAGTTCCTGGTTGGTGCGATGTATCATATCGATCGAGTTCTGAAGTTCCTTGGCCTTGCTTGCCTCCGGCGCCAGCTCCCTGATCAGGTTTTGCAGATTATTGATGGTATCCTGCTGCTGCCCCATCATTGACTTCAAGCCTCTCAACTGTGCCGGCTCCCTTGCGTCAGTCCCGGTCTCTCTGTTCTCACCTGCCGCCCTGGCCGCTTTCAGGCGTTCATTTTCCTGTTCAAGCACATTCAAACAGGACTCCAGCTCTGAGCTCTGCTTCTCGAATTCATCCAGCTTTGCTAAGATAGAACCCAGGTCTTCGATTTCGCCCGCCCGGGCTTCGAGTTCCTTGCGTAACGCTTCCATCGCATCCTGCTGGTTGTTGATCACATCCTTCAGATGGCTGACTTCGGCATCATGCGTATTTATCTGTGTACGATCCTCATCATCTTCCTCTATACCTGGTTCTGCTACATCGTCAGCCTGGGAAGGCGAGTTCGTTGCTTCGGTGACTGTTTCTGTCACGGTTTCCGGCTCGGGACGCAGCTGTTCGATCAGTTCACTCATCCCTGCTGCCAGCCGGTCCTGGAATTCAACCGGGTTTTTCTCCAGCGCACGGACTTCGACTTCCAGTTCCAGGAACTGTTTGCGCAATTGCAACAGTTCGCCGGCCTTTTTTTCCGCGTCATCCTGGGAAGCGGTCGCACTATCAATGAGGTCCTGATTGCGTATTACTTCATCGCGCAGATATTGATCAAATCCGACGGTTGCAGGTTCATCCTGCGCAGCCTCTTTCAGCTCTTTCTTCAACGCACGCACACGACTCGACAGATGCTTGCTACGTGCGACAAAGAACAGCGCGACCGCAAGAAGAACCATAGCGAGTTCCAGTACACCCAGAAAAGCAAATAGATTGATCTGAAAGTCTTCCATTTTCATCCAAAGGCGCTTGCGAGTGTTGCGCGCCCGTTACTGTTCCGCCTCTTCCTCATCATCCTCATTTTCATTCTCTTCAGCATCACCGGACTTTTTACGCTTCTTGAGGAACCACCAGACAGCAAAGCCGATTCCACCCAGCAACAGGTTGACGCCAACAAATACACCGATAGCCATACCCAGATTCATCCCTTTTTTCTTCACCGGCTCGGCGGGTATCTCAGGTTCAATGACATCCGGTTCCGGTTCGGCTGCTGCCTCCTGCACAGGTTCGGGTTCAGATTCGGGCTCCGCGACGGGCGCTGTTTCAGCAGCTGGCTCTGGTGCCGGCGGCTCCAGACCAGGCGGCGGAGCCGCCACCTCGAAATGCACTGTCTTCTGGCGCTGGAAAGTTTCGCTCTGGGCAATAATACTGAGCCTGTAGGCACCCGGATTTTCGTAACTCAGGGTATTGGAATAAATACCATCAGCCACTTTCCTGTCGCCGTATTCACCCCGGTCAAACAGGTCGAAGCGTACGCTGGCACCGTTCGGATCCTGAATTTCCATTATGAATTTCGTATTTGTCAGTACCGCCTCTTTGTCCAGCAGTTTGCCGTCCTGTTCCAGCCAGGTTTCCAGCACCATATCTCTCCCCACCTGCAGATTGGGATTCTGGGGATTATGGTTAAGGGTCATATTGGTGACTATGTATGCCCGGTTTTTGCCACCTGTATAGAGCAGCTTCCAGGTGCCCGGTTCAGGATTGTTCAGGGTGATCATGTCGAAGTGATGAGACACAAACCACTTGAGCTTGTCGCTGACGTCGTCAGAACCCAGTTTCCTGCCTTGCGGGGATTGCAGAAAAATGCGCACGTCCTCGCGTTCCCTGGATGCGACAATAGTGACTTCTTCGATAGAGGCATCGACCACGAACTCACCCCCCTCGATCGGCAACATGTCGGGGTCCTTGGCGCTTTCAAAAATCGCACTGAAAACTTCGTGCAGATCCTTGTCAGTATTCGCGAGCTTGAACAGTGCGCCGGTTTCATTGGCCAGCTCTTTCAGCAATTCAACGTCGGAAGCCTCTGTAAAGGCGATGGTGTAGACTTTTATACCGCTGTCCTTGGCAGACTGTAACAGGCTACCCTGCAGTCTCTGTGTCAATGCCCAGTCTTCATCGGTATCACCCACATCCATCTTGCCGTCGGACATGAGCACCAGCATTTTCTCCTGCCCTTCCTGACCTTCTTTCTCAAGCATTGCCAGGCCCTTTTCGAGCGCGGCATACAGATTGGTGTAGACACCCTTTGACGACACCTTGTCGGCGGAAGCGAGAATGCGCGCGTCGGTTTTGGGGCCGGGTGCAGTGAGGTGCAGTACCGGGTAACCGTTATCGCTGAAACTGACCAGGCCGATACGATCCCGCTCACTCAGCAGTGACATGAATAATTTGGCAGCCGGGACGCGCAGCTTGCTGGGGTCGTTCTTGGCCATGCTTCCGGAGCTGTCCATAACCAGAACAGCATCAACACCGCCGTCGGCTGCCCGTACACTGGATGCAAGGCTTGCTGTTACCAGAAACGCGAGGCAGACCAGGGCCCTGCCCAGCGTGATCATGTGCCTCGAAGAGGAATGGTCTGGCAACATCCTGTTCATACCCGTATATCCCTTTAAGCTATTGATATAAATAATAATTATGGCTTATTCCGGACAATGCCGGATGCCACTGCCTGTAACGGCATGAATCAGATTTAATTGAGATTCAAGTGCTTATAATAGCTGATTCCAGCATATCCGGGACAAACAGCCAGTACTCACTGTTTATTAAGCAGGTAAATTTTTTCACTCAGGTGTGACAGACCACGTTCGCGGAACCGCGCTTCGCGGGCGAGGATATCGTCCTCGTAGAGACGCTGAATCGACCAGCCAGGTGCAAACAGCTCTGTTACCTCCTGCTCCGTAACCGAAAAAGGCGGGCCATCCATCTGTGACTGGTCATAGTCCAGCGTCACCAGCAACATGGGTGTGGCGGGCGGTAACAGATCGGTCAGGTGACCAACAAAACGTGCACGCATACTTTCCGGCAGGGCTATCAGCGAAGCGCGATCATAGACTGCACGTACCTGGTCCAGCTGCCCGGGCTGAAGATCAAAAAAATCACCACACAGCAGGGTCAACCGGCCTGTCTCGTAAACGGAAAATGTGCCTTGCCGGCCATGTTCAGGTTCAAGCCCGTTTTCTTTGAAAAAGGCTTCTACGGCGACCGGACTTAGCTCAACACCGAGCACTGCATACTGTTCACGCAGCCAGAGCATATCCAGGCTTTTGCCACACAGGGGCACAAAGACCTGCTCACCGGGTGTCAACTGAAGACGTGGCCAGAATATTTCAAGCCGGGGATTGACGTCCGGCTGGTGGAAACCGGTCAGATTGTCCTGCCAGCGCTGGAGCCAGAAGTCTGCGTCCATTAACTATGCGGGGTACCGCCGAATGGTCTGGGATCTGCACCAGGCAGGGGATTAAACCATTGCAGCGTTTCGTGCAGCTCGACCACTTTGCCGACGATGATGATGGTCGGTGGCCTGACCTGCTCTTTTTTGACCGTTGCTTCCAGATTTTTCAGATCGGAAACCACGACGCGCTGATTCTGTGTTGTTCCCTGCTGCACCAGGGCAACCGGTGTCGTTTCCGGCAAGCCGTGCTTGATCAGTTGTTCTGACAGGACAGCTACGCCGTGCAACCCCATATAGAATACGATGGTCTGATTCGGGTGTGCCAGCGCCTTCCAGTTAAGGTCAACCGAACCGTCCTTCAGGTGTCCGGTAACAAACACCACCGACTGGGCATAGTCGCGATGGGTCAGCGGTATGCCGGAATAGGTCGCGCAGCCCGATGCGGCAGTAATGCCCGGAACTACCTGGAAAGTCACCCCGTTCTCCATGAGGGTGGCGATTTCCTCGCCGCCACGTCCAAAGATGAAAGGATCGCCGCCCTTCAACCGCACCACGCGTTTGCCTTCTTTGGCCAGACGTACCAGCAGCTGATTTATGTTCTCCTGGGAAAGCGCGTGCTTGTCGCGCTCTTTGCCTACATAGATCCGCTCCGCGTCCCGCCTCGCCAGGTCCAGTATGGGCAGAGCAACCAACCGGTCATAGACAATCACATCGGCCATTTGCATCAGGCGCAATGCGCGGAAGGTCAGCAGGTCGGGATCCCCCGGTCCTGCACCGACCAGATAGACCTCACCGATGGAATGCGGCTCATCGTCCGAATCTTCAAGCGACCGTTCAAGCAGGTCGCGAGCCATTGCGTCGCGCCCGGAAAACAGCAGTTCAGCCACTTCGCCTTGCAGTATGTTCTCCCAGAACTGACGCCGCCGGCCAGTATCGCTGAACCGCTGTATAACTTTTTCGCGAAAACTTTCCACCAGTGTTGCCAGACGTCCATAGGCCGATGGCACATAACTTTCCAGGCGCGCTCGCAACAGGCGCGCCAATACCGGTGACGTTCCGCCACTGGACACTGCAACCTGTACCGGCGAGCGATCAATAATAGACGGCACGATAAAACTGCACAGTGCCGGCTGATCAACCACGTTGACCGGCAGATTAGCTGCATGGGCAAGCTCGGATACACGACGATTCACATCCTGCTGATTGGTTCCCGCTATAACCAGCACATTGTCTTTAATATCGCTGTCCTCAAACGTCCGCGCACTGTGGGCAATCCTGCCCTGCTCAAGCAGCGCAAGCAGTTCGTCACACAGTTCGGGGGCGACTACCCGCACCCGGGCGCCGGCTCGCGCCAGCAGGGCGACCTTGCGCGCAGCGACCTTGCCGCCACCGACCACCAGGCAATCACGTTTCTCCAGCCGCATAAAGATAGGAAAAAAATCCACGTGTACTGCCTCAGGCGGGTCTGGCTTTAAGAACCGGTTCAAGTAACGGGTCCAGTTTTCCGTCCCGTTCCAGCGCGGCCAGATCATCATAGCCACCCACGTGGAAGTCACCGATGAATATTTGCGGAACCGTGTGGCGCCCGGACAGATTCTCCATTGTGGTCCACATGTCCGGATCGTTATCGACCGCTATCCTGTTAATCTCAACGCCCTTGCGGCTTAACAATCGGTCTGCGCTGATACAATATGGACAAAATCGTGTGCAATACATAATAACTTCTACCATAAACTATACACTCTGCTCCATCGGCTGATCGAATCGGTTAACAAACCCGGTAAATATTACCAGACACATGGTCTAATGCTATTCCGCCACACCACGCAACTGCGCAATCTGCTGTACAAGTGGCCTCGTCACCGGTTCAATTTTCTTCCGCATCACCGAACCGATGGCATCGCTACGTGCAAAAATCGGATTGACCAGCGGCTCCCCGACCCAAGCGAGCGTCAGCATGGCCCTGAGGTCATCTCTGCATTCGGGCACCGCTGCGAGTACGTTCTGTACTGCTTCGGTGGTGGGACAAACCGCAGGAATATCCAGCAGCGCATCAGCATCGCTGAGAATGGTTTCTATATCGGCGCCGGCATCACTGTTGGGACAGACAGTCACGAAATAGCTCTGAATTGATTTTAACAACGCCACCACGACATCCTGGTTATTGGGTTTGTTCGTAACAGCTTCCATCGTTTGTAAAAAAACCTGTCCACGATCGCTCAGACAACGACACAGCTGCCTGGCCACCGGGTTACCATCCTTAACCAGGGGCTGCAATCGTTCTCCCAGTGCTTGCCAGTCCGTTCTTGGCTTGCCCGGCTCCGGCAAATCGTCGGGGATAGCATCCATGAAACCGACATAGTAGGAGTTCTTGCGTTTTGCCGAGCGCCAGAGCTTGTCGCGCAGATCTTCTGATATCAAACCCGGTTGCAACACCAGACGCACGGTTTCCAGCATGGCGCGGTGTTCTGTCTCAAAGGGCAGATAATCAACCAGGTACTCGGCCAGCACAGGCCCCATTGCCCCCGCTACCACACACTCATGCTCCAGCATGCGGCGCGCATTGTCCGCCACCGGCATCGCCCACCAGGCCTTGCGCGCAATCTCGTCGGTCAGACCGGTAGCATGCACCACTGCGACAATAGCTTCCGGTTCACCTATTAGCAGCAGTCGTTCCAGACTATCATCACGTGCCTGACCCATGCGCGTCCAGCGCCGCAGGAACACCGGGTAACCACCCGGCGACCCGAGTACCTGGCTGGACAGTAATTCACGTACCGCTTTCAGGTACTGGTCATCACGTCCAACTGCATTCAGCTTTACAGTTGCCTCACCCTGATCAGACAAAGCATGAACCGTCATGGAAGACTCATCGATACGCACCGCCTGCAGTGCATTCGCCAGCATCACATTCAGCCGCAACGCATCCTCGGCAGTCAGTTCCATTAACGTTCGAAACCCGCCGCCCGGTACAGTTCATTGGCCTTTTCGATGTCCTGCTCAACACCGTTGCCTTCCTCGTACATCATCGCCAGTGTTGTCTGGGACCCCACCAGGCCCTGTTGCGCGGCTTTTTCAAACCACTCTACGGCGAGTGCCGGATTCTTGTCCACGCATTCACCTTCCAGGTACATAAAGCCCAGGCCATGCTGTGCAACGGCATAGCCATGTTCGGCGGCAGCCTTCATCCAGCGCAACGCCAAACCATCGTGTTGTGCCAGACCCAGCCCGTTCTGGTACATAATGGCCAGGCGGTGCTGAGCCTCAGGGTTGCCGTTGGCCGCAAATGGGGACAACAGCTGCGCTGCTCGCGAAAAATGCTTGGCCTCAAACGCAGCCATGCCGCTGGCAAAATCAACATCGTCGCTACTCGTATCAGACATACGTACCTTCCCGAAAAAGAGCGCATTATATTAGGGTTGCGCTTTCCTTACAAAATTGGTCAGGAATTATAATAGCTCGCTGACCGCAGCCGGCGTATACCCCCAATGGCGATTACCACATTTTTCGTACCGTATTATCTCACCGGGGATATATAGTGATTTGCTGATATAACTGTATACTTCCGCGCCATTGGAAGGACACTTGTTGTTAACGAGTGGTCCACTAATCGATTTCGAAACCTTTTCACAGGAGATCGCACCAATGGATCAAGCGTATTACGATTTTACCACCAAAATGGAAAAAGAAGCCGTCAACGTTGATTACCTGCAGGGCTGGCAGAGTGGATATATACTGAATCCGCCGCGCGAGGAACAGCGCACCAGTGAAGCCTATGAAGCCGGCTATGAAGACGGTAAGGCACGTAACACGGACAATTACTCGAACTGGGCCGGTAAATAGGCCCAACCTTGTTTGTTACGAAAAACGGGCTTCAGGCCCGTTTTTTTGTGACTGGCCTCACAGTAGGTCGGCACAGGCTTCACTATGCAAGAACAGCACAAAGGTTACTTTGCAGATTCCGTAACCGGGCGGCCGACCATACTCGCTTTTGTCTCCAGAACAATGGCATCACCATCGTCCTCGTCGTAGGCAGCGGGTAGCGTATCCTGGAAACCCGAGACAGCGCCGGTGATACGTGCTTTTGTCTCCCGAACAATGGCATCACCATCATCCTCATCATAAGCAGACGGTACCGTCTGCTTGAAACTTGCCGGCGCCTTCCCAGGTCGTTTCGGCTCTCGCGGCAATGATTTTGCCAGCGGCACTTCAGACAGATCTGCCTCTGCAGGGGCACGTTCTTCAGCAAGTTTTTTAAACGCTTCCCTTGCCTCCGCCAATTTCTTACGCTCCAGACGCAACTTGCGCTCGAGTTTCTTTCTGGCCGCACGCTGCTTCGCCAACTTCTGTTCTTCGGCTCGCCGTTCACCCTCCATGCGATCGAATTCCTTTTTCAGCCTGGCGGTTTCCTCAACTTCACGTTTCAACTCGGCAGCGCGCTGTTGCGCCATTCTTTCTTCTTCCGCTTCACGTTTCAGCTCGGCAGCACGCTGTTGCGCCACTCTTTCTTCTTGCGCCTTCTGCAAGGAAATCGCCTCTGCTTCGCGCTTCAACTGGGCGGCACGCTGTTGCGCCATTCTTTCTTCTTCCACCTTCTGTAAGGACATCTGTTCCGCTTCAGCATCCTTAACGGCACCGTTTTCCATCGGCTCTGCGCTGTCCGCAGCAGACAGCTGTGGACCATCCTTCTCTTCCGGCGAACTTGCATCAGGCTCACCGGCCTGGCTGACTGCCGAAGCTGGCGGTGTTACTGCCACCTCTTTTGTCACGACTGGAGGCAGAGTGGTGGTGGCCGACACCGCCTGTTCCTTGAACGCATCGACCTGGCTGGCACTCTGGTAATCACCTATCAACCAGCCGGCACCACCGGCCACGACGATAACGCCCACTAGTAACCACAGGGCACGCCGTTCACTCCTGACGCGTTTCTTATGTGCTTCTGCAATAACTGCCATTTGCTGCAGTTCTGAGGCCACATCTGTTTCGGATACAATTTCTTTGCGGCTGGCTGCGATGTTCGTTTCCTGCACCAGTGCAGGGTTCAGCTCCCCGACAATAGTATTTGAAGATGTACTATCCGCTTCCTCCATCTGCCCAGGGCTGATGCCAGCCTCTTCCGCTTGCTCCCCGGTGACGGGGGGGGCATCCGACGAATCAGGTTCAGCCTTCTGTTCTGCAGAAGCCTCCACCGGTTGTACTGTTTCGTCGGGTTCTGCGCTTACCAAATTGACCTGCGGAATCTCCCGCAAGCTACTCATACGCTGATCTTCACCTACCCTGCCCACCAGCTCAGCCGTAATCACCCTGCTTTCCTCTGTACAACCATAGACAAGGCTGAGATCACAAAAGCGATTGATCAGGCGCGGGATGCCACCACTAAGTTTGTAAACAAGCTGACAAGCCTCTGCGCTGAACAGGCCTGTCTCCCCCCCTGCGTGACTTACCCGGTGCTGAATATAACCGCAGGTCTCGTCCTGGCTCAGTGCTTCAAGGTGATAGTTGAGCGCAATGCGTTGGGAAAACTGCTCCAGCTCCGGTTGCTGAAGTTTGTCGCGTAACTGGTGTTGACCGACCAGAATTACCTGCAGAATGAGATCTTTGTCTGAATTCACGTTTGATAACATGCGCAGTTCTTCCAGCGCCTGCACAGTCAGATTCTGTGCTTCGTCGATAATAAGCAGCGTATGTTTGTTTTGCGAATGCTGCTGGGTGACAAATTCTACAAACTGCTTGTGCAGTTCGAGTGTGTCCCCGTCACCAATGGGCAAACCATAGGCCGCTATAACCCAGTGCAGGAGTTCACCAAATGAGGGATGTGTATTGGATACCAGTCCGACACATACCGTCTCGTCAAGACGGTTCAACAACTCACGAACGAGCGTCGTTTTGCCGGCACCGATTTCGCCACTTATGACACAAAAACCGGAACGGTCCGAAACCGCCTTTTCCAGCATAGCGAGTGCTGCCCGATGATTTTCATTCAGGAACAGAAAATCCGGGTCGGGCAATAAGGCAAACGGTCGCTCTTTGAAACCGTAGAAGCTTTCGTACATACGGCGGGTCCCCAATATCCAGCATTTTATTGTTTTACTGGCTTATTATCGTGTAGCCATGTCGCAATACTAGCAGATTCCGCCGTCCAAAGCAGCCAGACCGGGGGATGTTTCAGCCGGGTTGTGCAGAAGATCCGGGCGGGGTATCTGTATTAGCTGTGTCAAACAGGTCTTTCAGCCCTTTTTCAAGGGTTTTCAACATGTCGGGGACTTCGACTTCCATTACGTGTTCACTGATCCACTTGCTGTCCCTGTCCCCCATCGTGTTGGTTACAGCCTCGCCAAGATAACGTTTGAACGCATAACCAGGCTTCCGGTCTTCGAAAACAAAGTCCGCGTAATCCGCCATGCGCTTATTCAGGGTTTCAATAAATGGCTGCCTGTAATCCTTTCCTCTACCATCTGCATCAACCCTGTTATCGTGATAGGTATCGGCCATTTTCATCGCCAGGGCAACGATAAAACGCTGGCGTTCGTCTTCACCCATCGTGTCATGAACCAAACGATCGGTTGTGTGTATCAGGAAAGCACTGAATTCCTGCAGCACGGCCAGGCGCTGCGACTGCGTATCGGTCTGAAATCCCTCGTTCTCCAGATTGAGCAATGCATTGCTGGCAATGCGCCACTCTATAAATGCTAGCGCACCGGCTATCTCTTCCAGGGACCGCTCTTTTTGTTTTTTATTCCAATGACTTCGAATACGCACTTGAAGTACTCCACTACCCGGCTGGCGCGCCAGAATACAACATGTTAGCATCGAATTCCAGAGTAGTTTAGTCGGGTATTTTCCGCATATGCAGGCTCAACAATCCCAACTTCCGGCAGCGCTTCAGCCCTTTCGGGATAGTGTTCAACACAACTGCCATATCTCGGATGCGCGGTACGCCAGCGATTTCAGCATGTGCGTCTACCTGCTGAAAATGCGCGAATATTTTCGTTGGGAGAAAGGTTACAGCTTTGCGGCAACTTTGCCACATAAGGACGTTGGTGACTGGCTTGCGAAGCGCGAAAGTCTCTGGGAACAACTCGAGAGCAAGGACTTTTTGCCCGTCGAACTGAACGGCAAACAGTATGACCCGTTCGATTCTGACAGCATAAACCAGGTTCTGGAGGAGCATCAACTGCTGTACAGCGCCGGCTACGGTTACAAGACCAAGCCACACTTCTTCCTGGCTCATCGGGAAAAAACCGTCACACACAAGAGCTACAGTATTCACATTTCCGCTAAAGAGTATGCCCGTGATCTCGGGGCACCGCCTGCCATGTCGCTGAACAATCGGATATATGTTCGCCGCGAATCATTGCGCCGCATGCTATGGGAACGACTGGAGGAGTGGCGCTGGAGCACACCAGATAATGCCATGGGGCGAGCCATTGGCTGTTACGACTTTGGGAGCAACCTGGACAAAGCGCTGGAACAAATGACAGAAGCGGAAATCGAGACGCTGACCTTGCACGAAATTGGTGAAGTCAAGGCCGGGGAGATACTCGGTGAAAACTGGCGTGAAATGATCAGTGCTTTTCCCCGCTCACGACTTGAGTTGATGGCACGCGCAGTGCGTGATCATCTTGCCGATGCGTTGTCGACGCTGCCCAACCTGATCGAGCGGGCACACCCGCCTTCACTGCACTTTTATTTCGCTAACCTTTCCGGCATGCGTAAGCAGATCTACCCCGCCCTGTTGAATGCCTACGATCACTGGGTAGAATGTGGCGATCGAGTCCGGCTCGAAGCCCAGGTCAGCACCGGCCGGGAACACTGGATACAGGTTGCCCGCGAACTTATAAAACTCCATGAGAGCCGCGTTACAACAGCGTGGCAGGACATGGAATCATTGATTGAACAGAAGCAGCTATAGGCCCATCCAGACTATGCCACAAAACAAAACCGTCACCCCGCTGCGCAGTATCATGGAAGTCAGGGCAGATACCTTTATCTTTGAGAAACACCACGCGCTTAGCCCGCAAGTCTGCCAACTGGCGATAGAGCGCTTTGAACAACATAGCGACGAACAGTATGAGGGACGTATTGGCCAGAACGTCGGCAAGGATCGTAACATCAAGAAGACCACTGACCTGGTTGTCAGCGGAAAGCCTCACTGGAAAGATATTGATCGGGCCCTGTTCCGTTCGCTCGGCCAGGCCATTCTTGAATTCCGCGAAACTTACCCTTACTTCAAAGGCCCGTTCAAGGACATGGGCTATGGCATTCAGCGTTATAACGCCGGAGAACACTACCACTGGCACATTGATGGCGGCAGTCATGACTTCAGTCATCGTCAGCTGGTAGCCCTTTGGTATCTCAACGATGTACCCGGCCCGGGTGGAGAGACCGAGTTCCTGTTTCAGAATATTAAAATTAAACCGGAACAGGGCAAGCTGGTACTGTTCCCCCCCTTCTGGACACACGAACACCGCGCAGTCACCTTGCAGAAGGGCGTAAAATACATTGCCACCACCTGGGTGGTGTTTGCCTGATCGTGACCGATATCAGCGTACGCGCCCCGCAAAACGATAGCGAATGGTGTTCCTACTTCGAACTGCGTTGGCGCATCCTGCGCGCACCCTGGCAAAAAAACGGCATTACCCGTGATGAAACCGATGACAGCAGTCTCCACCGCATGGTCATCTGCAACGACAGCGGAAAAGTCATTGCAGTCGGGCGCCTGCACCGCCTGGACAATCAACAGGGGCAGATTCGCTACATGGCGGTGGAACAGGGTTATGAACGGCAGGGAAATGGCTCCCGGCTGCTTGCATCTCTGGAAAAGGCTGCACAGGATATGGAACTTGAAACGGTGATACTGCATGCCCGCGAAAATACCCTGCCCTTTTACCAGCATCATGGCTACACACTGGTTGAGCGGTCATTCCTGCTTTTTGATGAAATCCAGCACTACCTGATGAGCAAACGGCTGCGAAACTGAATGGCGGACCCTGTAGGAATGCCGCGCTGCTTTCAGCGCGCGGCTTCCCTGTAGCGGTTGAGTGCCTGTTACTGGTTGGCACTTCTCAAATAATTCACCGTGCCAAGTTTCAGCCACTCCAGCAGATCCTGCAATGGCAGCGGCTGACTGATACAAAAACCCTGTGCGTAGTCACAGCCCAGCTCGACCAGGCGTGCCAGGGTTGCATCGTCTTCGATACCTTCTGCCACCACCTTTAAATTGAGACTGTGTGCAAGGTTGATGCTGGCTTCGACAATGGTCGCGTTACCGTCATCCAACAGCATGTCCCTGACAAAAGACTTGTCAATTTTAAGCTCGGTTACCGGCAGGTGCCTGAGTTTGTACATCGAGGAATGCCCCGTGCCAAAATCATCGATGGACAGGTTGACACCAAGCAACCGCAGTTCCTGGACGGTATACCCATGCATTCGCTCTGACATCGCTACACCTTCGGTAATTTCGAATGTCAGTGACGATGCAGGTATCCTGCATCTCTCGATCAGCGCCTCAACCCTTTCTGTGAAAAATCGGTCCATCAGGCAGTGTGGTGACAGATTGATTGCAATGCCCGACACGAATCCATCCCTGATCAGCTGTGCACTCTGGGCGACCGCCTGCTCCATGACGAGCTGCGTAACAGGCAGGATATGACCGCTTAGCTCGGCCAGGGCGATAAACTCGTCCGGTGGCACATCCAGACCATCACGTTCCCAACGTGCCAGTGCTTCCAGACGAATGGCCCCGCTCTTCTGCAATGGAACAATGGGTTGCAGGTGAACATGGATCTGGCAATTATCCACAGCTCTTCTGAGATCGTTGATCAGGGAAAGACGCTCGCTGCCTGCGCCATACAGTTCCGGGTAAAAATCTTTGATGCCTGTTGCCGCGTTCTGCTTGGCATGATGCAGGGCTGTTTCCGCTGCCTGCAAAAGGTTGGTGCAATGCTCCACCTGTGCCGGAAACCGGGCAATGCCGATACTGGACCCGAGCGTCAGTTCCATGCCAGTGTGCCGCATGGGGCGGGACAACTCTTGACGAATAGTATCGGCAATTGCTGCTATGCTCCCGGCGGCTTCGCCACTGGCTACGACTGCAAACCGGTTGCCGGTCAAATGGCCGGTCGTGGCACCCTGGTGTTCAATAATGACTGCTTCGATACGACGTGCAACGGCTTCCAGAATCTGGTCCGCCACCCGGTACCCCAGCGCTTCATTCACGTCCCTGAATCGCGGTATGTCGACAACCAGCGCTGCGACCCGACCGGAGGTATCTCCGAAACTGTCGAGCAGACTCTGCAACATGACACGGTTGGGTAATCCGGTAAGCGCGTCATGTGTTGACTGGTATTGTATTTTCGCCAGCTGGTCTCGCTGCCGCGTCGTATCCCGCGCTACTGCAATGACCATGTCGCCAGCCTCAACATCAACGCGAGTCATACTGATTTCAAGCCAGCGCTGCTGTTCCCCGTTGGGATGAATGAAACACTCAAGGCGCTGTGGCTGACCGGCCAGCACCTGCTCGACAGCATTGCGGAAATTTTCAACTGATACGGCATCGCCGAGTAATTCGGTAATGGGTCGCCGCTGGTTGTGACAGGTCAGTGAGTCCTCGCTAAAACCGATCCACTGCTCCATGAGCCTGTTACACATCAGGAATTTGAGTTCGTTGCACAACACGAAGATGGCGTCGTTCGCGCTGTCAAAGTAAGCGCGCAACAGCTCGGTATAGAACTCAGTATCCTGTTTACTCACGTATTTTTTAACCAGCCGGTTATGGACACAGACACCCCTGCTTTCAAGATTGAGGGATAAATGCGCTTAGGGGAGCTCTCCACCTGGTATGTTGCGGCATGAAATTGAAATTATTTAGAAAGTTGCTGATTTATTTTGTTTTTTTCGCAGCCTGGCAGAAACAGAATGGCTCACGACATCGGTAGATTCATGGATCCTCCGTCACAAAATTTGCTTAATTTACTGTTTTTATTAAATTCGTTTCATCCAACACGTAAAGAAAACACCGGGTTGGGCAGTTGCTACACAACCACTTCTGTCAGGGTAATATCACCAGATGTGTCTACCACCACTTCCTCAGCATCCGCTACCCGGCTGAGGATGTAACCTGACATCAGCATGACCATTTTCCTGTTTTCAGTATGGAAGGCACCGAGAATCCTGTCGGCAACGATCTGGCAGCGTTGGTACTGGTCGGGTTTTTCCACCCAGAAACGGCTCATCTGCCAACCTTTGTCCATATCACTGTCCATTTTCGCGTAGAACGCCTCCGCTTCCTGCATAATCTGCTCGGGCACATCGATATCGTACGTTTGATCGTCGATGGTCAGTTTCAATATCATCTCTCTCTCCGATTCATTTACTGCAGGATATCTGAATGCTGCTTGTTATTCCCGGCATACTCGACAGCCAGAAACTCTCCCAGGTGCGCTTGCTACTGGATCAGGGCCAGTTTGTTGATGGGCGTCTGTCCGCGGGCAAAACCGCCAAACGTGTTAAACATAACGAGGAACTTCAATCCGACGCACGCCATATGGAGCAGCTTAACAGTCTGGTCATGGCATCCCTCGTACAACACCCGCTCTACCAGGCCGCAGCAATGCCTTACCGTGTCGCCGCGCCTTACTACGCCAGGTATACCCGGGGCATGTCATATGGGGACCACGTAGACGATCCGGTCATGGGGCCACCTGGGGGCCAGTACCGCTCGGATATATCGACCACCGTCTTTCTGAATGGTCCCGATGACTATGAGGGTGGTGAACTGGTGATTGGCACCACATACGGAGACCAAAGCATAAAACCTGCAGCCGGCCACGCAGTCATCTACCCCTCGTCCAGTCTGCACCACATCAATGAAATCACCTCTGGTGAACGCCTGGTTGCCGTGACCTGGACACAGAGCATGCTGCGTGATCCACAGCAGCGGGATCTGGTGTTTAAACTCTACCAGGCCAGGGAAAGCCTGCTCGAGTCACACCCTGAAAGCGAGGTAGCCACCAGGGTCGATCACGCTTATGTCAACCTGATGCGTATGTGGTCCGAGCTTTAATGATTAATTGGGGTCGGAGCAGACCCCAATTAAAAACGGGCCGAGTGATAGACACATCGGCCCGCTTTGACTAACAAAAACCGTGTTTAACGGTGTGAACCCTTTTCTTCGTGGGCCAAGTCTACCAGTTTGACTGCCAGGTCATGGTATTCCTGGCGGTAGTTGTTCAGTTCGTGACCTTCGCCAGCGGTGAAGTACTCTTCCTGCGAGACGCCGTTCACTTGCTCATACGCAATGAACTTCTTCTGCATCTCGATCATTTTCTTGATCATCTCTTGCTTTTCGCTCATGGTTTTGCCTCCAAGGCGTTCATTCAAAAGGCGTGCGACGCACGATGATTACCGGACACTATATTATGGGCCGCTAATCCGGGCTATATCCCCAATGGGCAGGCCTGAATTAATAGCCGCCCTTACGGGTGCTCTGCGGCAGACCGGCGATCTTACGGCCCTGCTTGCTGGGCATCCCCGGGAACATGTTGTACATAATCTTGCTGGTGGGCTTGTCGCCCCATTTTTTGGCCATGGCCTTCAGGATAGTGCGCTCGTTCGGCTCGGCGCCACCGTTATTGTAGTGTTCATCGCGCAGGTAGTTGACAACATCCCAATGTTTTTCAGTCATTTCCAGTTTGTCTGCATCAGCGATTGCCTGACCCACTGCTTCGGTCCAGTCCTCCAGGTTCACGAGGTAACCATTCTCTGTGGTTTCAATGGTTTTACCGTCGACTTCGAGTGCCATATCACTTCTCCATATTTATCAAAATGTTAATAACAGTTATTAAACCTGGTTACCGGATAACCGTGCCAGGCTGGAAATAAAAATCTGTTACTTCTTATCGGCTGTCATTTCATGCACAGCCTTGATGCCTTTGTGGGGAATAAACAGCCCGCAGCCGATTTTGCGGTGCTGCCCGATCCCCTGCTGCTGTAAAACAATGACCTCTTCCAGTTCCAGGTCCGCCAGCATAATGCTGCGGGTATGCAGGTCACCGTCGGGATGTTGCAGCGCATGTGCCCGGCCGCATAACAGCTTGCGCACCCGGATACCCAGCCCCTTCAACTCTTCAACGGCGTAAGTCATGAACGCCGCCTCGTCGTCGTGGCTAATGCCCTCCGGCACAACGACATAACGTGCAAACTGGGTCGGCATAGTACTGAACAGCTTCACCTTCGCTTTGCCGACTTCCAGGCTATAGCCGTCTATATCCAGCGTTTCACCGACCAGCCCCAGCGCATCCTCGACGCGGTGTTTTGGAACGCGCAAAGTCATGCGTGAACGCTTTGAAAGTTGCAGCAATTCGTTGGTCGTATCTTCGGGACGCATCCAGCCGTTACCGGACTCAGCCCCGTGGATCAGGTGTATACCGGCCTGCGGCTCGTCGTCCATCCACGGCAGTGCCGCACGAACAGCGCTGGAAAACGTATAGGCATGGTCAAGCGGCAAACACTTGCAGCTGATGCTGTAGACCAGATCCACGACATCATCCGGTACTGCGTGCCGCGTATTTTCGTCTTTTTCCTCTTCCCAGAACATGTGGTGTACCTCTCAGCGCTTACCTGCTGCTGCAAATGCGGCCTCGAGCCGATCTTCCCAAGTTTCGGGGGTATCCTGAAACGGTGGCCGTACATCCATCTGAAAAAACAGTTCGCCGCCGCGCGCCTTGTCCTCAATAATCCCGACCAGGTCTTCAAAACTCTGGAGTTCGTGGTGCTGCAGCAGTACTTCACTCAGACATAACATGGTGCTTACCTGTTTAAATTAACAGCGTTGACCCGGTCGAAATAGCGCGCCCGGTATAGCAAACGGCCACAATCACTGTCGCTGTCATGTTTGAACCCGGTCCGGCAGTGCAGGACATTGTTGCTGACGATGCCCTGCCCGGCTTCGAGTCGGTGGCGAAATATATAGGGCGAATCGGCCTGAAACAAGTTCAGCAGACAATCCGCTGCGGCCTGTGTGACGGGATCGTCCTTCCAGACAATATTGCGTGCCCGCGCCGAATACCGCATGTGCAGGTGGCCGCCGTTATCGACGGAAAATACCGGCCCACCCTGTTCGGCACGTATCTCAAGGCCATTCTGGATATTCGCCGGAATGATCATGGCATCCGGCTCCAGCAGTGCACGGATATAGTCCGGATTCTCATCCCGAAGCAGTATATAAGCGATTTCATGATCCATAAAACCGTTCTCGCCACCCGCTTCGGCTGGTTGCACGCAGTGAAGGATCACCCCGCGGATTTGTTCTTCGGGGCGGTTGTAGTAACCGTCGGTATGCCAGTTGAGGCGCTTGTTAGTATAGGGGATATACTCACCCTCGCGCCGCTTGTCTGCGACGCGCAGCGTGGTAATACTGTCGTCATCGGCACACAGATTATTATCCAGGCGATCCAGACCCAGCTGGCGACCGAGTTGGCGAATAAGCTGCTTGCTCTGGCTGGCAGGGTCCTTTAATCGGTAAATCACCATATTTGCGCGCACCAGCCGATCGGATATACCGCCAAGCTCAGCGCTACTCAGAGATGTTGCGTTGTGCAGTTCCAGCATCAGTTCATCCAGCCCTGCTGGCGCAGTACTTAACTTACGATCGCGCCACGCACGATATGCCGCGTCCGCATCCAGACTGAACGGACTATCCGCTTCCGGGGTCGCCACAATACGGGGGCTCGATTTCGTCATACCTTCAGGCCGCGTCATTCAACTGAATTGGAAATTTTATCAGATTTGATCACGCCAGATTAATATTAACCTTCGGTATTTTATGGGGATATTGGAGGAGCATTTGCCTGGCTTAGGGATACTTATGGCCCGATAAATCTATAAGCGTTTGATAATATTAATACATTCTCAAAAAATGGTAATTTACCACGACCGACCGTATAATCGCCGGCCGCACATAGTCAGGTTTTATCTATCCCCAAAGAGATAGCCCAGGGATAGCAGAACACCCCAAGGGTAGGATTCTCGTATCAGACATAGGCTTCTAGACTGCTACCAGCATTAATGAGTGGGTTGCACGTATCGGTCGCACCGGTTCCGATCAGGGAACTTCGGCTCATAAGTTAAGTATGTTGAAGTACCGAAATCTGATTTTTTGACGTTACGTAACGGCGGCCCTGAGCGCACACAGGCCCCGCCATAACAAAACAGGAAGGAGAAGGCACATGGCTGACAAGCATTACCCAACGCCTATGCTCGACGAACTGGAAAATGGCCCATGGCCGAGCTTTATTTCCGGAATCAAGCGTCTGCGCGACGACCACCCGGACGAACGTATTCGCAAAGTAACCAACTCGCTGCTTGGTCAGCTCGAGCACTCCTACGAAACCCGCAAGGGTTACTGGAAAGGCGGCACCGTTTCTGTGTTCGGTTACGGCGGCGGCATCATCCCGCGCTTTTCCGAAGTCGGTGATGCCTTCCCTGAATCCAGAGAATTCCACACCCTGCGTGTGCAGCCTACTCCGGGCAACTACTACACCACCGACATGCTGCGCAAGCTAGGCGACAGCTGGGAAAAATGGGGTTCCGGCCTGCAGACCTTCCACGGTCAGACCGGTAACATCATGTTCATCGGTACCACCACCGAAAATACCCAGCACTTCTTCGACGAAATCAACGAATACGGATGGGATCTCGGTGGTGCCGGTCCCTGCGTGCGTACCGCCATGTCCTGTGTTGGTGCCGCCCGTTGCGAAATGTCCTGTGCCAATGAGCACGGCATCCATCGTCACCTGGTGAACAATTTCACCGACGACGTGCACCGCCCGGCCCTGCCTTATAAATTCAAGTTCAAGGTATCCGGTTGCCCGAACGACTGTCAGAACTCCATCGAGCGTTCTGACTTCGCCGTCATCGGTACCTGGCGCGACGACATGAAAGTCGACCAGGAAGAGATCAAGGCTTACGTGGCCAAGAAGGGGCGTCAGTACATCATCGACAACGTCACCACGCGTTGCCCGACCCAGGCGCTTACCCTTAACGACGACGACACTCTGACCGTCGACAACCACAATTGCGTACGCTGCATGCACTGCCTGAACGTTATGCCCAAGGCACTGCACCCCGGCGACGACAAGGGTGTCACCATCCTCATTGGCGGCAAGCGCACCCTGAAAATCGGTGACCTGATGGGCACCGTGGTGGTTCCGTTCAAGAAGCTGGAAACCGAGGAAGACTATGAGTCTCTGGTTGAAATGGCTGAAGAAATCATCGATTTCTGGGCAGAGAACGGCCTGGAACACGAACGCTGTGGTGAAATGATCGAGCGTATCGGCCTGGTGAATTTCCTGGAAGGTATCGGCGTTGAGGTTGACCCGAACATGGTCAGCAACCCGCGTCAATCCTCCTACGTCCGTATGGACGGCTGGGACGAAGAAGCCGAGAAGTGGTTCGAGCGTCAGGCTGAGAAAGCCAGCGCTTAAGTCACTCTGACTTTCTTACCTCGGTTATACATTTGGTTCCGGAGCGGGTCCGCCCGCTCCGGCCAACATTAGACAGCACTCACACTTGGGAGAGTAATATGTCAATGGCAGATATGCGGGAGCCGACCGAATCAGGTTGCCCGGACGGTTTCCAGTACATGCATCCCGCGATGCGCAAGAACTTTGGTCAGTGGAAGTATCACGATGACCCCCAGCCCGGCGTTCTGCGCCACGTTGCCTTCAGCGGTGACCAGGTTTTTACCATCAAGGCCGGTACCCAGCGTATTCTCGACGTTTTCACCCTGCGCACCCTGTGCGATATCGGTGACAAGTTCGCTGACGGTTTTATCCGTTTCACGATCCGTTCCAATATTGAATACATTGTGACCGACGAAGCCAAGGTCCAGCCGCTGATCGATGCGCTGACCGAAGCCGGTTTCATTGTCGGCGGCACCAAGAACTCCGTGACCTCCCTGTCCCATACCCAGGGCTGGTTGCACTGCGACATCCCCGGCACCGACGCATCCGGTGTTGTGAAATCCATGATGGACGAACTGATCGGCGAGTTCACTGCCTGGAACATGCCTAACCGCGTGCATATCACCACGTCCTGCTGCCAGATCAACTGTGGTGGCCAGGGTGATATCGCCATCAACGTGCAGCACACCAAGCCACCGAAGATCGACCATAACCTGGTCTCCAATGTCTGCGAACGTCCTTCGGTTGTGGCCCGCTGCCCGGTGGCCGCGATTCGTCCGGCCATGGTCAACGGCAAGGCTTCGCTGGAAGTCGACGAGAAGAAATGCATCTGCTGCGGTGCCTGCTTCCCGCCCTGCCCGCCCATGCAGATCAACGACGCCGAGCACACCAAGCTGGCCGTCTGGATCGGCGGCAACCACTCCAACGCCCGTGGCAAGCCAACCTTCCAGAAGCTGGTTGCCTCCGGTATCCCGAACAACCCGCCACGCTGGCCCGAAGCAACGGCCATCGTCAAACGTATTCTCAAGGAATACAAGGCCGGCGCGAAGGACTGGGAACGCATCAACGAATGGGTTGAGCGCATCGGCTGGCCGCGCTTCTTCGAAGTGACCGGTCTCCCGTTCACCAAGTATCACGTAGATAACTGGCGTGGTGCCCGTGCCAGCCTGAATGCATCTACTCACATCCGTTTCTAAGCTGGGAGCCGTTGCATGAAGTTATCCATACTGGTCAACGAAGGGCCCTATCAGCATCAGTCTGCTGACACTGCAATCCAGTTTACCAAGGCCGCACTGGAGAGGGGGCACGAGATCTTCCGCGTGTTCTTCTACCATGACGGTGTTAACAACGGTACGCGTTTTGCGGTTCCCCCACAGGATGACCGCAACATTACCGAGCAGTGGACTGCACTGGCCAAGGAGCACGATCTGGATCTGGTTATCTGTATTGCTGCAGCGCAACGCCGAGGCATACTCGATGAAAATGAAGCCAAGCGGCAGGGGAAGGACGGCCATAATATGGCCGACGGTTTCCGCATCTCCGGCCTGGGGCAGCTCATCGAAGCCGGAATACAGGCAGACCGCCTGGTCATCTTTGGCGATTAATTGAGGAATCTTTAGTTATGGCAGAACCATGGGAAGACGACGAACTTGAAGGCCCGGTCCGCAAGTTCATGTATGTCAACCGTCGCGCTCCATATGGCACTATTTATGCCCTGGAGTCGCTGGAAGTCGTGCTGATCGCCGCTGCATTCGAACAGGACGTTACGCTTGTTTTCATGGATGACGGGGTCTATCAGATCAAGAAAGAACAGAACACCGAAGCTATTGGCGTGAAGAACTTCTCTCCGACCTATCGTGCGCTTGAGGGCTACGATGTCGAGAAGCTGTACGTGGAAAAAGAGTCGCTGGAATCGCGCGGCCTGACCACTGAAGACCTGGTTGTACCTGTGCAGGTAGTCAATAAGGACCAGCTGGCTGAACTGATGGAAGAGCAGGAAGTCATCCTGAGCTTCTGATACGGAGAGAAACACTATGCCAATGTTACACACGGTAAACAAATCGCCTTTTGAGCGTCGCACGCTGGACACCGCGTTGCGCCATGCAGTCAAAGGCGCAGCCATCCTGCTGATTGAAGACGGCGTATACGCTGCATTCGACGGCACCGTGGTTGCTGACAAGGTCAAGGCCGCACTGAAGGATAACAAAATCTATGTGCTTGGCCCCGACGTGACTGCACGAGGCATGTCTGAACACTGCGTTATCGATGGCCTTGAGGTTGTTGATTACGGCGGATTCGTGGATCTTGTCACCGAATATGACAAGGTTCAGTCCTGGTTATAAACCGCAATTGATTTGCGCTGAAGCTGCAAACGAGGAGAGCTATCATGGCTATCGAAGTAAACGGGAAATCCCTGGAAGTTGATGAAGAAGGTTACCTTGCTGATCTGAACCAGTGGGAGCCGGAAGTTGCCACTCTCATGGCCAAGGAAGATGGTAGTGAGTTGACCGACGCCCACTGGGAAGTTATCAACTTCCTGCGTGAGTACTATGAAGAGTATCAGATCGCTCCAGCGGTTCGCGTTCTGACCAAAGCCATCGGCAAAAAGCTGGGCAAGGACAAGGGCAACAGCAAGTACCTGTACGAACTGTTCCCCTACGGTCCTGCAAAGCAGGCATGTAAATACGCTGGTCTGCCCAAGCCGACCGGTTGCGTCTAGGTAACATCTGCCTGTAATCTTGGGGGAGCTTGCCTCCCCCGCATTGATTGTATGTAACAACCTGTATCGAAGGAGAGAAGCGTGTCTTTAGTGTCGACTCTGTACGTCGGACTGTTTTACGCTGCGACGGCGATCCTTGTGGTCGGCCTCACCATGCGTATCAAAAAGTACGCACAGACCCCTTCTCCTTTAATTATTCCCACTATGCCGGCCCCGCGTACCGAAGCCGGTGTGGTCATGCGCATGTTCCGCGAAGTTGCATTTTTCGAAAGCCTGTTTCGTGCCAATAAATGGATCTGGCTGTTCGGCATCATGTTCCACTTCGGCATGCTGCTGGTACTGTTGCGCCACCTGCGTTACTTCACCGAACCCGTATGGTTCTGGGTTAACTGGGTACAGCCTTTTGGCAAATACGCCGCTTTTGCAATGCTGGCCGGCCTGCTTGGCCTGTGGGCGCGCCGTTTTCTGGTTGCACGCATCCGTTATATCTCCACACCGTCCGATCACCTGATGCTTGCCCTGCTGGTGGGCATCGCCATGAGCGGTATCGGCATGAGCTTCCTCGTGCACACCGATATTATTTCGGTCAAGGCGTTCTTCCTTGGGCTAATGCGCTTCTCGCCGCAACCCCTGCCCAACGATCTGCTGCTTCTGGTCCACCTGGGCCTGGTCGCGATGCTGATGATTGTTTTCCCGATCAGCAAACTTTTGCATGCGCCGGGCGTTTTCTTCAGCCCGACCCGTAATCAGACTGACAGTTCACGCGAGCAGCGTCATATCGCTGACTGGGCGAAAGCACTGGAAGCGGGCGAACGGTAGTACCGTACCGGAGGATATAGAGCGTGGCTGATTTCGAAGTACCAGAACTTAAAGAATACCTGATTGTCCCCGAACCGCTGGACAAGGTGACCAATCACCTTGCCCCTTTCATTGCCAAGCCACCGCACCAGAGCGACCTCGGTTTCCCCGAAGAACTGGTCGACAACTGGAAAGAAGTCGCCATAGAAAAGATGGGCGACCTGCTGGGCAAGTACAGATCACTCCAGGTTTTCCTCGACATATGCGTACACTGCGGCGCCTGCACGGACAAGTGCCACTACTACCTGGGCACCTCCGACGCCAAGAACATGCCGGTCGCACGTCAGGAGTTGCTGCGCAAGGTGTACCGCCGCTACTTCACCTTTGCCGGCAAGTACTTCCCCAAACTGGTTGGCGCCGTCGACCTGACCGAAGAGGTACTGGACGACTGGTATAGCTATTTTCACCAGTGCTCGCAGTGCCGTCGCTGCTCGGTATTCTGCCCCTACGGCATAGACACCGCCGAAATTTCCATGGCAGCCCGTGAAATCATGGCCTCCGTCGGCAAGGGCCAGAAGTACTGCAACGAAATTATCGCCAAGGTCTACAAGATCGGTAACAACCTCGGTCTGCCCGAGCCGGCACTCGCCGATACGCTGGAAGGTCTCGAAGAAGACATCGAAGACGAAACCGGTGTAAAAGTCCGCCTGCCGCTGGATGAGAAAGGCGCGGATATCCTGCTGATCACCCCCTCTGCCGACTTCTTCGCCGAACCGCACGTCGATGGACTGATGGGTTACGCCAAGGTGTTCCACGAAGCCGGCGTTTCCTGGACTTTAAGCTCCAAGGCCAGTGAAGCCGCCAACTTCGGTATGTTTATCGGCAGTTACGAGAACATGCGCAAGCTGTCACTACGTATTCGCGAAGCCGCCATCGATCTCGGTGTGAAACGCATCGTGTTTGGTGAATGCGGTCACGCCTGGCGTGTGGCATACAGTTTCCTCGACACACTGGCCGGCCCGTTTGACTTCCTCGATCAGAACTACCCGATCCCGCAACACATCTGCGAGTTCACCAACGATCTTATCAAACAGGACAAGCTGCGCTTCAACAAGGGAGAGAACGACCACATGACCCTTACCTTCCACGACTCCTGCAACGTCGCTCGCGGCGCCGGCATGGGTGGGTACGAAGGCGGCCAGTTCGAGATTCCGCGCGCAGTCATCAAGGCGGCCTGCAACAACTACTACGACATGGGTGATGACACCATCCACGATGCCACCTTCTGCTGTGGCGGCGGCGGCGGTCTGCTGACCGACGACCTGATGGAAATTCGTGTTAAGGGTGCCATGCCTCGCATGCAGGCGCTGAAGCAAGTCACCGAGGAGCGTGGTGTCACCCACCTCGCAGCGATTTGCGCTATCTGCAAAAGCCAGTTTTCCAAGACGCTACCCTATTTCGGATTCAGCATGGATCAGATTGTCAGCGTCCACCAGCTGGTCAGTAACGCCATCGTTTTGAAGGGTTCTGAGCAGGAAGCGGAGCTCGACGGCAGCGCCGAAGAAAAAGGCGAGGCCGAAACGGCATAACCCGGATATTTAATTATCGTTTAGCAACATTGAACCCTGAACGGGTTCAGATAACAGGAGAACAGGCATGGCTACTTCTCGCGACGACAAGAAATTAACGTTTCGCAAATACGAAGAGGGCGACGATAAATGGGATAGCTGGACGGAAGCCATTTTCGATGGCGACAAGTCCCATAAGTGTCCGACCTACGTACACCGTACCCCGCCTTGTCAGGGCAGCTGCCCGTCCGGCGAAGACATCCGCGGCTGGCTGGACATCGTTCGCGGTATCGAGCATCCGCCGGAAGGCATCAGCATGCAGGAATACGCATTCCGCCGCTCCACCGATGCCAACCCCTTCCCGGCCATGATGGGTCGCGTCTGTCCTGCACCCTGCCAGGACGGCTGCAACCGTAATGAAGTCGAAGATTTCGTCGGCATCAACGCCGTCGAGCAGTACATCGGCGACACCGCCTTCAAGGAAGGCTTCAAGTTTGAAGCCGGCGCCGCGCTCACCGGCAAGAAAGTTGCCATTATCGGCGGTGGCCCTGCCGGCATGGCGGCTGCCTACCAGTTGCGCCGCCGTGGTATTGCTTCCACCATTTTTGACGATCACGAACAACTGGGTGGCATGATGCGCTACGGTATTCCTAACTACCGTATTCCGCGTGATGAGCTGGATCAGGAATGTCAGCGTATCCTCGACCTTGGTGACATCGAATTCAAGGCAAACACCCGCATTGGACGTGATGTTTCCGTTGATCAGCTGGACAAGGATTATGATGCCGTTCTGTGGGCGCTGGGCTGCTGGATCGGCCGTGGTCTGCCACTGGAAGGCTGGGAAGAAACCCCGAACTGTGTTTCCGCTGTGAAGTTCCTGGAACAGTTCAACATGGGCAAGATGCACTATACCGCCAACCGCATTGTCTGCATTGGTGGTGGCGACACTTCCATTGACGTGGTGTCCGTGTCCCGTCGTATCGGTACGCTGAAGGATTACAAAGAAAATCCTGAAGCCGTGATCAACGGCGAAATCACCCACGACGAAACCGACCTCGCCAGGAAAAAAGGCTGCGATAATGTCACGCTGACTGCCCTCTTCCCGCGCGACCAGATGACTGCCGCCGAGCACGAAGTTAACGATGCACTCACCGAAGGCGTGGACATCCTGAACGAAGTCATGCCGGTGGAAATTATCCGCAATGCAGAAGGTCGTGCCACTGCCCTGAAACTGGTTGACGCCAAGTGGGAAGGTAACGGGCCGGTCGCCATCGAAGGCGGTAAGGAACATGTGATTGAGTGCGACCTGATCGTGTCCGCCATCGGCCAGGGCGGCGACATGAGCGGCGTTGAAGACTACGCCAACGAACGCAACCTGATCGACGCTGACAAGTTCTACCAGGTGCCAAATCATCCGGGTCACTTCGTCGCAGGCGATATCGTGCGCCCGCACCTGCTGACCACCGCGATTGGACAGGGTGCCATCGCCGCCGAGTCCATCGACAACTACCTGAAACATGCTGAACTAAAGAAGCGTCCCAAGGTCGACAAACACCACTTCTCCTTGCTGGACAAGATGAGGGAAGCCGGTCTGGAACCAGAAGCCTACACCGTCGGAGAAACCCGCGGCACCGACTTCGAGAAGTTTGCGATTCACAACTACGAAGACCGTTCCAAGCAGGAAGTGATATCCGCTGACAAGCTGTTCCTCGGCCACTTCGGATACACCGAGCGTGTGCTGCGTAGTGAAGACGTGCCGAATGCTGAACAGGTGCTGGGCCACTTTGCAGAACGCATGAACGGCCTCGATGACGAGCAAGCTGTCGAGGAAGCCAACCGCTGCATGAGCTGCGGCATGTGCTTCGAGTGTGACAACTGCGTTATCTACTGTCCGCAGGACGCTGTGTTCCGCGTCAAGAAGAACGAAGCCACCACTGGTCGTTACGTGGACACCGACTACACCAAGTGTGTCGGTTGCCACATCTGCGCAGATGTCTGCCCGACCGGGTACATCGACATGGCCCTCGGTGAGTAACGGAGTCAGGCAATAATGAGCTACGCATCGGTGGTACGCCGCATTACCGGGTTACTCTTCGCAGCCCTGCTGTTGCTGCCACTGGCAGCTTCAGCAGAGGAAGAGGCCGAAAACCTGCCGTTCTCCGATCTGACCATGACAGAGCCGGACCGACATTTCAGCGCTACCGAGGAATGTGTTGCGCCTGAGGACGAAATGCGCCGCAACCACATGAACTACATACTCCATCAGCGTGACGATACCATGTATGAAGGAATACGTACGCCGCGCTACTCGCTGGAAGAATGTATCAACTGCCATGCAGCCACGGATGACCAGGGTGAGTACCTTCCAGTGAATGCACCGAACCAGTTCTGTTCCAGTTGCCACACCTATGCTTCGGTCAGCATCGACTGCTTCCAGTGCCATGCCACCAAACCGGTGCGCGCATCCAGACTTAACGGCGCGAGCTCAGGAAAAGCGCCGTATCCGGCCAATGGCCCGGTAGCCGGCAGCCTGAGACACGAAACGCTTCCGGTGCTTGTGTCGGAGGGTAATGCCCAATGAACGATACCAGTAACAAACCCGATTCCTCGCGCCGGGATTTTCTGACTAAATCCGGCACTGTGGCCGGCGCCGCCGCAATTGCGCCCGGTGTCTTCCTGACCACGCCCGCCGTCGCGAAACCGGCCGATGAACCGATTACTGCAGACAAGCGCTGGGGCATCCTGGTAGATACCAATAAATGCGCCAGCAACTGTGATGCCTGCGTCACCGCCTGCAAGGAAGAAAATGGCTGGGGTAAATCCGAGACACACTCCAACCCGGAACAGCAGTCACAGTGGATCCGCAAGGTCGAGATTCGTAACAAGTCGACCGGCTTTGCCGCCACATTGCCGATGATGTGTCAGCATTGCGAGAACCCTCCCTGCGTTGACGTCTGTCCAACCGGTGCATCCTTTAAGCGAAAGGACGGTATCGTGCTGGTCGACAAACACATTTGTATCGGCTGCCGCTACTGCATGATGGCCTGCCCCTTCAAGGCACGCAGCTTCATTCACGAGGATCTGCAAGATCAATTGCCCTGGGCGCCGCGCGGCAAGGGCACCGTCGAATCCTGCACCCTGTGTGTTCAGCGTGTCGACAACGACGGCACCCCGGCCTGCGTCGAGGCCTGCAGCGCTGAAAACCACAATGCACTGATCTTCGGCGACCTGAACGATGAAAACAGCGAGATCTCCAGAGAGCTGAAGAAAAATGACAGCATTGAACTGCGTGCTGACCTGGAATTGAACACCGGCGTCCGCTACCGCGGCATTTGACATCCTGAACGGAACTGGCGAATCAAACAATGAAACTAGCGCTGAACTATCGCGAAATTGAAGGCAAAAGCACCGGATTCTGGGTGCTGCTTGGTGGGCTTGGATTGCTGTCTGCCCTCGCCTTTTTTGCCTTCCTTTACATGGAGCACTCGGGCCACCATGTCACCGGCATGAACAACCAGATCGTCTGGGGCATACCCCATGTGTTCGCCATCTTCCTTATCGTGGCGGCTTCCGGCGCACTGAACGTCGCCTCTATCGGCACCGTATTTGGTAAACCTTTGTACAAACCGCTAGGGCGGCTGTCCGGCCTGTTGGCAATCGCATTGCTACTGGGTGGCCTGTTGGTACTGGTACTGGATCTCGGTCACCCCGATCGCCTGATCGTAGCCATGACCTACTATAATTTCAAATCCATCTTCGCCTGGAACATCATCCTTTATAACGGATTCCTGGCCATAACCATCGTCTACCTCTGGTTCATGATGGAACGCAAGATGAACAAATACTACAGGGCCGCTGGTACCTTCGCCTTTGTCTGGCGACTGATTCTCACCACCGGTACCGGATCTATTTTCGGCTGGCTGGTTGCACGCCAGGCGTATGACATGGCCATGTTAGCGCCCATGTTCATCATTATGTCCTTCGCCTACGGGCTGGCGATCTTCATCCTAGTACTGATGGCCGCCTACAAATGGACTGAACGCCCGCTCGGCGACGCTGTTCTTTTCCGCCTGAAGAACCTGCTCGGTGTGTTCATTGCAGCCGTGCTGTACTTCGTTATGGTGTACCACCTGAGCAACCTGTACGCTACCGAGCACCACGGCGTGGAGCGCTTTATCCTTATGGATGGTGGCATCTACACCAAACTGTTCTGGATCGTACAGATATTCATCGGCAGCCTGCTACCGCTGGCCATGGTATATCATCCCAGCATTGGCAAATCACGACCGGCTATCGCGACCGCCAGCCTGCTGGTCATAATAGGTGGCTTTGCTCAGGTGTACGTACTGCTTCTCGGTGGCCAGGCCTATCCGCTGGACATATTCCCGGGTTATGAAGTAGTCAACAGCTCCTTCTTTGATGGCGTAGTCAATAGCTACAGCCCGTCAATCTGGGAGATTACACTGGGTATAGGTGGTGTGGCCGTGGCGCTGTTGATGGTAACTGTTGCTGTACGCGTGTTGCGTTTCCTGCCAGAGACGCTGGCAGACGATGCAATAGATCCGCACGCCGCCAAAGCGGACTGAGCTTTTTCTATATGCTGCGTTAACATGGCCGGCAGTGCACAGCTGTCGGCTTTCTGTTTTCTGAATGACGGATAAATGATAAGCAACCCGCATGTCGCAAATATTCATTTCCGCCGCACACAAATCATCGGGCAAGACCACGGTTACACTCGGCTTGTGCGCCGCCCTGCGCGCGCGCGGACTTGATGTCAGACCATTCAAAAAGGGCCCGGACTATATAGATCCTATGTGGCTTGGCCACGCAGCAGGCCATGATTGCCATAATCTCGATTACTACACCATGGATAGTGACGAGATTAAGGATACCGTCGGCTTCTACGCCAGCGGGTCCGATATCACCATTATCGAAGGTAACAAGGGTCTGTACGATGGCCTGGACCTGGATGGCAGCAACAGTAATGCCGCACTGGCCAAGTTGCTCGACGCACCCGTAGTACTGGTGCTTGACGCACGCGGCATGACCCGCGGCATTGCACCACTCATACTTGGTTACCAGAATTTTGATCCGGACATCCGGATTGCCGGCGTCATACTCAACCAGCTGGGTGGCAGCCGACACGAAGGCAAACTGCGTGCAGTAATCGAACACTACACTGATGTCCCGGTAATAGGTGCTGTTGGTAAAAACCCTGGCCTGCAAATACTGGAACGGCACCTGGGCCTGATCCCCAGCAATGAGCAGGATGATGCAGAACGGCAGATCAAGGCTATTGGCGTTGCTATAGCAGGCCAGGTGGATCTCGATGTGCTGCTCGGTATTGCCAAAGCTTCGTCTACACCACCTGCACCTGCCTCTTCACCGCTCCATATAGATTCCCTGCGGCAACCCCTGCGTATCGGCATCGCGAAAGACGAAGCCTTTGGCTTTTACTATCCCGGGGACCTGGAGGCCATGCAGCAAGCCGGTGCCGAACTAATTGATATCGATATGCTTAATGACCGGAAGCTGCCTGACATCGATGGACTGATAATTGGCGGTGGCTTTCCCGAAAGCTGTATGGAATCACTGCAGGCCAACAGGTCGCTACGGCATGCTGTCAGAGACGCTATAAATGCAGGACTGCCTGCCTATGCAGAGTGCGGCGGACTCATGTACCTCGCCCGTAGCCTGACATGGAAAGGCAAGACCTGCACAATGGCAAATGTAATACCCGGTGACGCCGTCATGCATGAACATCCGCAGGGACGTGGTTACGTACGCCTTGAAACGACTACCGGCTTCCCCTGGCAACCCGGTGCCGGCAAGGTGGTCGCAGCCCACGAGTTTCACTATTCCGCACTGGAGCAACTGGATGCACCAGAGACCTATGCCTTCAAGGTATTACGTGGCGCGGGCGTAGATGGCGAGCACGACGGCTACGTATACCGAAATTTGCTGGCATGCTATAGCCACCAGCGAACCACACGCAGCAATCGCTGGACACAACATTTTCTCGAATTTGTTGCACAGTGCAAATCTCGCGTGGGCAACTTCGACACAACTGATGACCAACGCACTACTGAAGGTAAAATTACATGATTACAGTGACCCCGGACGCCGCCGAGAAAATCATAGAATCCGCAAAACTGGGCAATACTGAGGGTATGCCTCTGCGTATTGCGGTAACCCGTATGGAAAATGGCGACTTTCACTACGCGATAGGTTTCGACGATGTCAGCCACGAAGGCGACAAAACCTTCCAGTCAGAAGGTATCAACATTGTCGTCGGTACACCAAGTGCAGAACTACTTAGTGGTACCGTGATTGATTATGTTGACCTGGACGGGAAAAAGGAGATTATCTTTATCAATCCAAACGATCCCGCCCAGCAGGCACATGGCTAGAGCAGGCACTTAACGGCTGATACCAGGGCTGATCGGCGCTATAATGGCCGCATGAGGACTTGTGCGAGGCGCTTATGAATCCAGATTATCGCGTCAAAGGTGACTATGATTATGTCGCTCAGCGACAGACCGAGCGCCAACGCCGTCTGCATCTTCTCGATTGGCCAACCACACGTCAGTTTCTGAGAGTACTGTCAGCCCTTGGTATCCTGCTGTTTATACTTGGCGTACTGAATATCTGGTTTTTCCTTACGCCTGATACCGGCAACTGGCTGCATCTCGCCAACAGCATATTATTGGTCGGCGGTGTCGTACTGGTGTATTTCGCCGTTTACAGCGCGCGTCGTGATTTTCTCGCACCGCTGACCGAACTGCGCGAGTGGGTCAAGAAGATGCGCAACGGTCACTTGAGCGCGCGTCTGCCAAGGTCGGCGCTACCGGATTTCAGCACGCTGTACCAGGATATCAATTCACTGGGTGACCGCCTTGAATCCCTTTCCATAGACTTGCAATCTGAAGTAGAAAAACAGACCAACCGGATTCAGCAAAAAACACACTCCCTGGAAATTCTTTATGACATTGCTGCCAATATCAATGCAGCGCGCGATCTCGAAGACCTGCTGACCCGTTTCCTGCATACACTCAAGGATGTTGTAAATGCACGCGCAGGGACGGTTCGCATGCTCACCCCCGATGGCAATATGAAATTGATTGCCAGCAGCGGCCTCGCCCCTGAAATCGTTAAAAAGGAGCAGCTTGTCAGCATAGATCGCTGTCTGTGCGGAAAAGCTGCCCGGAAGGGCGAAGTCTACGCACTTGGTGACCTGGATAGTTGCAGCCAGTTTGCCGGTCGGCCATTTTTTGAGGACAACACGGTCGAAATGGTGGCTGTGCCGTTACGCTACCGTGGACAGATACTTGGAGTCTACAACCTGTTTACCGAACAACACGGACTGGTTGAGCGCGAGGACATGAAAGATCTACTGACCAGTATCGGTCATCACCTTGGCATGGCGATAGAAAAATCACGCCTGGACGAAGAAGCCAACCTGGTATCCATTATGGAAGAACGCACCCGGCTCGCCAATGAATTGCACGATTCGCTGGCCCAGAGCCTGGCCAGCCTGAAATTCCAGGTACGTGTACTTGACGAACTGCTGCATAGCGGATCGGAGGCTGACCTGTGGCAGGAGATGGAACTCATAGAAAACAGTCTGGACGAGGCCTATACCGAACTACGCGAGCTGATTGCACATTTTCGTGCACCAGTAGATAAACGTGGCCTGCTACCCGCTGTCGAACAGGCGGTGGAGCGCTTCCGGCGTAATTCAGGAATCAGCGCCTATCTGCAAATCGAGTGGGATGGCATGAATCTCCCTGCCGAAGTGGAAATCCAGGTATTGCGCATCATTCAGGAGGCGCTGGCCAATATCCGCAAGCACAGTGAAGCCAATGCAGTGCGCGTCATGCTGCGGGCCGGTGATGGAAATAACAACAGGATACTGATTGAGGATGACGGAATCGGTATCCAGGGCAAGGTGCTGGATGACAGACCCGGCGAACACCTGGGGCTGAAGATCATGCGGGAGCGTGCTACCCGTATTGGCGGTGACCTGAAAATCGAAAGTGATGCCGGCGAAGGCACTCGTATTATCCTCAGCTTTCCACAGCAGGGCAATGAAGCGATGCACGACCATACTGTTGCAATGGACTCCCCTGTCCACTCGGCAAGTTAGTCATGGGCCTGCGCGTACTGTTAATCGACGATCATACCTTGTTCAGGGTCGGACTGGAGGGTCTTCTGGCACACCGGAATATCGATGTTATTGCATCTATCGGTGATGGTCGTGAAGGATTACAGTGTGCAGCAGACCTTAACCCCGATGTTGTGCTCCTGGATATGCGCATGCCGGATATCAATGGCATTGGCGTATTGAAAAAACTGCGTGAAACCGGCTTCCGGAATCCGGTTGTTATACTGACCACCAGTACCGATGAACACGATCTGGTCGAGTCGCTGAGAAACGGTGCACAGGGTTATTTGTTGAAAGATATGGAGCCCGACGAATTAGTGCTGGCACTGCGGGATATTGTTGCTGGTAAAACCGTAGTAGCACCTGACCTTGCCCCGGTTCTGGCCAAGGTGGTACAGGGTGACGGTACATTGCCGGATGAAGCCTCGCCTTTCGACGAATTAACACCTCGTGAAGGAGAGATCCTGAGCCTGCTGGCAGAAGGTCAGAGCAACAAGGTCATTGCCCGCAATCTCGGTATCTCCGACGGCACTGTAAAACTGCATGTAAAGGCAATCCTGCGCAAGCTCGGTGTACATTCCCGTGTCGAAGCCGCCGTTATGGCTGTCGAACAGGGGCAACGAGCCAGAAACAACAACGCGCGCTGACAGACACGGCTAACCGTATATACGTTGTGAAAACTATTGATGATTTCATTGCAGAAGCGCTGAAGACAGTTGATGAACTGTTTCCCTGGGACCTGCAAGCGGAACTACAGAATAATCCGGACTTGCTGCTGCTGGATATTCGCGAACCGTACGAATTTGAGGCCATGCATATCAAGGATGCTGTCAATGTACCCCGCGGAATACTCGAAACCGCTTGCGACTACGATTACGAGGAAACCTGCCCCGAACTTGTAGAAGCGCGTGAACGCGATATCGTTGTGATATGCCGTTCCGGGAAACGCAGCGTACTCGCTGCCGACGTTATGCAACAGATGGGCTACCAAAAAATAAGATCACTGAAAAGCGGTATGCGCGGCTGGAGCGACTACGAACAGGAAATGGTAGACGGTAAAGGGGTTACGGTCGGGGAAGACGACGCGATTGACTACTTCACACCAAAGCTACGACCCGAACAGTTAAGTAAATTAAGAAATAGTGGAGGTCAGTCGTAGCGTTTATGGTCTTTGCGTCGAGCGCCGGACTTCTGGGAAATCACGCCATGAATAGCTTCAAGACCGGGTAATTCAACGATCTCGTCGTAGGCATGATTCACGCATTTTAGTAGCAAGCGCTCGCCATCAATAACCAGCTGACGGAAATAAAATTCGTCGTTGTGATTCGCGACCACAAAGCAGCCGTCCTTCACGTGACCTTCCGGGTCGACCACGATTATACAACCGTGCTCGAACTCGGGCTCCATCATATCCCCGAGCACCCTGAGTGCAAATGGTTCTGCTGCTGAACATCCGGTGGCTTCCACCTGTTACCCCCGCCTGAATTCCGTCACTGAAATGCGCATTCTACCACGGTCCGGACCCGCGTACCGGTACGCCGACCATGCCTGTTCAATGCATGCACACCCCTCAGAATACATCTTATTATTCATATTGTTATATTGCATCATGCCGGGCTCTGACAACCCTGTTGCAAAGCCCTAAAGTAAGCCGGTGCGGAGCCGCCAAACTCTGCAATACTGGTTTCACTGCATGTAAAAGGAATACCCGTGACCCCGCAGGACCTGGTTTCACGCAATGTACGTCTTGTCTCGCTGCCTGAGGTCTGTATTCAGGTTCAGGCACTCACAGACTCTCCGTATACCACAGCCCAGGATATTGGTGACGTGGTTGGCAAGGACACTGCCCTCACTACCCGCCTGCTGAAACTGGTAAACAGCGCTTATTTTGGACTGCCAAGAAAAGTTGATACGGTGACCCGGGCAGTCAACATGATCGGTATGCGTGAACTGCGCAATCTGACCATGGCCGCTTCTGCGGCGGAAGTGTTCTCACGCATCCCCGGCAACCTGATTGATATGGCCGCCTTCTGGCAACACAGCGTGTACTGTGGACTACTGGCACGCAACTTTGCACGGCGTTGTAGTGTACTGCACAGCGAACGCCTGTTTACCGCCGGCCTGCTGCACGATGTCGGCCGCCTGCTGATGTTAACCAAGTTGCCGGATCATATCAGTCGGGCTGAATCCATGCGCCTGCAATCCGACAAGGATATATGTGAAATAGAACGCGAGCTGGTGGGTTTTGATCACGCTGAAGTCGGACAAGCCCTGCTGCTGCACTGGAACATGCCTGAAAATCTAAGTACATCCGTACTCTACCATCATAATCCCGGTGGGGCGCACGACGCATTTCTGGAATCCGCGTTACTCCATATCGCAGACCAGGTCACACACTGTGCACAGGAAAGCAAGGACCCGCTGGGCTCTCAGTTCTACGACCCCTACGGCGCTCTACTGGATTCCGATCTGAATGCGGCGGATATTGCTGCTGCGGCCGTATCTGTTATCAGACCGGAAGCACTTTCTCTTACAAAAATCAAAAAAGATGACATTATTGATGCCGTGGACAAGAGTGCCGCTGCATTTAATCAGGTGCTCGATCTGTTATACCCGATGGCCTGGGAAACACCCAGGTAGACTTTCAGGTAACCCTTGAAGCCGTACTAGTCCACAGCAGCCCAGTAATACCAGCTCGCGATGGTTCGGTACGGTCGCCACTTCTCGGCGAGTTCCAGGTAATGTTCATAAGCTGCCTCGTCCGGCAGGTTATAGTGCATCCTGATTGACTTGCGCAAGGCAAGATCACCGATCGGCAGTACATCCATACGCCCCAGCGAGAACATCAGCAACATATCCGTGGTCCAGCGCCCGATACCCGGCAGATCCATTAACAGAGCGGACACCTGTTCATCGTCCAGGTTTTCCAGTTGCTCCAGGTCTAACTCCCCACAACGCAAGCGCCTGGAAATTTCCCTGATATAGCGAATCTTGGCACCACTCAGTCCACAGTTTCTTAAGCTGCGTTCCTGTACACGGTAGAAATGGTACGGCTGAAACACATCCGCAGCAAGACGATGCTGCAAGCGCTCAAAAATCGTCTGCGCCGCCTTTACCGACAGCTGCTGATTAATGATGGCCCAGACCAGGGTATGAAAATGGGGTTTGGAGTCCTGCATCAGCGTACAGGGTCCCTGTTGTTGAATGACACCTGCCAGAACGGGATCAACACTTTTCAGATATTGTTCGGCCTTGCGGATACGGGCCTTCATGACCCGCCCTGTCCTACGGACAGCACTGCAAAGGTCACTATGGCCATGCCGGCTGCAGCGATAGCGGCCTGACGTTTCCAGCCATTCAGCAGCAACAGGACAACAACAGTCCATCCCATCAATAGTGGCCAGTATCGGACTTCATCCGACATCGTCGTGTCCTTCCGGGTCTACCCTGCGCCAGTTTTCATCATCCCGGTATACTTCGTATTTTGCCCAGGCAGCAAACTCCAGGCGCGTCGCCACACCGGTAGAGCGCCGTCCATCTCCTGCTATTACCTTATAAATCAGCATATCTTCGGGGCCACCCGCTCCGCCCGACTCATCGACAATCTGCCGCACGGACCATTCACTGCCATATTTACCGTTGCTGTAATAGTTTCCCGGTTTCAGCTCCCCGGGTGGAAGCTGGCTCGCAAGCGAGCGTCGGGTTGCCAGTTCGTAAATAGCCAGCAGATCCTGCTCGGAAACGTCGATGAAAGAATCGACTTCATGCAGTGCATACACCAGATCCTCGTGCGAAATCGACGATCGGGCCTGTGGCTGCGGCTGAACAAGCTGTGCCTGCTTCTTCAGGCCGGCGGGGTAACGGCGCCAGGCAAAGGGATAGTTGAACAGCACCGCGACTGTCACGATCACCAGCACGTTCAGCAATACCGGTGTAATCACAAACTGATAACCCAGGGCGTGGACGCTGTCACCGCCCACCACCGCAGCCAGTGCACTGGCACCTCCGGGTGGATGGATACAACGCAGGTAGTGCATGACGCCAATAGCCAGCGCCACCGCCAGCGCCGCGGCCAGCAGGGTATCCGGCACCAGCTTTGCACAACTCACACCGATGACCGCCGAGACCAGGTGCCCGCCGATCACTGGCCAGGGCTGGGACAAGGGGCCATGCGGCACAGCAAACAGCAGTACCGCGCTGGCCCCCATGGACGCCACGATCAGTGCTGCGGCAAACGGGCCGACGAACGCTGTACTGATCTGCAGGATGCCGTAGATACCCAGAAATCCACCGATGGCGGATAACACGCGTTCCGTGTGACTGACCGGGCTGAGCTCAACACCCAGCAACCGTAACAGATAACTACCGGGTGCCTTGCTCATGAGTGTTCCAGCAGTAACGCCACCAGGTCATCCTCCGACAATACCGGCACGCCCAGCGCCTCCGCCTTTGCCAGTTTCGACCCTGCTTTCTCACCGACGATAACCGCCGTGGTTTTCCTTGACACACTGCCGGACACTTT
>Ga0316193_10000010_pt1 | contig 78417 bp, 83 predicted proteins | sample MerIslsedime2_MG_FD_207735 | JGI IMG/M metagenome (GOLD analysis project Ga0316193, IMG submission 207735) | Coastal sediment microbial communities from Maine, United States - Merrow Island sediment 2 | ecosystem: Environmental > Aquatic > Marine > Coastal > Sediment | place: USA: Maine... | reverse complement strand
GAAAACTCGGCACTCGATGAGCTGGTCGTGACGGATACCATACCGTTGCGTCCCGATGCACAGGCCTGTACGCGCGTACGGCAACTGAGTATTGCCGAAATGCTGGCCGAGACGATTCGCCGCATCAGTGCTGAAGAGTCGGTCAGTTCGATGTTTATGGATTAGGGATTTTTTGGTCTCCTCTGGTCGCGGAGGAGTTAATTGGTCAACCTGGAGTATGAAGTATGTCTATATTTGAACTCGAAGCCGAGTCACGCTCAGACAAGGGGAAAGGTGCGAGCCGCCGCCTGCGTCGTGACGGCATGGTACCGGCTGTCATCTACGGTGGCAGTGAGGAACCGCAATCAATCAAGCTGGTACATAGTGAGATCCTGAAACGTCTGGATCACGAAGCCTTTTACTCCCACATCCTGACGGTCAACATTGACGGCAAGCCCAGCAAGACGATTTTGCGTGATATGCAACGTCATCCTGCGAAGCCTGTCATCATGCACATGGACTTTATGCGTGTCGACGAGAACAATCCGATTCGGGTGCACGTGCCTCTGCATTTTATCGGTGCGGATGTGGCGCCTGGCGCCAAAGCGGGCGGCCTGGTTTCCCACGATCTGGTGGAAGTGACGCTGGAAGTGCTGCCCAAGCACCTGCCTGAATATATTGAAGTCGATATTTCGGCAATGGAAATTGGTGAAAGTCTGCACCTGACCGATCTCAATTTGCCGGAAACCGGTAGCCTGGTCGAACTGGCTCGCGGTGAAGGTCATGATCTGCCGGTAGTGTCAATCCATGTGCGGCGTGGTGGCGCAGAGGAAGACGAAACCGCTGGTGGTGCAGAGGCAGCAGCCGAAGGCGGTGAAGAAACCGCTGAAGGCGAGAGCTGATCCAACCGGCCGGTGCCGGCTATTCAACTCATCGTTGGACTGGGGAACCCCGGTTCAGATTACGAACCAACCCGGCATAACGCCGGGTTTTGGTTTGTTGATGAAATGGCCCGGCGTTGTCAGCAGCCGTTCCGTTCCGAGCCAAGATTTCAGAGCGAAGTCGCGCGCTGCCTGGTTGACGGCAACGAGTGTCGCCTGCAAAAGCCAATGACCTTCATGAACCGCAGTGGCCAGGCGGTTAGATCCCTGTTGCAGTTTTTCAAAATACCGCTGGAGCAGGTGCTGGTCGTGCATGATGAGCTGGATCTGTCGCCAGGTGTAGTCAGGTTCAAAAAAGGCGGTGGTCACGGCGGGCATAATGGTCTGCGCGACCTGATCAGCCACCTCGGCAGTAAAGACTTTTACCGTCTACGTGTGGGCATCGGCCACCCGGGCCATCGTGATCAGGTGGTTGACTATGTGCTTAAAAAGCCATCCAAGCAGGACAGGCTCCAGATAGAGGAAGCACTGGTCGACGCACTCGATGTGATGCCGGATATTATTCAGGGGCGATTCGAACGTGCCATGAACGCATTACACACTAGTAAATAACCAGTCTGGATCAATTATTATGGGATTTAAATGTGGAATCGTTGGCTTGCCGAATGTAGGCAAGTCCACCTTGTTCAATGCCCTCACCAGGGCCGGAATCCAGGCGGAAAACTACCCGTTCTGCACCATAGACCCCAATGTCGGTGTAGTGCCGGTTCCCGATCCCAGGATGGACAAGCTGGCAGCAATCGTAAATCCGCAACGGGTACTGCCAACCACCATGGAGTTTGTTGATATCGCCGGACTGGTTGCCGGCGCATCGAAGGGCGAAGGACTGGGTAACAAGTTTCTGGCCAATATCCGTGAAACCGATGCCATCGTGCACGTGGTACGCTGTTTCGAAGATGACAACGTTGTGCATGTAGAGGGTAAAATCGACCCGCTCTCCGATATCGAAGTCATCAACACCGAACTGGCTCTGGCGGATCTGGACACCGTCGAAAAAGCGCTTCGCCGTGTCGGCAAGATTGCCAAGAGTGGAGACAAAGCGGCCAGGGCAAAACTTGCCGTTCTGGAACCGCTAGCTGCACACCTGGATAAAGGTCACATGGCGCGCTCCATGTCGATGGACGACGATGCCAGGGCAGATTTGTATGACCTGCACCTGCTGACACTCAAACCGACCATGTATATTGCCAATGTCGCGGAAGACGGCTTCGAAAATAATCCCTGGCTTGATGCGGTGCGTGGGCTGGCTGAAAAAGAAGCTGCAGTGGTGGTGCCCGTGTGTGCGGCGATAGAATCTGAACTCGTCGAACTGGATGAAGAAGAACAGAAAGTGTTTCTGGACGAGCTCGGACTTGAAGAACCGGGCCTGAACCGCGTGATCCGTGCCGGTTACCGTTTGCTGGGCCTGCAGACCTATTTTACTGCCGGTGTAAAAGAAGTCCGTGCATGGACGGTGCAAATCGGGGCCACGGCACCAAAAGCCGCCGGGGTTATTCATACAGATTTTGAAAAAGGTTTTATCCGCGCGGAAGTTACCTCATACGAGGATTTCATCGCCTGCAACGGCGAACAGGGTGCGAAAGAGGCCGGCAAGCTGCGCCTGGAAGGCAAGGAATACATTGTCCAGGATGGCGACGTCATGCATTTCCGCTTTAACGTCTAGCTGGACAGCAAGGTACTAAATCCCTACAATTTCGCCTCTTTCCACGGACCTCCCGGTCCGTAACCGAACAATGGCAAGGTAGCTCAGTTGGTTAGAGCACCGCACTCATAATGCGGGGGTCGGCGGTTCAAATCCGCCCCTTGCTACCATTAAATCAATCACTTATAGCCTGCCAACAGCATTTGCCCTTTGCGTAAGGCGCACAGGTAATGCTGCCCTTACAGGTCATCGAGTTACAGTCTGAAGATTAGGGCGTAACCACTTGTCGGGAACCATCCACAGGCAGATCTGCGGAGTGGATCCAAAACTGCGAATGATCGCTGGCCTGGTAATCCAGCGAAACCACACTATTAACAACGACGTCATCAGTTGCCAGATATTTCCTTATAGAACGATAATAAGTGATAGTGGTGGATGGGAAGATCCATTGTAACTCCAGAATGTCCAATCCAGGAGCTGGTCGCCCATCTGCTGTTATTCGCGGTTCTGTATATTCTCTTTTATCATTCAGCACTTTGGGGTCCCCGTATTTTTTCCTCAGCTCCACTTCGATTTGTTCAGCCAGTTTCAGCTGGTCGCCCTTTTTAAATTTATTGAGAACACGTACGCGATTCAGCTTCGATCCCTTCGCCAAATAAAATTCAACATCGACCGGTGTCCCATATAGTTCGACCGGTTGGAGCGTGTAGATACATCTGCCCCCTTCATCTTTACAGGACGACTTTAAATTTTTCAGGTATATCTGTTCAAGTTCACCTGGAGACATGCCCCAGTAGGTTTTATGCCAGCCTTTGACATCATCAGAGGCCTGCTTGTAAACCGGTTTGTTCTTGGACCTGATTGACTTGACGACTAACGAGGCGAAAGAAGCTTGCTCGTCAGCCATGCCGTACTTATCCCTGATTGACCTGGCTACAAGCGAGGCGTCGTAGACCAGGCGGCCCTCTTCGAGTTTGTCTTTAAAGCAGACAATTGTATTCATGGTTGTTGGCTTGGAATGGGTATATGTTTTCACGCCATTCGCACTGCCAGTTGTGTGGTCTGCAGCAGGCGTTGTATATGTGCCGGTCTTCGAATATTTTTCAGAATCAACAATAATGAAATATCTGAAACCTTTTTCCACTGCGACTTCAGCAGAGCGCAAAAGGGTAAAATCCGTTGTTCGTTCGCGGCTTGCGTCGGCGTTTCCCTTGAAGGAGATTTGAAATATATTTTCGCCTAATTGAGTTTCAGAAGATTTCCCGGTAAAGCCATGCTTTTCATAATCCGTAGCGCAGCTCGTCAACAAAATAGCCAAAAAGACAGCGCCCAGGAGGTATGACTTCATAGCTGTTACTCCGACATTGTTGCGCTCAATTTCTTTCGCCTTATACGATCCTGGCGATGTTGTAGGTGCGAATCTACCAGATTGGGTGGTCAGGAGAAACCGACCTATATCAAGCCGTGCAAGAATCCAGCAGTTCTTCCCTGAGAATTACTATATTTTGGGGTGCTGCAATCATGACGCGCACTTTCTAACTGTTCATTATAGCCGGGAATGGAAGTGAGGACGGATTGACCTACGCGGCGGGTGAGTATGAGCATGGCTGTAGACTTACTTGCCAAACAGCTTCTTCAGACCCTCGGCTCCCTCTTTTGTCTTCTCTTCAAGCGCGCCACCGACCTGATTCCCGACCTTGTCGTTCAGGAGTGTCTTTGCCTCATCCAGACTCTTGCCAACATATTTTTCCAGGCCAAGTGTTGCGACCGCCGGCCCGACTTCGGCAATGATGGCATTCGTGACCTGTCGAGCGATCTCGGCACCGGTTGCGCCACCTGATTTTCCACCGATGTTGTTCAGCTGGATGCGTGGCAGTTTGGCGGATTGAGACTTGTTGCCCAGCGCAGCCACTATGGCATCGATTTTTCCGCCCTCAATGACTAGCTTGCGAATCACCAGCTTCGGACCGCTGGATTCTGATGCGTCGGCTGCTGCTTTACCGCTACCCCCGGTAGATTGCGCGATATTACTCTGCAGTACCTTGATATTGGATTTCCCTGCCTTGTTGATCTCGTAGAACACCTCTGGCTTGTCGATGAGGATTTCCTCGATAATGACGGGATCGCTTCTGACGCTGGCGACGTCGAGCTTTGTGTGGATACCGCCGAGGGTAAAGACGTCAGGCGCGGTGAAACCATCAGGGTTGCCGACCGAGAGCTGCTTGATGCCGGCGGCCCCGGCTTTTAAATCGATGCTCAACGAAGAGACGCTTACCGGCGTCTGTGTTACCTGAGAGCCGTATTTCTGTATAGCGCTGGCAACGATGGTGTCCAATGAAGACAGGATATAGATCACGGCGGCTACGATGATGACTACCAGAGCCGATACAGCGATGCCGATAGTGCGTCCTATTCTCATAAACCCTCTCCTTCCTGTTGGTTGTATTTGCTACAAGTCTACCTTTAACCATGCTGCCGTATAAGGCCTTTGCCATTCCGTGAATGATCTGTCTTGGCCGAACTCATAATGCGGGGGTCGGCAGTTCAAACCTGCTCCTTGCTACAGGAAAACAAAAAGCCCACTCATGTGGGCATTTTTTCGTTTTCTATACAGGCTGCCAGTTGCCGTCAAAGGCGCTGAGGTCTTCTTCCGACAGGCGGCGTTTAACATACAGGCCGTCGAGTGTTGCCTGGTCCAGTGTCTGTTCACTTCCGGATCTGTCTGTATATTTCCACTCCCCGTTTATTACCAGCTGGAACATACTTTCCATAATGTCATCGAAGCGGATAGCGTGTTCGCTGGCCAGATGGTGAAAGTCATCCAGTACCAGTGGCGCGGTTTTTTTCTGAAATGCATCCCTTGCCAATGCGGCCAGGGCGACGTCCCATTTGGGCATATCTTGGTTCGATGACATGTGCGGTTCCTCGTAAACTCGGACTATTGTAGTCGAGCATCACCAGAAATTCCCGTCGACGATGTATTAACCAGCCAATGTACCCGGGCTGGCGCAGAGATTTTTACTGCACTGTCGATTTGCAACGACAGAGTTGTGACTGGATCAATCGAATCAGATCCATCAGCTCCATCTCCGCGGGCACATCCTGGATATCGGAAAACCAGATATCGTCGATTCGACCGGTATCGTCAGGAACCTGTTCGCACACCAGTGGCATCCCCACGAACACACCTTGCTCGCCATTTTCCAGACATACGGTAACCAGTTGTAACGGAATCGGTTTCATTGTTGATCTCCTTGGTGATCGATAAAATTAATGATCCCATTAAATACATTGCATAACTTATGCCAACTATCAGAGATACAAAGATTTTCTGTGAACCGGTATGTCAGCGTTGCGTGTCTGGTACTGTTTGGAGGCGCTGGTGGAGGGCAGTCATAAGGTCGGTAATGTAATGGCGCAGGGCTGCCTGCGTTACCCAGCGCGGTAACAATCCGCCGGGTTCCAGTTCGATCCAGTAGCTCGCAGCCAGTCCGCGCGGTGTCTGCGCTTCGATTTTCCAACAACCACGGAAATGTTCAGGGGTTACCTTCAAGGCATCGTCCGGTAGCGGGTACTGTGTGCTCAGGTTCCACTCAACGCGGTAGTGGTGTTGTAGCGGATTGCCGTGAACAGTGTTGCTGACAAGTACGTAATGTCGATCGCGCGCCGGTCCCGGCAGGTGCAGCTGCTGATACACCCAGACACGATCAGCCTGTTTTGCCAGAATGCGACTGCTTTTTACGTTGGGGATAAAGTCGGCAAAGTGCTCATAGTCCCATATGATTTCGTACAGAAGGTCGGGATCGGCATCCCATTGAATCCTGACCAGTGCGCCAGGTAGCGACCCGGCGCTGTTCACCGGTTGATAGATAGCTGCAAGTGGTGTTTGTGCGGACAGTTCCCACGCCGTGCCCGGCCGGTCGGGTTCATCACAGGGACTGGCGGCACTTAAGGGTGCGGCGAGGATAGTTGCCGTTATGGACAGGAACAATTTAATTAGCCTTTTATGCACGAGTGGCGATCATCCCATGAAGCGGCAACAAATAGTGTGACCGGAACTTTACCGCATACCAGCCGGTCACACCGCTACACGGGAGAGAATACCCCACCGTATTTTAGTACCACCATTACAGGAGGCCTGCACATGCAGACACACTCGGTTGAAGATGCTCAATATGCCCATGCCATGGGTCATCTGCTGGTACTGTACACGCAGGTCGATCAATTTATTATGGAAGCGTGTGCGGAGCGCATCGCATCTGCACCCGGTCAGGATGCGAAGATGGGTCTGGCAAAGCAGGTTGGTGATGAATGCCGTCACGTGACTATCCAGCAACGCTGGATGCAGGAATTTGGTGTTGATCAGACGCCAGTGATCGATCGACAGGCGATACAAAAATTGCATAAACATTTCCGCGCACTCGACTGGGTCGATTTTTTAACAGATTTGTACCTGGTGGTGGAAGCGCTTGGTTCGCAGGCTGTTGAACAGGTGGTTCCGCTGGCGGACCCCGGTACCCGGGAATCATTACGCGTGCCTTTGCAGGATGAACTCGATCATGTGGCGTTTGGACTGTCCGAGCTGCAAAAGGCACTGGATGGCATGGACGCAGCGCAACGCCAGGCCCGGCTGGAGAAAATCCCCGCTCGGATCCAGTCGATCTTCGACATGCTGGAGGGTTTTGATGTGCCGGTTCTGGACTGGTTCGAGCAGGTCGGAACCAGCTCTGCGCAACTATGTGCTGTACTGGAGCGGCGCAAGGATGAGTTGATCACCGGGCTGGCTGCCTAGCAGGCTATAACTGCCGGAAGTAGCCTTTTTCTTCTTCATTGAGTGTCGGTAGTGCGACAGGGCCCCGGGTTGGCTCCTCGCTTCTTGCTATGGCGGGCGGCTCGCTATCAGGTGCCATACCGATGGATGTGTCACCGTCTGTTATAACAGGCTCCAGCAATAACCCGGTTTCCTCATTGATTCTGACAACTTTGTAGCTGAATAATTTGAGTTTCGGACAACCCGCCAGTAAAGCAGTGGCACCGGGTGGTGGGTCGTGGCTGATCACCACCAGTCGGGGTGGGCGCAGCTGTTTGTGTAATGCGGCGTAGACCTGGTTGATCCAGGGCAATGCTGTAGCTATCTGTTCAGTGGCTTGCAGCCCGCTCAGTAATGCGGACTGGCTGTTGATCGGATCAAAACTGATCAATACCGGATGGTGTTCTGCATCGGCCACCAGAATCGGGTGGCCGTCCCAGGGTAGTGTGGGTTCCAGTAGCTGACTTTCGCTACCGGTTAAATCGTCTACAGCTTCGATTAACAGTGTGCGTAACACTTCCCTGTCAACTATGCCCGCTGTTTTTACACATAGCCTCATACATTTTCCCGGGCTGTTTTCCGGTCTGGCCAGGTGCTGTAGAACTCGCTGCGCAGTAAACGTTCGCTAATACGTGTCAGAAAGTTGTCGCGGTGATGATCGTGCGCTGCGTGCTGCGGGATAACCTGTTCCGGCAGAAAACCAAGGTTTAGTAACGGAACATCAAGGTAACGCAATGTACCTATGGCGAGCTTGCGGAAAAAGCGCCATGCGGCGTGCTGGTCACGCGGCCCTACCAGTACAATCCCGATTTCCGGTACATTCTGCCCCGACAACAGTTTGATACGCTGATAGGCAGCCAGTATGGCGTCAAGGTTTGCCGGCACCAGCAAGACTACGTGGTCGAATGCATTTGCCAGCACAGTTTCAGTAGATGTTGTAGGTAACAGGCAGATTTTGCAATCATCGGCTTGTGTGCGCAGGGCTTCTGCAAGTTGGGTGTGCAGCCCGCCTTCAGCAGATTCGTGAAGCTGATGCAGCACACTGCTGTGTCCTTTCTGCGTCAACATTTCACACAGGTCGTTTGTAACCCAGCCGAGCTCCGGATTGTCCAGCAGAAAAGGAATCACCCGGCATACGTCCGCATCTTGCCCGGTTTTCGGCGTGTTGCTGAGAAACCGGGCGCTGATTTCTGCCATGCGATCGGAGGAAACAGCTTTGCGTTGCCAGGCAGGATTCAGCTGGCAGGCCATCAGTGATGCACCGGTATCTGCAGCAGTGAGTTGATGCCGCCAAGCTCGTTTGGAATCTCGGCGGGATTGGTCGGATCCTGTTGCCATTTTCCGTCCACTACTATCCTGTATTCGTAGACACCGGGTGCTGCTGTAAACACTTTTTGCCAATGACCGTTGATATTGCGTGTCTCGATATTATGGTCAGGTACCCAGTTATTGAAGTCGCCTGCCAGCTGCAGGCGCTTGCATTCGATTTCGTCGAAATTCAATACCACCATCTGGCGCTGGGGCTTTTTGCTGATTTGTTTCATGATGTCGTCCTCGTGCTCTGTTTCATAGGTGGTTTCGAGATCTTCCTTCAGGGGTATGACAACAGTCTGTCCACTGGCTGCCAGGATTTCATCTGCGAGCCGCTGGTAATCCTGAGCGGCCGTGGAGTGGGGTGCATAGTCGATTAAGGGCTTGCCGAACCAGGCGGCCTCCCGCGTACGCACCGTGTGTCGTATCTGCGTTCCACTCAGGCCTACCGGCAGTTGATCCCGGATCTGTTTGAGAACGGTCTGTGCAAAGCGTGTATGTGGATCAAACATGACCGGCAGTACCTTGATCGGCAAGTCATACTTGTATTTCTCACTCAACATGCTGGTGATGTCGTGTAGTTGCTGAATACCGTCCAATCCAAACAGGCTGGCTTCTACCGGCGCAAGGACTTGTCCGGCTGCTCTTAGCGCATTGATGGAAAGCAGTCCCAGCGAAGGTGGACAGTCGATCAGAATGTGATCGTACAGTTGTCCGGGCTTCTCCAGCTGTTCGAGTAATTGACGTTCCCGTCCCGGTTGGCCGGTCAACAGTGGTTCCACTGCAGCCAGCATGATGTTGGCGGGTAACAGATCCACGCCGGGTACAACATCGGATAACACAACGTCATAGAACGATAGCTCGTCACTAAATACTTCATACAGGCCTGCCAGGTCCCTGTCATCGACACCGAGCCCCAGCGAGGCGTGCCCTTGTGGGTCCATATCGATCAGCAGGATCCGCTCATCTCGTTTACCCAGCTCTGCAGCGAGGTTGATAGCGGTGGTGGTTTTTCCACAGCCGCCTTTTTGGTTGGCAATAGCAATGATGTTCATGCTCTGTCTCCACGTCATGCCGCAGTTGGACTGCAAGCGAAATCGACGAAGATGAAGGGCTCCGCCGCTCCATCACCATGCCTGTGTTGCTGTTGTCAGGTCAGGCGCGTTCTCCTTGTTTGTTGTCATCAACAGAAAACAGATCGCCCTGTTCAGGCTGTTGCTGTTGAATTTTCTCGATTTCCGTAGCCAGCTCGGCTATTGGAAAGACCCATTCCTGACCGGTGATCGCATCAAAGGCGCCTTCACCACGAAAAACCAGCACGACGTCACCCGTCACAACCAGCGACAGCTCCACCAGTGGGTAATCCACGGTTGGTAGAAAGCGGGTGAGGGATTGCAGACACTTGCGAATGCGTTGCACAGAGATCTTTGCGTCAAGCAGACGCCTGGCAGTACGCAATGCGATGAGATCGGTAAAGGAATAGCGGGTGTGGCCGCCTGCGGTATAGCCACTGGGAACCACTAAACCGGTTTTACGCCAATAACTTAGCTGACGACTGCTGAGCCCCGTGATAGCGGCAGCCTGTTGTCGGCTGAACGAGCCTTGTGGCACGGGCACCCCCTGCACGGGTGTTGCGCGATTCGTCCAAGTCTCGCAGGGTTTGTCAGAATGTCAAGACAAAAGGGACAAAAAACCTGTTTTTTGTCCCTTTTGGAATTTTACTCGGGAGAAAACGGGGTGGCCGCCGGGTTACCCCGTTAACGGGCCTGTCATGGTGTGGCCCCGGAAGGCGTGGGTGTATAGCAAAGCTTACCAGCTGATATAGCTGTAACCCTGTTCCTGCAAGAGCATCAGGTCATCGGCGCCAATTTCCACAATTTCAGCAAATTCAAGCATATCTTCCTTGTTCCAGCCGAGGGATTTCATGGTATTGCCGCAGGCATGGAAGGCAACCCCGTACGCGGCCAGGCTGGAAACGCGCTGGCTGATAATGTCAGGGATTGGCCGCACGGGTTTTTTGGCCAGGATGTGGATGCCTGGACCGATTGCAGTCACAACCAGGTGTGCTTCATCCCCGTACTTGCGCAGCATGGCGCCCACAGAGAACAGCACGTGTTCCATGTACTCCGGATCCGCCTTGTTGAACTGGTAAACCAGTTTGTGAACCGGGTCGTCGAACAGGTCACGGTCTACCGGCTCAGCCTGTGCGCTGCCGGAAATGACTGCCAGTCCACTGCTTGCACTTAACCATTGCAGTAACTGGCGGCGGCGGGTGTTTGGTTTCATGAGTATCCAGGACCTTTACAGTGAGTACATTAGAAATTCAACACTAGCATATGCCAGGTGTTCCGCCAAAAGCGGGTTGTTATGCCCAGTGTACAATATGGTCTGTTGCTGCCACTGACCCCGTTCACTATGGAGAACACCGGCAACCGTTCCAGGCATGAACAGCTGGAACGGTTATTACAATCCTTCGATGACTGCCTGGCCAGGGATATCCCTGCATTTTCCAGACAGCTTGCCATGCTGAAGCATGGCAGCCAGCGTGGGCAGGCTGTGGATCGGGGTATCAGCAAGTTGCAGAGTGAGACTGTACGCTCCATTCGCTGCGTCGAGCAGCGCCGTGCCGACGCTCCGCGGCCCCGCTATCCGCTGGCGTTACCGGTTGTCGAGAGCCGCGAGCACATTCTGGATACCATCAGCAGGCATCAGGCGGTTATTCTGTGTGGAGAAACCGGATCCGGAAAGACTACCCAGTTACCCAAGATCTGCCTGGAGATGGGCCGGGGTTTGCGCGGCAAGATCGGTCATACCCAGCCGCGTCGAATTGCCGCACGCAGTCTGGCGGCGCGTATTGCCGAGGAACTGGACAGTCCGCTTGGAGAACACGTGGGCTACAAGGTGCGTTTCCAGGACAGGGTTCAGCAGCACAGCTACGTCAAGGTGATGACCGACGGTATTCTGCTGGCCGAGATCCAGTCTGATCCGGAGTTACGCGAATACGACACCCTGATTATCGACGAAGCGCATGAGCGCAGTCTGAATATCGATTTTCTGCTTGGCTATCTGAAGCGGCTGTTGCCGCGTCGTCCTGATCTCAAGCTCATAATTACGTCGGCCACAATTGATCCGGAGCGTTTTGCCAGTCAATTTAACGGTGCGCCGATTGTCGAGGTATCAGGTCGTACCTGGCCGGTCGAGATACGCTATCGGCCGGTAACCGGTGAGGATGAAGACCAGAAAGACAGGGGGCGAGGGCAGGCGCTGCTGGATGCGGTGGACGAGCTGGCTGCTGAAGGGCCGGGCGACGTGCTGGTATTTCTTCCGGGTGAGCGCGCCATTCGGGAAAGCAGTGAGCTGTTACGCAAGCACCATCCCCCGCAGACTGAAATCGTTCCGTTGTATGCACGCCTGTCTGCCGCACAGCAGAGCAAGGTGTTCAGGCCGCACAAGGGGCGGCGAATTGTGCTGGCGACCAACGTTGCGGAAACCTCGTTGACAGTGCCCGGCATTCGCTATGTGGTGGATACCGGGCTGGCTCGGGTCAGCCGTTACAGTTACCGCACCAAGGTACAGCGTTTACCGATTGAAGGCGTTTCACAGGCGTCGGCCAATCAGCGTGCGGGGCGCTGTGGGCGGGTAGCATCCGGTGTCTGTATCCGTTTGTATGCCGAGGATGATTACCTGTCGCGTGCAGCATTCACCGAGCCCGAAATACAACGCACCAACCTGGCCGCTGTGATTCTCAGAATGGTGGTACTGGGGCTGGGTGATATTGAAGCTTTTCCGTTTGTCGATCCACCCGATGCACGTTTTATACGTGACGGTTACAAGTTGTTGCATGAGCTTGGTGCGGTGGACGAGCAACAGAAATTGACAGCATTGGGCGGGAAGATCGCCCGCCTGTCTGTGGATCCACGTCTGGCACGTATGGTCCTGGCGGCCAGCGAGCTGCAATGCCTGAGCGAAGTGCTTGTTATTGTATCAGCGCTGGAGGTTATCGATCCCCGTGAGCGCCCGCTGGACAAGGCGCAGGCCGCAGACGAAAAGCATGCGCTATTCAAGGATGAAAAATCCGATTTTATCGCTTATCTGAACCTTTGGAAGGCCTACCGGGAACAAGCGCGTCACTTGACCCAGAACAAACTGCGCAGGTGGTGCCGGGAACATTTTGTGTCTTTCATGCGCATGCGCGAGTGGGTTGACGTACACAGGCAGTTGCTGACGCAGGTCAGGGACATGGGGTTGTCCTGTAATGAGGCTGTGGCGGATTACCGTTCCGTTCATTGTGCATTGCTGACAGGCTTACTGGGCAACCTGGCTTTGCAAGTAGAACCCGGCGAGTACCTGGGTGCGCGCAACCTGAAGTTTGCCCTGTTTCCCGGCTCCGGACTGGGCAGGAAGAAACCGAAGTGGCTGGTGGCCAGCGAACTGGTGGAAACCGGCCGCCGCTATCTGCGTACCGCGGCTGCAGTTGAACCGGACTGGGTTGAACCAATTGCCGGGCACCTGTTGAAGCATAGTTATTCCGAACCGCACTGGGAGAGAAAGCGCGCCCAGGTGGTGGCGTTTGAACGCGTGACCCTGTATGGCTTGCCTCTGGTGCAGCGACGCAAGGTGAATTTCGGGTCGATCGATCCCGTCGCCTCGCGCGAGCTTTTTATCCGTCATGCGCTGGTAGCCGGGGAATTAAGAACCCGTGCAGGATTTGCGGAACACAACCGCACGCTGCTGGCATCACTCGATCAACTGGAGTCAAAGGCCCGCCGTCGTGACGTGCTGGTCGATGAAGAACATTTATACCGTTTTTTTGATGAGCGCGTACCGGCTTCAGTGTTTGATGGAAAAAGTTTCCAGCACTGGTGGAGCACGGTGGAGAATGAACGGGCGGATCTGTTGTGCCTGGACCGGGACGATATTACCAAACACGCCGCAGACGCAGTGACCGGACAGGAGTTTCCCGATAGCCTGGAGATTCGTGGTCTGTGTCTGCCGCTACGCTACCGCTTTTCTCCCGGCGAAGAGGGGGATGGTTTGTGTGTCCAGCTGCCAATCGCAGCGTTGAATCAGGTGCAGGACAATGACTTTGAATGGCTGGTGCCAGGTTTGCTCAGGGAAAAAATAGTGCTGCTGATAAAGTCACTGCCGAAACAGCTGCGGCGCCATTTTGTTCCCGCACCAGACTATGCGGCAGCCTTTATCGCGGTCTCGCAGCCACCCGGCAAGACATTGACTGAAGCTTTGGCGGAACAGTTGTGCTCCATGACGGGCGTGTCGGTCCCCGCTGATGCGTGGCGACCTGAACTGTTACCGCGGCACCTGTTCGCATACTTCGAGCTTCGTGACGAGCAGGGCGCCGCTATCGACTCGGGACGGGACCTGCGGAAGTTGCAGCGCGCCTATGGTGAACGCGCCCGGCACGGATTTGAGCGGGTATCAGATGCCCGTTATGAACGTAAAGAGGTACAAGACTGGGACTTCGGTGACCTGCCTGACTCTATTGAGATTAAAAACGGTGGCCTGGTTTTGCACGCCTACCCGGCACTTGCAGTGAGTGACGAATCGATTGAGCTGAGGCTCTTTGACCAGCAGCAACAGGCACTTGTTTCGCACCGCGAAGGGCTGCTGGCGCTGTTTCGGAAAAAGGCGGGACGGTTAGTTCGGGAGATCAAGCATTCGGTGCCCGAGCTGCAGAAGCAGAGCGTATGGTTCAGTACCGTGGCCAGTGCAGACGTTCTGCTGGCTGACCTGGAGCAAGCTGTAATACAGGCAGCCTTTCTGAGTGACGATACTGTTGATGTTCGCAGTGCTGCGATTTTTCAGCAGCGCCTGGAGCAGGGCAGGCAGTCATTGCTTGAATGGGCAGTTTCGATTGGCGGCTGGAGTTACGAGACATTGCAGGTCTACCAGGAACTCCGCTGTTTACTGAAAGGCGCTGTTTCGCCCCAGCTGCTTGCTGCGATAGCAGAGGTGCAGACACAGGTGCAGCATCTGGTATATGAGGGCTTTGTCAGTGCGACCCCGGTGCGCTGGCTGCCACACCTGGCACGCTATCTTCGCGCCGCAATACTGCGCCTGGACAAACTGTCAGGCGATACAGAACGGGAACGGAAGCAGGCGGCAACTGTGCGACGCTACCAGGAGTATTATGAGCATGCGGTTGCCAGTGGCAGAACCGGCAAGGCGGTAGAGGAATTTCGCTGGCTGGTCGAGGAATTACGCGTATCGCTGTTTGCTCAGGGGCTGGGGACCTCGGTAAAGGTGTCACCTGAACGGCTTGACCGGTTATGGAAAGACATTACGTCCGCTGAATAACCCGGTCAGGTAGTCATTCCTCAAAACGCTGGAATACCAGCGAAGCGTTGGTTCCGCCGAAGCCAAAACTGTTTGACATGACAGTGCGCAGACCGGCGTTATCCTTGCGTTCGCGCTGGATGGGCAGGCCTTCTGCCGCCGGGTCCAGCTGCTGTATATTGGCAGACTCGCAGATGAAGTCGTGTTTAACCATCAGCAGGCAGTAGATGGCTTCCTGTACGCCGGCCGCTCCGAGTGAGTGGCCGGTCAGTGACTTGGTAGAGCTGATGGGCGGAACAGTATCCTGGAATACGGTCTGTATGGCTTCCAGTTCGCGTGTATCACCGACCGGTGTACTGGTGCCATGCGCATTGATGTAGTCGACCGGTGTTTTCACTGTAGCCAGCGCCTGCTGCATGCAGCGCACCGCACCTTCGCCGGAGGGTTGTACCATGTCATAACCGTCAGACGTAGCACCATAACCTGCCAGTTCGGCGTAGATTTTCGCACCGCGTGCCCTTGCATGTTCCAGTTCTTCCATAACCAGCATGCCACCGCCCCCGGCGATTACAAAGCCATCGCGGGTCGCATCGTAGGCACGTGACGCTGTTTCCGGGGTGTCATTATACTTGGATGACAGCGCGCCCATGGCATCAAACAGCAGTGTCAGGCTCCAGTGCAGTTCTTCGCCGCCGCCGGCGAATACAATGTCCTGCTTGCCCATTTGAATCAGTTCCGAGGCGTTGCCGATACAGTGTGCGCTGGTAGAACACGCGGAGCTTATGGAGTAATTCACACCCTTGATTTTGTAGGCGGTGGACAGGCATGCAGAATTGGTGCTGCCCATAGTGCGCGGCACCATAAACGGGCCTACCTTTTTTGCGCCTTTTTCCCGCATCAGGTCGACAGCCAGCGAGACATTCTCCGTCGATGTGCCTCCGGATCCGGCAATCAGGCCGGTGCGGGGATTGGAAATATGTTCTTCTGTTAAGCCGGCATCCTCGATAGCTTCTTTCATGGCGATGTAGTTATAGGCAGCACTATCACCCATAAAACGCTTTAATTTTCGGTCGATCAGGCTGTTCAGGTCGAGGTCAACCGAGCCGTGAATGTGGCTTCGAAACCCGAGCTCTTTATATTCCGGGCAGAATACGATGCCTGATTTCCCCTGTTGCAAAGATTCCAGCACCTGTTGCTGACTGGTGCCTATGCTGGATGTGATGCCCAGTCCGGTAACTACTACGCGCCGCATAAAATATGTCCTAAAAATTCTCTGTTGATGTAAACAGGCCAACCCGCAGGCTTTTGCTGTGGTAAATTTCATTGCCATCGACTGACATGAAAGCGTCAGCAATACCCATAAACAGCTTGCGCTGGATGACACGTTTGAGGTCGACCTGGTAAGTGACCAGCTTGTTAGCCGGTGTTACCTGGCCACTGAATTTTACTTCACCCGAGCCCAGGGCGCGTCCACGACCGGGTCCGCCCAGCCAGCCCAGGTGAAATCCGATTAGCTGCCACATCGCATCCAGACCAAGACAGCCGGGCATAACCGGGTCTGACTCGAAATGGCAGTCAAAAAACCACAGGTCCGGTCTGATATCGAGTTCGGCGATTATCTGACCCTTGCCGTAGGCGCCACCGTTATCGCTGATGTGGGTAATGCGGTCAAACATCAGCATGGGTGGTAGCGGCAAGCGGGCATTACCGGGACCGAACAGTTCTCCGTGGCCGCATTTCAGCAGATCTTCGCGTGTGTAGTGGTTTTGTTTTTGCTGGGTCAAAGCCTGTGCCGTTGTCATGTGATTTGCCAGAGTTGGATTGCAGATTACCGGAGGCGCGTATTCTAGCGGGTTAGCCCGCAATTTGCATGAAATGGCCGATGAAAACCCCTGCTCCCCCGAGATGGGTCAAGGTATTGGCGCCTAATCCCTGAAATTGACGTACTGGAGGGGCAGGTCGACAGGGGTTTCTTTTAAAAGGGCGATAACATTCTGCAGGTCGTCGCGTTTCTTTCCGCTCACCCGAACCTTGTCGCCCTGGATGCTGACCTGTACTTTGAGCTTGGCGTCCTTTACCCGTTTGACGATTTCTCTGGCGGTTTCCTGCGGTATGCCCTGGCGCACCATGAGCACCTGGCGGGCCTGGTTGATGGCCACTTCAAGTTTGCCTTCCTCGATCGAACCCAGATCTATGCCTCGTTTTGCAAGTGTCTTGTGCAGGATATCCTTCACCTGGTCCAGCTGAAACTCACTGTCGGCGCGTAAGGTGAGCTGCTCGTCGGATCGTTCAATCTTCGCACACGATCCCTTGAAATCGTAACGGTTACCGACTTCACGATTGGCCTGGTCAACGGCATTGGTGACTTCCTGTAAGTCGACTTCGGAAACGGTATCGAATGATGGCATGTTCTGGCTGCCCCGGAACTGGTGGTTGCTGGTAGTGTTATAGTACTGCACAAGCAACGAACTGATCTACAATGCCGCTTAATATTCTCAGACTTCTGCGTCGCGCGCGCTTTCTTTCCACACGTCGCAGGGTCGAGTGGTATCCACCTTTCCGGCTGATGGGCGTCAAGGTGATCGAGCTTGACGATGACTGGACGCGTGTACGTCTGCGCCTGCCGTTGAGTGCATTCTCTAGAAATCTGGGTGATGCCATGTTTGGTGGTTATCAGGCGGCTATTGCCGACCCCATTGCACCTATTGCCTGTGCCAAACAGTTTCCAGGTTACAGTGTATGGACCCGTGCATTGACGGTGAACTTCGAACACCCGGGGGATACGCATCTGGAACTGCGTTTTCAATTCGACACAGACATTAAGGAAAAAATTCGTTCGGATCTCGAACGCAAGGGCCGCAGTACACCAGAATTCGAGTACGGGTTGTACAGAAGCGACGGCGTGCGCTGTACCCGCATTTTGTGCCGGGTTGCTATTCGTCCACGCGGTTATCGAAGAAAGTAACGCTTTACAACGACTGGATGGCTGAATCCGGTGATGCTCCGCCAACGGGTTCGTCTCCGTCAGCGAATTCCAGGGCAGATTTAAACTGCTCAATCAGAGTCGTGTAGCGGCTGTTCAGGCTCTGGTCCCAGTTGTGCAGGAGCGGTAATACAGCCCTTGCCAATTCATCTGCGGAAGTCTCCGGATGGCGACCGGCCGATAGCGCTTGCAAGGCACGTTGTACATCACCGGAACTGGCAACAGCTGGTGGTACAGGCTCAATGGTTTCGGGTTCCGGCAGAATTTTGTCCACTGGTTGTTGGGGCGCAGTCGTCGTTTGTGAGTCGGCGCCCTGTACGCAGTCGCCACCGGCGGCCAGTGCCTGCCGCAGGGTTTCGTTGGCCCCCGCAATTAACTGTGTGGCGTCCAGACCGGATTCGGAATGCAGGGATGGGCTGGATACCGCAATACTCACACTCGCGCTGAGGGGATTGTCGCCACTACTTCCAAAAGTTTCTTCCCTGACAGCCCTGTGCAACTGTCGGGCTATCTGTCCGGCACCTTCTTCGGTGGCAGAGGGAAGCAGGACAGCAAAGGAATCCAGGCTGATTCGTGCAACAGTGTCTTCCCTGCGCCTGCCTTCGCTCAGTATCTGTGCAATTCGCTGCAGGATGCTTTCCGCTGTTTTTTTACCCTGGCGCAGGAAAAGGATTTTGTATTTATCTATCTGGATCAGTAGCAGTGCGAGCCCGGTTTTATGCCGGACTGCGTAGGAGAGCTTTTCTTCAACGCTGTCAGTGAATGCCCGCTGGTTAGCCAGACCGGTCAGTAGGTCGACGCTGCTGTGATCTTCCAGTTGTTGTTTGCTCGTTTCGCTGTGCTGCAGCGCCTGCTGGGTGCGCTGTTGCTTGGCCTGTGCCTGGGCGCGTGCCAGCAGTTGCACCGATTCAAACGGCTTGGTGATGAAGTCGCTGGCTCCGGCGGAGAAAGCTGTTTTTTTGCTGCCATCATCATCTTCGGCGCCGGTAACGATAATCACCGGAAGTTCTTTCAGTTCGGGCTGTGAAGACTCGCGGATTTTTTTAAGCAGTCCCAGACCGTCCAGGTTGGGCATGGATAAATCCGACATCACCAGAGTGATATTGTTATTGGCCTGCAGCGTATCCCAGGCTACTTCACCGTCTTCGGCTTCCAGGATTTCGAAGTCATTTTTGAGTATTTTACGCGCAGCAAGCCGCATGAGCCGCGAGTCGTCGACTACCAGCACCGTAGGTTTGCTGGAACAGGATTCGGTCATTTTCCATTCGAGAGCTTAACTTATAATAGACAGATGTCGGCGCAGCCGGATAAACCTTTAACAATCCGTTGTTTGGGTGGAAATTACCCAATAAACAGGTAATCCCGGCCACGCCGGTAAGCAGAATTTTCCAGAAATGCAGCAATTTGTTCGTGGGCGCCGTGATTACGGACATAAACAAGCACCAACGGCCTGGGTTCCCGGTGCTGTAACCAGTCTGGCGCGACAACAGGTATCTGCAAGATTTTATTGCCGATTTTGGCAGGATCGATGTCTATCCAGGCGACTGGTGTGAAGCCTCTTTCCTGCAGGGGTCGGCATCGCAGGCGCGTTTTACGACCGGCGCCCCATACTGCGATGGGGCGGCCAGTTTGCAGCCTTGGATCCATAGCCAGATAGTGTGCACGCAGCTGGTCAAATTCCTGTTGCGCATAACGCGGGTCGGTTCGGGATAGACGATCGGGAGATTCACGCCAGTCCAGCAGTACTGCGGGCAGTTTCGCCATGCGCATTCCAGACTGGAACATACGTAGCCACAGGTCATAGTCTTCAGGAAAGTGACCATCCCGGTAACCGCTCAGTTTAACGACATCTGCCTTGCGATAAGTGACCGACGGATGTGCAAATGGTGACTCCCGGTAGATATCTGCCTCAATATCGACAGGTGTCAGGCACTGGTTTTGCCAGCGAATGTACTCCCGATAACCAGACCGGACCAGATTTTCCGGAAACAGCCGTACCTGGCAGGCGACCAGTGACCAGTCGCGGTTTAATTCCAGTGCCCTGACCTGTTGTCTCAGGCGATCCGGCCACATCCTGTCGTCGGCATCCATACGCGCAACATATGTCCCCCGGGCACTGTCGAGACCGAAATTCAGAGCCGCTACAAGTCCTTTATCCGGCGTGCTGAGACAGCGTAGCCGATCATCCTGCTGTTGGTAGCGTGCGACACGTTGTTCAGTGGTATCGCTGGAGTGATCATTGATTGCCAGTAGTTCGAAATTCCTGAAGCTTTGTTCGAGGACGGATTGCAGGCATTCATCTATGGTCAGAGCAGCGTTTCTGTACGGCAAGATTACACTGACAGCAGGACGATTCAATGGAAATATCTATTATAATTAACTAGTTGAAGAACTTTGGGAGGGGGATAAAAAAAGGCCTGCTTGCGCAGGCCTTTTTTACACCAGAGAGCTGGTTAGCGCCGTGTTCTGCGTTTTGCAGCGCGCTTCTTACCAGCCTTTTTCTTAGCGGCCTTTTTCTTGGTCGCCTTCTTCTTGCCAGCCTTCTTCTTGGCTGCCTTCTTCTTGCCAGCCTTCTTCTTGGCTGCCTTCTTCTTTGTAGCCTTTTTCTTAGCGGCCTTTTTCTTGGTCGCCTTTTTCTTAGCGGCCTTTTTCTTGGTCGCCTTTCTCTTTGCTACTTTTTTCTTAGCAGCCTTTTTCTTGGCTGCCTTCTTCTTTGTAGCCTTTCTCTTGGCTACCTTTTTCTTTGCGGTTCTTTTCTTCTTCGGTGCTGCCTTTCTCTTCTTGGCTACCACCTTCTTCTTCTTGGCGGTAGTCTTGCGTTTACTAGATTTCTTTCGTGCTGCCATGAGGAAAACCTCCTTCAGATGCATGGTTCGCGTAACGTTACGGCGTTTGCATTTAAAACTTTAATGAAAAAAGAACAAATTACAACACCTAGGTAAAGTTTCGCTCTATGATTAGGCTGTAACTATGATGAGCATTAGGAAGATGATGTCCTGTTTTTATCAATGCCGGTAACGATGGAAGATAGATTCAATGTGCATTTCACAGCTAAATAATAGTGTTTTATGTTATTGAGGGGATATATGATGAATACAGGCTGTGCTTTTTCTTGATGTCGAAACGGAGTTTTACAGTGTGTAAATCGCTGTAAAAAAATTTTAAAAAAAGTGAATATTTATGCAAATAAAATCAGAAATCCATTGCAATCGTTGTATATGTGCAACAATTTAGTAGAGGTAAGCTCGTTATGAGTAACCGGATTTTGCAGTGGTATGAGCAGTTCGTAACGCAGATATGGGGGGATGATTTGCGTGAACTCAGTAGTGCACGGCGCTTGATCATTGTTCCGGTTCGATTGTTGATCGTGCTGACGCGTCAATTGTTACAAGGGCAACTTAATCTGAGAGCAATGAGCCTGGTCTACACCACGCTGCTGTCTGTTGTGCCATTACTTGCGGTGAGTTTCTCGGTCTTGAAAGGCTTCGGTGTTCATAATCAGATTGAACCCCTGCTGACTAATTTTCTTGCGCCGTTGGGGCCGCGAGGTTATGAGTTATCGGACAATGTCATTGGCTTCGTGGAGAATATCAGGGTCGGTGTACTGGGCTCGCTGGGGTTGGTTTTTCTTCTCTATACCGTTGTTTCTCTTATACAAAAAGTTGAGTCTACATTTAATTACGTGTGGCAGGTGGAGCGTTTGCGTGGCCTTGCCCAGCGTTTTTCCAGCTATCTGAGTGTGATTCTTATCGGGCCGGTGCTGGTGTTTACGGCCCTCGGTGTAACCGCTACGGCGATGAACAACACCCTGGTTCAACAATTAATCAGTGTTGAGCCTTTTGGCTATCTGTTTCTGACATTCACAAAATTTATACCCTATTTTCTGGTGATTGCTGCATTCAGTTTTATCTATATGTTTATACCGAATACACGAGTCAGGTTTTTCCCTGCTGTTGTCGGTGGGGTGGTTGCAGGTGTTCTTTGGCAATCCAGCGGTTGGGCATTTGCGGCGTTCATCGCTTCGTCATCCAAATATGCGGCAATCTACTCGGGATTCGCGATTCTGATACTGCTGCTGATCTGGCTTTACCTTAACTGGTTTATTCTGCTACTGGGTGCTCAGGTGGCGTTTTACATCCAGTACCCGCAATACATGACCAGACAAGAGGTGCAATTACGCCTTAGCAACCGCTTGCGCGAGCGGCTGGCGCTACAGATCATGTTTATGGTGGCGGAGCATCATCTCAATTCGCGTGAACCCTGGACCGCTGAGGGTCTGGTACATCATCTAGCGTTACCCATGCAGCCGATACACCATGTATTGCAGTTGATGGTGAAAGTCGGATTTCTCTCTGAAACCAACGATGAGCCCCCTGCTTACCTGCCAAGGCGCGATATTGAAGCGATTACACTGGTAGAGCTGTATGAGGCTGTCAGAAGTGCGGGTGAAAACCGCTTGCTGACATTGAAGACGTTACCGCACCAGGCAGAGGTAGAAAGGGCGATGGCAGCGGTTCAGGGCGCAGTCACCGCCGAGCTTGGTAACAGGACCCTGAGAGACCTTGTTGACGAACGGAGTCAGGCTATTTGACGGCTATGGTTTCCTGTTCCAGCAGCACCGATTCGCCCTGTTGGAACGCGGAAAGCTGTCCGGCAGGTCTGATCTGTACCCAGCCAGGTAAATTGCGGCTCATCTCCAGGAAAAATGCGGCGCGCGAGTTCGTATTGCAGGCAAGCTCCCGGGGGTGTCTAAAGGCGACGTAATGCCAGGCCGGAATCTCGTCTGTATGAAAAAATCTTTGCTCAATAGCCGGTCCCTGCTGGAAAACTACTGTCCCCGGTGGTGTCCACCGTCCGCCACACAGGGTGATTTCGGCCTGTTGTTTGGCACTATGCAGGGCGATGTTGAGGTTTGCGAGTGCTACCGACCCGATGGGCGCGTGACCTATGGGTATCTGCGCGACAATCTGGTCATAGGCCAGGCTATCGCGGGGACTGTGGGCGATTATCTGGAACTTTTCTTCAGCTCGTCCTGTATCTGCGGGTGTGTCCGCATAAGTACCTGAAGATAAGCTCATAACTGCCAGAAACAGCGCGAATGGCGGCCAGGTTTTACGGGACGTAATGCAAAACATTGTGTTATAGAATCTCCAGCAGAGGGCCAGCTTAAGCCTGCTGGCACACGAAATCTGTGATCCAGTCGTCAAAACTGTTCTGGCGGGGAGGTCTGCGCTGGTTAATCAACACGTCGAGAGAAAAAAGCGCTGGTTGCGATGGTTGCTCGAAGCTGCCCTGTTGACTGGTATTATCTTTGCTGTTCATCTGTATCAGACCCGGAATACGCTCAGTGGTGAGGCGCCCGGGTTCAGTGCCCGTTTGCTCGACGGGAGCGCTGTCTCTTTGCACGATTTTCGCGGGCAGCCTCTGTTGTTGCAGTTCTGGGCAACCTGGTGCCCGGTTTGCAGTATGGAACAGGGCAGTATTGATGCCATCGCCCGTGATTATGCTGTGTTGTCGGTGGCGCTGGATGAGGTGGCTGCCGATGAGATCAGTGACTGGATGGCGGAGAAGGGCGTGTCCTATGCGGTAATACGCGATCCGTCAGGACAGATATCCGGTCAGTTTGGTGTACAGGGGGTCCCGACCAGCATGATTCTTGATGCAGATGGTAACATCCGGTTTGTAGAAGTGGGTTACACAACAGAGCTGGGTTTGCGGTTAAGGCTCTGGTGGGTGGATGTATGAAAGAAGTGTGTTCGGAAGTCATGGTTGCAATTGACAGGATTTGTGCCCTGGGCTGCGACCTGGTCACAGCGTATATAAGGGCGTTGCAGGCTGGTGAACAACGCCCGGAGTACGCCGGACTCGACGCAATCCAGCGCGCCAGTCTGTTGGTCGAACTACAGTTGATTATGTCTATCTACGAAAAAACCGGAGACTAACCCGCGCGGGCGGAACGTTTGCGTTCGATTTCCTGTAACATTTTCTTGCGTAGCCGGATACTCTCCGGTGTCACCTCAACAAGTTCGTCGTCGTCAATAAATTCGAGTGCCTGCTCCAGCGTCATGCGTATGGGCGGCGTCAGCAGGATAGCTTCATCGGTTCCGGAGGCGCGTACGTTGGTCAGTTGTTTGGCTTTGAGCGGGTTAACGACCAGATCGTTGCTGCGCGAGTGGATGCCGACCAGCATGCCCTCGTAAACGATTTCACCCGGGCTGACAAACATGCGTCCGCGTTCCTGTAAATTGAACAGCGCAAAGCCGAGCACCTTGCCTTTGCCATTGGATATCAGCACACCATTGGCGCGTTTGCCAAACTCGCCTTTTTTCAACGGTGCGTAGTGGTCGAACACATGGTAGAGCAGGCCACTGCCCTGGGTCGCTGTCAGGAACTCGGTGCGGAAACCTATCAAGGCACGTGACGGAACGATAAAGTCCAGCCGAACCCGCCCCTGGCCGTCAGGGACCATGTCCGTGAGGTCGGCACCGCGTTCTCCCAGTTTTTCCATAACCGTACCCTGGTGCTGTTCTTCAACATCCACGGTGAGCTGCTCGAAGGGTTCCTGCAGTTGGCCATCAATCTCGCGCTGGATGACTTCCGGGCGTGAAACGCCGAGTTCGTAACCTTCGCGGCGCATGGTTTCAATCAGAATCGACAGATGCAGTTCACCGCGCCCCGATACCTTGAATTTGTCGGGGTCACCGGTGTCTTCGACACGCAGGGCTACGTTGTGCACCAGTTCACGCTCAAGCCGTTCACGAATCTGGCGCGAGGTGACGTATTTGCCTTCCTGCCCAGCGAAGGGGGAGTTGTTGACCTGGAAAGTCATGCTGACGGTGGGTTCGTCGATGGCTAAAGGTGGCAGGGCTTCAACCTGACCGGGGTCACACAATGTGTCGGAGATGCCCAGCGCATCAACACCCGTGAAGGCGATAATGTCACCGGCGTAGGCTTCAGGGACTTCCACACGCTCAAGACCAAGAAAGCCAAATATCTGCAACATGCGCGCATTACGTTGTTTGCCTTCCGGATCCAGCACGGTAATAGGAGAATTGGCCTTGATTCTGCCGCGATTGATACGCCCGATGCCGATGACGCCGACGTAGCTGCTGTAGTCGAGTGAACTGACCTGCATCTGAAAAGGCCCTTCATTGTCGACGGATGGTGCAGGTACTCTGTCCACAATGAGCTCGAATAACGGCGTCATGTCACCGTCACGGGCTTCCGCCTCCATGCTCGCAAAGCCCTGCAATCCGGATGCATAGACTACCGGGAAATCCAGCTGCTGGTCGCTGGCGCCGAGGCGGTCGAACAGGTCAAAGGTCTGGTCGAGTACCCAGTGAGCGCGCGCGCCAGGTCGGTCGATCTTGTTGATGACGACAATCGGGCATAGCCCCTGTTCCAGTGCTTTCTGTGTGACGAAACGGGTCTGCGGCATGGGGCCTTCCACTGCATCGACCAGTAACAACACCGAATCGACCATGGACAGCACACGTTCCACTTCGCCGCCGAAATCGGCATGACCAGGCGTGTCCACAATATTGATGCGGTAGTCGCGCCATTTGATTGCGGTGTTCTTGGACAGAATCGTGATGCCGCGCTCACGCTCCAGGTCATTGGAATCCATTACGCGCTCGGGCGCGGCGGCGCGCTCATCAAGCGTGCCGGACTGGGACAGCAGTTGGTCGACCAGGGTGGTTTTCCCGTGGTCTACGTGGGCGATTATGGCAATATTACGCAGGCGTTCGATCACAACACATTCTCAAGTGTAAAAAAGCAGCGCATTGTACCTGAATGCAGTGCACAAGGGGCGGCTAAATGCTTTATCAATCATCTTTCCAGGTAGTGACAAAGGGCAGGGGCAGCTACTCGGTAAGCAGGGATATCGGATTACGGCTGGAAGAATCCGGCATTCACGCCGGGATTTGCCTTATATTTCTGCATCATACCAGTGCTTCTCTGATCCTGTGCGAAAATGCGGATCCGGAAGTGCGCGCTGATCTGGAACGCTTTATGGGCAGGCTGGTACCGGACGGGGATCCGATATTCAGGCATGTCGACGAAGGACCCGACGATATGCCTGCTCACGTGCGCAGTATTCTGACTTCGAATTCACTTAGTGTCCCCGTGTCGGGTGGTCGTTGCGACCTGGGGACATGGCAGGGCATCTATGTATGGGAGCACCGCCAGGCTCCTCAGCACCGGCGGGTTACGCTGACGGTGTATGGTGAGTAGGACGTTCTTCAGCGTACAGCTTGTCCAGGTCTGGTACCCGGGGTGTGTCGCCGAAAATGGTTTCCTCGGTCATGTTATCAATGCTGTCGGTTTCCGCGTCTGAAAAAGTGTCGGTGATATTGGTGTCAGGTGCCCGGGAATCTGTATCTGCTTCGCTATCGAGTTTGGTGGTCTGTGGAAAATCCAGGCGTGGTGTGCTGACCGGATCCTGACACAGGGCCTCAGAACCTTTGGCCAGATGTTCGTAAACATTGCGGTAGCTGTCAGTCATTGCTTGAACCAGCTCAGAGGTTTTCTGAAAATGCTGGCCGACCTGATCTCGATAGCTGTCAAATTCCTGTTGCAGTTCATCGAGTTTTTCCTGCAACTCGATTGTGCGGCGACGGCCATTCCCGGCCATCAAGTAGGTAAAACCAGCGCCACACACGATACCCAGGGCAAAAGTGATCAAACCCATTACCCAGATCCAGCCCGAACCGATACCACTTGCCATGATCTCTACTCCACACTGCCTGCTGCCAGTATAGCGGGGATCGGGTTGTGGTGAATAGCAGTTAAGACTTTATTGTCTGGAATCATGGGCTATACTCAAAATTGTCAAGACCAACACACCACCCTGATATCCGTTATCAGGCAGGGAAGGCATAACGTTCCGGTCACCAACGCAACCTGATCAAGGTTCAGTGCCGGGGAGCAAACGGGAGGTTGGGTGTAATAATGAAATCAATCTATGTGGGAAATATTTCATTTGAAACCACAGATGAACAATTGCGTGACTTGTTTTCGGCGCACGGTGATGTCAAATCCGTTAAATTAATTAACGATCGCGACACAGGAAAACCCCGGGGTTTCGCTTTCGTTGAAATGGACGATGACAGTGCCGAGGACGCCGTAGTAGCTACCGATGGTGTCGAATTTGCAGGCCGGAATCTGAAAGTGAATCTGGCCAAGCCCAGAGGGGTATGGCGGATGAGAAGACCGCGCCACTAACGCTCGTCCCGGTAAGGCGCGCCGGTTGCTGCCGGATGAATTACATTGCGCGGTTTCCCGCTCTGAAACGCCAGGATATTTTCGACAATCTCGGTTACTAGCCGCTGCCTGGCAGCCTGGCTTGCCCATGCAATATGAGGGGTGAGGATTAACCTCGGTGAGCGATAACCGAGTAGTGGGCTGGATACCTCGGGAGGTTCGTACTGCGCCACATCGACGGCGGCAGCCGCAATCCGGTTTTCCTTTAGTGCGCTGACCAGGGCCTGCTCGTCGACAATGCCGCCGCGGGCCGTATTAACCAGGATAGCGCTGCTTTTCATGCTGGCCAGCTCAGCTGCTCCAATCAGTCCCCGGGTCTGGTCCGTAAGCGGACAGTGCAGGCTGACAATGTCCGACGTGGCCAGTAGTTCCTGCAGGGGAGTGCGATCCGGTAACGGTGGCCCGTACACACGCTGTGCAATCTGTATCTGCATGGAAAAGGCCTGGGCAAGTTTTGCTACCGCCTTGCCCAGTGTTCCGTAACCAATGATTCCCAAGGTTTTTCCTGACAACTCACTGATAGTCGCGTCGAACAGGCAGAAATGCGGGCTTCGTGACCAGTCTCCGCAACGGACACGTTCGCGGTAGGTATCCAGTTGCCGCGTCAGCGTAAGCAGCATGGAGAAGACATGCTCGACAACAGAAGCGGTTGCGTAGTTGCGTGCATTACTAACGACAACGCCGGCACGGACAGCGGCTTCCAGTGCAATGTTATCCGTGCCGGTCGCCGCGACACAGATCAGGCGCAGTTGCGGTGCAGCGTCCAGATGCTCCTGTGTGATGCGAACCTTGTTGGTGACAATAACGCTGGCATGCTGAATACGCGTTGCAACCTGCCCGGGCAAGGTCTGATCGTGGAACTCCCAATCAGGCAGGCAGTGGCGTAGTGGTGTCAGATCCAGGTCCTGCGGATTCAGGCTATCGAGATCCAGAATGACTGCGTGCAAGATTATTGCCCCAGCAGGCCTGCCTTGAGTGCATCATCGGCCGGATGATCACCAATCCAGACCTTAAGCAAAGCGCTGAAAAAATCGTCACCCTGGATAGTCCCCAGTACCTTGCCGTTTATGCTGAGTTCGGTACCTGTGTCCGGTGCGTAGTCCATGTGCACACTGTCACCCGCATGTAGTGCAGGAAACAGCGCGTTGAAGTCTTTAAGGCGGTTTTCGAGTTGTTTGAACTCCGTATCTGTGACATTGGCCCTGAATCCCTCTTCCCACCCACCGGTGATCTTTTCAGCCTTGACCGCCTTGTAGAGCATGGTCATTTGCATACTCCTGGGGCCCTGGGCTGCGATTAACTCTGCGGCGTTGTTGGTGATCTCACTTGTATAAAGTGCGCCGACATATATTTTTACAAAGAATTTGCTGCGGACGCCTGCACCGTTCAGTTTCAGGGGTTTTCCTCCGAGCTGGTAACTGTCAGCAAGTTCAACGCCAGCGATCTTTGTGTCGGCCCGGGCAAGCAGGGGCGCGGCGAGCAGGCTAATATATAAGAGAGACTGGAACAGGGTTTTCATGGAGAAAATTCCTTCGGGTAGGCAGGCAGTTATGAATAATATCACGGAGTGTCGGGCCGGGGGCGGCATAGCCTGATGGCGGCAGCGCATGACAATTCGTTACGTGTAGCAATTCGGGAAGCCCGCCGGGCCAGCGAAACAGCCTGTGTCAGGGAGAGACTGCAGCGGGCACGACTGGAGCCCGGCCGGGAGCAGCAGATTCAGGAGCGTGCGCGCTGTCTGGCGGAGCGTGCGCGTAATCAGGCCCTGCGCCAGAGCGGTCTGGATGCATTTATGCAAGAGTATGACCTGTCCTCGCGGGAAGGGGTGCTGCTCATGTGCATTGCCGAAGCCCTGCTGCGAATTCCTGACACAGAGACCGCAGATCGACTGATCAGCGACCGGTTATCGAGGGGGCACTGGGACGATCATTTGGGTACCAGTTCGTCTGTGCTTGTTAACGCTTCGAGCTGGGGGCTGCTGTTGACCGGTCGTTTGTTCGCCATGCCGGATACAGCGCAGGCGGGTCCGGAACAACTCCTGAAGCGGCTTGTTGCCAGATCAGGCGAACCTGTTGTGCGGCTGGCGCTGCAAACTTCAGTGCGGCTGCTTGCACGACAGTTCGTGATGGGGCGGACCATTCAGGAAGCCGTGCAAAGGACCGGGCAGCAGGCCCCCGCGCTGCGCTATTCCTACGACTGTCTTGGGGAAGCAGCACATACTGCAGCAGATGCCACACAGTACTTTGAGACTTACAGAGAGGCTCTGCGCTATATCGGTAAGACAAACCGGTCGGGCAGCGTGTTGTTCGAACAACCGGGTATTTCGATCAAGCTGTCTGCATTACATCCCCGCTATGAGTATTCTCAGCGGGAGCGCGTACTCAGGGAGCTGGTGCCGCAAATACAACTGTTGATTGATGAGGCAATGACGGCCGGTATCAACCTCACGCTTGATGCGGAGGAAGCTGATAATCTGGAATTGTCACTGGACCTGATCGAGCGTCTGGTAACTGATCTTCGGGATTGCTCCTGGCAAGGCCTGGGATTGGCAGTGCAGGCCTACCAGAAAAGTGCGTTGCCGGTATTGCAATGGTTGCATCATCTTGCACAGAAATATAGTCAGCACTTTCAGGTGCGGCTGGTGAAAGGGGCCTACTGGGACACTGAAATAAAGCGCGCCCAGGAGCGTGGCCTGGACAGCTACCCGGTCTTTACCCGCAAGGCTGCAACCGACGTCTCTTATCTGGCCTGTGCCCGGTTTCTTATGCGTAACACAGACCTGTTTTTTCCGCAGATGGCCAGTCACAATGCGTTGACCCTGGCCTGGGTCAACGAGATTGGTCATGGGCATGATTATGAACTGCAGCGCCTGCATGGCATGGGGGACAGCCTGTTTAAGGTCTTGCCAGACTATTTCGACGACATGCCGCCAGTGCGCATTTATGCCCCCGTGGGCAGTCATGAGGAACTGCTGCCCTACCTGGTGCGCCGCTTACTCGAAAATGGTGCCAACAGTTCCTTTGTCAATCAGTTGACAGACGAGCATACGGCACTTGACGAACTGGTCGAAAATCCCTGTGATCATATAGAAGGCGTCGAGTGTAAACCCCACCCGGATATTCCCCTGCCCGCTGCGCTGTACAGTGACGAACGTCGTAATGCCAGGGGCTGGGATTTGAGCGATCTTGATGTCGTTTCGGGGTTCAATAAAAAAATAAGCCAGGTCTGCAGCGAAACCTGGAATGCAGCTGCCTGTGTTGGCGGTGAAGAACTGCGAGGTGAGGGTCGGCCGCTCGTGAATCCGGCGAATTGCGGGAGGACACTTGGTTATGTGGTCGAGGCGAATACCGAAACTGTTGATCGGGCGCTGGCGATGGCGGCTGAGGCGGCACCCGGGTGGGATGCTGCGGGTGGTAGCCAGCGCGCCCATTACCTGTATAAAACGGCAGACCTGTTTGAAGCACGGGTTGCCGAACTCGTTGCCCGGATTGTGTATGAAGGTGGCCGGACATTGCAGGACGCAGTATCCGAAGTGCGTGAAGCGGTAGATTTCTGCCGCTACTATGCTTTCAGAGCGGAGCAGGAATTTTCCTCTGCTATGGCATTGCCCGGGCCTACCGGCGAGCACAATGAACTGCAACTGCATGGCCGGGGTACGTTTGCCTGTATCAGTCCCTGGAATTTTCCGCTGGCGATATTTGTCGGACAGATCGCTGCAGCGCTGGCAGCGGGGAATACCGTGCTGGCGAAACCGGCTCGGCAAACGCCGCTGACCGGGTACCAGGCCGTTCGCCTGATGTACGAAGCCGGGGTGCCGGCAGACGTACTGTATTTTTTGCCGGGCAGCGGTGCGGCTATAGGAGCCCAGTTATGCGCGGATCAACGCCTTGGTGGCGTGGCGTTTACCGGTTCTACGGAATCTGCCTGGAGTATCCAGCGGGCGTTGGCAGACCGGCGAGGCCCCATTGTGCCGCTGATAGCCGAAACCGGTGGACAGAATGTCATGATTGCGGACAGTTCGGCGCTACCGGAGCAACTGGTTTCCGACGTTCTGCAGTCTGCATTCAACAGTGCCGGACAGCGCTGTTCGGCGTTGCGCGTCCTTTTCGTGCAGGACGAAATTGCAGATACCGTGATCAGCCAGCTGACGGGTGCCATGGAAGAGATAGCGATCGGGAATCCCGTATATCTGGCAACCGATGTAGGACCGCTGATCAATCAACAGGCCATCCAGGATTTGCAGCCGCACATCGACCGTATGCGACGGGAAGCCAGGATCCTGAAGTGTATTGAGCCGGACCCGGAGCTGGAGGCGGGCTGTTTCTGTCCTCTGTACGCATTTGAGCTGGAGTCACTGAATTTGCTGAATAAGGAGGAATTTGGCCCCGTTTTGCATGTTATTCGCTACCAGGGAGGGCGGCTGGACAGGGTCATCGAAGCGGTTAATGCTACCGGCTACGGGCTTACTTTAGGCGTGCATAGTCGCGTCGAAAAGACCTGGCAACAGGTGCAGGCTAACGCCAGAGTGGGCAATCTCTATATCAATCGCAACATGATCGGCGCAGTTGTAGGCGCCCAACCTTTCGGTGGCGAGGGTCTGTCGGGAACTGGACCGAAAGCAGGTGGTCCATATTATCTGCACCGTTTTGCAACTGAGCGGACCCTGAGCGTGAATATAGCAGCAGTGGGTGGGAATCCCGGCCTGCTTTCGATGCGAGGAGACTAGTACGTTGTCAATGGAATAACGACGGGTTCAGACGTGCACAGCGACCGATATTTCAAATTAGATCTATACTTTGATATAGCTCAATAAAGAAGTGAGTGCACAGGTTTAAAGTAAAGACTTGGGGAGACGATAAGGCCACGATGGATTATAACTATCACTACAGGAGGGCATGTCATGGAGCACCGTTGCAGCATTCGCAAGCCAATCGAATTTCAGCTGCTTTTGTACCGGCAGGGACTCCCGGTACAGAGCGCAGTCTGCAGAAATCTCGGGTTGGGTGGTATGTTGATTTATACCGGCGCCAGTGCATGGCGGAAAAATGAATATCTGGAAGTCGAAATCATGGAATGTAATGACAGGCCGGGGATGAAACTGCCCGCCGTGGTGGTGCATCATTCCGAGAAGGGAACCGGAGTGGTGTTCGACGCGGTCAGTGCTGAACAACGGCGCATCCTGCGCGCCTGGTTATACGACAGCATCCCTGCATCCAAGGTGGAGTCGCAGTCGCTCGCCGTGGCCTGAATGTAAAGTTACACCGGCCCGTTAGTCCAAGGGCCGGTGTTTAATAATTTCTCCGCGCTGTAACGGGAATCCGTTGCCCTCGTTTTTAACCCTGTAGTAGCGTTTCAGTGTCTCGTCCATAACCGGGAAAGCAAGTTTCTCCCATGGGATCTCTTTTTCGCCAAATAGTCTGCATTGCAGACTTTCCTGTCCCGCCGCGTAAATTCCGTCAATTAGCTCACCATGATAAAGCAGATAAACCTGGCTTATATGCGGGATGCTGAATATGCCGAAAAGACCGGCGATTTCCACACGCGCTCCGGCCTCTTCGTGAGTTTCGCGCAGCGCGGCCTGTTCCGCTGTTTCGCCGTTTTCCATGAAACCGGCGGGCAGCGTCCATAAACCGTAGCGTGGCTCAATGGCGCGTTTACACAGCAGAATGCGTCCTTCCCATTCAGGAATACAGCCGGCCACGATATTGGGGTTCTGGTAGTGAATGGTTCGACACTCGTCGCAAACATACCTTTTGCGGTTATCGCCATCCGGTACGCGGAATGTCACACTCGCGCCACAGCTACTGCAGAATTTCACATTGTTTCCTGTTCAGACATTAATAGACCCAGCATGGTTTTACCGTCTACTATTTCGCCATTATGCACCCACTCGATTGCCTGCCGAAATTCGATCCAGTGGACTTCGATGATTTCGTGCGGGTGGTGGTCGGTGTGGGTGCTGGCTAGATTCCGGGCCAGATAGAGGTAGATTCGCTCATCGCAGAAGCCCGGGGTGCTGAGAAAGTTACCCAGAGCCTGCCAGTCCTTCGCAATCAGGCCCGCTTCCTCCTGCAACTCTCTCTGTGCGGTGCGCTGCGGCGATTCCGGTATGTCTATCTTGCCCGCGGGCAGTTCCCACAACCAGCCACCGGCGGCATGCCGGTACTGGCGCAGCAGGCAAACCCGGCTTTTGTCATCCAGTGCCACAACGGCCGAGCCGCCCGGATGACGCACGACTTCCAACTGCATTGTCTGCCGATTAGGCAGCGTAACGGTTTCCAGTCCCAGGTCGACGACCTGACCTTTATAGAGGGGTTTCCTGTTTTTCATCCTATGTCTCTAATGACCGTATACAGCCAGTGTTTGTCCTGCGCCGTCGGGTGAACGGGTATCAAGGTACATTGCCTGCAATGGCATATTGACTGCAGGGTTCAGTTCAGCACCACTGAGAAAAGTATCAAACTTTGTGCCCCCAAGCAGACAATGTGCAGCGGTGTGGTAGAGGCGATCCAGCGCCTTGCCCTGCACCAGTGCATGCAGAACCGAGGGGCCGGCAATGGCATAAACGCGCTGGTAGCCCTGTTCTGCGAGCTTGTCTCTAAGTGTGGAGGCATCGACATCGGACCTATTTCCGCAGGTGATAAGCTGTACCGGCGACGACGCTTTTATTGCGGCCAGTTTTTCAGGGTCTGTTGCAGCGCCGGTAATCAGAAAAATCCTGCGGTCACCGTACCGGTTGAGTGCGGTAGCCGGAATATCCAGGCTGGAACTGAAAACTGCAATATCGGGCTGTGGCGATAAACCCTGCGCACTACGCCAGTCGCGCAAGTCGTCAAATTCAGGTGCTGAACCGATGGGTAACTCTGCCTGGGCTTCATTATCACGGACCTGGCGGAAATAGCGGGCACTGGTGATGATCAGGTCCGCCTGCGCTGCGAGTTCCTGGAAGAGACGCCAGTCCCGGGCATTGGCGATCGCCGGAGGCACCTGGTGGGTACCACGGTTGGGGGCCGGTAAGGCAATACGGCCATCCAGACTGGAAATAAAATTGCTGTAGATGAAAGGTTGTTTGCCGGATCCGGATACCAGTGGTTGGTCCAGGTACAGGCCGTTCAGACAGTGCTTCCTGCCGGGATTGGGATACAGCTCGAGAATATCTTCATCCATGAAGTGATCCTAACCTTTTATTGCGGGCATAAAAAAGGGCTGTCATCACCGACAGCCCTTTTCCAGGAATTAATGCTGGCCCGCGTCGTTATACTCAGGCCACTTTTTCCTGCGAGCTTTTGGTCTTGTAGTCGGAAATAGCTGCCTTGATGGCGTCTTCAGCCAGCACCGAGCAGTGTATCTTAACGGGTGGCAATGCAAGTTCTTCCGCGATCTCGCTGTTCTTGATTTCGCTGGCTTGCTCCAGGGTTTTCCCCTTGACCCACTCGGTCAGCAGCGAACTTGATGCGATCGCCGATCCGCAACCATAGGTTTTGAAGCGGGCATCTTCGATAACGCCGTTGTTGCTTACCTTGATCTGCAGCCTCATGACATCACCGCAGGCAGGTGCTCCAACCATACCTGTTCCCACACTGACATCGTCCTTTTCGAAAGCACCTACATTGCGCGGGTTTTCGTAATGATCCAATACCTTGTCACTGTATGACATGACCTGTTCTCCGGAAACGGTTATATAAAGTCAGTCGGCTCAAGCAGCTGACGATTGCTGGAAACCTGAAGCGAACGGCGTATCGCCGGTATTCGACGCGGTGCTTTGATTAACTGCTTCAGCCAGTGTCAGGCCATTCAGGTAATCATAAATGCGCGCGCTCAGTTGATTCCACATGATCACACTCTGCGGCCACTCTTCACCGGGTATGCGTTCACGACGCGCCGGCATGGCATCGTCTACCGCGCTCAGGATTTCCGCAATAGTGATTTCCGTAGCAGGACGGCGCAGGCAGTATCCGCCACCGGGGCCACGCATGCCGGTAACCAGGCCATGGTTGCGCAGGCGTGCAAACAGCTGCTCCAGGTAGGAGACCGAAATAGATTGTTCGACCGAAATATCCGCAAGGGTGACCGGTCCGTTGCTATGGCGTAACGCTAACTCCATCATCGCTGTGATGGCATGACGACCTTTCGTTGATAATTTCATGATTCGCCTCATTTGACTCCCAGGCGCAACACAAAATGTGATGCGTCCCTGTGTTCATGAACTGATGTGTAATGATAATAATACTTGACTCTTTTAGTCAAGTATAATTCGCAAGGAACCAGAATCCTCCGCCTGAGTGAACCGTGAGCGGAGACTGTATATCCAGTAGAGTCTAGCGGGTATTAGAGCCTGTTCAGGACGGTTGCGTCAAGCGGCGAGACGCCGGGCAAAATCTTCCAGATCATCGGTATTTTCAACTAATTTATTTGTTATATCAATAACCTGCTTTTCACTAAGGCCCAACATTTCAAGGCAGAAAGCAGGCAGGCCCGGTGTGTCAGCTTCACCGATGCCACGCATCGCGAGTGCCCGGTTGGCTATCAGAACCAGTTGGGAAAAGGTTGCATGCTGATCCCAGTAGTCCTCATCGTGATGGTGTCGAACCGCCACAACCAGCTCCTGGGGCAGCCCCCAGGCTTCCATCAGCCAGGCACCGATCTGGTCGTGGGTAACGCCCAGAACGTGTTTTTCCAGCTCACAGGTCGGCATGTCCGGGTTGGCCTGGGCAAATCGGTTGAGAATGAAAAATTCAGGTTCAAAAGTATGTCCGAGCACCAGTCTGCCAAGATTCTGAAGCAATCCGGCAAGATAGGCGGTGCCACGTGGCGGCTGCAGTTTCCCGGGGAGTTGCCGGGACAGCAATTCGACCAGGCGCCCGGCGTAGACAGCGTGCTTCCAGAACGCGTCCAGGCCAAACGGACCATCCTGTGGAACACGCAGGGATTTTCCGATGGAAAAGCCGAGCGCGAGGTTCAGGACATATTCAAAACCCAGCACGCGCGCGATAGCGGTTTGCAGATTTTTAATACTGCCGGCATATCCATACAAAGACGAGTTGGCATAGCCCAGCACCTGCGCTGATAAGCCGGGATCCTGCTCGATGATATTGGCCAAGTGTCGCGCATTGGCACGAGGATCAGCGGCCAGCCGCAGGATTTGCGCGGCGGTTACCGGCAGGGCCGGCAATTCGTGAAATTCCTCAATGTCACGTTTAACCCGCGACGGCGTAAACTGGTTGACGACGTGGGATAGTGAGTGATCGATATCGCTGTAATCTGCGCGTAGCGCAGCAGCGGGGCGGGAAAACCGGCCGTTCAGAGTATCGCCAAGCAGACTACGGTAGGTATCGCGCGACATTTGTACCAGGGTGGTATGAATGCCGGGTTCGAAGGTGATGATGTCCAGATTATTCAGTGAGTCATCAATAATGACATCCAGGCCATAGACGGGCGCAAGCGGTGGGTAGGAACATGGCTCGCAGTCGTCAAAGATAGTGGCCAGCTGGTTACCAGGTACCAGTTCCAGGTCGCGGTTTAGTAGTCTGCACAGCGCCTCGAAATCCAGAACGTGATCTGCAGGCAGAATCGCCATCAACAGACCCTGGGCATCAACCAGGATAACGGCTCTCACCAGCTGGTGGATGGGGAGTTCACAGGCATCCGCGGCCTGTGACAGGGTAGATGTTCTCTGGTGCAGCAGTATTTCGTAGTTTATATCCTGGCGATCCAGATATTCACGGATATTTGTTGGTATTCCCATCCTGGGTGTCCTGTGTCCGGTGTATTTGTCAGACGTAAAAGCAAGAACTGAACCAGCGTTGAAAAAAATCATTTAATTCAGTATCCTGAGTGATTCAGAATGTGCAGGGTTGCAGGTAGGTGACAAAGGATCGACGCTTTGCTCTTCGGAAGGAATGAACAGTTTGCTAGAATCCTGCCAAACCCATAATCCCAACGAGCGATTGGAGTGATTCAATGGTAAGCGAAGTTAATGTCGCCAGCGAGCGGCGCGGTCGATCACGAGAAAAACTGGCCACACTGGTCAAAACACGCGGTGAAACGCTGTCGCTCTATTCTGAACTGGCCAGCCAGAGGCCATTTGAGGCCGACGAAGTCACTAGCGAGGCCTTACAGGAATTTTGCCAGGCATTGATTGACTACGCAGCCAGCGCCCATTTCCAGTTATACCGTTACATTTCGGACAAGCTGGAACGCCGTACACCAGTGCTTGATGTGGCCGATAGGATCTATCCGAAAATCGTGCAAACTACTGACTCGATTCTGCGTTTTAACGACAAATATCAGGATGCTGACCTGTTGAATGATGGCCAGGAGTTGCTGGTCCGGCTCGATGCAGATCTGTCAAATCTGGGCGAAACCCTGGCGGAGCGCATTCAGCTCGAGGACCAGGTGATAGGCGCCATGACCGGGAAGGTGCATTAGTTCCAGATCGTCCTGTTTCCGGGACAAACCGGGTTATGAATCCCACACGCTCTGAAAAGGCGCAAGCTGCACTCGCTGAACTGCTGCAAATTATGGCGCGCCTGCGCGATCCGGACGGGGGTTGTCCCTGGGATCTGGAGCAGGACTTTTCCAGCATCGCGCCCTACACTCTTGAAGAAGCCTACGAAGTTGCTGAGGCTATCCAGCGGAATGATGCCGCTGACTTGTGTGACGAACTTGGCGACCTGCTGTTTCAGGTGGTTTTCCACGCGCAGATGGCAAAGGAAAGGGATTGGTTCGAATTCACCGACGTGCTTGCAGCTATCAACCGGAAACTGATTCGACGTCACCCGCACGTATTCGGCGACGAAAAAATTGTTGATGCAAAGAGCCAGACCGAAGCCTGGGAACAGCATAAAATCAGGGAACGGGCGGAGAAAGGGGTGGCGGCTGACAGCGCACTGGATGGGGTGCCGTTAGCCCTGCCTGCGCTGGTGAGGGCACAGAAAATCCAGCGGCGCGCCGCGCGTGTGGGATTTGACTGGGATAATATAAAAGGCGTGGTCGCCAAACTGGACGAAGAACTGGCTGAACTCAAGCAGGCGCTGTCGGCACAAGAGGGTGCTGAACGTGTTCAGGAAGAGCTTGGAGACTTGATGTTCAGCGCTGTAAACCTGGCACGCTTCCTGGACGCAGACGCTGAAACATTGTTACGGAACGCCAGTAACAAGTTTGAGTCCCGTTTTCGCCTTGTGGAAAACCTGGCAGAACAGGCACAGCGCAAGTTGAGCGACTGCACGCTGGATGAACTTGAAAAGTACTGGCAGGTCGCAAAGAAAAATATTAGCTAATACTACTCTGCGGCCCGTAACCACTCCAGGAAAGGTCTTTCGATCAGGTTGAAAAAGCGCTCCGCTGCGTCATTCCGATGTGCCAGTTCATGACGACCGTTTACAGCACAGACCCGGTTAACGAAATGCCTAGCCCGGCGCTCATCGATCTCGGCATCGTAAGCGGTGAGGTTTATCTGTTGCAGGTAATCCCAGAAATGTGGATCTTTGGAAAGGATGCAGGCATTCCGGATGGCAGTGCCACCTGCCAGGCTGTCTTTCAGACGCAGGCGGCGCGCCTGGGTAGAACGGATCTTCGGGCGGGTTAACGCAACCAGGTGTAGCAGGCAGTGGTTATTGTCCCCTGCGGCACCTGATTCTGATCGGCACAGGTAGGGAACTGTGCGTTTGTCGACCACCCGCAGCGTGATCGTACTTCTTGTGTCAGGCGGTGTTGCTGTGGAGTAAACGCCTTGTACCGGATGGTTCATTCTCAAATTCCTTCGTTGATGAAAGCCGGGCAGGAAGACGCGTCCATGCGTCGAAAATCTGTCCCTTGCCAAACATATTGCATCACCTATGCCAGTTTTAAACAGGTGATTCAGGGCGCCCGAATGCAGTGCTGATCTGGCCTCGTGCTGTTCGTTATTGTGCGGGGTATGCCAGATGCACTGCTGTGATTTGATAAATAACTGGAAATCATTATGGTATAGCCCGTCATTAGTTATAGAAAATGTACCAAATCAGAACATCCGGGTGCCCGATTTCGACGGTTTATAACAATTCCCCCGGGTCATACGCGAACCGGGAAAATATAAAGGGGAGTGATATGAGCAGACTATTACAACTGGCAGCGCTGTTGCTGTTACCGGGTGTGGCGCTGGCAGACGACGGTCTGCAGGCAGCGGATACCTCCTGGATTCTGACATCGACAGCGTTGGTGCTGTTTATGACGCTGCCCGGCCTGGCCATGTTCTATGGTGGTCTGGTGCGTTCCAAGAACGTTTTATCCGTCCTGCTGCAGTGTTTTGCTATCGCCGGACTTGTGTCAATTCTATGGCTCATTGTCGGCTACAGTATCGCATTTGCAGAGGGCTCTGATTATTTTGGCGGCATGTCCAGAGTGATGTTCTCGGGTGTACAGGAAGATACGCTCAGTGGTGGTCTGCCAGAGTCCGTGTTTGCACTGTTTCAGATGACCTTTGCGATTATTACACCGGCGCTGATCATTGGTGGTTTTGCCGAACGTATAAAGTTTTCAGTGGTGTTGTTGTTTAGTGCGATCTGGCTGCTGGTAGTCTATGCGCCGATCACACACTGGGTATGGGGTGGCGGATGGCTCGGCAACATGGGGCTACTGGATTTTGCCGGGGGTACTGTTGTGCATATTACTGCTGGCGTGGCAGCACTGGTAGCGGCGCTGGTTATTGGTCCGCGCAGCGGATTTCCCGAAACACCCATGATGCCGCACAACATGACCATGAGCGTGGCCGGCGCCGGCATGCTGTGGGTCGGCTGGTTCGGATTCAATGGCGGCAGTGCGCTGGCAGCAAACGGTGATGCGGCGATGGCGATGCTGGTAACACACCTGTCAGCGGCGGCAGGGGCCATGACATGGATGTTCTATGAGTGGATTAAATTCGGTAAACCGACGGCACTGGGTGGGATAACAGGCATGGTTGCCGGCCTGGGTACGATTACCCCGGCGTCCGGTTTTGTTGGCCCGGCCGGTGCCCTGGTTATCGGTGTGAGTGCAGGCATCGTATGTTTCAATGCTACACAGCTGATTAAGCGAGTGTGGAAGATAGATGACTCTCTGGACGTATTTCCCGTGCACGGTGTTGGCGGCATGCTGGGAACCTTGCTTGCTGGTGTTTTTGCTTCGACTGAACTCGGGCTGTTCAGTGGACAAGGCTTTGCTGAAGGGATCGACAGTATGGGGCAGCAGCTTGGTGTGCAGCTCACCGGAATTGTGGCGACAGTCGCTTATACCGCGATTGCAACCTTTGTCATCCTGAAGGTGGTTGGTGTTCTCACAGGCGGGTTACGTGTCAGCGCGGAAGAAGAAAGTCAGGGTCTGGATATTTCGAGCCACGAGGAGCGGGGTTACGTCAATCTATAAATGGGACACCGCTTATCAAAGATATACACCCGAACAGGTGACAGTGGCACGACCGGTCTGGGCGATGGTTCGCGTACTGACAAGGACAGCCTGCGCGTTGAAGCCTGTGGTACGGTTGATGAGCTGAACAGCATCATTGGGTTGCTGACCAGCTATAAGCTGCCAGACGATCTTGCCAGAGAATTGATCGAGATCGAGCATGATCTGTTCGATGTTGGTGGTGAGCTGAGTATACCCGGGCACAGCGTTATCACAGATAAACAGGTGGAGCGTATCGAACATTGTCTGGACAGTCTGAATGCTGATCTCGAGCCGCTGAAGGAGTTTATTCTGCCTGGCGGCAGTGCCGCCGCTGCTGTTTGCCATCTGGCGCGTACGGTATGCCGTCGTGCAGAACGCCGGGTGGTCAGTCTGGCGCGCAAGGAGAACATCAATGCGACCTGTCTGTGTTACCTGAACCGGTTGTCCGATTTGCTGTTTGTTATGGCGCGTGCCCTGAATCATGCCAGTGGCAGGCCGGATGTCCTCTGGCAACGCGAACGCGATAGCTGACGCGGCAAATATGGCCACAAACGGGTGTTCTATTCGTTTTCCCGTTGGCTATACGCGCGGGCCTGTTCCAGTTGTTCGCACATGAGCTCGGCGCCTTCCAGCACGCGCGGTGTCTGACGTTGAATCAGATCGGGCGGAATGAAGTGCAGCTGCCGGTTTTTCACAGCGGCTAGCTGTGGCCAGGCGCGCCACTGCTCCAGCCGCTGCGCCGCCATACCACTGGCAATGATAACTTCAGGGTTGGCCGCCAGTACCGCTTCGGTGTTGACAGTGGGTGCCAGCGCAGTGAGGCTGGAAAAAATATTATGTCCGCCGCAGAGTTTGATCACCTGGCTGATCAGGTGCTTGCCGCTAACTGTCATCAATGGCTGGTGCCAGATTTCATAGAATACCCTGACCGGTTCTGCCCGCGAGTAGCGCGCTTGCAGTTGTCGGTAGTGTGCGTTGAAACGTGCGGCGGCGGCGTTTGCACTGTCTTCGCTGGCCGCAAGACGGCCCAGTCGTTTCAGATTGCTGGCAATATCTTCCAGGCGTCGGGGTTCGCTATAGAAAACCTGCAGGCCAAGCCGGCTCAGCTGTTCGATCTGTAAGCCGGAATTTCCACTCTTCCAGGCCACTACCAGATCCGGCTGCAGCGCAGCAATCGCTTCAAGGTTGAGACTTTCGTAGCTTCCAACGCTGGCAAGCCGGGTCGCTTCGGGTGGGTAATTGCTGTAGTTAACAGCGCCCACCACTGCATCGCCGGCGCCGGCTGCAAACAGTAATTCGGTAATGTGAGGTGCCAGACTGACAATGCGTTGAGCGGGCTTGTCCAGATGCACGCGCTGACCGGTGTCATCAGTAACTTCCAGGGCCGTGGCTGACACAGGGAGAAACAGTAGCAGGCAGCACCAGGCCGCAATAGCGCATTGCTCTGTGTAGCGGCTTTCCCCGAATAGTGCGGCGCCGGAAATCAGATGTATCATGGGGGCGTACCTTAATCGATAACCCATGGCTTTTAGAAGTGACCGGGGTGAAATCTTCAGGATTCGGGTACAATTTGCATAACACAAAATCCGAATCGGGATACTGAATGGAAAGGGTTCTGGAAAATCTCTTGTACGCGAGCCGCTGGGTGCTGGCGCCGATCTACCTGGGTTTGAGTGCCGGCCTGTTTCTGCTGGGCATAAAGTTTTTCCAGGAAGTGGTGCATACGTTGCCGCTGGTAATAGGGATGAGCGAGGCTGACCTGGTGCTGGTGGTTCTTTCCATGGTGGATATGGCGCTGGTAGGTGGCTTGCTGGTCATGGTGATGCTCAGCGGTTACGAGAATTTTGTGTCACGTATCGAAGTGTCGGAAGGGACAGAGAAACTTTCCTGGCTTGGCAAGCTGGATTCCGGTTCGTTGAAGCAAAAGGTTGCGGCTTCCATTGTTGCGATTTCCTCCATTCATTTACTCAGAGCTTTTATGAGCGCCCAGCAAATCAGCAACGACAAGCTGATGTGGTACGTGATCATCCATCTGACTTTCGTACTGTCAGCACTGGGTATGGCCTACGTCGACAAAATGAACAGTCATTAATGACGCAATCAGTTCGTTGGAGCCGTTTCCCCGATGCAGATACGGTTGCTGCGGAGGCAGTGCGGCGGATATTACAGATCGCAGAGACATCTCTGGACAGCCGTGGTGAATTCCGGATCGTTCTGGCCGGTGGCAGTACACCGCAAAGGGTCTACCGATTACTGTCCACCTGTGAAGCTGACCAGTCTCACTGGCAGCTGTACCTGGGCGATGAGCGCTGTTTACCGGTGGGGCATCCTGAGCGCAACAGCAGCATGATTCATGAAGCCTGGCTTAAACGGGGTCAGGTACCCCCGGACCAGGTTCACTGGATTCCGGCCGAGTCCGGTCCGGTGCAGGGAGCGGATAGCTACGAAAAGGTGGTTCGTGAAGCGATACCCTTTGATCTTGTATTGCTGGGCATGGGGGAGGACGGGCATACAGCAAGCCTTTTCCCGGGACACAAACAGGATCCTGATCGTCTGGTGGTCAGCGTCACCGGTGCGCCCAAACCACCGCCTGAGCGGATCAGCCTGAGTTACGGCGGGCTCGCTAACTCGCTGAATATGCTGGTACTGGTTACCGGGTCGGGCAAGCGGTCTGCGGTTACCCGCTGGCGTGAGGGGGAGTCACTGCCCGTGGCATGCCTCGAGTGTGCGGCCGGTGTAGACGTGTTGCTGGACGAAGACGCGTGGTATAACTAGTACTCCGTCAGTATCGCCTGGAAGGCGGCACTGGTTTCAGGAGGCTTCCGCTATGCCAGAAGAAGATACAACAATAGGTGCTGCGGCATCGCTTATAGGGTGTACGTTAAAGGGATACGGCGTCAGCGTCGACGATGTCTTTCGTGACGCCGGGCTGGCAGCCGCTACGGTAGCCTCTCCTGATGTTCGCTATCCGTTTGCCAAAATGCAGGTTATGTGGCGGCTGGCCGTGGAAAGGACCGGCGACCCCTGCTTCGGTCTTGCTCTCGCCGAACATTTCCAGCCACAGGCGCTCCATGGTCTCGGTTTCGTGTGGTTATCCAGCGATACCCTGTTTGATGCGCTGGAGCGTTTGGTTAAATACCAGAGGTTGATTTCTACCGTTGCCGATATCACCCTGGAGGAAGCAGAGGATTCGGTTCAGCTTAATGTAGCCATGCGCCATTCCTCCGTCGATATTGAATACGCATCGATTGATGCTGCGGTGGGTGTGTTCGTTAACATGTGCCGTTTGGCTACTTGCGATAGCTTTAACCCCGTCCGCCTGACCTTGAAGCGTCCGCGTCCGGCCTGTTCCGATCGCTTCGAAACCTTGTTCAGGTCACCCGTTGAATTCGGTGCTGAATCAGATGTGCTTTATTTTGACCCGGATTCATTGCGCGAACCTCTGCTGGGTGCCAATCCCGAACTCGCACGTGCGAACGACCAGGTTGTTATCGACTACCTGGGACGCTTTGACAGAAAGAATGTTTCGATGCAGGTGCGTTCGCGATTGATTGAATTGTTACCCGGCGGGCAACCCACGCAAAAGGACATAGCCAGTTCGCTGAATTTCAGTGTCAGGAACCTGCAGCGCAGGTTGCACTCTGAAGGTATCAGTTTCAAACAGCTGCTGGATGAAACCCGCAAGGACCTTGCAGCCCAGTATATACAGGACAGCCACCGGCGCATCGGCGAGATTACCTACCTGCTGGGATTTTCTGAACCCAGCAATTTCACCCGTGCATTTCGCCGCTGGACCGGTGTGTCCCCTAACGAGTTCCGGCAACGGGCCTAAGCCACTTCTTCGCGTGCAATGGTAAGCTTTGCAGGTGCCACGATACCAATACGGGCCTGGTTACCGTTTATGCGGGTTAGCGTCAATCGAATAGGGCCGTCCCTGAACAACTCTGACACCGTGGTTTCGGGAGACAGTTCGTCTGACGGAAAAATAAAAATGGATTCGCTGACTCGACGTGTTAATACCAGCATGATTACCTCCTGAATCAGTTTAACTTCCTGGCTAGGAGCAGCAGAAAAGCGGCAGCCCCATGTTCAGGGCCAAGATAGAGGTAAGCTGGAAATACGGTTAATCCTGGCGCGCCAATCCGTTGTCCTGGCGGGACTGCCGGACGGATGTTGGTACCCGGGAAAGCGAGGCCCGCGCTACTCCGCGGACGGTTGTTGAGTTAAGAGTACCGGCTTTCCGGGTGCTTTTAACAGTGCGGATGCGACCACCGATGGCCCACTCAGGGTGTGCAGGAATGCTTTCAGTTGATCCAGTTCTTCCTGTTTCAGGTTGATCGGTAACAGGTCACTGTGCCCGATGGGGGCTTTCCTGGAAGTTGTCGCTTTATTGTAGTGATCGAGCACGGCGTCGAGGTCGGCAAACTGACCTGAATGCATATAGGGCGCCGTTTCCGCCACGTTGCGCAGTGTGGGGGCCTTGAACGCGCCGATAGTCTCGTCTTTCATGGTCTTGGCGAAGCGCAGTTCGGCACAATCCTTCTGACCGGCATCGCTGTATTCGCTCAGGCAGTTGAATTCATCTTTAAGCGCTTTCTGCACGCCCTGGTAGCGTCCCCAGTCCAGGTGTAATCCCTCGGCAAAGGGTACACCGATGTTGTGAAAACCGTGGTCTGTTAACAGCGGGCCGTTATGGCAGCGGATGCACATCGCTTTGCCAACGAACAGCTTCAGGCCGGCGACTTCATTCGCTGTCATGGCTTCTTCCATCGCCGCTGCGTTGTTTTCCTGCAAGGCTTCCACATAGTTATCAAAGCGGCCCGGGCCTGGCATGAGCAGGCGCTCATAGGCGGCAAGGGACTTGCCGATGTTGACGAAAATCCAGGTGACCAGTTGCTGGTCGCCGGCAGACATGGCGTTCCAGGCATCGGTGATATTCCGGTCAGCAGACGGCCCGGCCCGTTTGGGGAAACGCTTTGTATCGGATAAGTCGGGCAGGGCACCGAACAGGGTCTCATATTCGGCATGGTAGTCGGGATCTTCGACGATCAGACGCGCGAATTCGACACGGGTACCACCGTGTTCCAGGCCGCTTTCCAGCGGCCCCAGGGCCTGTGCCCATTGGCTGTCACGGCGGCCGTCCCAGAAAAACCACGCATAGTAGGATGCACCCAGCAGGGTAGGTGCGCCGCGCGGTGTTGTTGCAATGCCCTGGGCCTGTCCGAGTCCGTCGGTAAAGTAATGATCCGGCTGGTGGCAGCTCGCGCAGGAAACTTCGCCGTTGGCACTCAGGCGGGGATCAAAAAACAGCTTCTGTCCCAGCGCAGCGGCGCGTGGATTGTCAGCCACGGCATTGGAGGGGTCTGGTTGCAGCGGCGTCAGGCTGTGCAGTGAAAGCGAGCGCAGCATGCTGATCTCGGCGTCACTCCAGACGCCGTCCGCGCCCTCGTCAGTTTCGGTGGCAGTTGCGTTACCGGCGAAACCTGACAGTGCCAGTAACGCCATCGAAGCGGTCAGCAGGTGGTATAGGGGTGAGATCTTCATTGTGTTTAGCTGCCGTTTTAGTTGTTTTCAGTAGCCGCTATTGTGCGGAGTTTTCTTAAAGCCGACTATCAGGGTACATCAAAGCTGATAATCACCTTGTCATCCTGGTCCAGTGCCCTGACGTTGAACCACATCTCCCAGCGACCGGGCATGTTGAATTTGACGCCTTCAATGCGATAACGTCCGTCGCCCAGGTTCGCGGTCACCTCTGGTTTGGAGGGGAAGCCGTGCTTGTGCTCAGGCATGCCGCCGTACACCATGAGGATGGCATCATCGACAATCCGGCCTTCCGGAGTTGTGATGCGCGCTGTCCAGCTATGGATGCGATTCAGGGGTAACGGGGCCTCATCACTTTGGAGGGTCACCTGAAACAGCCCGTTTTTGCCCACTTCTGACAGCGCGGGTCCCTTGGCGGTGTTGTCTGCAGCGTTTGGCGTTTCTGCTGTTTCCTGCGCTGCCTCCGGTTTGCCCGCAATTGCAGCGGGTGTGTCAGATACGGACTTCTCGTCACTGCATGCGCCCAGGCAGAGCCCGATAGCCAGCAGGAAACAAGCCGGAAACCGTTTTCCGGTACGCATCGGATTTGTGTTTCTCATACTACGACTTCCTCTTCTCGTTCTTCATATAAAGCCGAATACAGCTCCTGGAAATTATATCCGGAACCAGTAAAAAAGGCGCTACCTCTCTATCCGTGAGAAGTAGCGCCCGGGTTTAGTTGCTATACTGACCCATGTTTCAAAGGCCAGTAATTAACTCCCTATTTGGCAGGCTCTGTCACCAGACGACCTAACCAGGTCGGACCTGCACCGAAGGCCGGCTGTACTTCGCCGAAGTCGGAATCAGGCACACCGTCGCAGTTCTTGTCCAGTGCCGGCGGATTGTCCGGGCAGCCGTTGTAAGGCACCGTTTCGGTGTTCTTACGCTGCGGACCATGATCGGCAAAGGTCACGACGTTGTTTTTCAGGTGCTCACGCAGTACCTGGGCAGGAACCCAGAAATCATTGGGTGCAACCTGCAGCACTGCCGGCCTGCGGGTGACGTCAACGATGTTCTCTGTGTTGAGCGGCGGACAGACACCAACCACGCTCGGCGTGTTCAGGTCCGGGTTGAACGGACCGCATGGGAAACGCATGTTGCGGCCACCCGAGGTCCGGCACTGGCGATCGGTGCCTTCACCATTGGGATAGCAGCTGACCACGGTGTAGATCTTGCTGGGATCGACCGCTTGCCCATTCAGTTCCATGGAAAGAATGCGGCCACCAATGGTCTGCAGCGGTACCGAGGTAGGAGACAGCTCCAGGTCCAGCACGAAACGCATGTTGTCGGAGAAGCCCATCCACCAGCCACCGCGGTGACGGAACGCGTGCGGGTCGAAGACACCTTCCAGGAAGCCTTCATAGCGTCCACGCAGCAGGCCGCCGGTGAATTCAACCAGCGACACGGCCGGGGTAAACGGCATGAAGTTGTAGATTTCACCCACGGTAATGGCGCCGTCCGAGAAGCCACCATCCGGGCCGTCCAGCGGTGTACCCATGCCGAACACCGGGATGTCGAAGCGGAAGCCGTTGCTGATGGCGAAGGCCGTATCGTCGGTAATGGCGGGATCACCGGTGGCTTTACCCAGTGCCAGTGTGGCATCACCGATGAAGTTGTTCATGAAGTCACCGATGACATCGCGGCGCTCCAGCTCAACTTCGGTGTAACCTGCCACTGAATCCAGCGGTGTGGCCAGCGTATGGCCAAAACCGAACTTGAAGCCGCCGGGACCAAAGGTATGGGGTTTGAAGTCAGGACCGGAGTAGAACTCCTTGGTGATATCCTCGACCAGTGCCTTCAGACCACCGGCAACAAAGTAGTCACTGGTATCTTCAGGAACTTCATCGGTCATTTCGTGCAGGTTAAACTCAAAGTTCTTGATCTTGTTGCCGTCTCTGATGTCCAGAGTCAGCTCGCCAAGATAAGAATCTTCGCCCGATTCGACGATGATAACGTCCTTGCCGGTGAACACGTTCTTGATGGTAATAGCTTCCGGAATCGATTCGTGGGTGTCGCCACTGAGAATGACGTCAATACCTGAAATCTCCTTGGCTATTTGCAGGTTGTCGCCGAGGCCAAGCTCGGTTGCCAGCACGATGATGTCCGCCCCCGCTGCCTTGGCGTCCGCAATATCCTGCGGCAGCTCGTTGTAGCCCTTGGTGAAGCGGAAGCCGAGGTTGAACAGCGGGTTCTGCACAGGCAGGCGGCTCGAGGTGATACCAACATAACCGACCTTGACGCCGGCCGCCTCTTTAATGACCCAGGGCTTGAGCACACGATTACCCGGATCGAGATTCGGTTTGCGCGCTGCACCGGTGGCTGCCTCGGGGAACCAGTAGACATTGTTCGCCACCGTATCGTAGTTGGCTGCGATAACGTTGCAGTCAGCCGGGCCTGCAGTACCGTTACACGCTGGTATGGTGGAGCTCAGTGTGGTCTGGTTATTGGGCGACATCGGGATGGTGCCCTTCAGCTCGTCTACGTAGCGGTTACGGGTCACGCGGGTGCCGTAGGCCCAGTCCCAGTTACCCATCACGAAAGCATCAATGCGGTAGGCGTTGAAAATGGGCATGATGGCATTACCCAGCGTAAACAATACCTCGGCACCACCATGGGTGGCGTCACCGACCATGAACGTCAAACTGTTATCTTCACCAACCCGTTCCCTGATTCCCTTGATGCCAGTACCCAGCCTTGCCACACCGCCGGAGTTCTCGCGGTTGCCGGCAAAGATGAAATCTTCATCGTGCTGGCGTATGTGGCCGTGGACATCACTGACGTGGATTATTGTGAGAGATTTTTTCCCGTCATCATCAGAGTCATCGTCATGACCGGCGGTGGCTTGTTGAGCAAGACCTGTCATCGCCAGCGACAATATCAATGAACCCAATGCTTGAGGAATAAATCGCCTTGTGCGTTTTCGTATCATTGTTGACCTCCATAGTCGTTATGAATAGCACTGCGATGTATCGCAGTGTGTTTGTTTCTTGATTTAATAACTGGCGGGACCCCCTGCGCTTACAATAATAGGGTTAACCCTAGGCGCTGCTTACTGCTCCTGTGCCTGTCAGGAACTGCTTTTACTTTTTAAAATACTCAGTGTCGGTCAGTATTAACTGCGCGATGCTGATTTCGTCTTTGCGCACTATTTAATGAATTGCTGAAAAAATAGATAACAACAAAGTTGTTTTATAATGAAACCTCCGGTGTTTCTTTGTATTGAAATGCCAGGAACAGTAATGATGTTCCGACTGATTAGAGAATAGTATGCAGGCTTTTATTCCACGTTTGTTCGTTTTTGTTTGGCTAATGTTATTTTGTTGAAAAAATGCGCAATAAAAGTTTGATAGGCGCTGAATGTTCCAAGGGTAAACCCTATAAACATCCTGATGCTGACCCTAGGGTATGCGTCATTGTTAATTTAATTTGCCGTCCTTGTTGGTTGCCTGAAAAATCTCAGGCTCAGGTGGATTATTTCAATCCTGATACCACCGTTTGGTAATCCGACATCGAAATCTGCAGTGGGCCTGTGGAACTGGACCAGCTGAATTGGAAATACTTATTCGCTTGCAGTGTCTTCGTTAAGAGGAAGGCCCACGATCGGGGGCCCTGCAACTGCACAACGATAGCCACTCGTGTGTAATCACACTTCATGTCTAACGTTGAATGGGTTGAAGGCGGGAAGTTTCGGGCTATATGTAACCGGTAAGCACCGTAGCAAATTGGTCGGGGCGAGAGGATTTGAACCTCCGACCCCTTCGTCCCGAACGAAGTGCGCTACCAGGCTGCGCTACGCCCCGATTCAGTAATTGCGGTTAACTGAAAAGTCGACCAATCCGTACAAGGCTTCTTTATAGGGGCTGGCAGGGAGTTCAGCCAGTGCCTCTATAGCCAGATCCGCTTCGTGTTGTGCGGACTGCGCAGTGTACGCGATGGCATGGGTGGATTCAATTGCTTCCTGAACCTTGTCGATATTCTCAAGACCGTCGTTTTCTATGGCCTCTCGAATGGCTTTTACCTGTGCCGGAGTGCCCACACGCATGGCATAAATAAGGGGCAGGGTGGGTTTGCCCTCTGCCAGGTCATCGCCTATATTCTTGCCGATATCCTCACTGGTAGATCCATAGTCCAGCGCATCGTCAATCAGCTGGAAGGCAGTGCCGAGGTGCATACCGTAGCGCCCCATAGCCTGTTCTATGGTCTCGGGCTGCTTGCCCAGGACCGCACCCAGTTGTGACGAGGCCTCAAACAGCTTGGCTGTCTTGTAGCGGATGACGTCGCGATACAGTGCTTCTGTGGTATCCGGGTCGTGACAGTTCAGTAATTGCAGGACTTCGCCTTCGGCAATGGTGTTGGTGGTGGTAGAGAGGATTTCCATGACGCGCATGCTGCCTACGCTGACCATCATCTCGAACGAACGCGAGTACAGGAAATCGCCAACCAGGACTGCAGCTTCGTTACCCCAGATGGCATTGGCCGTCTGGTTCCCGCGCCGCAGATCGGAAGCGTCGACCACGTCGTCGTGCAGCAGCGTTGCGGTATGGATGAATTCGATGACCGCGGCCAGTTCGATATGATCGTGACCACTGTAGCCGCAGGCACGGGCGGCCAGCAGGACCAGCAACGGCCGCAAGCGCTTGCCGCCACTATTAATAATATAGCGGCCCAGTTCGTCGATCAGCGCGACATCAGAACTGAGGCGCTCCAGAATCAGCTTGTCGACCGCCAGGGATTCGCTGCGGACCAGCGCCCGGATATCCTGGATATCCAGATTATCCCTATGTTTTTTAAGAATTTCCTGCACTGGCTGTGACATGCTGATTAATTCTGAATCCGGCGATATTAGAGCGTTTAGTCTAACCGCGAACCGCGCATGGTACCAGAAAGCAAATGGTTTGACCGAAACCCCCGGAATCTATAGAATTGCGCGTCTTTCGGATGCTGTCAGTTGGAGAATAAGCGATGTATGCAGTTATTGTAACTGGCGGAAAACAATATCGCGTCAGTCAGGGCGACAAGCTTCGTGTCGAGAAGCTGGACGCCGCTGAGGGCGAGAGTGTGGATCTGGATCAGGTCCTGATGGTCGTCGATGGTGACGATATCAAGATCGGCGCACCGGTCCTGGACAGTGGCAAGGTTACCGCTGAAGTGAAGTCACACGGCCGCGGCGACAAGGTGGACATCATCAAATTCCATCGCCGTAAACACCATATGAAACGCCAGGGTCACCGTCAGGCGTATACAGAACTGGAAATCACGGGCATTTCAGCCTGAGTTTGAGGTAAACAGCAATGGCACATAAGAAAGCCGGTGGTAGCACCAGAAACGGACGCGATTCAGAATCCAAACGTCTGGGCGTGAAACGTTACGGCGGGCAGGACGTCCTCGCGGGCAACATTATTGTCCGTCAGCGCGGCACTCATTTTCACCCGGGAGTGAATGTCGGTTGTGGCAGGGATCATACCCTGTTTGCCAAGGCAGACGGTGTTGTGAAGTTTATTACCCGAGGCCCGAAAAACAGAAAATTCGTGGACGTGGTTTCGTCCTGACCGGATCCCGGTCTTGCCGAAAAGCCCCGTCCTGGTACGGGGCTTTTTTATGTCTGGTATATTCACCCACTAACACACGACCCTTTTAGCCCATGAAATTTGTCGATGAAGCTGCAATTGTTGTCAAGGCCGGAGACGGCGGGAACGGTTGCGTCAGTTTCCGGCGTGAAAAGTATATCCCGCTGGGTGGGCCGGACGGTGGTGATGGCGGTGATGGCGGTAGCGTTATACTGCTGGCGGATGCCAACCTGAATACCCTGGCTGATTTCCGCTACGAGCGTAACTTTGCCGCACAACGGGGCGAAAACGGGCGTGGCCGGAACTGTACTGGCGGTAAGGGTGATGACCGGCTTATCCGCGTGCCGGTGGGTACGCTGGTATACGAAGAAGATACTGACGAATTGATGGGTGACCTGGTGGAAGAGGGTCAGCAGCTGGTGGTAGCACGCGGAGGTTTTCACGGACTCGGCAACCTGCGCTATAAAAGCTCCACCAACCGTTCGCCACGTCAGTCCAAACCGGGGACGCGTGGTGAACAGCGTTCGTTAAGGCTGGAGCTGAAGTTGCTGGCGGATGTCGGCCTGCTGGGAAAGCCCAATGCGGGCAAGTCGACGTTGATCAGGGCAATCTCTTCGGCAAAACCAAAAGTGGCGGATTATCCGTTCACTACCCTGTACCCGAATCTTGGCGTGGTCCGGGTCGAGGCGCACCGCAGTTTTGTGGTCGCCGATATCCCCGGTTTGATCGAAGGTGCGGCAGAAGGCGCAGGCCTGGGAGTACAGTTTCTCAAACATTTGTCGCGCACCGGTTTTCTGTTGCACCTGGTCGATGTGGCGCCGATGGATGGCAGTGACCCGGTGCAGGATGTCAAAACGATTGCGCATGAACTGGAAAAGTTCAGTACCGCGTTGGGCGGGCGCGAACGCTGGCTGGTGCTTAACAAAACAGATTTGCTGCCGGATGATGAGCGCGAAGCGCGTTGCCAGGACATTGTGCAGCGCCTGGACTGGCAGGGGCCGGTGTTTGCCACGGCAGCGGTTTCAAAACAGGGTACACAGGCGCTGGTGTTTGCAATAATGGAAGCTATAGAAAGTCGGCGACAGGCTGCTACTGAACTGTCATGAGCGATAGAAAGCAAAGACCGGAGGTGGGCAAGGCAAAACGCTGGGTTATCAAGGTTGGCAGTGCTTTGCTGACCGATAATGGCCGCGGTCTCGACAGGGTGGCTATCCACGCCTGGACGGAGCAGATAGCTGCCTTGCGCCAGCGCGGCCGTGAACTGGTGCTGGTATCTTCAGGGGCTGTCGCGGAAGGTATGAGCCGGCTGGGCTGGGAGCGTCGGCCGCATGAGCTGGTGTCCCTGCAAGCGGCTGCTGCCGTTGGTCAAATGGGCCTGGTCGAAGCTTACGAGTCAAACTTCCAGGCCCACGGTTTGCACACCGCGCAGATATTGTTGACGCACGATGACCTGGTTAACCGTACACGCTATCTGAATGCGCGCAGCGCGCTGCGAAAACTCCTGGATCTTGGCGTCATTCCGGTCGTGAACGAAAATGACACGGTTGCCTGTGACGAGCTGCGCTTTGGTGATAACGATACCCTGGCGGCATTGGTGGCAAACCTGGTAGAAGCTGATCTGCTGGTGATCCTGACCGATCAGAAGGGCGTTTATGATAGCGACCCGCGTCATAGCGATAATGCCCGGTTAATCGAGGATGCTGCGGCCGGTGATGCCGGCTTGCTGGAAGCGGCCAGCACTGCAAGCAGCAGCGGCCTGGGGCGGGGTGGCATGGCTACCAAGGTCAGGGCCGCCGAGCTTGCAGCACGTTCCGGTACGGTGACATGGATTGCCTCCGGACGTGAGGAAAAGGTGCTGGAAAAAATGGCAGCCGGCGAGCAGCTGGGCACGCTGATCCACCCGGCCAGTGATCCACTGACATCACGCAAACAGTGGCTGGCGGGACAATTGCAAGCCAGGGGCAGACTGTATCTGGACGCCGGGGCTGTACAAGTCTTGCGCCAGTCCGGGTCCAGTCTGTTACCCGTCGGCGTTACAGAAGTGAAAGGCGAATTTCAACGTGGTGATCTGGTCAGCTGTCACGACGCCGCAGGTGTGGCTGTCGCGCGCGGTCTGGTAAATTACCCTGCCGAAGAGGCGCGCAGCATCATCGGTCATACGAGCGCAAGAATTGAGCAACTGCTGGGCTATGTGGACGAACCGGAATTGATTCACCGCGACAACCTGGTGTTGCTGTGAGCGACGCGTGGACACAAAAAAGCCGGTCAGGGACCGGCTTTCTCGGGAACCAGGGAGTTGTTCGTGATCAGCTTTGCAGTGCGCGCACGTGTTGACCAAGGCGACTTTTATGACGAGCTGCCTTGTTCTTGTGAATCAGTCCCTTGCCAACAGATTTATCGATCACCGGAACAGCCTTCCGGTAAGCCGACTGGGCAGCATCCGCATCGCCTGCGGCAACCGCTTTAACAACATTCTTGATATGTGTGCGCAGCGCAGAACGCTGGCCGGCATTGCGCTGACGGCGGTTTTCCGCCTGACGGGCGCGTTTACGTGCTTGAGCCGAGTTTGCCAAAATGGTGCTCCTGTTCCTGATTCCAAAGAGCCGGCTACTATACGGATTTTCCATGGAATTGTCTATGCAGCCTGATTTCGTGCGCGTGTCCGTAAATTGGCGCCGATGCCGCTGAAATGACTCGCAAACTCGTCAAAAGTACCCTCACCGTGGGTTCTATGACCTTGATTTCAAGGATTTTAGGGCTGGCGCGCGATATGGTGTTCGCGCGCTTCGGCATCGATGCGGGCATGGACGCCTTTTTTGTCGCCTTCAAGATTCCCAACTTTATGCGTCGCCTGTTTGCCGAAGGGGCGTTTGCACAGGCTTTTGTCCCGGTGCTCAGCGAGTACAAGGCGCAGCGCGAGCAGGCTGAGGTCAAGGCACTGGTCGATCGTGTAGCCGGTACCCTGGCGGGGGTGCTTGGCTTGCTGGTACTGGTCTGCGTTCTCGCCAGCCCGGCGGTGGTGCTGCTGTTCGCGCCGGGGTTCTGGAGCGACCCGCTGAAATTCGACCTGACGGCTTACATGCTGCGTTTCACTTTTCCTTACCTGTTGTTTATGGCGCTGGTGGCGTTTGCCGCGGGGATTCTTAACAGCTATGGGCGATTCGCAGCCGCTGCATTTGCGCCAGTGTGGCTGAACGTGGTGTTGATTGGTGTCGCGCTGCTGGTGGCTCCCGGCCTTGAACATCCTGTCATGGCACTGTCCTGGGGTGTACTGGCAGCCGGTTTTGTACAGTTGGCATTTCTCCTGCCAGCGCTGCGCCGTATACACCTGTTGCCGAGGCCGCGCTGGCGTCCAAAAGATCCAGGCGTGCGCAAAATCATGAAGCTGATGGTGCCTGGCATCATAGGTTCTTCGGTGTCGCAGATTAACCTGCTGTTCGATACGCTGCTGGCTTCCTTCCTGATTACCGGCAGCGTTAGCTGGCTTTATTATGCCGACCGGCTGGTCGAGTTCCCGCTGGGAATTTTCGGCATTGCCCTGGCTACCGTGATTCTTCCGGTACTTTCCCGAGCGCACTCAAACGGTTCTGCAGAGTCATTTTCCCATACCGTCGATGCCGGTCTGCGCTGGGTGCTGATTATAGGACTGCCGGCCGCCGCAGGACTGATTATTCTATCCAGACCGGCGGTGTCGACGCTATTCCAGTATGGGGATTTCCGGCAGCAGGATGTGGATATGGCAGGCCTTGCACTGGTGGCTTACGGGCTCGGTCTACCCGGCTTCATGCTGGTCAAGGTACTCGCACCGGCTTTTTTTGCACGCCAGGATACCCGCACCCCGGTGAAAATCGCAGTCCGCGCCATGCTCTCCAACATGGTGATGAATGTCCTGTTCGTGGTACCGCTGGTTTTGTTGAAAGTCCCTGGTGCGCATGCCGGACTGGCGCTGGCGACAGCGCTGGCCAGCTATATCAACGCCGGCCTGTTATATCGTCAGCTGTGTCGGGATGACGTATTTCAGCCAAAACCCGGCTGGCCTCGCCTGCTGGGGCAGCTGTTGTTTGGTATCAGCGTCATGGTTGCCGTAGTGGGCTGGGGTGCACCTGACGCGGAACTCTGGGCTGGCCTGTCCGGCGCGCAGCGTGGTGTGCAGATCAGTCTCTGGATAGCAGCCGGAGTGGCGAGCTACCTGCTGGCCCTGAGAGTGGCGGGGATGCGCTTGTCCATATTGTGGTCGCCGGCTGATAAATCCGGGGGGACATTATGACACCGCTGCTAACTTCATTATAATCCTGTGTTTTCGCCAGTGCCCGTCCGATGCGACTGATACGAGGATTCCACAATCTGCATCCCGGCCACCAGGGCGGGGCGGTGACCATTGGCAATTTTGATGGACTGCACCGGGGTCATCAGGCGGTGCTGCGTCAACTGCACCGGCACGCGGCCCGGCACCGGCTGGTGACCACAGTAATGACGTTCGAGCCGACGGCGCAGGAATATTTTTCACCCCAGACAGCACCGGCGCGTTTGCAGCGACTGCGTGAAAAACTGGCCATGCTGCAGGGACTGGAAGTAGACCAGGTGCTCTGTTTGCGTTTTGATCGGAAACTGTCTGAACTCAGCGCGGAGCGCTTTGTTCGGCAGATCCTGGTAGACGGTCTGGATGTACGTTACCTGGTGATAGGTGACGATTTTCGTTTTGGCAAGGATCGTACCGGCGATTTTACCCTTTTACAGGAAGCGGGCAGGCAGCACGGGTTCGAAGTGGTAAGTACCGGAACCTTTCTGGAAGGTGAGGACCGGGTTAGCAGCACGCTGGTCCGACAGTCGCTGGCCGCAGGTGCGCTGGATATGGCAGAGCGGTTGCTGGGACGGCCTTACCGGATTTGCGGGCGGGTGGCTGCGGGGCAGAAACGTGGTCGTACTATAGGTTTCCCAACCGCGAATATACATTTGCACCGGGTTGTTTCTCCGCTGAACGGCGTGTTTTCGGTGCGTGTGCATGGCTTGGGCGCAGCAGCTCTAAACGGCGTTGCCAATATTGGTACACGGCCGACGGTTGATGGCAGTTATCGGGTGCTGGAAGTACACCTGTTCGATTTTGAGTCCGATATCTATGGCCGGCATCTGGATGTTGAGTTTTGTAACAAGCTTCGCGACGAAATTAAATTTGAATCGTTCGAGGCATTAAGGGAGCAGATTGTCGCTGATGCCGAGCAGGCGCGGCGGTTTTTCAGTTAGCGAGCGAGTGAGTGCGAGTGAGTAACTATAAAGATACCCTGAATCTACCCGGAACAAAGTTTCCGATGAAGGCTAATCTCGCTAATAGGGAGCCTGAAACGCTTAAATACTGGGACGAAATCGGTCTGTACGCAAAGATGCGCGAGCTCGGGCAGGACCGGCCCAGGTTCACCTTACATGATGGACCGCCCTATGCTAACGGCGATATTCATATAGGCCATGCTGTCAACAAGATTCTCAAGGACATTATCGTTAAAAGTAAAACCCTGAGTGGTTTTGATGCGCCCTATATTCCGGGCTGGGATTGCCATGGTCTGCCTATCGAGCTCAATGTGGAAAAAAAATTCGGCAAGGTAGGGCAGAAAATCGATGCTGCGACTTTTCGTTCAAAGTGCCGGGAGTACGCGCGCAAACAGGTGGACGGTCAGCGCGAGGATTTTATCCGGCTGGGTGTTACGGGAGACTGGGAGCATCCCTACCTCACCATGGACTACCGTTTTGAAGCCGATATTATTCGTGCGCTGGGACGCATACACGCCAACGGACATTTAACCAAAGGCTACAAACCCGTTCACTGGTGCACCGACTGTGGTTCGGCGCTGGCTGAGGCAGAAGTGGAGTACGAGGACAAATCGTCGCCGGCCATCGATGTGCGTTTCCGGGTGCTCGACGAGGAAACGCTGCTGGCGCGTTGCCATCATGCCGACGGCCATAAAGGAGACGGGCCTTTGTCTGTGGTTATCTGGACCACGACGCCCTGGACCCTGCCGGCTAACCGGGCAGTATCGCTCAATCCTGAACTTGAATATGCAGTGGTACAGGCTGATTTGGGGCGCGGGCCTGAACGCCTGGTGCTGGCCGAAGCGCTGCTGAAAGACGCGATGCTGCGCTATGACTGCGAGCACTACCAGGTGGTTGCCTATTGCAAGGGCGAGCAGCTGGAACACCTTTTACTGCAGCACCCGTTTTATACCCGCGAAGTGCCGGTGATCCTGGGTGATCATGTCACCACGGAAGCCGGTACCGGTGCCGTGCATACCGCGCCCGGACACGGTCAGGATGATTATGTTGTGGGGCAGCGTTATGGCCTCGCAGTTGATAACCCCGTCGGCTCGAACGGTGTATTTGTGGAAGGCACGGAATTTTTTGCCGGCAAGCACGTGTTCGCGGCCAATGATGATGTAATCGATGTGTTGAAAGCAAAAGGTACGCTGGTACACATTCAGGCCTTGCGGCACAGCTACCCACATTGCTGGCGGCATAAGACCCCGATTATCTTCCGTGCCACACCGCAGTGGTTTATCAGCATGGATCACAAGGGTCTGCGCAGTTCTGCGCTGACTGCCATCAGGGATGTGCAGTGGGTGCCGGACTGGGGGCAGGCGCGCATTGAGGGCATGGTCGAGGGCCGGCCCGACTGGTGTGTTTCCAGGCAGCGTACCTGGGGTGCACCCATGGCGCTGTTCATACATCGGCAGACGGGCGAATTGCACCCTGATACCGCGCGCCTGATCGAAGAGATTGCGCTGCGCGTGGAACGTCACGGGATCGATGCCTGGTTCGAACTGGATACACAGGCTCTGCTGGGGAACCAAGCGGATCAATACGAAAAAGTAAGCGATACCCTGGACGTCTGGTTCGACTCCGGTACGACACACCAGTGTGTACTGAAACGCCGCGAAGAGCTGGACTTTCCTGCGGACCTGTATCTGGAAGGTTCCGACCAGCACCGCGGCTGGTTCCAGTCTTCCCTGCTGACTTCTGTTGCCATGCACGGCAAAGCGCCTTATCGCCAGGTGTTGACACACGGCTTTACCGTCGATGCGCAGGGACAGAAAATGTCCAAGTCAAAGGGCAACGTGGTAGCGCCACAAAAAGTGGTCAACAGTCTTGGTGCTGACATCCTGCGGCTGTGGGTAGCGGCGACCGACTACCGCAACGAAATCACGGTTTCTGATGAGATCCTTAATCGCACCGCGGACGCCTACCGGCGTATGCGCAATACCTCACGCTTCCTGCTGGCGAACCTGGCGGGCTTCGATCCGGTGGAAAATGCACTGGCGCCGGAAGGCATGGTTATGCTGGACCGCTGGGTAGTGGAGCGCGCGCGTCAGCTGCAGGCCGACGTGGTTGCGGCCTACGAGGCTTACGAGTTCCATCATATCTACCAGAAGGTACATAACTTCTGTGCCAACGACCTCGGTGGTTTCTACCTGGACGTGATCAAGGACCGCCAGTACACCACACGGGCTGACAGTGCTGCTCGCCGTTCCACCCAGACCGCGATGTACCTGATAGCAGAAGCACTGGTGCGCTGGCTGGCGCCCATCCTGAGTTTTACCGCCGAGGAGATCTGGCGCAACCTTCCGGGTGACCGGGAGGAGTCGGTGTTCCTGGAAACCTGGTTTGAGCTGCCGGAGATGTTTCTGCCCGGGGAAAAGGCCACTACGGAATTCGGCATGGACTACTGGCAGGATGTGCTGGTGGTACGTGACGCGGTCAAGAAGGAAATCGAGAAGGTGCGCGTGGCCGGTGATATCGGTTCTCCGCTGGATGCAGAGATCGATCTTTACTGTGACACCGTTTGGTTGGAAAAGCTGTCCCGCCTGGAGGATGAACTGCGTTTTGTGCTGATTACCTCGTATGCGCGTCTGCATCCACTCGATGAACAGCCGGCTGATGCAATCGATACAGACATCGGCGGCGATCGCATGGGTATCCGCGTAACCCCGTGTACGCACGCCAAGTGTGTGCGCTGCTGGCACCACAGGGAGGACGTCGGTTCCGTTGACGCGCACCCGGAACTTTGTGGCCGCTGTGTCGAAAACATCGATGGTGATGGCGAGCGACGCAAGTATGCCTGAAGCAGGGGGCAGCCCCCGTTTTTTGATGGGTAAATGGCTGGGCCTGTCCGTCGTGGTGATTGTGCTTGATCAACTCACCAAATATCTGGCTGAGGCAAAACTTGTCTACGCAGAGCCGCTTGCGGTCGTCCCGTCGTTCAATCTGACCTTGCTGTACAACCGCGGCGCAGCATTCAGTTTTCTGAGTGACGCAGCCGGTTGGCAACGCTGGTTTTTCGTGACGATATCCCTGTCAGCCTCGGTATTTATTGTATTCTGGTTACGCAAGCTCGGGCCGCAACAACGGTTACTGGCACTGGCGCTGTCACTGGTACTTGGCGGTGCAGTCGGAAACCTGGTCGACAGGCTGGTGCTCGGCCACGTGGTCGACTTCATCCAGGTCTACTACCGTGATTTCTACTGGCCTGCCTTTAATGTTGCCGATTCGGCAATTACCGTGGGCGCGGTATTACTGGTCTGGGATGCCCTGTTCGTAAGGCCAAAGGATTCCTGACGTGCAGATCGGTATGGGTTCCGGGGTGACCATGCATTTTTCCCTGAGACTGGCGGATGGCATGCTGGTGGAGAGCAGCTTTGACGATGAACCGATCAGCTTCGTGCTGGGTGACGGCACTCTGGACAGGGGGCTGGAGCTGGCCCTGCTCGGACTCGCAGCGGGTGACAGGCAAACACTTACGCTGATGCCCGGACAGGCCTATGGCATGCGCGATGAAGCTGCGCTGCAATGGGTCCGGAAATCTATGTTTCCCGAAGGTATGTTGCTGGAGCCGGGCCACATCGTGGGCTTTTCCGGTGAGGATGGCGAGGATGTAGCCGGGGCAATCATCGAGATCGGGGATGACGATGTACAGGTGGATTTTAATCACCCGCTTGCCGGTCGGGAGATCGAGTTTGAAGTTCATATTCTGGCTGTTGAAAATCCACCAGCCGGGTAGGGCTGAATCTAGTGGCCAGCGCGTATAATCCCCGGGTACTACGTTAGGCAGGTTAATTTATGGATATCATTGTGGCGAACCCGCGCGGCTTTTGCGCCGGTGTTGATCGCGCTATTGAAATCGTGGACAGGGCCCTGGAAATGTTCGGCGCGCCTATCTACGTGCGCCATGAAGTGGTTCACAATCGCTATGTTGTAAAGAATCTGCGTGACAGGGGCGCGGTATTTGTCGATCAGCTGGGCGAGGTGCCGGATGATGGAACGGTTATTTTCAGTGCGCACGGTGTGTCGCAGGCGGTGCGCGCGGAAGCTGACCAGCGTGGCCTGAAGGTATTCGATGCGACCTGCCCGCTGGTGACCAAGGTGCATCTGGAAGTTGTACGTTTCAGCCAGGAGGGCAGGGAATGTGTGCTGATCGGGCACCAGGGCCATCCTGAGGTCGAGGGTACAATGGGCCAATATGATGCATCGACCGGCGGAGGCATGTACCTGGTTGAGACAGTAGGGGATGTGCACAATCTGAAGGTCAATGCTCCTGAGCGACTGAGCTATGTTACCCAAACCACCTTATCGGTGGATGACACCGCCCGTGTCATCGATGCGCTGCGCACGCGCTTTCCAGCGATCCAGGGACCGCGCAAGGATGATATCTGTTACGCAACCCAGAACCGCCAGGATGCAGTCAGAGAGTTGGCTGGCAAGGTGGATGTGCTGCTGGTCGTGGGGTCGCCCAACAGTTCAAATTCGAACCGCTTGCGGGAGTTGGCGGAGCAGCGCGGAGTTGTTTCGTACCTGGTGGATGATCCCGCCCAGATAGAGCGTGGATGGCTGAATGGTTGTTCCTGTGTCGGTATCACAGCAGGCGCTTCTGCACCTGAAGTGCTGGTACAACAGGTTATAGCGCAGGTGCGAGCCTGGGGAGCGGTTAGTGTTGATGAACAGACTGGTCGTGTGGAACACGTGGCTTTTACGCTGCCTCGCGAGTTGAGGCCCGGTTCGTAGTTCTGGCAGCCGGCTATCGCCAGCACTCGGCTACCGGCGGTTGTGGTTAGTCCGCCGGTAACAGCAGGCGGGTATCGGAGGCACGTGAGACGATGTCTGTGACGACCTCAAGACTGACTGTCTCTGACCCGCTCCGCTCCTCCCACTCAACATGGATTTGGGTCTCGGTAAGTTGTTCGTCCGCACTGAATGATACCGTCGAGTTGTACAGTGTACCGCCACGCAGGGCCTGCAAGGGTGGGTCAGGGATAAGGTCGGGGGCAATCATCTGTCTGGCTGACACTATTTCGAGATATTCCGTGCCCAGCAAATATGCGTTACTGGTTGCGTGAAGTTTCGCCGAGGAAGACCAGAGACGTGCCTGTAACTGTCCGAGACCCAGCAAACCAATACTGAGAACGAGTAGTGTGATCAATGCTTCGATCAGACTGATCCCGTGTGAGTGCTTGTTCACTGCTAGAAATCCTTCCAGGTGCCCGGCACCTGTACACTGCGCAGGATCGGGAAATCGAGCCGGGTCTGCCGGTTATCCGCAACCTGTATATTATTGAGTTGCATTCTCGAGTCTGCGATGTTCAGGCTGCCGTTTACAACCAGTGAGCCAATGATCGACACGTTGTAGCTGGCGACGGGATCGGGGCAGCTCGTATCGATATATACAATTCCGTAAATAGTGGTCCCGGGAGAAAAGACCGGGCAGCCTGCCTCTGCCGGGAAGTACACTACCACCGGGTAAGTTGCATTGCCCAGGTCACTGTTCCAGGTGTGCGATCCCGGCCTCGACGCCTGCGCTACCCGGTAGCGTTGGTCCTGTTCAGGAAGGAATTTATCCTGTTCTGCGAGCAGCACGAACTCTTCCCTGCTGACCGAAAAGACTAGCGGCCATAACCCGTTAGCCATATTTATGCTGTCCAGCGAACCGTTATGGATATCCATAGATTCAGGCAGTGAGCATGCTCGCTCAGCATCAGACCACATTGAAATACCAGCTTGTTCGGTGTCTGCGTCCTTTGGACGTATATCGATGGCTTGGGGAAAACCGGTCGGACAGCCGCTAACTACCAGAGGCGGTAGCGACTCCGCCAGGGGTGTCAGTACCGAGAGCAGGCGTACGTACTGGCTGATGCGCGCCAGAATATTCGAGCCATCATTTCTACGGGCTGTCGCCTGTACTGAAATCATTCGGTCAAAATTTATTGCCCGGCTGAACACCAGGTCTATGCTGATATCAGGCTGGGCCGCTTCCAACGTTATTCGACTGCTTTCTGAGTTGTTGTTCCCGGCGCTCCAGGACAGGTTCGCGACGCTGCTGTTCAGGTAAGTAATCCCTCGGGCCAGTCCGGATTCTGCCTGCAGTGACAGCTTGGTATTCCAGTTTTCGTTGTTTGAAATGCGCTGTTCGACCAGCTGTGTGCGTGCGACAGCCAGTGTGATGACAGTAATTGACATTGTCAGTACCAGTGTGATCAGCAAGGTCGCAGCACCCTGTTGCTGCACTCGCCAGTGCGGGCTAGTTTGCATCGCGTTCTCCTTCCCTGATCAGGTCATTTCGAATCCGCACCCAGTGGGTGAGGGTAATACCCGAATCCGGTTTGTTACTGAGCTGGCCATCAACCCGGATTTCAATACCGCCTTGTATCAGTTGCGAGGACTCAGGGGTACAGTCGCTGTTGTTCTCGGTCAGGTTAAGGCATTGCGATCGCCGTTCGAAGCGCAGCTGCGTGATTTCAATATTCGGATCATTAACTGTTTGCCAGTAGCCACTCTGGCAATCGAATCCGCTACCGCCAAAGCGCGACTGTATCCGCGCATCATTCAGTCTGAATCCAAATTGCTCGACATTATCGTCGTCTATCGGGCCGGTGCAGCCGGAGTCATTACAGCGGCCGACACCAACAAGGCCGTCCTTATCCAGGTCGTAGGAAAACAGGATGCAGGAGCCCGGGTTTTCCTCGCCATAAGACTGGACTCGTACCTGGTTAGTCGGGTTCTGGAATGGATTGCCGGAGGGCGCCAGCCGGTTGGGAGAGAAGGACCAGTAACCGGCACGCTTTAGATCGCTGCTGATCAGGTGCATCAGGCCACGCAGCTGTTGATGAAGGTGCGCCTGCTGCAGTTGTTGCGAACTGTGGTTTGCAGTTGCGCTGTATACCGTTATAACGGAAGACAGGGCTATCAGGGCAATCACGCTGGCAATCATCAATTCGGTCAGCGTCATACCACGCTGCAGGTAGTGGCGTTTCAACATGACGGGTATCGAGGATTGTCGATCGCGCAGATTCTTATTCTGCCAAGCGGGCTTACAACAATGCGCAACTCACCTGCCTCATTATTCAACGAGAACGAGTCGGCGCTGGCCGTTCCACGTAGGGGTGAAAAACGGATACTGCGCGAGGTGCCGGAACCGTTTGTGCTCAGCTGGACAGTGGGAAACTCTGACGACAGTTGACGGTGAACCAGGTTCTGGTTGCCATCCTGTGTATTGCAAACTGCTGTTCCGGGGCCGGTAGCATCGCAGTCACAGTTCTCGCTGTCACTCCAGCCGTAACACCATTTTCCAGGGTTAACGGACAGCGAAAAATATACGGGCTGTTGGTACGTAAGGGCGTGGTTTCGCGCGAATTGCAGTTGCTGTGCCAGGGCTTCGCCTGCGGAACGCAGCCTCGCATTGTCAACGAAGCGTCCCATCGCCGGCACTGCCAGACCGGCCAGTACAGCAGCCAGCGCCAGTGTCACCAGCAATTCAATAAGCGTAAAACCGGAATGCCTTGCATCTTCCATGATCAGGCTCCAGTGCAACTTGTTCCATGTTGTCGTGCCGAGTATAGTCGGAATCTCCAAAGGTTCAAGGATGAACTGAAAGAGCGAAAGGAGTTGCGTCATGGATAGACCCAACACGCCGGGTTTCTCATTACTCGAACTACTGATCACGCTGGCCATTGTTGCGATTCTCGCCACTATTACCGTTCCTTCCTACACCGGGCTGGTTGCCAAATCGCGTCGCGGCGATGCCATGGCTGCGCTGGCACTGGTGCAGCTTGCGCAGGAACGCTGGCGCGCTGCTAACCGGGCTTATAACCAGGATCTCGGTGAGCTGGGCTGGGTTACCGCTAAGTCACCCGATGGATATTACGCGTTGCATATTATCGCCGCGGATGCGACAGATTTCCTTGCGGTTGCACAGCCGACGGGTGTGCAACAGTCGGATCGTTGCGGAAGTTATGCACTTGACCCGAATGGTCCGGTGTACAGCGGCGGCTACGCAGGCGTGGAGTGCTGGAAGCGCTAGAGGCTCAAACTATCCAGAGTTAAAACGATGACTGACTGTGTGGTCATCGGTGCCGGCCTGATCGGCATGCTGAGTGCCTACGAGCTGGCGAATGCCGGTATGCAGGTGACGGTGCTGGAACGGGGTCAGCCTGCGCGTGAATCGTCCTGGGCGGGTGGCGGGATACTCTCACCGCTTTATCCCTGGCGCTACCCGGACCCTGTCAATGAACTGGCGAGCTGGAGCCAGCGCGTCTATCCGGACTTGTGCCGGCAGCTTGAAGAAAGCTCGGGTATCGATCCGCAATGGACCCGTTCCGGTTTGATGATTGTGGATATCAATGACCGGCAGTCCGTTCAGCAGTGGATGGAGCGCTTTGGGGCAACGCTGGAATGGCTTGACGGCACTGACGCGCACAACATAGAGCCCGGACTCGGACGGGTCCCGGAAACGGTCGCCTGGTTGCCTGAAGTAGCGCAGGTGCGCAACCCGCGCCTTGCGCAGGCACTGCGTGCAGCGCTGGTGAACATGGGTGTTGAAATCCGACCGGACTGCCCGGCTCAGGGCTGGATAATCGAGGCCAACCGTATCAAGGCGGTACGCACACCTGTGGGCGAGGTGGGCGCTGACTGCTTTGTCGTCGCCAGTGGCGCCTGGAGCACGGAATTGCTGCAATCGACCGGTATCAATCTGCCCGTCGAGCCGGTACGTGGCCAGATGATTCTGTACCAGGGGCCGCCCGGGCTGGTCACGCCTATTACATTATATAGGGGGCGCTACGTGATTCCGCGCCGGGACGGCCGTGTGCTGGTCGGCAGTACGCTGGAATATGTCGGATTTGATAAACGCACCACGCAGCAGGGACTGGATGATCTCAGGCAATCTGCCATTGAGCTGATCCCTGCTCTGGCAGCGTTACCGATTGAGAAACAGTGGGCGGGGTTGCGGCCGGGAAGTCCTGACGGCATACCACTGGTGGGACCGCACCCGGGTATCGACAATCTCTTTATCAATACCGGCCATTTCCGTAATGGCGTAGTAATGGGTCCGGCAACCGCCAGGATACTGGCGGATCATGTGCTCGAGCGTTCTGCGACCCTTGAACAGAATTTCTATCTCCCTGAAAAAACAGTAGATATAAATGCCATTTAAGCGATCTGGACTTTGTCTAAATCGCCGGCGTATACTTGGTCGATGAGCGATTCGGTACCATTTGCTGTCCTTGGGGACGATGAAGCCGCCAAGCGGTTGCGCGAATACGATATTCTGCCCACACAGCAGCGTGTGCAGATCGCCCGGGTACTGTTGACAGGCGATCAGCATCTGAGTGCCGATCAGGTGCTGGAGCTGGTCGAAGCGACAGGCAGCAAAGTCTCCAAAGCGACCGTCTACAACACACTGGGACTGTTTGCCGGCAAGGGCATTCTGCGCGAGCTAAACGTCGATCCCAACCGTGTTTTTTACGACACCAATAACAGCGTGCATCACCATTTCTATAACATCGACAGTGGCGAGCTGTCTGATATCGATCCCGGCCAGATTCCTGTCGAGCAACTGCCGGATGCGCCTGAAGGCAGCGTAGTGGATGGTGTAGAGGTCATTATTCGTATCCGCAATCAGTCCGTTCCGGGCATCTAGAAATCTCTGGCATTCTCTTTGGCGCGCAGTAAAATGCCAACAAATTCATAGCTAAAGTTTCAGATTTTTCCTGCAGTGGTGCCGGAAGGAGACAGGTATGGCCGTCGGCGGTTATATGAGCGGGATTTTTGGCAGTTCGCCTGTCAAACCCATGCAGCAACACATGGCCAAGGTTCTGGCCTGTGTGTCAGAACTTATCCCGCTCTTTGACGCTGTTATCCGCGAAGACTGGGACAGTGTTGCCACATCCCAGCAGAAAATTTCCGCAATGGAAAAAGAAGCGGATGTGCTGAAGAAAGAACTGCGCCTGCAGTTGCCCAAAGGCCTTTTCATGCCGGTATCGCGCCAGGACCTGCTGGAAGTGCTGACCATGCAGGACAAGATAGCCAACCGGGCCAAGGATATCGCCGGTGTTATTCTGGGACGGCATATGATGCTTCCCGCTGTAATCCACGATAGCTATAAAAAATATGTACGCCGTTGCGTGGATGCCTGTGAACAGGCCAATCGTGCCATTAACGAACTCGATGAACTGGTGGGTACCGGCTTCAGCGGCCAGGAAATCAAACTGGTCGTTGAAATGATTCAAAAACTCGATGCAATCGAGAGTGATACAGATACCTGGCAGGCGGATATACGTCTGCAGTTGTTTGCAGTTGAAAAAGAGTTACCACCGGTTGACGTTATATTCCTGTACGAGATTATTGAGTGGACAGGTGATGTCGCTGACCGCGCCCAGCGTGTCGGCAGCCGCTTGCAATTGATGTTGGCGCGTTAGCCGCGTAGGACGCATGGATATTATTGTCACCTACGGTGCGGTATTCCTTATTCTGGCTGGTGTATTTGGCCTGTTCATGGCCTGGGGTATTGGCGCCAATGATGTAGCCAATGCCATGGCGACGTCTGTGGGATCCAGGGCGTTGACTATCAAACAGGCGGTTCTCATTGCCGCGGTATTCGAGTTCGCCGGTGCCTTTCTGGCCGGTGGCCAGGTTACCAAGACAATTCGTAAAGGTATCGTTGATGCAGACCTGCTGGCTGCATCGCCCGAGCTGTTGATCTACGGCATGCTGGCTTCATTGCTGGCGGCGGGAGTATGGCTGCTGATTGCCTCGAAAAACGGCTGGCCGGTTTCGACAACCCATTCTATCGTCGGTGCCCTAGTCGGGTTCGCCATGGTGGGTATCGGCATGGATGCGGTCAAGTGGGGAAAGGTGGCCTACATCGTGGCAAGCTGGGTCGTGTCCCCGTTGCTGGCAGGATTTATATCGTACACTCTGTTTCGCAGCGTACAGAACCTTATTCTCAATACTGATGATCCGTTCAACAGGGCAAAGAAATACGTCCCCTATTACATGTTCCTGGTTGGTTTCATCATTGCACTGGTTACCTTTCTGAAGGGCCTGAAACACATAGGTCTGGAAAACAGTATCCTTGAGAACTACGCTTACGCCTTGCTTGTGGGCACGGGGTTGATGCTGGCAGGTAAATACTTTGTAAGCAGAATCAAACTCGATCCCTCGGCAGACAAGGACTTCCATTATGCCAACGTGGAGCGTGTCTTCGGTGTGTTAATGATTGTCACTGCCTGCGCCATGGCATTTGCACACGGATCAAACGATGTGGCGAATGCCATTGGCCCGGTTGCAGCGGTTGTGAGTATCGTTAATAGTGGTGGTGAGGTCGCGGCGAAGTCGGCGCTGCCAGTCTGGGTATTAATGCTCGGCGGTATGGGTATCGTTCTTGGTCTGGTGATGTACGGAAAGCGAGTTATTGCGACCGTTGGTAACAGCATCACGGAACTTACACCGAGTCGTGGGTTTGCGGCAACGCTCGCTGCTGCTGCTACAGTCGTTCTGGCCTCTGGAACCGGCCTGCCGATTTCAACCACACATACACTGGTAGGTGCAGTGCTTGGCGTAGGTCTGGCACGCGGTATGGAAGCACTGAACCTTACAGTGGTGCGCAATATCTTCATGTCCTGGATCGTAACACTGCCGGCAGGCGGCCTGCTGTCTATCCTGTTCTTCTTTACTCTCAAGGGTATTTTCAGCTAGCCGGGTAGCTGCGGGGTGTAAATTCTGCAAATTCCCGGTAACATGCGCCTTCCCCGCAGCACACCCTTGCGGCGGCCAAAGTGGCCGAACAGAAGTTAAATGCCGGAGTAGCTCAGTCGGTAGAGCAGCTCACTCGTAATGAGAAGGTCGGGGGTTCAATTCCTCTCTCCGGCACCAATCGTTCCTGACTCCCCGCTCGCTAGTCAAAGCGCATCGAGAGATCGATGGCGTGTACATCCTTGGTCAGGGCCCCCACTGATATATAGTCCACGCCGGTTTCGGCATAGGTGCGAATATTGCCAAGTGTGATCCCGCCGGATGCTTCCAGTTCTGCGGCGCTATTGGTAACTGTTACTGCCGCTCTAATTTCTTCAACGCTGAAGTTGTCGAGCAGGATACGGTCAGCGCCGGCCTGCAGGGCCTGTTGCAGTTCTTCCTGATTCTCTACTTCAACTTCAACCGGTAGCTCCTTCCCCATGGTACGGGCAGTCTTTACTGCTTCAGCAATGGAGCCTGCTGCCATGATGTGATTCTCCTTGATGAGAAAGGCATCGTACAAACCCATCCGGTGATTGTGGCAACCACCGCAGCGGACGGCGTACTTCTGTGCGCGACGCAGGCCGGGAATGGTCTTTCGGGTATCGAGAATCCGGGTATTCAGACCGTCGACCTGCCTGGAATATTTATGCGCAATCGTTGCCGTACCGGACAGTGTCTGCAGGAAGTTCAGTGCAGTGCGTTCACCGCTTAACAGACCGCGTGCCGGCCCCTTAAGTGTGCATACGACCTGGTGCGGTTTAACGGGATCACCATCGGCGCTATACCAGCTTACATCGATACTGGCATCCAGGTGCCTGAACACGGCATCGAACCAGTTGCGTCCGCAGAGTATTGCCGAATCTGAGGTATACACGCTCGCTTTCCAGATCTGACCCTGCGGAACGAGCTGAGCAGTGATGTCGCCGCTGCCCAGGTCTTCTTCCAGGGCATTGCGGATGTCGTGTTCAATCTGTGTTTCCAGTGCTTCGAGAAGCATCTATTCAGAGAGTTCCAGCAGCTCGATTTCGAAAATCAGTGTGGCATTGGGCGGAATAACGCCGCCTGCGCCATTTTCACCGTAACCAAGTTCCGGCGGTATGGTCAGCTTGCGAACGCCGCCAACCTGCATGCCGACCACCCCCTCGTCCCAGCCAGGTATGACATAGCCACAATCGATGGGAAAGCTGAACGGATCGCCACGGTCCTTGCTTGAATCAAATTTCGTTCCATCTTCCAGCCAGCCGGTATAATGCACGATGGCGGTCTGTCCACGACCTTTGCACAGGTCACCATCGCCAATGTCGATATCCTGGTATTTCAGTCCGCTGTCAGTGCTCGTTTCGCTCATAGGTCTGCCTTGCTGTTATCTATCATAAACGGTCGTGAAAAATACTCGTTCTTGAGGCGTTGCGCCAGTCCTGCCAGCAGGGCCAGACTCAAAAGATTGGGCAGGGCCATGAGGATATTGGTGACATCAGCGATGTTCCATACCAGCTTAAGGGGAATTGCTGCCCCGATCATAACCAGAAAGGTATACAACACCCGGTAGGGCTGCACCGCACGTTCACCAAACAGGAAACGCGCCGAGCGGTCACCGTAGTAGGACCAGGCGATGATTGTCGAAAAGGCAAACAGGCTCAGGCCGATACCCACGACGCTTGCACCGGACACCCCCAGGGAACTCTGGAATGCATGGGCAGTGAGCGCTGCACCCACCAGGTCGTCGCGTTGCAGCGTATAGGCGCCGGTAACGATAATGACCAGGCCGGTCATGGTACAGATTACCAGCGTGTCGATGAACGGTTCCATCATGGCAACCAGACCTTCGCGTACCGGTTCGTTGGTGCGTGCTGCTGCATGTGCCATGGGTGACGAGCCGAGTCCGGCTTCATTGGAAAACAGTCCGCGCGCCACACCCCAGCGTATTGCTTCACCTACCGCAGCCCCGCCAACTGCCCAGGGATTCAGGGCATGGTTAAGGATGGTGGCAAGTGCGGATGGAATCCTGTCTGCATGGTTGAACAGTACCAGCATGGCTGCACTGATATAGAGTAATGCCATGACAGGGACGATGGCGCTGGCGACGCGGGCAATGCGACTGACACCACCCAGTATGACCATGCCGACCAGGAAGGCCAGTATGCCGCCGACCAGCCAGCTGTTATTGCGAACCTCCGGAAACAGGTAGCCCAGACCGTCGACGACCGAGTTGGCCTGTACCATGTTGCCGATACCAAAGGACGCTACCAGTGCAAAGCTGGCAAACAGCACGGCAGTACGTTTCATCTTCAGGCCATGCAACAGTGTGTACATTGGCCCACCGGAGATATCCCCGGTTTTATCGATCTGCCTGAATTTCAGTGCCAGTGTGCACTCGGTAAACTTCGTGGCCATGCCAAAGAAGGCCGTTACCCACATCCAGAACAGCGCACCGGGGCCCCCCAGTGAGATAGCTGTCGCGACGCCCGCTATGTTGCCGGTTCCGACTGTTGCTGACAGTGCCGTTGAAAGCGCCTGGAAGTGGCTGATCTGCCCTTCGTGGTCCGGGCAGCTGTAGGTGCCGGCTATCAATGCGATGGAATGTCGGAAGCCGCGTATCTGTACCAGTCCCATGCGCAAGGTCAGGTACAGCCCCATGCCCAGCAGGAGAATCAGCGTTAGCCCGTTGCCCCACAGCAGACCGGACAGAGCGCCACTCCACTCGGTAAGCTGATCGATAACGCTATTCATTCGGTCTGAGAATCAGGGTATCTCCGCGCTGGGTGAACTCGACATGTCTGAGTACGCTCATCCCCAGCAGGATCTCCATATCACGCATGCCGGGGTTGATGCTGGCTGGTACAGAGCGAATGACCATCGGACCAATGGAGACGCTGTCTATCGTCGTGCGGTATGCGGTCACGACACCGTTGGCCGTTTGGTACTGTACCGGTGCACCACGTTCCAGCCCCAGTTCCTGCGCAAGCTCTGCAGGAATGGCGACGTCGCTGGCGCCTGTATCCAGCATGAACTCTACGCTTCGTCCATTCACTGTACCGGTAGTGACGTAGTGCCCAAAGCGATTGCGTTTCAGGATGACTTCAGGTGTCCCGGCATCGCTGATGCGGCTGTAGACAGCCTGATTGGGGTTGCGCTGGCTGTCCAGCTTGTTATTGAAGAACAGGGTCAGCAGACCCAGTGCGATGATCCATGCCGCCAGGGTCATGCCCTTGCCAAGGCGGCTCGTACTCTGTTTACCGGAATCAGCCATGCGCTGATTGTAAACTAACTGACAGTGCTTGTCGGCCTGGCCTCCATTTCGCCCTGGCGAATCAGTAGACCAGCCTTAGCCCGGCAAATATGTGACGTTTGTCGGCTAAATAGAAGTTTCTGAAACTGGGGCGTTTTATTGCCGGCCGGGTGTGCAGGCTGCCACCGCGCAGGCTGAAATGCCTGCCGTCCAGCCAGGGCTGGGAGTACTCGGGGTAGGGGAATGGTGTAAAGCCCTGGTAGGGATGAAAGCTGTTGTCACACCACTCCCAGACCCGCCCGGTCTGTTCCAGAAGGCCGATCCGGCAAGCAGCTTCCCACTGGTACTCGTGGGGCAGGCGCGCCTTTGCCCAGCGTGCAAAGGCGCGTGCTTCGTAATAGCTGATGCCGGACACCGGTTCGCTGCCTGCCAGGTCGTAACCGCCCTTTATGCTGACGGCATACCAGTCATCGGTATCGGTTTTGCACCAATGATCCGGAGCGCAAATCCCGTTTTTCTTCCGCCAGTTCCAGTCATCGTCCTGCCAGAATTCACGGCGCTGGTAGCCCTCGTCTTCAATAAACGCGAGATACTCGGCATTGCTGACCGGTGTTTTACTGATGGCAAACGGGCCGAGGTCAGCCTGTTGTGGCGGGACCTCATTATCGTAGGCAATGGGTCTGTCGCCACCAATCCGGTAGTGACCGGCCGGGATATTAATCAGTTCGGAGTTGAGTTCGGTGGGTTGCAATGGCTTGTGCGGTCTACTGCTGCTCGGCTGTTTCCTGAGTGCCTGCTGGGTAAGGACCATCAGCATGGTCTCATAGTGTTGACTGTTATGCTGGATCAGGAAATGAATGAGGTAATCGTCTTCAAGCAGTGCGTGGTTTCGCCATTCCGGGCGCAGGTTGCGCAGATAGTGAAGATTGAATGCCTGCAGTTCCCTCGCCCAGTCTAATAGTGCCTGTCGTGGTGGCAGGAGTTTGCCACGTTCGGGTTTTGGTGTACGCGGGGGCGTATACAGGTCGGCAATTGGTTTTGTAACACTGTTATCGTCACGCAGTTTTTCGTGCAGCCACAGGCATTCGGTAAATACGCAATGTCCGAGGTGCCAGCCCAGCGGGCTCAGGTCAGGGTGGTACTGGCTGCGCAAGGTCGTCTCATCGACGTCCTCTGCCAGTGCTACTAACAGCGCCTGTGTCTGGCCCAGTTCAGTAATCAACGCTTCCGTGCTCACAACGACAGCAGTTCCGGGGGTTCCTCAGGGTCGAGTATCAGTATATGGTGTTCCGGCACCGCTTGCCAGAACGCGGATTCGGTAAGTCGTTCCGATGCTATTAACTGCGCATTCGGGAACGCTTCATCGTCTACTGTATAATAGAGTGTCGGCGGTTCATCATTGAGTGCATGGCGTACTGCATATAAACGTTCGCCGTCACTCACGACTATCGTCAGTAATGACTGACGCCCGTTCGTCCACCGTTCGATGCGTTCCATGAGTTCGGCCAGTGCAGATTCCATGGACAGATCGGGGTCTTCCGCCAGTAGCTGGCGCAGGGCGGCAAACAGATACTCGGATTCTGTATTACCCTGAATAGTGGGCAGGTACCGGGAATCCAGATCGGCAACCAGCCGCGGTCGAACATGACTGTGGAACTGATCGATCAATCCATTGTGGTCAAACAGAAATTCCGTATCGACAAACGGCTGGGTGTTGGCATGATTGACCGGGTTGCCCTCGGTAGCGCTACGCACACTGGCAACCCAAAGGTCACTCACCAGTGTGCGGGCCAGATGCCGCAGGTTGGGGTCGCTCCAGATGGGGCCGGGATTTACATATACTGCAGGTTGGCCTTCATTGTCATACCAGGCAAATCCGTAACCGTCGGCATTGAGTTTGGCATAGCGTAGTTCCTGCGGCGCCCAACCCTGTACCTGCAGACTGTGCGGCGGGTCCAGTAAAAATCTACCGAGTGGAACCGGTTCTCCCAGATAAGCGGCTATTCGACACATGTTGAAGGTGTTCCTGTGTTGCCGGGCTGGCTGGAATGGTAGCCTATGGCGAGTGCATGTCCAGTCAGGTCGGGCCCGGAGTAATTTTCAGGCTGTTGTCATACAATTGTAACATTGCTGGGGTGTACTGTTGTATGCAGCGATTTCCGGACACGTAGATGAGTAGCTAGAATGAAGCAGATCCTGGTAGTGGAAGACGAGTGCGCAATCCGTGACATGATTGGATTTGCGCTGAAACAGGCCGGTCTGCAGTATGAGGAATCAGGCGACGCAGAAGATGCGCTGGCCGCGATCGCGTCAAATCCGCCCGATCTGATATTGCTGGACTGGATGCTGCCCGGTATGAGTGGGGCAGACCTGGTGCGCAGGCTGCGCAGCGAAGAAATTACTGCCGGGCTTCCCATTATCATGCTCACAGCCCGGGTGGAAGAAAATGACCGTGTGCACGGCCTGGAGCTCGGGGCGGATGATTACATTACCAAGCCGTTTTCACCCCGTGAGCTGATTGCGCGCATCAACGCCGTGTTGCGGCGTACCCAGGAACCAGCTGACGAACTGCCAATCGAGTTTGCCGGCTTGTCGCTGGATCCGAGGGGACATCGGGTCAAAACGGATGGCGAGACGCTCAACCTCGCACCTACCGAGTTTCGCCTGCTACATTTCTTCATGAGCAACCCTGACCGGGTCTACAGTCGCGAGCAGTTGCTGGACCGCGTCTGGGGCCGGGGTATTTTCGTGGAAGAACGGACCGTCGATGTCCATATTCGGCGTTTGCGCAAGGCCTTGGCGATCAGGGCCTATGACCGCTTTATCCAGACCGTTCGCGGCGCCGGATACCGTTTCTCGACAGGCACCTGACAAGCTGCTAAAAACCCAGTGTGAGTAACCCCTGGCAGAAAGAATTCTGGCGTATTTCAGGTCTGATCCTGGCTGGCCTCGTGTTTGGTTTCCTGGCTGGAAATCTTGCCCTGGGCTTGCTTGCCGTTCTTGTGCTCTATATTGGCTGGCACCTTTATAATATATACCGGCTACTACGCTGGCTGCGTGAGGGCAGGAAATTCCAGCCGCCGGAGGCGCGCGGTATCTGGGATGATGTTTTTGAGCATATCTTTCGGCTGCAGCAGCGTAACCGCAAACGCAAGCGTGAATTACGCCGTATGCTCAAGCGTTTTCATAAAATTACCGTCGCACTGCCCGATGCGACGGTAGAGCTTCGTCCCGCTAGTGATCAGATTGAATGGTGGAATAGTGCGGCAACGACATACCTCGGATTTCACTACCCACGTGATACCGGACAGCGCATCAGTAACCTGCTCCGGCACCCGGATTTTGTGGAGTACCTTAACCAGAAAAATTATGACCAGGCCGTAGAGATACCGTCCCCGGTTGATGAAGGCATCACACTTCGGATTCGTATTATCCCCTATTCGGGTGATCGTCGACTGGTCGTGGCCCGCGACATTACCCGTATGCAAATGCTGGAGAGAATGCGACGGGACTTCGTCGCCAACGTTTCGCATGAACTACGCAGCCCGCTCACTGTTGTTTCCGGTTACCTGGAAACCCTGATAGATTCAGAAGGTGTAGGGGCTGAATACGTCGGGCAGTTAAAAAGCATGCAGCAACAGACCGAGCGTATGAATCGTATCGTAGATGACCTGATGCTGTTGTCGAGACTGGAAAGCGAAACTCCCGGCGCTGATCCGCCAGCAGTGTCTGTTGCCGCGCTGATCAATTCGATCGTTGATCAGGGGCGCCGGCTCAGCGGTTCTGCTGAGCACATTATAACGCTGGATGTAGACGAAACCCTGTGTATCAAGGGTTATGAATCGGAATTGTACAGCGCGTTCTCAAACCTGGTGTTCAACGCCATCCGTTACACACAGCCAGAAGGGCATATTACGATTTGCTGGAAACTGTTCGATGGCGAACCGGTTTTTTCGGTGGAAGACTCAGGCGCCGGCATTGCGCAGCATCACCTTCCGCGCTTGACAGAGCGTTTCTACCGGGTAGATACAGGCCGGTCCCGGGCGACTGGCGGAACCGGGCTTGGGCTGGCCATTGTGAAGCATGCCCTGCTGCGGCATGAAGGTGAGCTGGAAATAGACAGCAAACCGGGCAAGGGCAGCTGTTTCCGCTGTCGCTTTCCGCGCAATCGCTGCGTCGAGTGCAAAACGCAGAATGCTGGCGTGTCATACAATCGTAATAATTGAGGAATAGTATCCCCTCTCAGTAACACAATGTGATTCTGTTAATTAACTTCTTGAGGAGATAACCCGATGAAATCCAGCATGTTTGGTTTGCTGGCAGGCGCCCTGTCAATAACCCTGAGTTTAAGCGGTACCGCTGTGGCAGAGTCCAAAGTGGATTCCGGCCTTGCCGATTACAGTCGTGCCAGCGGCGTATCCGGTAACCTGTCCAGTGTGGGTTCTGATACTCTGGCCAATCTCATGACCTTGTGGGCTGAAGAGTTCAAACGCAACTACCCCAACGTCAACATCCAGATTCAGGCTGCAGGTTCTTCAACAGCACCGCCTGCACTGACCGAGGGAACCTCCAGCCTGGGGCCGATGAGCCGCAAGATGAAGGACAAGGAAATAGAGGCATTCGAAACCCGTTACGGTTACAAGCCGACAGCGATCCGTGTCGCTATCGACGCGCTGGCGGTATTCGCGCACAAGGACAATCCTGTTAAGGGAATGACTATTCCCCAGGTGGACGCAATATTTTCGTCGACACGCAAATGCGGCTATGCGGATGACATCAACAACTGGGGTGCCCTGGGTCTGGACGGCGCCTGGAAGACGCGCTCTATCCAGCTCTATGGACGTAATTCGGTTTCCGGGACCTACGGGTATTTCAAGAAAAAGGCGCTTTGTAAGGGTGACTACAAAAACAACGTAAATGAGCAGCCGGGATCCGCGTCTGTTGTGCAGTCAGTGTCAGCCTCGCTTAACGGCATCGGTTACTCCGGCATCGGCTACAAGACCTCGGGCGTACGTGCGGTTCCGCTGGCTAAGGAAGAAGGAAAGCCTTTCATAGAAGCAACGCCGGACAACGCGATCAGTGGCAAGTACCCGCTTTCCCGCTTCCTGTATATCTACGTTAACAAGCACCCCAACAAGCCGTTGCCACCGCTGGAGCGTGAGTTCCTGAAAATGGTGCTGGCAAAATCAGGTCAGACAACCGTTGTCAAGGACGGTTATATTCCGCTGCCCGCAAAGGTTGCAGACAAGGAACTGACCGAGTTGCAATAAGCGGGTTCCTGTCCTGCCGACAAATGGCCTCCGCCTCGTGCGGAGGCTTTTATGTCTTTAATGATAGCTGTTGCGCTGCTTCAGGCCGCGTTGAGCATGTAACGCAAAGCGTCAAATTCGCGGTAGCCGACATGCTGCAGCATCAGGCCTATGCCTCCGTCACTGCCATGCACTACGTAGGCGGGAAGGCGGTGTTCTACGGGTTTGCCGCGAATATCAGTAGTAAAGCAGATTTCCAGCCGGGCCTGTGTCGGAATGCGTACCCCCTCGACATTTACATACATACCCTCAAGGCTGACATTGCGGGTTTTGCCGTTAATCATACCGACCGGCGGGTAGTATAGATTAACGTTCATATTGATCTCTTTACGAGAACTCCATCGGTGTTCAACGCCCATTGGTATTTCCTCTCTGGCACGTGGTTTAGGTGCAGTTGTTTGTTTGAGATGGAGTAAAGCAAATTCAATGCCAGCGATGGGGGAAACGAATGCCGCCGCGCTGTCACACAATCGTCATATTTCCCGCGTAAGATAGGCTCGTTATGTCAGAGCCTGGTGTACCCACTTATGAGAATCGCAGCACGCACCTGCGCCTGCGACTCCTGAAGGACAGTATCGCTCGCTATGGTGTGGCCGCCGGAGGCGTTGGCGTAATATTCTCTATCCTTCTGATTTTCTTCTACCTTTTTATTGTTGTTGCCCCTCTGGCCGAGGCCCCGGAGATGGATGAAGCCGCAGTTTATACGCTGCAGGCCGAGTCGCCGGTTATTTACCTGGCGATAGAGGAACAGGCTGAAATCGGTGCGGTATTCGAGCAGAACGGTAGCGTAAGGTTTATCTCCACCAGTGACGGCGCCCTCATCAAACAGGTGCAGCTGCCGGTACCGACAGGGGTCAAGATAGTCAGTTTCTCGGCGGCACGTCCGACTTCCGGCGTTGTGGCACTGGGGCTGGACAACGGGCAGGCACTGGTAGTCCGGCACCGCTACAAGCTGAGTTACCCGGACGATCAGCGCGTCATAACTCCCCAGGTTGACTACCCGCTTGGTACTGCGCTGGTGGATGTGGCGGAAGACGGCCATGCATTGCTCAAGGTGGCGATCC